>Ga0213832_1000551_pt1 | contig 22238 bp, 17 predicted proteins | sample SWATP13_FD_161660 | JGI IMG/M metagenome (GOLD analysis project Ga0213832, IMG submission 161660) | Coastal seawater microbial communities from Marineland, Florida, United States - SWA TP1 #3 | ecosystem: Environmental > Aquatic > Marine > Coastal | place: USA: Florida | collected 2016-08-06 | reverse complement strand
CGTCTAGGGTATACTAGACGGCGTTTTTTTATGGAATACTCGATATTTATGGTTCTTAACGCTGATAAAATTTCCCAGCAAAGTTTGCCTAAGCATGTCGCTATAATCATGGATGGTAACGGTCGATGGGCGCAAGCTAAAAATCGCCCACGTGTTTACGGGCACAAAAAGGGCGTTGATGCGGTGCGTCAATCAGTGCAATTTTGTACTCGCTTAGGTATTCAGTCATTAACACTATTTGCGTTTAGTAGTGAAAATTGGCGCCGCCCAGAGGACGAAGTAAATACACTTATGGAGTTGTTTTTATTCGTACTGGGCAAAGAAGTAAAAAAACTTCATAAAAATAATGTAAAACTAAATATCATTGGTGATTTATCACGTTTTTCTGAAGGTTTACGACACAAAGTAGATGCTGCACACGAACTTACTCGCAACAACACTGGGTTAGAATTAAATGTCGCAGCTAATTATGGTGGTCGTTGGGATATTACCAATGCCGCAACACAGCTTGCGAAGAAAGTCGCTGCGGGTGAGTTAGACGCAGATGAAATCACTGAGCAGCATATGAACGACCACATGAGTATGGCAGGACAGGTGGAACTTGATTTGATGATCCGTACCGGTGGTGATTTACGCATTAGTAACTTTCTTTTGTGGCAAGCTGCTTATGCTGAGCTTTACTTTACAGATACGCTTTGGCCAGATTTTAATGAAGCTGCTTTTGCTGACGCTATCGCTTGTTACGTTGCCAGAGAGCGACGATTTGGTTGTACCGGTGAACAAATAAAACAATTACTCGCCGAAACCTAATTACTAGTTGAAGGTACACACATTGCTTAAACAACGAATTTTAACCTCACTTGTACTTGCGCCACTTGCACTTGTATTGGTTTTTTATACCCCACTTACTTTATTTAGTTATATCGCTGCCGGTATTGTTTTACTCGGTGCGTGGGAATGGTCTGCTTTTATGGGCCTATGCGATAAATTCAAACGGCTAGGCTTTGTCGCTGCGACCGCTGTCATTCTTGCTCTTCTAAATTGGCACTGGCCGATAGAGTCGCTTTGGCAAAATGGTAAGCTGGTGGGCGATGCTAATTATTTGTTTACCTTGTCATTCGCGTGGTGGATTGTTGCCACTTATTTAGTATGGCGCTACCCCGCCATGGCGAAAGCTTGGAATGAAGGCCTTGTGATGCGAGCGATAGCAGGTTTTCTAACCCTCGTGCCATTATGGTTGGCGTTAAATACCTTAAGAAGTGCGGGCTATAACGAATCGACTCACTTTGGTTCAATGCTGATTTTAGTGGTTTTAGGTATTGTTTGGAGTGCAGACATCGGCGCTTATTTCACAGGTAAGAACTTAGGTAAACGTAAATTAATGCCTAAAGTAAGCCCTAATAAAACCATTGAAGGGTTACTTGGTGGGGTCGTCGCATCGGTTATCTTCGTGTTGGCTTTTTGTCACTTTAGCGACGTTGATATGGCTGTTTGGCCTGTTTATGCCATTATGACTGCATTTATAGCACTGTTTTCTGCGGTGGGTGACTTACTTGAAAGTATGTTTAAACGTGAAGCGGGTTTAAAAGACAGCGGTTCATGTTTACCAGGTCATGGCGGTATCTTAGACCGTATTGACAGTCTCACTGCAGCAGCACCTATTTTCGTGCTTTGTTATGCATGGACATTAAGTTTATGAGCAAGACTGAACAACTGGTAGTGCTTGGTGCAACGGGGTCAATCGGCCTAAGTACGTTAGATGTTGTCGCTCGAAATACGGATCGCTTCGCTATTTTTGCGTTAACCGCAGGGCAGAACGCTGAAAAAATGGCTGAACTTTGTTTAGCGCATCAACCGAAATTTGCTGTTATGGCTAATAGTGCGGCAGCAAAGGCGTTATCAAGCTTACTTGCAAATACACCCTGTACGACCGAAGCGCTTGCAGGCGTAGAAGCAATGAGCGAGCTTGCGGCTCACCCCGACGTTAATACAGTGATGTCGGCTATTGTGGGAGCAGCAGGCTTACTACCCACCTTGAGTGCCGTTGAAGCCGGTAAGAAAGTACTGCTTGCTAATAAAGAATCGTTGGTGATGTCAGGTCAGTTGTTTATTGACAAAGTAAAGCAACATGGCGCAACACTACTGCCAATTGATAGCGAACATAATGCTATTTTTCAATGCATGCCTGCATCATTACAGAACACATCAGGGTTACTTGGTGATAACGGCGTGAGCAAAATCTTGTTAACAGGCTCTGGTGGGCCATTTTTAACCCGTGATTTAGCCACATTATCATCTGTTACAGTCGCTGAGGCGGTGGCTCACCCTAACTGGTCTATGGGACAAAAGATTTCTGTTGATTCAGCGACCATGATGAACAAAGGCCTCGAGTTCATTGAAGCGAAATGGTTATTTAACTGTCACGCCAGTGATATTGAAGTGGTCATTCATCCGCAAAGTATTATTCACTCAATGGTACAGTATCAAGATGGCTCTGTGCTTGCGCAAATGGGAAATCCAGATATGCGCACACCTATCGCACATGCACTTGCTTTTCCAGATCGTGTTGATGCAGGTGTGAAGCCCCTCGACTTTTCAGAGCTAGCTGATTTTACGTTTACTAAACCTGATTATGCACGTTATCCAAATTTAAAATTAGCAATCGACGCCAGTGAAATGGGGCAAGGTGCAACAACGACAGTCAACGCTGCCAATGAAGTCGCTGTTGCGGCATTTTTAAATGGGCAAATTGGCTTTACAGATATTTTCCGTGTTAATGCGCAGACATTAGAGTCAACCTTGAATGTTAATGTACAAACACTTGAAGAAATATTAGCGTGCGATAAAGCTGCACGTATTAAAGCGCTTGAACTTGTTAAAAAGGGCATGAATTAAGATGTTTGATTTTTTCTGGAATTTAGGCTCATTCATTCTTGCACTGGGAATTTTAGTGACCGTGCATGAATATGGTCATTTTTGGGTGGCGCGTAAAGCCGGTGTAAAGGTTTTACGCTTTTCAATTGGCTTTGGCAAACCACTTATAAAATGGTACGACAAGCATAAAACAGAATACGTCATTGCTGCTATCCCATTGGGTGGCTATGTTAAAATGCTGGATGAAAGAGTTGACGAAGTCCCGCCGGAGCAGCGCCATCTATCATTTAATGCCAAGTCTGTAAAAGCCCGTATTGCCATTGTTGCAGCGGGTCCCATGGCGAACTTCTTATTTGCTATTTTTGCCCTTGCGGTAATGTATATGGTGGGCGTCCAGTCATTAAAACCTGTCGTTGGTGAGGTCACGCAAGGTAGCCGTGCAGAGTCAGCAAATATCGAAGCAAACCAACAAATTATCAAAATAGGTGAAGATGATATTAGCACTTGGCAAGATGCTACTTTCTCATTAATGAGTCGTTTAGGTGAGCAAAGTGTTGTGGTGACATTACGCGACCAAAATTACCAAAAGCATGTTCGTACATTGAACCTAGATGGGTGGAAATTAGACCAACAAGATGTGCCTCCGTTAACGTCGATTGGTATTGTTCCATTTAGACCTCAAGCGACATTAACGGTCGCGCAAATCAATAAAGGTTCTGCAGCTGAGCGGGCTGGTCTTCAGGTAAATGATACAATCGCAGCAGTAAATGGCGAAAATATCAGCGATTGGACCCAGTTAGTCTCTATAATTCAACAATCACCTAACAAATCCTTACAATTTAGTGTAAAAAGACAAGGTAACATTGAGTCACTTACTGTCACACCCGATGGCCGTGATAACGATGCTGGCGTGTTGCAAGGGTTTTTAGGAGTTGCACCAAAGGTCGAGCCTTGGCCAGAAAACTGCATTGAAACTAGACATTATGGCCCTGTCGATAGTATTGTGCTGGGCATAAAAGAAACATGGCGTTTAATAACCTTAAGTTTTGATATGATTGGCAACCTCATTACGGGTCAAGTGTCAGTTAAAAACTTAAGTGGGCCCGTAGGCATTGCAGTGGGGGCGGGGACTAGCGTAAGCTATGGCTTGGTTGCATTTTTAAGCTTTTTAGCATTAATCAGTGTTAACCTTGGCGTATTTAACTTATTGCCGTTGCCAGTGCTTGATGGTGGGCACTTAATGTATTACATAATTGAACTTTTTCGTAAGAAGCCTGTCTCTGAAAAGACACAAGAGTTTGGTTTTAAATTGGGCGCCTTACTGCTCATATTTTTAACATGTTTCGCTTTGTTCAATGATGTATCACGTTTATAACAAGTAAGCGGAAAATTCCAATTTGAACACGATTGTAAAACACTGCAAAAAGTTAAATTTACAAGGTGTTGAGCGGTAATACAGTTGTAAAGGATAAAGATAACAAAATGGCTATAAAAAAACATTTGGCAGTTTCAAGTTTATTAGGTGCAAGCTTTGCAGCCCTAGGCCAAAACTCCTTTATTGTAGAAGATTTAAAAGTTGAAGGTTTACAACGTGTTGCATTAGGTGCTGCACTGACGCATATTCCGATCAACGTGGGCGATAATATTGATGAGTACACAATTTCAAGAACCATAAAGTCACTCTATCGTTCAGGTCACTTTGATAATATTAAAGCGTTGCGTGACGGTAATAATGTTATTTTCCGTGTCACTGAGCGCCCAACAATCAGTTTGATTGAATTCGACGGCAATAAAGATATTAAAGATGAGCAGCTAAACGAATCACTTGATCAACAAGATATTCGTACCGGTGAGCCTCTTGATAAAACCGTCCTTGATAATATTGAAAAAGGGCTTGTTGAGTTCTTCCATAGTATTGGTAAATACAATGCTAAAGTTGAAGTAAGCATCACCAAGCTACCTCGTAACCGTGTAAAGTTATTATTTAAGTTTGATGAAGGTGACGCTGCGTCAATTCGTCAAATAAACCTTGTTGGTAATGAACTTTTCTCAGATGAAGAGCTGCTCAAATTGGCTGAATCTCAACAAGATTTGCCATGGTGGAAGTTCATGTCAAGTGACCGCTATCAGAAACAAACGATTGAAGGCGATCTTGAAAAAATCCGCAGCTACTATCTAGACCGTGGTTACTTACGCTTTAATATTGATTCCACACAAGTGTCTGTGAGCCCTGAGCGAGATTCAGTATATGTGACTGCAAACATGACTGAGGGTGTTAAATACACTGTAAAAGGGTTTGACTTTATCGGTGACTTACTTGGCCGCGAAGAGCTTATTAAAAGTGTTATTCCACTTAAAGCGGGTGAATTGTATAACGGTTCTGTGGTTACCTCATCAGAAGAGTTTATTAAGAGCTACCTAGCCCGATTTGGCTATGCGAATGCTGAAGTACGCACGATTCCTGAAATCGATGATGAAAATAAAGAAGTGCAGTTAACGCTGTCGGTAGACCCTGGCAAGCGTGTATATGTGCGTCGTATTATCGTTGGCGGTAACCAAAATACTTCAGACGAAGTTGTTCGTCGTGAAATGACCCAGCTTGAAGGTGCGTGGCTTTCTAATCAAAACCTTGAACGCTCTAAATTGCAAATCCAACGTTTGCCGTATATGGAAAGCGTTGACTTCAATGTTGTTCCTGTCCCTGGTGTTGATGACCAAGTAGACGTCGATTTTACCGTGAAAGAACAGTCAGCAGGTAGCTTTAATGCAGGTCTTGCCTATGGTTCTTACTTAGGTCTGCAATTTAACATTGGTGTCAGTGAGTCGAACTTCTTAGGTACTGGTAACCAAATTGGTTTTAATATCAATACGTCACGCGGTTCAGAGCGTATTAGCTTATCGTATACTGACCCGTACTTCACCCCAGATGGTGTTTCGCAGGGCAGTAGCATTTTCTATAGTAACTATGATGCAAGTAAATTTAGCCTCATCGACTATAAATCGAAAAGCTATGGTATCGGTACCAATATTGGTTTCCCAATTGATGCTGTAAACCGTATAAATTTCGGTATCCGTTGGATTGAAGAAGAGTTATCGGATATCGCAGAATACGAGCAAACACGCGTAATGCGAGAAACCTTCTTAGACCCTGAAAACCCAGATGCTGGCTTTAACTTTACTAAATACGAGTTGAGCACAGGTTGGTCGCGAGTGACAGTAAACCGTGGTTTATTCCCATCAGCGGGTTCGCGTCAATCACTTAATCTAACGGCAACAACACCGAACTCAGATTTAACTTACTTTAAGTTAAATTATGACTCACGTTTTTACTGGCCGATTAGTAATGACCATCGTTGGGTATTCTCAACACGTGCAGCGCTTGCTTATGGTAATGGTTACGGTTCAACCAATGGGTTTGATCAAACATTACCGTTCCAAGAGTACTTCCGTATTACTGAGATGGAATTACGTGGTTTTGATAGAAATACCATTTTACCACGTGCTGTATCACGTACACCGCAAACAATCCCAGGTACGCCACAAGACGATGGTACAACAACCGGCAGTATTGGTGGGGCGTCAGAATTTGACGTATTAAGATTGCAAGGCCGAATTGGTGGTAACGCTAAAGCGGTTGCAGGTATGGAGCTAATTGTACCAACTCCATTCTTGGATGAAGAAAACACGAGTTCTGTACGTACAAGCTTCTTCGTAGATGCTGCGAACGTATGGGACACAGAGTTTAACGTTGACCGTTACCAAAACTTAGCCCCTGATCAACGCGCAAAACTAGAGGATTATTCAGATCCGATGCGCTTTAGGGTATCAACCGGTCTTTCACTACAATGGATCTCTCCAATGGGTCCGATGCTGATCAGTTTTGCGTATCCATTGCAAAAAGAAGAAGATGACGATACGAAGACCATCAGCTTTAATATTAGTAATACATTCTAAAGGAGTTTTTTGTGAAAAAATCAATTAAATCAACAGCGTTTGCACTACTTGCTACTTTATCAATGGGTCTGTCTACCAGTGCATTTGCACATAAAGTCGCTATTGTTGACATGCAAGAAATCTATAAACAAATCCCTCAAATGGCAAAAGTAGAGCAAACACTTGAAGCTGAGTTTGCTGAACGCCGTCAAGAGCTTGAAAAATTGCAGGGTGATATCCGTTTTGAAGCTGAAAAGTTCAAGCGTGAAGCAACAACAATGAGTGACAAGCAAAAAGAAGAATTACGTACTAAGATTCAAGGTATGCAACAACAGCTGGCTGAAAAGGGTCGTCCGTTAGAGCAAGAAATCAAAATGCGTCAAAACCAAGAGTTAGCAAAAGTTCAAAAGCTAATTCTCGATGCGATTGAAGAAGTGGCTAAAGCTGGTAAGTACGACGAAGTAAAAGTTAAAGAAACAACAATCTACGTTAACCCGAAAACAGTGTCTGACTTATCAGATAAAGTTGTTGAAAAAGTAAGTAAGCAATAGAAATTACATATGCAAAACTACACGCTTTCGCAGATTGCGGATCTTTTGGGTGCTGAGCTACACGGCGATGGCACTCAAGAGATTAAAAAAATATCAACACTTGCAAATGCCCAATCTGGGCATATTGCATTTTTGGCGAACAAAAAATATCGTTCTCAGTTAGAGAGCACCAATGCCAGTGCGGTGATTTTATCACCGGCAGAGGCCGACTATTTTAGTGGCAATAAGCTCATTGTTGCTAATCCTTATGTATGCTACGCCAAGCTTGCCCAGTTAATGGATACAACACCCCGCAGCGCATCAGTAGGGATACACCCTAGTGCAGTCATCCATGATTCAGCATCAATTGGAGATAATGTCTCGATCGCTGCCAATGTGGTGATAGAAGCTAATGCGGTCATTGCAAACGATGTGCAGATTGGTCCAGGTTGCTTTATTGGTGAGCAGGTAAAAATAGGCCAAGGAACAAAGCTTTGGGCTAATGTCAGTATTTACCATGAAGTTGAAATTGGCAGTGACTGTCTGTTTCAAGCAAATACAGTCGTAGGAAGCGATGGGTTTGGTTACGCCAATGAGCGTGGTGAATGGATTAAAATACCGCAATTAGGGCGTGTAATTATTGGTGATAAAGTTGAAGTCGGTGCCTCAACAACGATTGATCGTGGCGCACTCGATGACACACTCATCCATAGTAACGTAATTATCGATAATCAATGTCAAATAGCGCATAATGTCGAGATCGGTTCGGGAACAGCTGTGGCTGGTTGCACTGTTTTTGCCGGCAGTGTTGTTGTTGGTAAACATTGTCAAATTGGCGGCATGGTTGCAATTAATGGTCACATCAGTGTCTGTGATGGTGCTATAATCACGGGCATGAGTATGGTGACAAAAGCAATCACTGAACCTGGGATTTACTCATCAGGTTTGCCTCATCAAAACAACAAAGAATGGCGTCGTAGTATTGCCCATATCCGAAACCTTGGTGATATGAAAGACCGCTTAAAAGCACTTGAGTCACTGACTAAGTCACTCAATATTGAAGACAAATAAGGATGCTATTTTGGCAAATGAATTAAATAGTCTTGATATTCAAGATATCTTGAATTTACTTCCGCATCGTTATCCGATGTTACTTGTTGACCGTGTTTTAGATTACACGCCAGGCAAGTCGTTACATGCTATTAAAAATGTAACAGTGAATGAACCTATTTTTACAGGCCACTTTCCAAATCAACCAATTTTTCCAGGGGTGTTGATATTAGAAGCAATGGCTCAAGCAACTGGCTTATTAGGTTTTAAAACAGTTGAAAATCGTAGCGATAATGAGCTTTACTTATTTGCTGCCATTGACAATGCACGATTTAAGCAACCAGTATTACCTGGCGATACGATGCATTTGCATGTAGAGTTTGTTAAAGAGCGCCGCAATATATGGAAGTTTGCAGCAGAAGCAAAAGTTGACGGCAAAGTTGTGTGTACTGCCGAAATCATGTGTGCGAGAAGAGAGTTTTAATAGTGATCCATCCTACGGCAATAATCGAACCAGGTGCGAAGCTTGGAAAAAATGTCTCAGTTGGCCCTTATAGCTATATTGGCAACGATGTAACGATTGGTGATAACTGTATCATTGAGTCTCATGTGGTTGTCAAAGGCCCATCGACAATTGGTTCTGGTAACCATATTTTTCAGTTTGCATCGGTTGGTGAAGCTTGCCAAGACAAAAAATACGCGAATGAGCCAACTACTTTGATTATGGGTGACAACAATGTCATTCGTGAATGTGCAACAATTCACCGTGGCACTATTCAAGATCAAGGTGTGACTAAAATTGGTAGTAACAACTTGTTTATGGCTTACACGCACGTTGCTCATGATGCAGTCGTGGGTGATAACGTGATTTTTGCTAACAACGCCTCTGTTGCTGGTCATGTACACGTCGGTGACTGGGTGATCCTTGCGGGTAACTCGGGTGTTCACCAGTTCTGTAAGATTGGTGCACATGCTTTTGTTGGTATGTACTCAGGTGTTAATAAAGACGTACCGCCGTTTGTTACAACCATTGGTACGCCAGCAGGCCCAGTCGCAATCAACACCGAGGGCATGAAACGTCGTGGCTTTGAAAGTGATGAAGTAATGGCGACTCGACGCGCTTACAAAACACTTTATCGTAAGAGCTTAGGTGTTGAGGAAGCAATTGCTGAGCTGAGCGAAGACGCAGCGAAATACCCAGCTGTTCAGCTGATGATCGACTTTGTGAAAAGCTCTGAGCGCGGAATTATTCGCTAATCATAAGCGAACTCCTACAAAAGCCACCGTAAGGTGGCTTTGTTGTTTTTATAGTTCAGGTTTTGCTAAGTCAGCGCTTGCTATCTTCACAGCAAAAAAGGATCTAGTAATATGAACAAACTCATCGTCTTTGCATTGTTAAGCTTAATTTTAAGTGGCTGCAGTAGCTCGCCTACAATAAACTCAAGTGCCGAGGTACAAAGTGGTAAAGCCAGCTTTTATGCGGACAAATACCATGGCCGTACAACGGCCAGCGGTACAGTGTTTAATCAACAAGCATTAAGTGCAGCCCACCTAGATCTCGCTTTTGGTACCCGCGTAAAAGTGACTAATATCGCAAATAATAAAAGTGTGATTGTTAGCATTAACGACCGTGGTCCGTTTGTTCACGGTCGAATTATTGATTTGTCTAAAAAGGCATTTTCACAAATAGCTTCTTTGCAGCAAGGCGTTATTGACGTTACCGTTGAGCAACTTGATTAAAAACGAGTGATGAGCTCGACATAATCTGGCTGATTCTCAACCAGCTCAGCATGGCTTGCCATTGCTCTTATTTGCCCCTGTTCTAACCAAATGACTTTATCAACACGATTCAACATAACAGGATCATGACTGATTGTTAGCACGGTTTTATCAGCCCAGACCTTTTCGAGTGTATTAAGTAAACTGTGCTTAGTGTGATTATCTAAGCTTTCCGTTGGTTCATCAAGAACCACAAAATGACCTTGTCTTAATAATGCTTGCGCAATAGCAATACGACGTGACTGACCATGGGAGAGTTTTCTTCCTGCGGTGCCTAAACGGGTATTGAGGCCGTTTTTTAAGTTATTCAGCCATGAGCCAAGTTCTGCCTGTTTGCAAGCTTGTAATAGCATTTCATCCGTTGCATCCGGTGCCGCATAGCGTAGGTTTTCCCTTAGTGTGCCATCAAAAATATGATGCTGTTGGGCGACAATCGTGAGCTGCATAAAGCGTTCGTTAGCGTCTAGGCTACTAAGTTCAATACTGTGTTCTGCCGCTAACAGTTTTAATGAGCCAGACTGTAAAGGCCAAAGTCCGGTGAGTAAATTTACTAATGTTGTTTTACCGCTGCCACTTGCACCAACCAGTGCTACTTTGTTGCCAGCTGCAATGGATAGATTAATATCCCTCAAAGCGTAATTATGCGCCCCAGAGTATTGATAACTCACATTAGTTAATTGTAAGCCGAGCGCGTGTTGATTATTTACTTGGTCGTGCTTTTTGTAAGGCGCTGGTGTTTGTTTGTCCGCTAGCGAAAATAACCGCTCTGCTGCACTTAAAGCGACAGGGAGCTCGATAAAAGCAGCGGGCAGGGTAAGTACAGTTTCAAAACTAGCCAAGACGAATAGTGCGAGCATTGCCAATTCAACATTTTTCATAGCGCCCGTTGCAACCAAAGGAATAATCACAAAAACGCTTGCAAGCATGGTTAATTGTATAACAAAAATGCTTAGACCATTGCTGTTCGCGATGGCTTTATGGCGAGTATAAAGTTGCGAATTATATTGCTGACTAAGTGTATCGCAGCGTGTTAACTGAGCATCATGCGCTTGATAAATTGCAAGTTCACGGTTTCCTTTTAACGTATCGGCAAGCTCAGCTCTTAGCTCAGCTGAAAGTCTGGTCTCGTTATCTGCTTGTTTGTGTAGTTTATGGCTTAATAAGACTGGTAGCAGTACACCAATTATCATCAACGATATAAAACAAATCAAAGCTACCTTCGCGTTGTATGCGCTCATAAATGCCATGACAATTGGAATAGTGAATAAGGCTATTATGATGGGAAGTAAGATATTTAAGTAAAATTTATCAAGGGCATCCACATCATTTTGCAAACGATTCACAAGGTCGGCACTGCGACTCATTGCCAAATCAACGTTGTTGAGTCGGCTCAGTGTTGCAAACATTTTTACACGAACTTCGCTTAACAATAAAAATGTAGCATTGTGAGTGATCATTCGTTCGCCGTACCGTGATGCAGTTCTTACAATGGCTAAAAAGCGAATAACTCCTGCAGGTGTAAAATAATTCATATGTACACCTGCAATGCCAGCGGCTGCCATTGCGGCTAAAAACCAGCCAGATATTGCAAGCAAGCCAACATTAGCAAGCACAGTCAAGCTTGCTAAAAAAGCGCCCAGTAGCAGCATGCTAGCATGAGGTTTGCACAGTTTTAATAAGCGAATGAAGTTATACATGTGCTTCACCTCGACTCACAAGCTTAGCAAACAGACCCGCTTGTTCAGTGAGTTGCTGATAATGACCTGACTCGATAATTTTACCTTGCTGCATAACGTAAATATTGTCCGCGTGTTTTACCGTATTAAGCCTATGAGCAATAACCAGTACTAAATGATCGTTTGCATAATCTCGGATTGCTTGATTGATTAGCTGCTCTGTTTGGCTGTCTAAGTGTGCTGTTGGCTCATCAAGCATTAGAATTGGTGCATTCTTTAAAAATGCACGAGCAAGAGCAATACGCTGCTTTTGGCCGCCAGAGAGGCCTTCCCCTTGTTCACCCAGCATAGTATCAAAGCCATTTGGTAAGGCGTTAATAAACTCAAGTGCGCCTGCTTTTCGAGTGGCCGCAATAAGTTCATCATGGCTTGCATCTGGTTTGGCAAGGCGTAGATTGTCGGCAACACTTCGATAAAATAGTGTGGCTTGTTGTGGGATCCACGCAAGTTGCGCCTGCCAATTATGTAGTGCGATATCACTGAGTGCTTGTCCGTTAATATTGATGGCACTGTTAGCTTGATGGTGAAAACCTAAAAGGCAATCAAAGAGGGTACTTTTACCTGAGCCACTCTCTCCAACAAATGCAATTAACCCTTTATTCGGCAGACTTAAACTAATGTTGGTGACCCCTTCGTTTGTGTCAGGGTAATGATAAGTGAGTCCATGCACATGTATGTCTTTTAGCGGTGTTGATAATTGTGATGAACCCGTATGCTCATGTGCTTCGCTGTGATTAATTATATCAACCATATCAGCAGCGGCGCTGATCCCTTCTAACTTTGCATGATAGTGAGTGCCCATTTGTCGAAGTGGTAAGTAAAACTCAGGGGCCAGTAGTAACACCACAAATCCAGTGGCAAAATCGAGGGTACCAAAAAACAGTCTAAAGCCGATAATTACTGCAACAAGCGCAACACTAATGGTAGCTAAAAACTCCAAGGCGAAAGAGGATAAAAAGGCGACTTTCAACACCCCCATGGTTGCACCACGGTAGTCATCAGAAATCTGGCTAATATTATTTAGCTCGCGTTTGGTCGCATTAAATAGCTTAAGCTGAGTCAGTCCTTGCAAACGATCAAAAAAGTAATTGCCAAGTACCGCGAGCTGTTGCCAGCGTTCTTGGTTGAGTTGCTCCGCTTTGTGACCAACTAAAATCATAAAAAATGGAATAAGCGGTGCAGTTAACAGGAAAATAAGCCCTGCTTTGTAATCGGTTGGAAAAATGACCACTAAAATAGCGAGTGGAATAAGTGCGCTGTACGCCACGCTTGGAATGTAGTTTGCGTAATATTGATGAAGTGCTTCAACACCATTATGTAAGGTATTAAGCGTTGCGCCGTACCCTTTGTGTTCACTGTAAGCAGGGCCTAGTTTAGTTAACTTCGCAAGTAATGTATTGCGCATCACCGTTTTTATTTTTAATGCGGCAAGGCTACTCACTCGCTCACTCAATGCAACTAATAGGGCGCGAAGCACAATAAGGCTTGCAAGGGGCCATAGTAAAGGAGTGACAGTTTGCAAACTTGCTTGTTCAAACATAACTTGATGAACTGCGTTTGCCAGTAAATAGCAAGAGGCAATCATTAACAGGGCATTGAGTGTGCCCAGACTAATGCTTAGTTTCAGAAGCCCTGAAGCGGACTGGCTATACTGCTTTAAGAACGCGCGCAGCGTTTGCTGCTGCGCGCGATTTGGTCGGGGTTTAGTTGTCATCGTTGTTTTTGAGTCTCGCGTACAGCTCTAGCTCATCATCAGCGATGGAATCTTTATGTTGGTGAAATTCGTACCACATGACGTTGATAACCCCAAGTGTACAGGCTAATAGAACACCTAATATCCAAGCGAAATACCACATAATTAAACCTCCTTAATAGCTACCGTGCGTGTTGTTTTCAATTTCACTAATCGTTACTTTGCGCCACATCTTCACATAACACCAGGTGGTGTAAATAAGAATGAGTGGTACAAAAATGACTGCAGCAATAAACATCACATTTAATGTCATATGGCTCGAAACCGCATCCCACATCGTTAAACTAATATTAGGGTTATTGCTCGATGGCATCACAAACGGGAACATTGACATACCTGCGGTAAGAATAACCCCTGCAAGCATTAGACTTGAGGAGACAAGTGCTAGTGCAGGCTTGTGTAATTTTGAAAACACCAGCGCCAGAATAGCCATTACAAATGCAAGAGCAGGGAACAACATGGTTAGTGGCATTTTGCTGTAATTATCAAGCCATGCTCCAGGCGCTTGAGTTACGGTTTTTGCAAGTGGGTTTGCATAACTTTGTGTATCACCCATGCTAACAATTCGATAGCCTTCAATTTGTGATATCCACACACCAGCAATAGCGAATAGCACAATAAATGCCATGAGTGCGTATCGTCCATACTGTGCTGAGCGTTTTGCAACCTCAGCATCTGTTCGAAGTTGTAACCACATACCAGCATGTCCAACTAACATCAATACACTGATCAAGCCTGCAACAATCGCAAAAGGATTGAGTAAGGCAAAGAATGAGCCTTGATAGCTTACACGCAATAGCTCATCAATATGGTAAGGCACACCTAGTAATAAGTTACCAAATGCGACCCCAAAAACGAGCGCAGGAATAAAGCTGCCAGCAAAAAGCCCCCAATCCCAATTGTTACGCCAACGGGTTGACTCAATTTTAGAGCGGTAATCGAAACCTAGCGGTCTAAAAAAGAGTGCGAATAACACCAGCATCATGGCAAAGTAAAAGCCTGAGAAGGCCGCAGCATAGACCATTGGCCATGCTGCAAATAGTGCGCCGCCAGCGGTGATAAACCACACTTGGTTACCATCCCAGTGAGCACCAATGGTGTTAATAACTGTTCTGCGTTCTACATCTGTTTTACCTACTAGGCGAAGCAAAATTGCTACACCCATATCCATGCCGTCGGTCACGGCAAAACCAATCAGTAATACACCGATTAGTAGCCACCAGATAAATTTAAGTGTTTCGTAATCAAAAATCATGACTGAGCTCCTTGGCTATCTACTTTAGCAAGTTCATGATGATATTTACCTGTATGAAGCGAGCTTGGGCCTTGCTTAATAAAGCGCAGCATTAACCAGCCTTCTACCGCAGCAAGCCCAGTATAAAATACGATAAAGCCTGTGATACTAATTAAAAGATCATTAACGGTCAGTGACGATGTTGCTAAAAAGGTCGGTAAAATTTCTGATATAGCCCAAGGTTGACGGCCGTATTCAGCGACAATCCAACCAAACTCAATGGCAATCCAAGGAAGTGGAATACTCCATACCGCAGCCCATAGTAACCAGCGTTTTTGTTCAATCACACGGTGTGCATTGTAATAAAATGCCAGAACAAATACCCCAAGCATAAGTACACCGCAGCCCACCATGATTCTAAATGACCAAAACATTGGGCCTACTTTAGGGAAGGAGTCTTTAACTGCTTTTTGAATATGTTCTTCTGTAGCATCAACGACATTTGGCGTATAACGCTTCAGAAGTAAACCGTAGCCTAAATCATCTTTTAGCGTGTCAAACTTGGCAATATTTTCAGCTGTATCATTACCGCTACGAAGCTTTTCAAGGTATTCATAGGCAAGCATACCATTGCGAATACGTACTTCATGTTGTTCTTCAAGCTCTTTGATACCGGTTACTTGCTCATCTATTGAGCGTGTTGCAATAATACCCATAACATAAGGGATTTTAACCGCAGCATGCGTGACTTGTTCTTCCGAGTCAGGAATACCGACTAAGGTGAATGCCGCAGGCGCTTCTTCGGTATGCCACTCAGCTTCAATGGTGGCGAGTTTTACCTTTTGAACTTCACCCACTTCATAGCCAGATTCATCCCCAAGTAAAATAACACACAAAATAGAGGCAAGACCAAAACCGGAAGCCACCGAGAATGAGCGCTTAGCAAAAGCGAGGTCACGACCTTTTAAGATGTACCAGCTACTAATGCCTAATACAAACATAGAGGCTGCAACATAACCTGCAGATACCGTATGAATAAATTTAACCTGTGCAACAGGGTTGAACACAAGCTCAGCAAAGCTGGTCATTTCCATACGCATGGTTTGATAGTTAAATTCTGCGCCCACAGGGTTTTGCATCCAACCGTTAGCAATTAAAATCCACAGTGCAGATAGGTTTGTTCCCAGTGCCATTAAAAAGGTTGCAGCAAGGTGCTGGCGCTTTGTTAGTCGTTCCCAGCCTAAAAAGAACATACCTACGAACGTCGATTCGAGGAAAAAGGCCATCAGACCTTCAATGGCAAGAGGTGCGCCGAAAATATCGCCCACATAGTGAGAGTAGTAAGACCAATTGGTACCAAACTCAAACTCCATGGTTAGACCTGTAGCCACACCAATAGCAAAGTTTATACCAAACAACTTACCCCAAAACTTAGTCATATCACGATAAATTTCGCGACCAGTCATCACATAAACGGACTCCATGATCACTAAAATCCACGTCATACCTAAGGTAAGAGGAACAAATAGGAAGTGAAATAGGGCAGTGATTGCAAATTGCAATCGCGATAGATCCACAAACGTTTCATCTATCATTGGTTAGCTCCTTGTAAACGGTGCGGTAGACACGACAAATTTAAATTATCAAAGTTTCAGTATTTATTGAAACTTCGTAAATAGTAACCTTGTATTCATTTTAGTCAATAGTTAAATAAGAAAATAAGGTGAAATCACTGCTCACCATTTCTACAGGTTAGAGATAAAGCTCTAAAGTTTCAAATGATTAATTACTTTAAAGAATAAGATATTCAGTTATTACTTAATGGGTAGCGATTACTTCATTTGAGGTATCAGCCTTTAGTATGCTGAACTTTGAAGTGAGGCAGAGTGACCTAAATGATTAACCTTTGAGCATAATTTCAATTTCTAGTATTTATTCAGCGCGTGACATTTATCCTGTTGCTAAAACACGGTAAACTAATTTTTATATGTGCCTTTAAGTTGCGAATTATCAACGAATGAAAGAACAAAAAACGCCGTTACGTATTGCCTTGGTGGCAGGGGAGTTATCGGGTGATATTTTAGGTGAAGGGCTGGTAAAAGCACTTAAAGTCCGTTTTCCAGATGCCATATTTGAAGGCATTGCAGGCCCACGTATGCAAGCGGCTGGCTGCAAAACACTATTTGATATGGATGAATTATCGGTTATGGGGCTCGTCGAAGTTTTAGGCCGCTTACCGCGTTTACTTAAAATTCGTAAACAGCTTGTACAGCATTTTATCGAGAACCCGCCTGATGTATTTATTGGTATTGATGCACCAGACTTTAACTTGCGTGTTGAAAAACCTTTAAAAGAGGCAGGTATTAAAACGGTTCAATATGTTAGTCCGTCGGTGTGGGCATGGCGTGAAAAACGTATTCACAAAATTAGTGCTGCAACTAACTTAGTGTTAGCACTGTTACCGTTCGAAAAAGCATTTTATGATAAGCATAATGTCCCTTGTACATTTGTTGGGCATACGCTTGCAGATGATATTGCGCTTGAACATGACCAAAATGATGCACGCCATCAGTTAGGTTTAGCTCAAATGGATAAGGTGCTTGCGTTATTACCAGGCAGTCGTGGCTCAGAGGTTGGCCTGTTAAGCGAAACTTACATTCAAACTGCTGCAAAGCTACAAGCTGCGAACCCTGAGCTGAAAATTGTGGTGCCGTTAGTTAATGAAAAACGAAAAGCTCAATTTTGCGATGTGTTAGAAAAAACAGCACCCACGTTAAAGTTAAAGTTACTAGACGGTAAATCAAACCTCGCTATGCAAGCGGCGGATGCTATTTTACTGGCATCAGGTACGGCAACACTTGAAGGCATGCTTTACAAAAAGCCCATGGTTGTTGGATATAAAATAAAGCCAATGAGTTATTGGATTTTCAAAACATTATTCACTTTCAATATTAAATATTTTTCATTGCCAAATTTATTGGCAGATGAAGAACTGGTGCCTGAATATTTGCAAACAGAGTGTAATGTTGAGAACTTAGTTGCTGCATTAACCCCCATGTTAAATTCCGATAATGCAAAACTCAAAGCACGCTTTTTAGCTATTCACAAAGAAATTAGATTAAATGCCAATGAACAAGCTGCGGCTGCAGTTGCGGAGTTACTAGATGCAGATTGAACGACCCAATGTTAACTTTATTGCGGGTGTCGACGAAGTTGGCCGTGGTCCATTAGTCGGTGATGTAGTCACAGCCGCGGTTATTTTAGACCCTGCAAAACCTATTGCAGGCTTAACCGACTCAAAAAAGCTTTCCGATAAAAAGCGTCAATTGCTTGCAACCGAAATAAAAGAAAAAGCACTTTGCTATGCTATTGGCCGTTGTAGCCCAAGTGAAATTGACGAATTAAATATTTTACATGCCACTATGCTGGCAATGAGTCGTGCTGTTGAAGGCTTGAGTGTAAAGCCTGAGTTTGTATTTATTGATGGTAATCGTGTGCCAACTCAATTAACGGTCCCCGCTCAAGCTGTTGTAAAAGGTGATAGTTTAGTGGCTGAAATTTCAGCAGCGTCCATTTTGGCTAAAGTTGCCCGCGATGATGAAATGATCGAGCTTGATAAACGTTATCCAGATTATGGTTTTGCAGGCCATAAGGGGTACCCGACGAAAGCACATTTTGCGGCACTTGAACAATACGGTGCAATTGCAGAGCATCGTAAAAGCTTTAAACCTGTGCAGCGCATTTTGGCGTTAAAAGGAGAGCAACGCTAATGCCAACGCCGCAATTTGTCCACTTACGTGTTCACTCCGACTTCTCAATGGTGGATGGTCTTGCTAAAACTAAACCAATAGTTGCAAAGGCTGAAGAGTTACAAATGCCTGCGCTGGCAATCACCGATCAAATGAACTTATGTGGTTTGGTGCGTTTTTATGGTGCTGCCCATGGCGCGGGTATTAAACCTATTGTTGGCGCTGATTTTTGGCTAAGAAGCCCTGAGTTTGAAGATGAACCATGTCGTATAACCATATTAGCGAAAGATAATGACGGCTATAAAAATCTCACATTATTGATTTCTAAGGCGTATCAACGCGGGCATTTATTTCATCGCCCAGTTATTGATCGTGAATGGTTAGTTGAACTAAAAGACGGCTTGATTATTCTCTCTGGTGCGAAAGATGGCGATTTAGGTAAAGCACTGCTTAAAGGTAATGCAGGGCTTATTGAGTCAGTAGTAAGCTTTTATAAACAGCATTTCAGCGATCATTACTACCTTGAATTAATTCGAACAGAGCGCCCATTAGAAGAAGATTATTTACACCTAGCCGTAGAGCTTGCCGCACAAGAGCAGTTACCTGTGGTGGCAACGAACGAAGTGGTGTTTTTAAAACCAGAAAACTTTGAAGCTCACGAAATTCGCGTAGCAATTCATGATGGTTACACGCTTGAAGATAAGCGCAGACCTAAACGCTTTTCAGATCAGCAATATCTAAAAACTGCGGAGCAAATGGCTGAGCTATTTAGTGATATTCCTGAAGCGCTGGAAAACACTGTGGAAATTGCCAAACGCTGTAATGTGACGGTGCAGCTAGGAACTTACTTCTTACCAGATTACCCAACCGGTTCGCTGAAGATTGAAGACTTCTTGGTTAAGGTCTCTGAAGATGGCCTTGAAGAGCGTTTACAGTTTTTATTCCCAGATGAGCAAGAGCGAAAAGAAAAACGTGGCGAGTATGACGAGCGTTTGAAAATAGAGCTCGACGTAATCAACCAAATGGGTTTCCCTGGTTACTTCTTGATCGTAATGGAGTTCATTCAGTGGAGTAAAGATAACAATATTCCGGTAGGTCCTGGGCGTGGTTCAGGTGCCGGCTCATTGGTGGCTTACGCGCTGAAAATTACCGACCTTGATCCGCTCGAATTTGACTTACTATTCGAACGTTTCTTGAACCCTGAACGTATTTCAATGCCCGATTTCGACGTTGATTTCTGTATGGATAGGCGCGATGAGGTAATAGATCACGTAGCGGCGCTTTATGGTCGTGACGCGGTATCTCAGATTATTACCTTTGGTACCATGGCTGCAAAAGCGGTTATCCGTGACGTAGGCCGTGTACTTGGTCACCCTTACGGCTTTGTTGATCGTATTTCGAAATTAGTACCGGGCGATCCGGGTATGACCTTGGCTAAAGCCTTTGATGTTGAGCCGCGGTTACAAGAAGCCTACGACGGTGATGAGGAAGTAAAAGAACTTATTGATATGTGTCGCATCCTTGAAGGGTGTACACGTAATGCCGGTAAGCACGCTGGTGGTGTTGTAATATCGCCAACAACGATTACTGATTTTGCCGCCCTTTATTGTGATGATGAGGGTAAATTCCCAGTCACTCAATTTGATAAAAACGACGTTGAGACGGCGGGTTTAGTTAAGTTTGACTTTTTAGGTCTAAGAACACTCACCATCCTACAATGGGCACTTGATATGACTAACGAGCGCCTCGCCCGTGAGGGTAAAGAGCCGGTTGATATCAACGCCATTCCACTTGATGATAAGCCAAGTATTGAGTTATTGCTACGCGCCGAAACGACCGCGGTATTCCAGTTAGAATCTCGTGGTATGAAAGATCTTATTCGTCGTCTAAAGCCCGACTGCTTCGAAGATATGATCGCACTGGTAGCACTGTTTCGCCCAGGCCCATTGCAATCAGGCATGGTAGATAACTTTATCGACCGTAAGCATGGTCGCGAAGAGTTATCTTATCCAGATGTGCAGTGGCAACACGATAGCTTGATACCGATTCTAGAACCGACCTACGGTATCATTCTTTATCAAGAACAGGTAATGCAGATTGCTCAGGTACTGGCTGGCTATACGCTAGGTGGCGCTGACATGCTGCGTCGTGCGATGGGTAAGAAAAAGCCAGAGGAGATGGCAAAGCAACGTTCAACCTTCGAAGAAGGAGCTGTTAATAACGGAGTTGACGGCGAACTTGCAATGAAAATCTTCGACTTGGTAGAGAAGTTCGCAGGTTACGGTTTTAACAAATCTCACTCTGCTGCATATGCTTTAGTGTCGTATCAAACGCTGTGGATGAAAACTCATTACCCAGCAGAGTTTATGGCTGCGGTAATGTCGGCGGATATGGATAACACCGATAAAATCGTTACCTTGGTTGATGAATGTGAAAACATGAAACTAACCTTGCTTCCACCTGATGTAAACGCGGGTGAGTACAAGTTTACGGTTAACCGACAAGGTGAGATTGTATACGGTATTGGCGCCATTAAAGGAGTAGGTGAGGCGCCTGTTGAAGCCATTTTAGAAGCGCGAAGTGAAGGTGGGGTTTTCAAAGACTTATTTGATTTTTGTGCGCGAGTTGATTTAAAACGCTTAAATAAACGTGTGGTTGAAAAACTTATTTATGCCGGTGCACTTGACCAATTAGGACCAGATAAAACTCAGCCAGGTCGTGCGACTTTATTAGCCAGCTTAAAAGATGCCATGCGAGCGGCGGATCAGCATCATAAGGCTGAGTCACTAGGGCAGGCCGATTTATTTGGATTATTAGCCACAGAGCCTGATGAAGTTGAACAAGCATTTATAAAAGCAACAGATTTAACTGATAACGAATGGCTTGATGGCGAAAAAGAAACGTTGGGCCTTTATTTAACTGGTCATCCTATAAATCAGTATAGAAAAGAGCTAAGACACTACACATCGGGCCGTCTGGTTGACTTACAACCAACAAACCGCGATGTGCAGTCAACGGCTGCTGGCCTTGTTATTAATGCACGAACCCTTATTAATAAAAAAGGAAATCGGTGGGGTCTTGTAACTTTAGATGACAAGAGTGCCCGTATTGATGTACGCTTATTCCCAGAACAGTTTGAAATGTACCAAGATATGCTACAAGTTAATAATATCTTGGTGATATCTGGACAGGTCAGCTTTGATAACTTCTCCGGTGGCATTACAATGACCGCTAGAGACATATGCACCATTGCTCAAGCGCGAGAAAAACGTATTAAAGCGATTAAAATGACGTTGAATATGGTGCAAATCGAGGCGAACTTCTTCGATAATTTACAAAAAGTACTGGAACCTTATAAGTTTGGTACTTGTCCTATAAAAGTATTCTATCAACGTCCGGATGCGTTGGCTGAGATTACCTTAGGAACCGAATGGTGTGTTACGCCTAGTGATGACTTAATTCATAAGTTATCACTGATGGCGGCGCAAGATGTAGAACTAGAATTTAATTAATTAGGTAGTTTAGAGCATGAGCCTCAATTATCTTGATTTTGAGCTTCCAATCGCAGAATTAGAAGCAAAAATTGAAGAATTACAAAAT
>Ga0213832_1000549_pt1 | contig 22362 bp, 22 predicted proteins | sample SWATP13_FD_161660 | JGI IMG/M metagenome (GOLD analysis project Ga0213832, IMG submission 161660) | Coastal seawater microbial communities from Marineland, Florida, United States - SWA TP1 #3 | ecosystem: Environmental > Aquatic > Marine > Coastal | place: USA: Florida | collected 2016-08-06 | reverse complement strand
CATCGTGTGAACGGCGCATGCCGCGTCTTGCACGAGACTTTTTGCTTTTTTGTACAGCCATTAGTCTTCTCCTAAGAATCTTTCTTAAGTTGTTTCAAAATATCAAATGGATTTGGTTTGTCATCTTCTGCTGCTAATTTACCAAAGCTTGAAGGCTCTGATGAATAGCTGCACGAGGCTTCGTTGTGTGTAGGCACTATTGGAATAGCTAAAATCAATTCGTCTTCGATTAACTCAAACACGTTGATTTCACCGTTTTCGTCCAGTTCTACTTCATCGTAACCTGCAGGAAGATGATCTGACTCTGCATCCAAACCGACTGGCGAATACACAAAGTCTTGATCCAAATCCAACCCTAAATCACCATTGCATCGTTGACAAGTTACGGTTACGTGTACTGATAAATTACCACTTATCACTACTAAACCTTGATCATCAATTTTGCAATGAATCTTTACCGCTATTTCACCTGCTTCTTCCTGCACAACTTGCTCTAAACGAGAAAGTTTTTCAAGCGGAACAATACCGTCATAAGATAAACGATGTTGTGCTGCTTTGCTGGGATGAAGAGTGATGGGAATTTTCACCTTTTGCATAGGGGCTGCATCATATAGATAGTTAGTAAGTTAGTCAAAGTAAAAAACCATTTTTAGTCGGTTTTTAACGATCTTCCGCTTTGTTTTCGGGTTCATTGTGACTTATCCTTGGCAAAATACAATTTTCATCCAGAATTTTTTATGAAACCAACACTTATATTAGCGTCAAGCTCACCATTTAGACAGCAATTATTAACTAAGTTCAACTTACCTTTTCAAAGTTTCTCTCCAGAAATTGATGAATCCCCTATCGCGGGTGAAACACCTGAGCAACTGGTAAAGCGTTTAAGCGAACAAAAAGCCCGTGTAGCAACACAGCATTTTGATGAAGGTTTAGTAATAGGCTCTGATCAGGTTGCAGTATTTGACAATGCGATTTTAGGAAAGCCCCACACTAAAGACAATGCAGTTGCACAGTTATCCTCATTCAGTGGTCATACGGTGACATTCTTAACAGGTTTGAGTGTTTTTGATATCAAAAGCAATAAAGCGATTACCACTGTGGTGCCTTTTGAGGTGACATTCAAAACACTGACACTTGCGCAAATAAATGCTTATTGCGATGCTGAGCAGCCTTATAACTGCGCAGGCAGCTTTAAAAGCGAAGGGTTAGGTATTTGCTTATTTGAAAAGCTCAGTGGCGATGACCCAAATACACTGATAGGTCTGCCACTGATCACTCTAACTAAACTACTGGCTGAATTTGATGTTGATGTGCTGATGCTTCAAGAGGCGTAGTTAAAACGTGTAGCAATTGTTGGTATGAATCAACAACACATAACGGCGTATGTTGCTCTAACTGCGCCTTACTATGTGCACCGAAACTGACACCAATACAGGCAATACCCGCAGCATTAGCCATTGCCATATCCAATTGACTGTCACCAATCATCACAGCGTCGTGCTTAGCTATGTCTTGCTCGCGTAAAATTTGCTCAAGCATATCTGGTGATGGCTTCGACTTAGCATCATCAGAGCACTTTACATTAACAAAGTACTTACCAAGGTCTGATTCTTTAAGTAACCTATCGATACCTTCACGCCCTTTACCGGTAGCCACTGTCAATTGCATACCTGCGTCGCTTAGCTGATTTAATACCGTTTCTACATCAGCGAATAAAGGTGTAGGTGTGACATCTAGCTCACGGTACTGCGCTTTATAGCCTGCGACTAGTTCACCATTTAAGTGTAAATGGGCAGGGAAAAGTGCTTCAGTCGCTTTGACTAGCGATAAGCCAATCACATCTTTTGCTTGCTGCTCTGTTGGTATATCGATACCCAGCTGTTTGGCAGTATTTTGCAAACACGTAACAATTTTCGGCACAGAGTCCATTACTGTGCCATCCCAATCAAAAATAACCAGCTTAAATTTGTTCATTATCAGCACGTAGTTTTTTAATACAGTTACTTAACGCTTTGTCTAATGGCGCTTCAACATGCATGGTTGTTTCGTTTTTAGGATGCATAAAGCGTAAATCATGGGCATGTAAAAACAAACGATTTAAACCAGTCAGCTTATTCACGTATTGATCAAACTCTGCGACACCGTATTTATCATCACAGGCAATAGGATGCCCCTTACATTGTGTATGCACACGAATTTGGTGAGTACGACCCGTAACTGGAGACGCTTGCACTAATGAACACTCTGCGTAACGCTCAAGCACACGAAAACGAGTATGCGATGGTTTACCTTCCGTGTTATCAACACGCACAACGCGCTCACCAGACTTCAACGTGTTTTTACGAAGACCCTCGGTGACATTTTTGGTTTTTGCATCCCACTGACCATCCACTAATGCCCAATAGTTCTTTTCCATGGTTTTTTCACGTAGCTGCCTGTGTAAATCAGTCAACACTGAACGCCTTTTAGAAATCAACAAACAGCCTGAAGTGTCACGGTCCAAGCGATGAACAAGTTCTAAGCTACGCTCTTCAGGGCGAAGTACACGCAGTGCCTCAATTAAGCCATAACTTAGGCCACTACCGCCATGCACGGCCATACCTGAAGGCTTATTAATCACCATCAAATACTTATCTTCAAATAAAATAGCGTCTTCAAGCTGTTTAACTTTGTCGAGCTTTTTAGGTACAAATTCTTCTTTTTCAGCCACTTTAATTGGCGGGATTCTGACAACATCATTAAGTTGTAACTTATAAACTGGTTTTATACGTTTTTTATTTACTCGCACTTCGCCTTTACGAAGAATTTTATACACTGCACTTTTAGGCACACCTTTTAGGTGAGTTATAAGAAAGTTATCAATGCGTTGACCAAAATGGTCTTCACTGATGGTAACGAATGATACTTGTAAGCCGGTTTTTTCTGACATTGCCTAATCACTGATTTAAGTAAATAATTTAGTTGCTAACGCGGTTGTAATAGTGGGATAATCACTAACGCAACGTAAGTTTGCAATTAACAACGGTGCTTTTTATCACATTAATACATTCGTGATGCATATTCTGGGTTGCCGATCATACAGATCCGCGCTAAGTTTTCCAAAGCTTTTATAACCACCCAGCCAACACGAGCGTTCAATTATCGGCGATGCGCGTAATATATTGCCTGCATAATTTGAGCACGAATGTTGATTAATGATTAAAAAAGCAATTGAACAGATAAATTGTCTGATAGTGACGACGTAAAAACGTCGTTCAGAATTTACAGTTGTAGCAAGACATTGAATTACAATTTGAACATGGTCGACTTCTGGACAGAACTCGTAATAAAGAGCCGTAGATAAGAACGGCAGTTTTGGCACCGAAAAGAATTTAATAACGTGACAGCATGTTATTGTCAGCCACACCATAGACACGCTCAATGTATGCATACAATAAAGGTTTTTGACCTTAACCAGTCGTGAGATTGCACAAAAATAACCGTCAAAAGCTACTGAACAGACGAGATAAATCGTCATGTCAGCGACAGAATTAGTAGAGTAACAATATGAAACGTATGCTAATCAATGCGACGCAGCAAGAAGAAATGCGTGTTGCACTGGTTGATGGCCAGCGCCTATATGATTTAGATATCGAAAGCCCAGGTCACGAACAAAAAAAAGCCAACATTTACAAGGGTAAAATCACCCGTATCGAACCATCTCTTGAAGCAGCCTTCGTTGATTATGGCGCTGAAAGACATGGTTTTCTACCATTAAAAGAGATCGCACGTACTTACTTCCCGCAAGGTTATACTTTCCAAGGTCGTCCGAATATTCGTGACGTAATTAAAGAAGGTCAGGAAGTTATCGTCCAAGTTGATAAAGAAGAACGTGGCCAAAAAGGTGCTGCGTTAACAACTTTTATCAGCGTTGCTGGTAGCTACTTGGTACTGATGCCAAACAACCCGCGTGCTGGTGGTATTTCACGCCGTATCGAGGGTGATGAGCGTACTGAATTAAAAGAAGCACTAAGCCGTTTAGAATTACCGAAAGGCATGGGCTTAATTGTTCGTACAGCCGGTGTTGGTAAATCATTTGAAGAACTTGAGTACGATTTAAAAGCACTGTTAGTTCATTGGGAAGCAATTCAGCAAGCTGCCGATAGCGGCCCTGCTCCATTTTTAATCCACCAAGAAAGCAACGTTATTTTCCGCGCTATTCGTGACTATCTACGTCGTGATATTGGTGAGATTTTAATTGATAAAGCACGCGTATTTGAAGAAGCAAAAGCGCACATTGAACGCTTCCGCCCTGACTTCATGAGCCGTGTGAAACTGTATCAAGGTGATGTGCCTTTATTCACGCATTACCAAATCGAAAGCCAAATTGAATCAGCCTTCCAACGCGAAGTTCGCTTACCGTCAGGTGGCTCAATTGTTATTGACCCAACAGAAGCATTAACATCTATCGATATTAACTCATCAAAAGCCACAAAAGGCGGCGATATCGAAGAAACTGCGCTTAATACAAACTTAGAAGCGGCTGACGAGATTGCCCGTCAATTACGTTTACGTGATTTAGGTGGTCTTATTGTTATTGATTTCATCGATATGACTCCACCTCGTCACCAACGTGAAGTTGAAAACCGTTTAAAAGATGCGGCGCGTCCAGACCGTGCTCGCGTACAAATTGGTAAGATCTCTCGCTTTGGTCTACTTGAAATGTCACGTCAACGCTTACGTCCATCATTAGGTGAAGCAAGCCAAGGTCCTTGTCCTCGTTGTAGCGGCCAAGGTACTATTCGCTCAAATGAGTCTATTGCCCTTTCAATTCTTCGTTTACTTGAAGAAGAAGCGATTAAAGACAACACATCGCAAGTGAATGCGCAAGTACCTGTTGCTGTTGCTGCTTATTTGTTAAATGAAAAGCGCCGTAGCGTGCACCGTATTGAAAAGCGCCATAATGTTGATGTCGTAATTATTCCAAATCAGCATTTAGAAACACCTCATTATGAAGTGGTTCGCTTACGTAAAGATGAAACGATTGAAACCGTAAGCTACGAACAAGTCGTTGCGCCTGAACCAGAATCATTCGAGATGGCTAAGTCACCTTCTGCACCTGTTCGTGAAGAGCCTGTGTTGAAAGGTGTGGTTATGCCTACAACACCAGCTCCTCAAGCGGCACCAAAAGCTGAGCAACCGGCTCCTGTAGTTAAGAAACCTGAAGGTGGTTTATTTGCTGCGATTGGTAAGTTCTTCAAGTCATTATTCAGCAATGCCGAAGATGAAGCTGAAAAAGAGCAAGAAGAGAAAAAAGCCGCGCAAAGACGTAGCAATAATCGTCGCAACAACGACAACCGTCGTCGTAGTAACAATCAACGTCGTCGCAATTCTCGTAATAAACGTCCTGATGATGCGCAAGCTAAAGAAGAAAGCACAAACACTTCGAATAAGCCTGAGCAAAAAGAAGGAAACGAGAATCGCAACAAGCGTCGTCGTAATTCTAACAACAGAAAACGTAATGAAAAACGCAATGATGATGTTGAACAAACGACAAAAGACACTGCACAAGAAAAGCAATCTGAGCAACCAAAAGAGACAAAGCCTAAGGTTCGTCGTCAACGTCGTAACTTACGCAAAAAAGTTCGCGTAACAGACGAAAGCGCAGATGAAGCAAATACAGTACACACTACGACTGAAACAGTTGAGCAAGCAGCTAAAGCTGAGAAACCAGCTAAAGCTGAGAAACCAGCTAAGCCTGTAAAAGAAGCTGTAGCTGTTGAGACTGAACAGGCAGAACAACCTGTTGCTGAAAAGCAAGCACCTACAGAACCTGTAAAAGCTGACACTGAGCCTAAACAAGCTGAGCAAGCTGAATCAGTGGTTGAAACATCAACTGAAGAAGAGCAAGCCCAACCACGTACTCGCTCTCGTCGTTCGCCGCGTCACCTTCGTGCCGCTGGTCAACGTCGTCGTCGCCCAGAGCACGATGAAAAATCGAGTGATGAGAAAACTGATGCACCAGCATTCATCCCAGTTGCAGATCAAGCTGCTGCTGAATACGAAGCTGAACTAAAGGCAAAGCAAGCTCAAACTGAAGAACCAGTAAAAGCTGAAGAGCCAGTGAAAGCTGAAAAGCCAGTGAAAGCTGAAGAGCCAGTGAAAGCTGAAGAACCAGTGAAAGCTGAAAAGCCAGTGAAAACTGAAGAACCAGTGAAAGCTGAAGAGCCAGTAAAAGCTGAAGAGCCAGTACAAGCTGAAGAGCCAGTAAAAGCTGAAGAACCAGTACAAGCTGAAGAGCCAGTGAAAACTGAAGAACCAGTAAAAGCTGAAGAGCCAGTACAAGCTGAAGAGCCAGTACAAGCTGAAGAACCAGTACAAGCTGAAGAACCAGTACAAGCTGAAGAGCCAGTTCAAGCTGCAGAACCAGTACAAGCTGAAGAACCAGTACAAGCTGAAGAGCCAGTACAAGCTGAAGAACCAGTGAAAGCTGAAGAACCAGTAAAAACGGAAGAGTCAGCACAAGCTGAACAGCCTGCTAAAAATGAGAAAACAATTTTAGTGAAAGGTTCAGCAAGCGCTGTAATGGCTAAACCTGCACCAGTTGCAGATAGTGAGCCAGAGCCTACTCCAGCGGCAATGGCACATGATAAACGTGTTACTATTCCAGACAGCGGCCTGCGTGCTGGTTCAATCAAGCCTGCAGGAAAAGCGAGTGCTGAAATGGCGAAAACAATGCTAGTAGACTAATTAAGCTCAGCAAACAAATGAAGCCGCGTTATCAACATAACGCGGCTTTTTTATTTTTACTGAGTTACATAAATATCAACGCACTTAATAAGCGTAGTAACGGTCTAACTTAAATTTCAACCTTATTGATCTGAACTTGTGGTTGTACGTTTGTAAAATTCGGTAAATCTGCAAGGATCTCCTCTGCATGAGGGCTAAACGAATCCTCAAATGCTTTTAAAGAATCAAACATCAAATGTCCAATCGCGATAAAGGCAGGTTTTTCATTAATAGTCCCGCCCGATAAACCAGAATCAACACTGACTCCAATCAGCGCATCCCCCAATAATCCTGAGACGAGTGGAAAATGAGTATTTACATAATAATTTATGTCAAAGAATGCCTTGTCACTATTAGGATACATAACACTTACTTTTATCATTGTTTTCACCTTTAGTTGTAAAGTTAACCCTAGAGTCGAACACACACAAAACCTAAATAAGGTACATAAACCTACTGTATGTTGGGAAAAGTTACAATGGTCTTTTTAGATGGGATTTAAAAACTAAGTTAGTTGATAACGCTGACCACAGAGCAATAGTAAATTAACGAAGAAACACAAAGGCAATACAAATACTGTGTTAAATTGAAGGCCTTGTGAAAGAATTAGCTCACAGATATACGCCTTGTGCCTATTTCATTAGCTGTACCACCGACAATAACCTTCTTAATTTGCCTATTATTAGATTCAACTGACGCAGTAATTAATGAAGAGCAGCCCATTGCTCGCCCTTGCTCAAATACAAAGTGATTATTCGAATTTCTAAAAACATGCTTTGTTAAATAACAGGCAAGCGCCCCACTCGCACTACCTGTTGCAGACTCCTCCGAAATACCAAATAAAGGCGCAAAATTGCGGCAACTTGCGGTTATAGTGCTTTGCGTGTTTTCAAGCTCAAAGGCGTGAATGCCAACCACATTATGTACTTTACTAAAATCAGCAATTAAAGAATCATCGCAACTTATCTTATCGAGTGTTCCATAAGGTACAGGCACAATTATATCTGCTAGGCCTGTTGATATAACCTCAATAGGCATCTTGGTTGATGATAATACACTAACATCAAGCCCGATTAGTTTTGCTATTTCATCGTATCTGAACGTGCCTAAAAACTGCGGTAAGGCTTGCTCCATGGTAACTAGGCCACTTTCATCAATGCTAACGCCAAGTAAACCTGCTTTGGTTCTCTGTGTATAGCTGCCTGCTTTAACAAGGCCATGTCGAAACAAAGTTGAAAACACAGCGAGTGTTGCATGACCACAAAAATCGACTTCAGTAGTGGTGGTAAAAAATGATACCGCAAAATCAGCTTCAGGATCGCGTGAAACAAACGCCGTTTCTGAAAAGCCGATTTCCTGAGCTATTGCTAATTTCTTATTATCAGAAAGCGCATCGGCATTTAGAACAACACCAGCAGGATTCCCACCGCTCTCCTGTGCAGTAAACGAGTTAACTAAAAATGCTGTTACTACCATTAGCTGGTTCTCTTAATAAAATGAGTTAGTATCGCCACGGTACTTACTTCATGCTAACGTAATGTGATGTTAGCTCCTTGTAGTTTAGTATCCATAGTGACTGTTTTTGATAAAGTATGTAAATAAAAAATGTCTAATAATCAAATACAATACTACCTATCGGGAGGTCCAATTATTGCTCATTTGAATCTGACATCAACAAGTTTGTTAACTACACCCAAATATCATTAACAGCCGTTAGTTCACCACCTGTATCACCGGTATTTACAACGCCTTTCGGCTCAACAAGCATTATTTTGCATTCCGTTATAGCTCTAGGTTTATGCTCAACACCCTTTGGAATGACAAACAGTTCTCCCGATGTTAGGCTTACCGAACCATCTCTGAACTCAATGTCTAACTCACCTTCAATGACAATAAATACTTCGTCAGTATCAGGGTGATCATGCCAAACAAACTCTCCTTCAACTTTAGCGAGTTTAAACTGATAGTCGTTCATTTCAGCTATGACACGTGGCGACCAATGATCACTAAATTTAGAAAGTTTATCTTTAAAATTTATTGCCTTATAAGTCATAGTATCCCTTTAATAATTATTCAAACGGTTCGTTGGCATGGTAGTAAATTCGTCCACGCCAACCATAAGCTCACACCACTGAATAGCTGTGCTAGTGCATTAAATAAAGCTTGTAGTTTCAGCTTCTTAAATGTGCAAGATCGATAAAGCACTCAAACCCGCCATTCTTAGCTCGCTTTTAAGCTAATAACTTAAAGCTCGCTCATCCCTTTTCTTGCTCCATAAAGCGCTGCAACTGGTCTTTCAGATTAGGCGGAATGCCTTTTATAACAAGCGTATCAGTTTCTTCGTTGTACGTTACACGTTCACCTAAATGTTTACGTTCAAAGCTGACACTGACGCCACCACCCATACCTGAAAATTTCACCATGCTGGTCACGGTCTTTTTATCTACAGGGAACGACTCTTCTAAGTCGTAGCTCTGCTCCTGGCAAAAGCTCTCAAATGGACTATCGTCACTTTTTGATAATGTAGCCGACAGCTCTTTAACATTGGCATCTTCCCCTGTCGTTACGCAGTCATTACAATAATCAAAAACTTGTTTGCGTAGCTCGTCTTTTTCTGACTTATCGTATTGCTGTTCTGATAAATAATCTTCTACGGCATTTAGCATCACTTGACTTTGTTGCTTAGGATCAATTCCCTCTTCACAGCCTAAAAAGTCTAAAAAGAAATCTGCGACTTTGCGACCCGCACGACCTTTAATGAAAGAAATGTAACGATTATCCTCTGGTTGCGTATCCCATGCGGTTAAGTCAACCCGTGCAGCCAATTGCATACGAGAAATATCTAAGTGACGCGACGATGCTAAATCAAGCTCAGACGTAATTGAGTAATGCTCTTTGATGTTGATCATAGCAATCAACAGAAAGTCACTTGCCACATACTGATAATGACAAAAAACTAAATAACCTGTTTCATTAAAGGCATACTTATTGAGCTCTTCTTTTAATACGTTAGTTGCTTGCTCGGTCATATGCCAAAAGCCGAGCTCATCATTGCGGTAGCTTTGCATCGCTGATGCAACCACACTGTTTTTATCGCCGCTAAACGCGCAATAACCTTTCCCCGGTTTTCCATTGTATGCATGGTGTAACTGTTCAATAAATACAGCAACTTTGTCGTTAACAACCATCTCATCATTGCGTAAATGAATTTCTGTATCGTCGTCCTTTTTGTCTACATAATGAACGACTAATTTTTTAACATCTATTGTCATCTTTGTTTTTCACGCCTCTGGTGTTAAAATACGGGAATATAACTCTTTTTATCGAACCAACTGATGCCTATCATATCAAAATATTCCAATGACCAAGTAGAACAAATCGTTGATCAGCTGATTGATGTACTGACAGAGCATAAAGCGCCTGTTGATTTAAGTCTTATGTGTTTAGGAAATTCTATCACGCATATTTTAAAAGAGCATGTCCCGTCAGAGAAAAGACAAGCTGTTGCCGACAACTTTGCAAAAGCATTAGCACAGTCGGTTAAATAATATTTATGAATTTATCGCAACAAAGTCAATTCTCATCAAAAGTAAGTCAGCTTTTAAGCTGGGGGCACTGGTTTACCTTCGCAAATATCGGCTTAGTGTTATTTATTAGTCTGAGTTATTTATTTGCAGACAGCGCACCGACCACCTTTATGGGGGTTGTGTATATGTTGGTAACCTGGTTAAGTCATACAAGCTTTATTACTTTTATTGCCTTTGTTTTAACGATATTTCCATTAAGTTTAGTCTTTCCATACCCGCGACACATACGCGGTATGGCCGCTCTAATAGCCACCGTTGGGGCATCACTTTTAACGCTTGATGCCTATGTCTATTTTAATTTAGGGTATCACTTAAACTCGTCTGCATTACCTGAAATTGTCTCATTGTTATGGCATCGTTTAACCAGCTCTCCTGCACTTACAACCTTACTTGCAGGCGGTATTGTGCTGCTTATTCTCGCGTTTCAGTTACTTGTGAGTAATTATACTTGGCATCATCTTGCCCGTTTAAAGCAATACAAATTCGCACGTTATGCAACTAGCACTATTTTAGTGTGTTTTGCACTCAGCCATAGTATTCATATCTGGGCTGATGCTAACTTAAAGTTTGATATTACCAAACAAGATAATGTACTCCCGCTGTCATACCCAACAACAGCCAAAAGCTTATTAGCTAAAAACGACTTACTCGATATAGAAAGCTATAAAGAAGCGCACGATGTAAGGCTCGACCCTCATAACGTTGGCTATTTACCACCTTCGCCTATTGAACAATGTAGTGTAGAAACTGCCGCTAAAGTAGATATTTTAGTCTTTTCAGATAATCAAGCATTAGAGCAGTTTGTAGCCGGTGAGCCGACTTTACGCAAAACGGACTTATTTCTTCAACCTATTGAAACAGAAGACACACTATTTAGTTTGTTATACGGCTTACCTGCTTTTTATAAAGCCCCTATTATTACTAATCAGCAATTGCCGCTATGGGTTAATGAAAAACGTTCATTGCATGTAGAAGGCTTTAATCAATTTGATTATGTGAATATTACTCAGTCAGATGCCGCCGTTAGACTTATTAATGCGTCGAACACAACCAACGTTCGTGAAGATGCAACCACCATTTTTGCATTTAGCCTAGCACAGCAAAACAACGGTATAGTAACAACCTCAAGACTTTATAGCTCAGATAAAAAAGTTGTCCAAACTGACGGACTTATTCAGCCAAGTGATATTATCGCAACAAGTATTGGGCAATATCTTGGCTGCCAAAGCTTAGCTAAACAAACAATGCTGGGTAGTAATTTGTATAAACGCCATGACGACACAGGTGTAAACTATTCTCAAAATGTCTTTATTGCATTTAAAAAGGATCGGATCACACTAATAGATTCAGATGGCAACTTTAAAAATATATCGGCCGCACAGGGTTTTGCTATTGAGCAAGGACTCGACATTCCATTTTTAGTACAGAGCATAAAAAAACTAAAACGCTTTACCCCTTAATATGCTAAAAATGACGGCTTAATTATAGTTACTCAACACTATTAATTTAGAGGACATGGATGTCATGAAAGCCGTAATCCTTTTTTTATTTAGTTTTCTGTTTTTTATCTACCCTACAAAACAGTTTGCAGCCCAATACTATAAGTGTACAACAGATAAAGGCACTATTTTTAGCCAACAACCTTGCGGTAGCCGCGCAACTAAACACACCATCAATGTAACTGACCCTAATATTGAAGCACCGAAAGACTTTGTTAAGCAGTTAAACGAATTAGAGCGCCAGCAAATTGTTCGTAACCTTGAGGCTGAAATACGCAGTAATAAACACAAGCTTGCCATTTTAGACCGTGAGCGTGATCGCGCCCAATTTCAGCAAGAGCAACGTCTTAACAGAATATTATCTGATCAAGACAAAAAGCGAATCGAAAAAGACATCAAGCAACAGCTAAAATCAATTAATAAGCAATACAAACAAGATGTTGAAGTGCTAACTAAAAAACTCGCTGGATTAGAAAAAAAGTTAAAGCGATATAATTAGTTATGTTTAACTATTGGGTTTCATGATTAAATAACATATTCTTAACACATTAGAGTTAAAGCTCTAATGTAAGTATATTGAGTTTTTAAGAAGGGGTTTATATGCAACCACAACATATTGCAGAGCTAATTTTATCTGGCTTTCGCAATCACTATAAACTTTTTCAAGCAATAACAGCTAAAGCCCCCTATGCCTTTGCTCAGCAAAATTGGCAAAAGATTAATGAAATTAGCAAACTCAGGATCAGCCATTACGATGATCGGGTAAACGAAACAATTACAAAACTAAAATCGTTAAACGAGCAGCAAATCATCGAGCTTGATCAAACATGCTGGTTAGAAACCAAGCAAATCTATCAACATTTTTTAAGTTTCCACCCACAAGCAGAACTTGCCGAAACATTTTATAACTCCGTTTTTTGTCGACTATTTCATCGTCGCTATTTTAACAATAATTTTATTTTCGTCGAAGCAACACTCGCTGATGCACCTGCGCTTCCTGTTGAGGCTGAATATAGAAGCTATTTTCCTGTTGTTGATGGCTTAAGACCGACTATTCGCAAAATCATCACCCAATTTGATTTTAAGGCGCCATTCGTGGATTTAGAACGCGACATCCGCCTACTGGTAAAGGCCTTTTATAAACAAGCACCCGATACACACCATCAAGCGTGGCAAATGCGTTTTGATATCCTGCAAGCACCTTTTTACCGTAATAAAGCTGCCTACATTGTTGGTCGTGTGGTGTCACAAAGTGGTGTGCAGCCTTTCATTATTGCTGTTTTACACCATGAAGACAAAGGCTTGTATCTGGATGCGCTACTGACCAAGTCATCACAAATGCGAGTTATTTTTGGCTTCGCACGTGCTTATTTCATGGTTGAAACCCATGCGCCATCGGCACTCGTTCGCTTTCTAAACCAACTTATGCCAAATAAGACCTTAGCGGAGCTATACAATGCTATTGGCTTCCACAAACAAGGCAAGACAGAATTCTATCGTGAATTTTTAAGTCACTTAAACCATTCTAAAGACAACCTCGTTATAGCCCCAGGTACACCGGGGATGGTGATGATGGTATTCACCCTCCCCTCGTTTGGTTACGTATTCAAAGTGATTAAAGACACCTTTGGCGAAAGCAAACCGTTTGGCCGTGATACCGTATTGAAACGCTACCAACTCGTTAAAAGCCATGACCGCGTTGGTCGAATGGCAGATACAATAGAGTATTCGAACGTCGTATTTCCTCTTGCTCGCTTTGATAGTAAATTACTTGAAGAGTTACATAAAACAATTGGCTCTTCGATGATTATTGAGGGCGAGTGGCTGATTATTAAACATTTATATATTGAAAGGCGAATGACCCCCCTTAATATGTACCTTGAGAATGCCACTGAGCAACAAGCGTTTGAAGCCATTGAAGAGTACGGCCAAGCTCTAAAAGAAATGATTGCCGTCAACATTTTTCCAGGTGACATGCTCTTAAAAAACTTTGGGGTGAGTAAACACAATCGCGTTATTTTTTACGATTACGATGAAGTTCAGTATTTAACTGATATGAACTTTAGAGCATTGCCAAAAGCAAAATCATATGATGATTATTTAACAAATGAGCAAAGCTACTCAGTTGCGCCACAAGATGTTTTCCCTGAACAATTATGCACCTTTGTCACGGCAAACCCTGTATATAAGCAATACTTGCTGAGTACTCATCCAGAGCTTGAAGACCCTGAGTATTGGCAACAAGCGCAAAAGAATATAAAACAAGGCAAGGTGAGTCATATTTACCCGTACCCTGCCGGACAACGGTTTATCCATTATTGGTAAACACTAAGGACATGCAATGAATATAAGTAAAATAGATTTAAACTTACTTGTTTACCTCGATACGCTGCTAAGGGAGTGTAATGTAACAAAAGCAGCCAATCAGCTGAGTATAACTCAGCCAGCAATGAGTAACGGTCTCAAGCGTCTTCGCAATTTATTTAACGATCCTATCTTAGTTCGCACCAGTGAAGGTATGGTTCCAACTGAACGCGCTAAAGAACTGCAACCTGTGATCCGCGGCATTTTAATGACGTTAGAAGAAACCCTTGCCCCTAACCGCGAATTTGAAGCATCGCAAAGTAAGCGAGTCTTTCGTATCATGGCCAGTGACTACGCTGCAAGCACCCTCGCACCACGCTTACTGAGTAAATTACACGAAGAAGCACCGGATACAACACTCGATATCTTAACACCAAGCGATGTAACCTTTCATGATGTTGAAAACGGTAAAGTTGATATGGCTATAAATCGCTTTGAAAACTTACCACAATCATTTCATTATAAGCAGATTTGGAAAGATAGCTTTTGTTGCTTAGTAAAAGCCGATAACCCTATTATTGAAGACTTTAGCCTTGATAGCTATTTAAAAGCCCGCCATATCTGGGTAAGTAAAACAGGGTTTGGTGTTGGCGTGGGTATGGATCCTAAAGATGTACAAAAGCTTGGCTGGGTAGATGAAGCACTTGCTCATTTTGGTAAGCACCGGAATATTGCAACCTTCACACGTAATTATCATGTAGCCATTCACTTAGCAAAAGAACAAAACCTGGTTGCAACTCTGCCTTCAAAAGCTGCCAATATATACCTAGATGACCCTGGTTTAACGATTCTTGAGCCACCCTTCCCTATTCCTCCATTTGAGCTCGATATGATCTGGAGCCCTTTATTACACCGTGATGCCAGTCATATATGGTTACGTCAAAAAGTGGCTGAAGTCGCAGATGAGCTTAAGTAACATTTTACCTATTAATTTGTAATTATTGCTGATGTTTGCTCTATCGAGGACACATCAGCCCTTTTCTTATCTCTTTATAATTTTGCAAGCCTTTGAAAATAAAAGGCTTATAAATAATTGACGACTATGGAACGTGTCTTGCTCTAATTTATGTGCATTGTTTTTAAGTTATTAAATTTAAATTTTAAAGAGGTCATTATGCAAACACATCAAGGACATGACGTTCATCATATTGCAGATATCATTCAAGTTATGAACAGTGGTATCGATTTTTATGAAAAAGCACAGGAAAAGGTTGAAGATCCAGCCATAATTGCACTATTTCAACGCATGATAGATGCTCGTAAAGTAAGCATAGAGCGCTTACAACCTTACGCCATCAATGAAATCGGTGAACGCGAAAATGGCTCTGCATTTGCTGTAGAAGCACGTAAAGCCTATACCGCGTTAATTACTAAACTTGGCGCTGATAAAGATAAAACCTACGTTGATGAGCTTGAAGAAGTTGAAGACAAAACACTTGCTGAAATAAAGCACGCACTCGACAAGCCTCAGCCGCACGACTGTGAAGCAGCGTTATCAAAAACACTGCTAACTATTCAAAGCTGTCACGCTGAAATGAGTAAGCTTAAAAAACACTAACTTGCTAACTAATCAAAGCCCAGATCAGCTGGGCTTTTATCTATTTAAATGGAGTGGTTCGTATTTTATCTGAAATTTTAACAATTAACTTTAAATTTCATCTAACAGACAACTATGTGCCATTTTGAGCTGTTCGGTCATATCTTCAAGTGCTCAATAGAATACCTTCAAGCTATTAATAGAAAGTAGAATAACTAAACAGCAAAGGCGCATACTTTTTACCGGACTAGATACACATAAAGAATTCAATGAAGTCGCCTATATTGAAGACCATCGAAGTATACAACCTATGCACTTTGGCAGAACAACATCATTTAAAATAGCTATTAAAAAACTATTAAGGTTTTTCACCATGTTTGCAAAAATTAAAAACCTAAATTAATGAATGAGCTAAATCGACACCAACTAAAAACTTATTCATAATTGAATTCTTAAATACGACCTTTATTTCTATAAATGTAAGAAGTCCATTTATCTTACAAGTTTTTATATCTATCACACGCTTAAGTCATGAAAGCAGATGTTACCATTAATGCTCCACTAAACATGAACCAAAAAAAAGTAAAAACAAACCACTTTTTAATGTGCTTAGGTACACGCTGCCTTTTTTCAAACATTCCGAAACGCTTAGCATGAAAGGACCAAATAAAAACTGTAGCGTATTGTAGAACTCCGCTAGCGGATAAAAAGATGTTAAGGCTATAAAACCTAACACCATCATCAAGAATATCTTCGAGTAAAGGTAACCACTTACCCTTTAAATAAATAACCAGACCAATCCAAATAAAAATACCTATACAACCACCGAAAAAAAAGTATGCTGAAACGACTTGAATGAAAGATGGATCAATCAAATGCATTATTTTATACCATTAGCTTCATACAAAACTTCCCCTTTAGAGCCACCGAATAGTTTTGTTAAGTTTTCGTAAGCGCGTATGCACGGGATATAACTAAAGGAAAAAAATCTCCCTCTAAAAGTACAGCCCATTGCCCATCACCGAAACGTTCAATCCGATTCGCATTTGTAAGTACATTACATAAATTATCAGGGGAAGCATTATCAATATTGGACATTATCTTTTTTACTTCTCGTGGGTCATAATCAATTTTTAACCATGGGGGAGCACAAAGAACCTTCATAAATTTAGAAATAACTTCAGGATATTTAGGGTAACCACCTGAGTTATCTATATCAGGTAACGCCTCCTTAGCCTGCCTATAGTCTTTTTCAAGTTTTTCAACATCACTTTTTGAAAACATCCATCCTCCATGAACACCTAACGCCGCGTAAACGGCGAGAAATAGCAGGCAGAACTGAATGAAGAATGGGCGCAAGCCTGCTGTTTTGCGTCCACGGTTTTTAACTTATTATACGTTTTTACTGCTGATAATGTCCCTACAGGCTTTAATTACATCGGTACGATAATATTGTATTGTTTCAGTCAACTCCTTGTCTGCTTTTATGAGAAAATCAGCAGAGCAATTAGGGCGAACATGCTTTAAAGGCAAATGGTCTGTTTCTGATTCAATAACACCGAATATATGATATTCAGTGTCCCAACATTGCCCATATTTTTCGTTACCAATACGCCACAGTGAAATTACGTTTTCTAAGTAGTTTTCATCACTTTTCAACAAGTTTTTTGCGATTTTCGCTGCTTCTTCAGACATGTTATTAACTAGGCTATAGAAATGTATAACAATTTTGTAGTGCACGTCGTGCATCTTTCTGCCGATGTCACGCTTTTGTATTTAATAAATCTATTTTTAACAAATAACATAATGCATTGCCAACTATAAAATTTTATTGGTGCTAAAGATTTTCAGGAAAAAGAAAACACGGCTCCTACTACTTAATTATATAGCAGTGTTATAAGTTAGCTTACAACACTGCGAGACGAAAAATGCGTTAGCGGAATATCAGATTTTATTAAGGACTATCAATCAAACCTGACAAGACTAAATCAAGTTTGATGATAACACTGCTCACATAATAAACTATCTAAGAGCCGTTTGAATTATTTAACATCAAGCTCCATTACAACACCATCTTCATCGTCTTCTTCCGTCACAACAAAACCAAACTGTGAATAGAATTTACGCATCACATGATGACCTGGCATGTAGAGTATGGTTATTTTTTTACACTCTGGAATGACTTTCATCTCGTTAATTACTAATTCTGTTGCGATTTTACCTATACCTTGGCCTTGATATTTTACATCAACCATAAACTGAGCAATGTAAAACTCATCAGGGAGTCCTTCTTCAAGTTCTTGGTAGTATTGAATAAAACCGACGACTTCATCTTCGCGATATATTGCTCGATTAACATAATGAGGATAAAAGCTAGATTCAGCGATAGACTCTGAATTTAACGCGACGTAATCCTCTTGCTCTTTAGTTATTTCTAAGTGAATTACATCCACCCAATTGTCCTTCGTAACATCACGCAAAGTAACGTTCATAAACCTCCCTTTATATTCTTTTCAAGAAAAGTATATATATGGGTAAAGTGAATAAAAACAATGCTTAATTAGAGGATAAGCCTTTGAGTGTGTGCGGGAACCTTTAGTTAAAATCGCTTGGTAGATAGATCGGCAAGTTCCTTTGGAAATCAAGTTCAAGGGATCTACATCAAGCGATTTAGTATGGTTTATTGCCCCGTTAAACGCTTAGCAAATGAAATAGCGTAGGCTGTTGAGCGTAACTTAAGTACTTTGTCATCACTTGGCATAAAGCCTTCAGACAATAGGTTTGGGTCATAATTAGTGAGGTCGCAACCTGATTCGCCCGTAGATTCTATCGTAAGCTTTCCTAAATTAATTGTTGTGCGATCAACAGGCCAACGAACTGAAGGATCCGTTAATGCATCACTCGGCTCGGCTAACTCTGCTTGAAAACGATAATGAACCTTCCCTTTGGCTAAATCCTCTTCAAGCCGCTTTGCAAGAAATGACTTAGGTAATGTTTTCATTTGCTCTTCAGTTAACACCTGCTCTGGCTTTTCTGGCACCATAGTCCATCTAAAGGCATGCTTAGCGCCCTTTTCATCAACCATGTAAAAGGTATGCACACCAAAATAACGCGAAGACACATACGATGCAGGCGGATTATGGCTTTGTAGCCAATTAAACTGACCCAAGGTACTCGGGTGTTGTTGCCTGTATGCTTTCACTTTTGCAAAATCGATTTGACCCGTTTTTTCGTCAGGTAATAAAGTGCTTAGCAAACCAAAAAATGCTTCAGGGCTGTTACCTGCAAAAACAGGCGTGGTAAGCCCTGCGATATTGTGCACATCACCATTTTCTAACACAAACTGCACCCCCATACCACGTGGTGAACGTGATGTTTCATCAGCGTGAGGGTTTCCACCGCCCATAGAAAAACGGATATTCGCTTTAGACGGCGCATTAAATAAAGGGCTGATTGAATACTGTTTTGCAGCTTGATTAGGTGTAAATGTGCCGACAGCGCACACACCTTTGGCGTGACCTTTTCTGATACCGGGCTGCTTACCCGAGAGCTTCTCAAATAAATTTATGAAATCTTGCCCATTTACTGATTGCTCCGCAAAACTTGCTGTGGGTAAAACAAGACATACAGCACAAACCAAAGACTTAATTTTTAGCATTTATCCATCCTTTTAACTTAGTTACATCGAGATGACCTAACAAAGCTTATTATGATTTCATTAAAGTGAATAAAAAAAACTCCACCAACAAAAACGCTACAAACATTTAATAAACTTAGAATAATTATTTAACTACCGTATTTTTAAAAGCTGCTAACTTTAAATTTAGGATCCGAAAACTGCTGTGGCGCCCAGCAATTTAAAAATAATCCGTGTTCATAACACGACTGTGGCTAGTGCACTTAATCATAAATTTTGTGTCTTGGCCAAAAACAACAAGGACCTAATTATGGTGAAACAACATAAAAAAACCACTGCAAACGCTGATGTAGATATGACCCCCATGCTCGATATTGTGTTTATCTTGCTTATATTTTTTATCGTAACAACCTCGTTTGTTAAAGAGCGCGCTATTGAAATTAATCGCCCTTTGGCAAAACCAACTCTTGATAACCCGAAAAAACAAGCGCAATTTACTATCACTGAAAATGATAGTATTTACTTTGCAAACCGGCTTATAACACCAGAGCAGATAATCGCTAACCTCGCGTTATTTTCCGCACAATTTGAAATGACAAATGTGCAAGTAACAGCAAGTGAGCAAAGTAGTCACAAAACCTTGGTCACCTTGCTTGATAAAATAAAACAATATCAAGATGTACCAATCTCTATAGGCACGTCTTTATAACTAAAAAAGGGCCTAACGGCCCTTTGCAAGTTTATAATAATAAAGGAATCTAAAGAGAGTTTAGAACTTGTACTCTGCACCTACGTAGTAGTATGCACCGTTAAAACCAAATGGTGCTGAGCGACGCGAGTAAGTGAATACACCAGGGCTTGACACTATTGTGTTGCCGTTTGCATCAACTATCGTACCCGAGCGCGAATTACCAATGGTGTTCTTATCTGGATAAACATCAAATAGGTTATTAGCACCAATGTTAAACGATAAGTTTTCATCAAAGAAGTAACTCACTTTCACATCCGTTAAGATTTCAGCACCGTATGTTTGACGTCCACCGTCTTCCACAGTGTACTCACCATAGCGATTCAGTGATAAGTTTACTGTCCAGTCTTCAAGTCGATAAAGTGCACTTAAGTTAATGCGATCTTCTGGCTGCCACTCTTCGATGATTGACGTTTCTTGAGCAGAAAACACATCTTCAACAGGAATCGTTTCAAGACCACTGCCTGATGGCGTAAATAAATCAACCACATCTGTTTTGGTGAAGTTAGCAGCAAAAGTGAAATCGAGCGTACCGCCAAGGCCTTCAGTGTTCCATGTAGCAACTAAATCAACACCTTCTGTTTCTGTGTCCGCACCATTTAAGAAAAACTGACCAGCCCCTGCACCAGAGCTGACAAGTGCAGCATCAAGTGTGTCTGATAAACCTTTGCCTAAACGGTTAGAAATAACAATACGGTCATCAATATCAATCGAATAGTAGTCAATGGTTACGTTGATATTGTCAGTCACGTTATACACAATACCTAAACTGCGGTTTTGCGATTTTTCTTCTTTTAACTTAGGAATACCAATCGATTGCGCGAGTGTACTGTCGTTTCTAAAAGTACCCACTTGTTCAGCCACTAAGCTGCCATCATCGCCAACAACAAATTGTGTACTTATGTTATTAAAGTAAAGCTGTTGCATAGACGGTGCTCTAAAGCCTGTACTCAATGCACCGCGTAAAGAGACGTCTTCAGTAATCGACCAATTAGCCGCTAGCTTAAAGTTAACAGTGTCGCCAAAGCCTTTGTAGTTATCGTAACGAAGCGCGCCTGAGATAATAACATCATCGATCACGTAAGTTTCAGCATCCGCATAAAATGAGATCACATCACGTGATTCATCCACAGATGACGCAGGATCAGAACCACCAAAGCCTTGTGTACCACTGGCTGCATCTTCACTACCTACACCGCCGCTGAGGCCTGAATAAATGCTTACACCATCAACGGTGTCGTAATCACGATAAGCATATTCACTGCCCTCTAAGATGCGGAATTCATCTGTGCGGATTTCAGCACCCAATGCTAATGAAAAATTATCGTAATCTTTTGTGTAATCGAGATTAAGTGTTTGTAGAGATAATTCAAGGCCATATGCAAACGCTGAACGCGGGATAGTGGCACGAATTTCATCTGCTGATAAACCTTGCTCATAACGAAGTAAGTTTGCGTACGAACCATTAATTGTGTCACTTGTGGTGTAATCTATGCTGTTTTCACCATAGGTATAAGATAAGTCAATGCTTGAGTCATTATCGAACGACTTTTTAAAACCTACGTTATAAGACACGTCATCAATTACAGTATTAATTTTCGGCAAGAAGCCCATTGGAATTGTTGCATCACCGTCTTGTAATACAGGGTTACCAGTCGCATTGGCGTTATGGCGGAAAAATGCCGCTGATTCATTTTCACGGTTTGAATAAGTGATAAAGCCATACAGCTCACCACCAGCAAGTTCATAACCAGTATTAACCGTTAGCGCAAATTGCTGAGAATCAGCATCACCAATTCTAAATGTATCACGAGGTGCCGTTAACTCACGCGGATCACCTGCTAATAGCGTACCGTCATCAAGTTCAGTACAGCCGTAAAATTGACATGAACCATGTAGGCCGGCACGGTTAGTCGGTGCACGGTCACGGTAGTTAATTGTGGTATTTAAATAACCATCATCACCAAGGGCAAAACCTGTGTTAAAATCAACATTGACTGTTTCACCATCACCTTCTGAATATTCACCATAGTTAATGGCTGCTTTACCACCTTCTTCAGCGTCTTTTAATACGATATTAATAACACCCGCAATCGCATCTGAACCATATTGCGCAGCAGCACCATCACGTAATACTTCAATACGTTTGATTGCAGCAGCAGGAATAGCATTCATGTCGGTACCCGCCGTACCACGACCTACTGACGTATTAATGTGAATAA
>Ga0213832_1000531_pt1 | contig 23519 bp, 9 predicted proteins | sample SWATP13_FD_161660 | JGI IMG/M metagenome (GOLD analysis project Ga0213832, IMG submission 161660) | Coastal seawater microbial communities from Marineland, Florida, United States - SWA TP1 #3 | ecosystem: Environmental > Aquatic > Marine > Coastal | place: USA: Florida | collected 2016-08-06 | reverse complement strand
AGAAGCCAACGGCACGATGGGTATTTCTGTGTTTTAGTGGGATCCACGAAGTCAGCATTGGTGACTCTCCCCCCGTAATCACAGACAAACAGGAGCGCCAGCAGGTGATCATTGATGTACTTGGCACGTTATACCAAGAGATTTATTCCTGAATTTGATGCGGAATGTCGGATGGAGCTGGTAACACCTGGTTTTATGCTTACGCGACCGGTAACACTTTGATGGTTATCGGCTGTTACCACATATTTGTAGGTGCCAGCTGGCAGATCACTAAAGGTAACGGCTCCAGATTCATCGGTGGTACCGCTTTCTTCAATGGAGGTTACGCGTTCATTTTGCAGGCGGAAATAAGCTCCCTGCAGGCCCTGAATAATTTCGCCATAAGGATCTTCGGTGCCGGTGTAGATATCGGATACCGTGAAGATCATACTGCCTTCACCGGAACTGGTTACCGCAACATATACATGATAAATCACCGTAGCCGCATTGCTGCTGGCAACATTGAGTAAAAACTCGTAATCACCTTCTGTTACGCCGTCATTGGGTGCTGCGGTAATGGCTATTGCTACCGTATCGCCCACCGCGATTTCGTCGTAACTGTCCGGTGAGGAAATAAACACCCAGTCGGGCTTCGGCTCGCCGCTGTTGTCGGTAAGGCTGAAGGATACGTCGGTAAAGCTTGCCAAACCATTATTATTGAGTTGTAAGGTTTCTGTAACGCTATTACCGGTTTGTACTCCTGTGTTGATATAGCCTGGCGTAAAGGCAAAATTCGGCAACGCATCGCTTAGGCTGTAAGCTATTCGGATAGTTTCGATCGCGTCATTGCCGCCCTGGTCGCTAAGAACATCAATGATCACCACGCCGGTTTCATCGGCACTGTCATCGGCGGTAAAGGTAATTACTTGGCTCGCCGACTGGCTCGAAGAGTCGTCTGCCGCAATATCCGTTGCTTCAGGTAGATTTATGGTGATCCCATCCGGAAGTGTACCCAAAGGCTGGGACAAAGCGCGGTAAACCAATTGAACATTGGTCATATCGGTACCCGCAGCAGCCAGAGTTATTGGCATATCCTGCTGCACATTGCGTGGGGTAGACAATGTAATATCCGACGGCGTGGCAAACAACTTACCTATGGTAAAGGTACCGTGTATGGGCCTGTCGTTAATATCCGGGTGAAGTACGGCTACCTGATACTGGCCCGACTCACCAGACATGGGCTCAAACTCCAGCTTAAATTCGCCCTGTTGATTGGTTACCGCCTCATATACCCGCTCAAAGCCGTCTACCGTGATCACAATGTTTAACGCGGCCAGAGCAATGGTTTGATCGGTTTCAACATCGATTGCTTGGCCAGTAATGGTTACCGGCTCGCCATTGGATTGTAGCGGGGTGATTGTCGTAATTTGGCCAATATAAGGCACATCTGTAAGCGTAACATCACGAGTGGTGGTTGGGCCTTCAATAGACAATGGCAGCGGCGCATCCAACTGATGATAAACCGAATCAATACTTAACCGCACAACCAGTTCATCTGGCGCCGCTAAGGGTACATTCACGGCTATGGCAGCCGACTCAAAGGTTTCTCCTGCTGGAATGCGGATCACCTGACTGCCATTGGCCAGTGTTTGCATAAGCGTGCCGCTAATGGTCGCCACAGACTCAACCGATACCACATTGCCGTCGATATCGGTGAGCATAATCTGCACTGCTTCTGCACCAGGTACCGGGGAGGATGCCAGCAAGTCAACCGTCGCTTCTCCGGTATTGTGCAGGCTAAAGCGCACTTCGCCAGTTGCACCGCGAGTAAAGTCAGCAGTGCGCAGTTCCAGTAGCAGGCTATCGTCGATACTTTCATAATCGTATTCGCGGATTATCTGCGCCGTTTCGCCGTTATTGCTTACTGTTTGTAACGTGGTGGAGAGGGTATCAGCACCTGGCAAGTCATCATAGCCGCCTACGACTACCGGCACAGACATGGATTCACCAGCTTCAATGGTAAAGTCTGCGGAACGATGAGTACGACCGGCAACCACGACTTCTAAACTCGCATTTTCCAGTGGGTTGCTGTCGCGGTTAGTAACCGTATATACAAGATGGTTAAACACGCCACGGCTCAGCACGGCATCATCTAATGCGATATCCACGGCTGGCAGGGTAACGCTGCGTATTAAGCCTTCCACAGCGTTTTCATCTACTTCGGCAACCGCCAGTATACGAGCTTCACCGCCATAGCCTGTATCGGTGTAGCTAAACGCAGTGGTAGGTGTACTGGTTAATTTAAGCGCCTGATCGTTGCGAATGAGATAAACGTTAAATTGCTCTGCGTCACTGCCGGATTGCCAGCTTAACACCGGCTTATTCAGGGCCGATTGAGTAAAGGTTAAATCGGCTACCGGCAGTAAGGAGAAATTCAGATATTCGGCGCTGGAAGCAGCCGACTCATTACCCACCGCGTCGACGGCAGTTAGCAAATAATAGTGCTCTTGAGTTGAAGGATGATTATCCACTACCTGGGTGAGCAAATCGCTGGTGGCAACCGGCGTTGCACTTTGCAGATCCAGACTATCAGTGGCACTGCGGTATAAGCGATATTCGTCCAGGTCGATTTCCTGATTCACTTCCCACTGCGCCTGAACGCCAGAGCTGATGAGCGACAGGACCAACCCAGTAGGGGTTGCCGGTGCGATGCTATCTGACGTAGCAGCCAATGGGGTGGTATAACCGCTAATGGCCTCCTGACCATTGGCATTTCGCACTGAGGCAACGGCATACAAATAGTCGCCATCGTCAGCAGGTGCATCGGTAAAAGTTGTTGCCGTTGCACGAGTCAGCTCGGTGAGTTCAGTGCCATTTACCTCCGAGCGGTAAATTACGTAGCTCGCCGCTCCCGCGGTTGCAGTCCAGCTAAGATTCACGTTGCCGCCGGCGACAGATTCGGTAGTAAACTCTGTTGGCATAGCTAACGGGATCAGATCGCCCTGATACACCTGAACCGGATCAGATAAGGCAATATCACCACTGGTATTACCCAGTTCATCGGTGGTATTGAGTGTAAATCCAAGGGATTCCGCGCTGGCAAGGCCCGCATCATTGGGCAACACAAAACTGGCTGCCCAGGTATTGTCGCCTGAAGATACGACGCTAACTGGTTGAAGGGTTCGCCCTTCCCCACTTAACTGATAGTTCAAAGTGGTTGCTACTGACTCACTGTCGAGGGTAAAAGCAACCTCTACGTTAACAGAGCCGCTGTCGTTATTGATGGGATCGGCAGGTGTAATACTTAGTTGAGTTACTTGAGGGGCACTGAGATCTAAGACGATCTGCTGCCCTTCCAATACGGTGGTACCACGATTCCCCGCCGCATCCGTGGCAGAAAACACCGCATAGGCTGTGCCGCTAGACATAGCATCTGTTATTTCTACCTGACCCGTATATTGGTAATCCCCTGTTTTGGTTAGCTGTACCGGCACCGGTGACTGATACTCCTGTGACAGAGATAAAAACGGTACTGCCGCAGCCTGTTCGTTTAATCGCAGGGTGATATCCAGTAACCCGGGCCCATAGACTCCGTCGACCACATTACTGGAAGAATAAGTAATTTCCTCAGCCACCGGGCCCATAGAGTCAACCTTGGCGCTCACCTGATTAGACAGCAGCCCAACAGTTCCGGCAAAGTTTTCTGCCACCACGCGATAGTAATAGGTATCATCGGTACCGGGATAATCACTCAAGCTGTTTTGCTGACCACTGGTTGAACCGACGTTGATTGCCGTTGCAATACTGTCGAATTCACTGTCACTGCGGTAAACGTAATAACGATTAACACTGTTGTTTTCAATCAGGTTCCAATTCAATCGAACCAAACCAGATTGCCCAATGGTGGCAATTAACCCACTTGGCGCTACCGGAATAGAGCTATCCAGCGTAACTGTAACTGCAGCGGTTTTACTGCTATCACCACCTCGGTTAGATGCCATGATCTGAATATTGTTTGCGCCATCGGTGAGGCTGATGGTGGCGGAAAACTTATCGTTATTATCCAGTGTCAGGGGCCCAGCAACTTCATTGTCATTGTTATACACATACACGATGCTGCCTTTCTGCGCATAACCGGCAACCTCCAGGGTAGTTTCATTGGTTTCATATGCCCGGGAAGGAGAAGTTAAGCCAGGCACCGGCGGTGCGGCCAATTGAATGTCTACGTCGAGAGATTGCTCGGAGCTATTGCCCAACGTATCGTAAGCAATAAACGTAATGGTATGCAGACCATCACTAAAATCCTGAATATCCCAGGTAAAGGCATAGTTGGTGGTGCCATTGCTGTCGGTTGAGAACAATTCACCGTCGATCCACAGCTCAATTCGGTCGATACCATTGGGATCATTCGCTACCAGACTGATGGCTGACGGGTTGGTAATAACACCGGCATCAGCAAGCTCGGCCCCATCGTAGACCAGCTCACTGAGTTCAGGGCCGGCTGGTTGCCCGGTAGAACCATCATCGATGCTAAAGGTAATTGCACCAGTTTGGTAGTTGGCCAGTGGCTCATCAACCAGTGTAACGGTTACAGTGTAATTGTCTTTTCCCAAGGACTCAGCAGGGGTAAAACGCAGGGTGCTAGACGAACGACTCCAACTCCCGGCAATTAAACCAGCGTTTTCGCCAATCACCCGGGCGCTTTCTAACGCTGCATCATAGTCAATACTGCTGTGGGCATCGCTGATTTGTAGTGTGATTTCTTCAACAGCCACTATCAGCGCCGCACCATCTACCGGGGAACTGCTGGTAATTTGTGGCGAAGTAGCGTCTTTTGTAATGAAGAGTGACACATTTTCGCTTCGATTTCCGTCTTCGTCGATAGCGTAAATACGCAGGGTATTTTCGCCTTCCTGTAAACTGATTGTCGCAGACCAGCTTTCACTGTCATTCACGGTAATAACAATACTAGAATTAACGCCTATACCCAGGCCCGATTCTTTTGTACCACTTAGGGTTAATATACTCTGCTTGGTCGGGCTATCTACACTGGCTACGGTTGGCAATGGAACGGAAGAAATGCCACCATAGCGGCCAATTTCACCTCCAGACGTTGAGGCTGTTTTTGAGGGCGAAGTATCGTCCAGATGGAAATCGTCATCCGCAAAGAGCGGGTCACTGCTGATATCAGCTTCGGCGGCACTAGTCCGGCTGTAGTCCGTGCCATTGCCCCAGACATTGTTATAGCCCCCAGTATATTTACCGTAGTAGTCATAGAGTCCGGTAGTATTGCGGGTAATGATATTGTTTGTAATGGTGGGAACGACCGATGTACTGAAGTACACCCCATAATTCCCATTCTGGTCGAGAGTGTTGTAGGTAATTTGCGGATTACCATTGTTGACATGAATCCCCGCATACGCATTTTCAATGATAAGGTTATTGCTGATGTCCGGCGAACCACTATTGACATACACCCCATACTGACAGTTGCTTAACCGGTTGTTATTGATTTCATCCGGGGCACCCTGAGAACGAATGCAATAGGTGGCATCACTGATATGTGCATAGCGGATGGTGCTGCCCGCTCCACTGGAGTTCAAGTAAATGCCACTCCAATTGGTCGCCCCCTCTGCGGCTTCAAAGACCACTGGTGAGGATTCTGTCCCCAGTATGCGAACGAAGTTATTCACCGTTAAGGTCGCACTCGACGGCATATGAATGACGGTGCCCGCATCGATTATCAGTTTATAGGGCCAGTTAACTTCAACAGAGCCCGTTAGCGTCACCTCGCCTGTCCAGCGTTCGCTTTGAGTCAGTGCGCCAGTTAAGGTAGGCGTGGTACTCAGCTCTTCATCGCTATCCGGTGGCGCACCACCATTACCATAAGCGCCGATTTCACCACCGCTGGACGACGCGGTTTTCGACGGTGAGCTGTCCAGTAAATGATGGTCTACCGCATACGCATCCACATACTGTGGGTCACTGCTGATATCGGTTTCGGCGGCACTAGTCCGGCTGTAGTCCGTGCCATTGCCCCAGACATTGTTATAGCCCCCAGTATATTTACCGTAGTAGTCATAGAGTCCGGTAGTATTGCGGGTAATGATATTGTTTGTAATGGTGGGAACGACCGATGTACTGAAGTACACCCCATAATTCCCATTCTGGTCGAGAGTGTTGTAGGTAATTTGCGGATTACCATTGTTGACATGAATCCCCGCATACGCATTTTCAATGATAAGGTTATTGCTGATGTCCGGCGAACCACTATTGACATACACCCCATACTGACAGTTGCTTAGCCGGTTATTACTAATCTCATCCGGCGCGCCATTTGTTCGAACACAATATTGCGCATCACTGATATGCGCATGCCGAATGGTACTGCCTGCACTGCTGGAGTTCAGATAAATGCCCGCCCAGCTCTCAGCGCCGCCGGCAGATGCAGCTATAACGGGAAGATCTGCACTTCCTTCGACTACTAACATTCCATTGATTGTTGCTGAAATATCCTGCGCAAAATACAACTCGACACCAGCGTCAATGGTTAAGACAACCCCATTGGCGACGGTAATATTGCCATTTATGTAATAAGGAGAGCCATCTTTTGATAAAGTCGCATCATTAGTAATCGTTTGCTCTTCGAGCTCAGTGTTTGCGCACAGAGGGGCAGATAAAAAAGCAAAAATCAAGCATGGCTTAAGTAAATTAAAGCGTAACCAAGACATCCGACATCCTTATCATGGTGTTAAAATCCTGTATATCACTGTTTCGATTACCTTAATGATGGTGCTAAGGGAGTAACAATGTTTATTTTTTATACAAAAAATAGTACCAAAAAGGTTCTTTAATGCAAGCACTACCTGAGTACTTTTTAATCTTTAAATAGTATCCGCTTAGTGCTCTCGCCTAATCATTAGCAAACACTCATCGATCACCGGACGGATACTCTGTTTCGGTATTTATTGGTCATAATATTTCTGAATCTGATTTAAAAAATTACAATGAACAACCCCAGGAATAAAGAAATACGGAAATGCCCCATCAGATGGGACATTTCCGAGCTATCAGACACTGCTTATTGGGCTACCTTCCAGGTATCATCTGTATTTTTCAATACGCCGCTGGCTTTACGGGTAGTGCCATCCATTAAGTGAATGATGTTGCGGGCATCTTCTGCATGGCGCCACAAAAAGTCTGATTTGCCGTCGCCATCGTAATCACCAATGTTAGCTATTTGCCAGTTGGTATCAGCAACAGTGCTGATCATTGCACTTTCCCTGATCTGCCCGGCTTCCATGAAATACACCCAGTTTTCACCGCTTACCTGATTGCGCAGGATGATATCGTCGGTGCCGTCGCCATCCAGGTCTCCTGTTCCGGCTATGTCCCATTCGGTATTGACAGTGTTTAACGTATACCGGCTTACAATGGAACCACCTTGCATTAACCATATATAATTAACCCCGGATACCGAATGGCGCCAAATGACGTCATCATCGCCATCGCCATCAATATCACCAGTTGCGACTATCTCGTAATCCGTGTCGGCGACCAGAAGCGAAGGCAGGCTGTCACGAATTACACCTGCGTCCATTAGGTAGAACCATGTATCGCCACGGTTTATGTTGCGCCAAAGTACGTCACCTTTACCATCGCCATCAAAGTCGCCACTGCCTGCTACCCGCCAGTCTGTTGCGCCGACATAGTTAAGCGTATACCGCGACTTGTAGACCGCCCCATCCATGAGGTAAATAAAGTTTTGCCCGGTGTCATTATTTCGCCAGAAAATATCCGATTTGCCGTCAGCATCGTAATCGCCCTGACCAACCATATCCCAAGCGGTACCGGGAACTACATTAATAGGAGTAGTACTGGCCGTTGCCGTACCGTCCATGGCCCACAGGAAGTTCCAGCCTTTGGTATAACTGCGCCATAAAATATCTGAGTTACCATCACCATTTACATCGTTCTTAACTAAGCGATGTTTGCTTGCATCAAATGGATAAGCATCTTCCGTATCCGGATAGCCATCATTGTCATCGTCTTCGTCGAGCAAATCTGAAATAAGATCGCCATCAAAGTCATCAGGGGTACTGATATCGTCTGTTGGGATTTTGTCATTGGCATACTCATCGTAGTTTGAATAGCCGTCGCTATCGGCATCATAGGCGGCGTCTGCGGAGTCCAGCCAGTTCATGTAGGGCATGTAACGAATCTCCCACCAATCCGGAATGCCATCTCCGTCGGTATCTTCCAGAGCATTTACGGTAACTGAATCACCGGCCGGTGCTACATGCATGATTGCCTGCGTTAAATTAGGCGAGCTATCGGTAAATAACATGTAGTTAGATATAAGCAATTTACCACCAAACAGACTACCGGAAGCCGTTTGCGTAAAGAATTTGGCTTCCTGATGTCCGGCATCCAGATTTCCCATTTCCCAACGAGCCCATTCACCAGAATCACAACTGTTAGTGCAGCCTCCTGTCATGCCGGTATTTGCCGCAGTAGTGTATTGAGAAGTGAGCGCAAACATCCTGACATTTGCCAACTGAGTTTGACTGAGCACATTGGCCGTTAAGATTGTATCCAGCACACTGTAAGGCACCAGTGGAGTAGTGTAGTCAGAATCCACATCCAGCGAGAATGGCAAGCTGCCTGCTACTGTAGTGGCAATGCTACTGCCAGTAGACTGATGGATATTACCTCCGCTATCGAGACTGGCGTGAAGTTTCAATACCTCGCCCGATGTAATATTGCTATCAACCACTAAAGAAACCGATAACTGGCCCCCTTTGTTGGGGGCAATATCCCCCAGCGGCCAATAGACGGTATCATCTACCAGTTCGTAAGTTCCACTGGCTTGCTGAAGCGTATAGCCCACCGGCAGGGGTAAACTCAATAGGGCATTTTCAAAGGTGTCGCTGGTTGGATTACCATATACAAAGGTGAATTCCTGCGTTTCGCCAGGCTCAACCAGGCTGGTTGTTGAGGTTAACGCCACATCCATAACGGCGGTATCTCTGGCGATGAGGGTTGGACGAGTACCCAGCCAATACTTGCCACTGGCATCACGCACGGCCACATGGCTTTCTAAAGGCTCACCAACAATAGGGTTAGATGAATAGAGCGGGATAGTAATAACACTCGACTCACCAGGGCTGAGTGTGCCAATTTCCCAGCGCGCCCATTCATTCGCGTCACACTCATTTGTGCAACCACCGCTTATACGAGGCATTGCGTTGCTAAAATTGGTTCTTAAGCCCGTTTTCATCCACATCTGAATATCCGCTATATCCAGCATACCTTTATTGGCTACGGTGTAATGATAATAGGTGTAAAATCCATTCTGGTGCATCTCTTTGGACACCGTGGTCGTTAAGGTCAGATCCAGGTTGTCTGTGATGACCACGGAATCTGTTGAGCGCTGAATTCGGTCTGGATTCAGGATCATCGATTCGAACGCAACCACACTACCTTCGGGTAAGTCATCACCGACCTGCAGCTTGACGGTTCGAAGATTACCAATCCCAGGGTTCACCGTTGCTAAATTCCAGCTCACTTGATCGCCAGTGAATTCGCCATTGTCACTGCTCGATAAATACGTCATACCGGCAGGAATTGGCATTACCAGGGTTCCGCTAGTCAGTGCATCTGCACCAGTATTGCCGTAAGCGAGTTGATATTCCACCACATCCCCGGGTTCCAGCATTTGTTTATCTGGGGTCATGCTAAGTTGCATCCCGGCTTCACTTTGATTCACAACCGTTGGTCTTAAGCTCAGTGTATATCGGCCTGAACCTTCTGTAACCAACGCGTGGCTTTCTAGAGGTTCGCCGAATACATTAGATGTCATGCCCACTGGCACAGTTACCACTCTGGACTCACCCGGCGCCAGCGTACCAAACTCCCAGCGTCCCCATTCGCCAGAATCACACTCGTTTGTGCAGCCACCGGTTAATCCTGGGCTCACCTGGCGGTATGAGGTGCGACTGGCGGTATTGATATACAGGGACACATCCGAAATATTCAAAGCCCCCTCATTGGCAATAACGTATTTAAAGTAAGCGAAATGGTTGTACTGTCGCTGATCACCCAAGACGGTTGCCGTGAGTGTAAGTGCAATGTTGTTGCGTATCACCAAAGAATCTGTAGAACGCTGCAATCGTTGAGTGGTTTCCAGCCAGGCTTCCGTTTCCAGCACATCACCATTGTTTAAATCTGCGTTACTTAAAAAAGTCACAAACCGGGTATCGCCAATGGCCGGATTCATCGTGTTAATTGTCCAGACAACGTTACCGTCGATAACATTGCCATTGTCACTGCTGCTGACATACGTCATATTTTCAGGAACAGGCATTTTCAGCGTTAGTCCTGTTACAGCGTCGGTACCGGTATTTCCTACACTGATTTTGTAACGTACTTCTTCATTCGCTCCTATTACCTGCTTTTCAGGAGAGAGAACCAGTTGCATCCCTTCTTCTGCTTCGGTCAGAAAAGCAGGTTTTGTACCTAAAAAGTAGCGTCCGCTGGCCTCCGTAACCATCAGCATAGACTCTACCGGTGAGCCTGCCGACGCGCCGGATGTATACACTGGCACCACGATAACCTTTGAATCGCCTGCTGCAATGTCACCTAATTCCCAACGAGCCCATTCATTGGCATCACAGGCATTGGTGCATCCGCCGGATATCCCTGGTCGTGGAATACTAAAGTATTGTGTTGCGCTGTTGCGCTGAAAAACCTTTACGTCGTTTACTGTAAAGGCACTGTTATTGGCAACTACGTAGCGCATGTAAGCATAATTACCGGGCTGATTGTATTCATTGATAATGGTACTGGTGAATGTGAGACCGGCATCATTGTAAGTTACTACCGACTCCGCGGATTCTACCAGGGTAACGCTGTTACTGATAAAACTCGCTGTGATTTCATCGATATCTGCATTGCTTGACCCAGAATTGTTCTGCAAAGAAAATAATAACTTGCCACCGCTGGCTGTATTAAGTGCACTGAGATCCCAGGTGATTTTTCCGCCACTGAATGAACCTCCGTCAGAAGCATTAACATAGGTCATCCCATCCGGTATCATGACTTCGACAGAAGGAGATGCAAGGCCATAGGTGCCAATATTTCCATAGGTCACCTCAAAGTTAACTTGCTCACCCGCTGCTGCCAGTTGTTTATTAGCACCAAGATGCATTGCTACAATCGGCTCATTAGTAATTGTGGATGTCGCCGTATTCACTATTGAGCTGGCAAGTCCGTCATAATCCAAAGTAGTCGTTAGCGACACCTCACTACCTGTTGTTAACGAGCCTGATGTGTAAAAGGGTATAACAATCACTTTATAGGTACCCGGCGCTATGGAGCCAAGCTCCCATCGGGCAGTTTCGCCTGAATCACATGCGTTGGTACATCCGCCAGAAATGCCAGGCAGAGCGCCGCTGAAATAACTGTCGGCAGAAACGTTAGCGTATAGCACTACATTAGTTCGTGTGCTGGAGTCATCATTGGCAACAATGACCCGATGATAAATGTACTGGCCGGATGCAGTGGTGTTACTCGTTTTGGTAACACTCACCTGCATGGCTAGCGTCGGGCTTATAAAAGCCAGACAACAAAGTCCAACAAAGACCTTAGTAAAATAAATCAAAAATACAGTACGACAGCTTTCCATGTGTAACCTCACAATTGCTGGATAGAGTTAAGTGATCCCACTGAAGCACAACCTCTACGCCGGATTGCAACTCAGATAAGATATTAAACAGCGCTTTCCCAAGGCTATTTTTACTGTTTGCAATCAGCCCTGAAACACACTGTTCACTTTTAATACAGTACAGAATTTGCTATGTTTTCATATAGAGAGATAAGCGTACTTAAAGAGCGATATATATATTTAACCTTCTGATTTAAATAACATTACCAAGGATAGGTTGAGATGAGTGAAGGGAAAAGGGTAAGAGGCGTAAAAGCATCCCGCAGTAAATTAGAAAAAGCGCTGTTGAATGCTGGTATTCGATCCCAGGCCGAGCTGGCCCAGCTTATTGCTGAGCGGGAGGGATTAGCTACACCACCGAAAGATCTGGTAAGCCGGACATTCAGGCAAAACAACGTTTCCCATAATACTATTGCCAGAATAGCGCAGATTTTAGATGTAGCACCTCATACCCTTTACCTTACCCAGAATGAAGTAGAAGCCGTTAAAGCTAAGGATAACGTGATTGACAATGAGAGCGGCTCAGCAATGGACTCTCCAACTCAGGAGACAATTGGGAAACCCGTATTCAATCCTGCCGAAAAGAACAAATATCTGTACAAGCTTGCTAAGCGCTACATAGCGATGGCCGTTCTGCTAGGTGTCGGCCTTATCGCAATATTTTGGCCTGGTCAGGATGATCAGTCAGAGATACCCCCTCTGTTAGCCAAGGAGTCCCACAGGCAGGTCATGATAATTCCACCTGCTGAACCTGTTTTCGGAGCTCTGCTAATAAAACTCGAAGAGGACCTGCAATCCAACTATAAAGTAGCTACGGATGCGATGACCCAATTGACTACAGCCACCTCTCCTATAGATATCCCCGAGGAATTTGGTGTTGACTATGCCTTTGATATCGAAGTGATTGAGAGGGGTCTTTTCAAAGGGGTTGTGATTTATGTGTACACAAAAACCACCAAAACTTTACTCACCAGCTATGCAGATGTCACCTATAGTGATGCACCAGAAAACATCGCGCACATCAGCGAGTCCACCCTTGAGGAATTCAATCGATATGTAGCGATTAACAACTATTCGAGTACTTACTTCAACAAACAAGCCCTAATCAACTACCTTGCCAGTAAAGAAAACCTGGCCAAAGGGCTCAGCGAAATAAACGTAAGCAGGGCACTCGAACTGGTTCACCTGGTATTAGACGAATATCCAAACAGCGATATTGCAAACGCCCACCTTTGCAATTTATATGCGCAAAAGGTGTATTTGAGCTCAGACCCGACTTATTTTGAAAGGGCAGATTCGGCGTGCCAGAAAGCCGCGTCAATTGCGCCTGATGCGGCGGAAACGCACTTTGCATTCGGGCAATTAATGCGCCGCCAGAATAGTATTAGTGAAGCTATTACTCATTATAAACAGGCCATCGGCAGCCAACCCAGCTTTGTACAGCCTCGGCTGGGGTTAACAGAGAGCTATATAAAGCAATTTTTACAAACCCAGGATGGCAGTTACCTGGAGTTGGCAAAGAAAACCATCAGCGAAGCTGAAGCACTCCAGCCTAATAACTGGCAAGTCCCTTTTATTTCGGCGCGGATCAGTTTTTTTAGTGGCGACACAAGCACCGCAATTCAAAAGTTCGAGCAAAGCCTTAGTTTGGAGAAAACATTAAATACGCTTGGCAACATCGGTTCACTTTATTTCTGTACTGGCGATATTGATAAAGCCTATGCAAAATACAAACAGTTGGAAGAAGAGTTCGGTCCTTCACCTATGTCTGATCACTTGCTAGCCTCAACTAGTTTTTACAATCAGCGCTACCAGGAGTCCATCGACTATAATTTACGGAGCCTGGAACGCCAGGAGATGAGCAACAGCGAGGGGCTTTATCAAACCTGGATTAATCTGGGTGAGGCTTACCTGGCGAATAATCAATTAAGTAAGGCTAAGCAAGCTTATTCAAATGCAATCACTCAAGCTGAGCTATCAGGACAAACAGGTGACGTAAATGTTAGAGCAGAACAGCTTTATGCCCGAATGAGTCTATTGAAACTTGAAGGGACGATGAATGAAAAACAGCGTCGTGAGTTTGCCGCAACGCTTTCTGAGATAGAGGAAAAAGTGGTTGAACCTGGCGCTATGCTAAGGCTCATGCTGATCCATCGAGAAATGAATAACACGGGAAAAGCCGATATTTTGCTTAAGAAGATCAGCGCTCAATGTAAAGCATACGCGGATCACCCATCTTTTGCAGAGTTACAATCTGGCCATAAAAAAAGAGGCAGCTGAACGTCAACTGCCTCCTTTAATAAAACCGGATCGGTTAAAAGCATTATTTCGATGAGTAAACACCTACGGATTCAAAAATCTTTTTAAAGCGCTTCAATCCATTTTCAAAGGAAAAGTTTTCCTCAGCCAGCAAGCGGCTGTTTTCAGCAAAACGGCCCCATAATTTTCCATCATCATATAATTTAATGATTGCTTCTACCCATTCCTGAGGATCATTGGCGATAAGCGTATTTAACCCATTGGTGAGGCCTGTGCCTTCAGCTGCCACATCAGTTAAAACCGTTGGCGTGGCATAAGCCATTGCATCCAGTACCTTACCTTTAATACCCGCCCCCGAAATCAGCGGCGCAATAAAAATTCGGTGATCGTGATACACACCATCAAGGGTTTCAGCAAACCCTTTAATAACTACGTTTTCAGAAGCATACTCATCAAACACTTCCGGCATTTTACTGCCGTAAATATAAAATGTGATATCCGGTCTCACGGCGAGTAGTTTGGGCATCACCTGCTTAACCATAAACTCTACCGCTTCCACATTTGGCTTATGATTATATCCCCCCAGGAAAGCAATACCTGCCCTTTCTTTAAAGCCAGGACCTGGTGGTTTGGTATCGAGTACCCACGGAGTGACGTGGAGGTTATCTTGATGCATGTTATGACTGGCGATAACGGCATGCTCTGTAGTGTTGTAGGTTAACACCGCATCGACATCCCGACATACCTCAAGTTCTAACCCCCGGGTGATCACTGCAGCGTCCATAAGCTCTTCATCTTTAGCCGCCACTGCCGCTCTGATTTCACGTAAGAAATGTAGATCGGCATTATTAAACACTATCGGTTTATGTTTCTCTTTTATAGCCTCAATATATTTTCGGGCCACATCGTAGCGCGTGATATACACAGCATCCATTTCATCTAGGCGGGTATCCAGAATGTGTTGAAGAGAATAGTAAAATGGTGAAAGGAGTACCTCAACGCCCATATTCTGTAGCGCTTTGGTATATTTTCCAATGGGGGCCAGATTTTCAGGCACAAAGGTCACTTTGAAACCCAAAGAGACCATGAGCTTTATTTCCTGAACAGCGGCATAACTGCCAGCATCAACGCCCATCATCGGTGTGGCATAGTCGATGACCAGAATTCTTTGCTCAGCTTTTCGATCCTTTTCAATCAGCAGCTTGTGCAGGTCAGGCTTGGGATAATGCTTAAATACATGGAACCATTTTCTTCGGAAAGTTGCCTCATTGACCTTCTGATATTTTTTGAGCCCCTGGGTAATGTCAGTTCCATGCGAACGCCCTTCGAGGTGAATCACTTCTGAATGAGGGACGTAAAGCACCTTGTAGCCACACTCAGCCACTTTCATCGCCAGATCGGCATCCTCATAATAGCAAGGCACAAATTCTTCGCTGAATTTACCTACTTCTTCCCAAATGTCTTTGCGAATACACATAGCCGCGCCGGTAACATAATCAACTTGCCGCACATAATTCCACTCTGGTGTGTAGGGAGACTGATTGCGTCCAGCATTCCAAGGCTCACCATTGCCCCAGATAATACCGCCGGCTTCCTGCAGCGTGCCGTCGGAATTTAGTAGCTTTGATCCGGTAAGCCCTACTGACTCATCTTTTTCATGCTGGGCCACTAGTTCATCTAACCAGTAACTGGCCACTTCGGTATCATTGTTTAAAAAGATAATATATTTGCCTTTCGCTTTTTCAGTTGCAGCATTACAGCTGCGTAAAAAACGTAAATTTTCTTTATTCCGCGAAACAATCAGATTACCGATGATTTTTTCTGCTTCTCCGGTTTCATCCTGTGAACAATCGTCAGCCAGTATGACCTCATAACTTGTAGTGTTATAGGCCAGTGCAATTGAAGCAATGCAGTGGTAAGTCATTGCAAATTTATTGTAAGCCGGAACAATTACTGAAACTAAAGGTTTGCTTTCTTTTGGCAGTGTAAAAGGGGGAAAAGATTTACGCTTTTCAAACCCTTCAACCAAAACTGAATGGACTACAGATAAGTCTTCCAGCGAAATTTTAGCTTCGCTGATATTTGCTAACTGTAGCGCCAGAGCCTCATAACGTTTGTCAGCAGATACTGGTTTACTAATAATACCAGGCTCTTTATGGCTGTGAGTTAATAATGATAACGGCGTTAATACAGGGTCGCCCTTAACATCGCCAACGCCCAGGAGAAAGGGCTCTCCAGGGCTATGACATTCGACTATGTGGCGCTGATTGTCTAAGAATTTAGCTGGCATCCACAGATGGCCATGAAAACCTTTTTCGGCACTTTCAGCGGGCACTATGCCGATTGTCTCGCCGTTTATAGTAAAGACCAGGGTCTTTTTCCATTCATCAACATTGCTTGTCGCTACAAAATCAAGCCGATTATTCAGCAGAGATACAATAGCCACATGGACTCGGGTTTCAGGCTGGAAAACTTCGATATCGGCGAAATTCAGAGGCCCGTCGGTTTTAGCGTCACGTAACGTAATTGATGTCGTTGTCAGTAGCAGGTCGTGATTCAGTTTGAGCTTAAATCCATGCTCCCCCTGATTGATATTATTCTGTTTAAGATCTTCTCTGAATAAATTGGCTGTCGCAGTACCAAGAAGCTCTCCATTTTCATTGTATGCTGCAATCTCGATTGGCGTGTCGGTTCCAATTACTGCTGCCCAACCTGTGATGCATCCTCCTTCCAGATGATCAACAAACCCCGAGACCACGTTATCATCAGCCATTACTCTAATTCCTATATTCTATATTTGTTTTTAATACTATCCGAGTTCTTACTCAATCTTAAATCAGATCGCCCCATAAGTTTTAAGATATCAGGGCTTGCCATCCTTTTTATAAAATGAGTGTATGCCACACCTTTGCTTAATGCGATATTCAGTCTGAAGCCGTTATGATAATTCGCTACCACTTAATCATTTAATCTCGCTAAATAGTAGCCGATATCTTTTACAGAATTAATTTTTAAACAGCCCCCAGATTTTACTTAACCAATGTGGGCGCGCATCACCTGCATAGCTAGTTTCGAAGATTCTCTCAAGCACTTTCAGCCGCTCTATATCAATTTCATCTTTTGCGTGCAAACCAACCTGATTGAGCAGTGCTTCAAAGGTGTTGAAGTCACGTTGCAAGAGAAAGCTTACGACCTCTTCTAAGTGCTGCGGATACAAATCCTGATGTATATACTTGCCCCTTCGTTTTGCCTGTACATACGCAACAAGCTTTTCATAATTACTAATCGGGGCTACTCGCTGAAGCGCATTTATCTTTTCTAGGCTTTGTGTCTGATAACCTTTGTAAATATCTGCAGGAAGCAAAGAATAATTGTTTATTCGTCCCTGATAACTTTGTAAGTACTGATCCAATGTCGCATCAAGTTGAGTTAGTTTAAAACGATTAACCCACCGCTTAAACTCCAAACATTCAAAACTGTATGAAGAGTTAATTTTTGTATCCAGGTAGCTTTCACAAATATCATTGCTAATACGAAGGGCCTGAACAAAATCAGTCACAATATTCCCTCCGAACACCTCTGAATCGCCAAAGGCACGCAATTCAAAATAATCTGGCGAATACTGGCTTACATAGGTAATTAAGTCATCCAGGTAACTTTTCGGTAACATGCTCCGGTGGGCAAGCTTACCGGTTTGAAAGTTTCGCTTTACTGATTGGTTATATAAGGATTCAACGAGTTCAAAGTCTGCTCGCACGTAAGCAATAAAGCGAAGTTGATAGTACTTGGCGTATTTCAGAAACTCTGGCAGTTGATAAAAGAAAAACTCAGAACTTAGTAGTAACTTGCCACATTTTTTATCATTGAAATGCGCTAATAACTCTGAGAATTTCTCATGGTTAAAGGTTGCTCTGGGGCTGCCCTCAGGCTTTTCCAGGAACAAGTTTCTATGACCAGAACTAACACTGTTACTATCGAGGTCATGTACCGGGTAATAAATATCCTGACTTTCTAGCCATTTTCGATTTGATTGAAGCCAATACTGAATGACTGAAGTACCCGTTTTAGGAGGTCCAACATGGACAATAATCTGTTTATTGGTCATTTTCGCTTACAAATAAACTTCGGTATTTTCGATTGACGTCCAAGGGATACAGCCGACACTGATAGTCTGATTTGGCAACAATAGAAAATTCGGGTTCCAGAACAACAGACTTATCAATTTTAACTTTCTCTTCAAAACCCACAGCACTTTGATTCATATTGAGTAATTTAGCAACGTCATCACGATTCTTGCGATGCCGAATCACAATCTCTGCCTCTTTGCCAGATGCGAACCTAAAGTAGACTCTGTCGACAGGCACACTTTGTTGGAATACCGCCCAACCTTTGATGGTTAGTTCCAGAGTATTCGAATCAAAGCCAATAAAGTCGATACTTCCATTAAAATAACGTGCGACGTTTTCAAAGCCATCTGTTTGCTCATTCAACCCCATATTTTTTCGGGATTGATTCATTTCATCAAAGTAAGGCCAATGAATGCCAATTTCTTCAAATTTTAGTTTTAGTCCGGCAGAATAGGTACTCGATTGCTTTAGCTGATTCGCGACATAACTACTCTCATTCTGCGTAAAAAACCGAACAAGGTGTAACCCCGCGCCACGATAAGCTGCTATGGTTTGTGGCTCAAAGTCTTTCACTCGCCCCTTCAACTTTTCTTTCGCATGGGCTTTACCAATCGTGAATGGCTTATTATGGAAGTGGAAATGAACTAACCGTGTTGTCAGTTCCTGCTCCGACGTTTTTACCTTGCCCCAATGAAAGCCAACATCCAGGCTTTTTATCGTATTTTTGTAGAAAAAGCATTTGCGGTACGGTTGTTTATTAAAATACACGTCGCTAACTGCATTGTTATAGTACTGGCTATCTATAAGCAGTAGCTCTTTACGTTCCTTATAGAGCGCGAGAATTGAGCGGAGGCCGGTTGGATCGCAGGAAACATTACCCTCATCATCAAGGAAGCCAAGGAACTCATCACAATCTAACGGAATATAGAAATCAATTTCTGGCCGACTTTGCTCCAGAGACTGTATCCTTTCGCAGAATAAATCGCCCTTCCCTTCAAAATCAGCTCTCTGATTATGCTCAAAATCTACGTTTACGCCAAATTGCTGATACTTTTCAAGCAGGCTAATAATTTCTTGAGACTCACTTCCGTTGTCGTACACATAAAGGTTTTCAAAGCCAACCAAATATCCATGATATCTAAGCCATTTATCCAACAGTTCAGACTCATTTTTTTGCATCATTAAAATAGCTATGTTCATTAACTTTTATCTGTCTCTACTCACCAAAAAAAGGATAGCGTCCAAAATGACTGATTTGAGGTCCCCATTTTAGGATCTCATTTTCAGATGGATTATCCAGTTTTGCTATTTGACTAAACCCTGCCAGCTTCCATTTGTCTTCCGGGTGAAGAATGTGCACATTTTGCAAACCAAAATCACCACATATTTGTGCATCTGAGCGGACATTATCGCCAACATGTATATGTGATTTATTAGCTTGCTGAACGAGTTCTTTGATAAACGTCCACATGGTGCCAGAATCTTTTCGTTTACCAAGATCTGAACTTACAAACAGGCGATACGGCACTGCAATGCCTATTTTACGTAGCATAGTTTCGATCTGCTGTTTGGTATAATAGATATCGGTTACAAACCATATTTCTTTTTTATTCAGGGCCAGTTGCTTAACGATTTCAACCATTTCATCTTTTGGCATGGCCATGGAAAGGTCATAGTGAAACTCTTTTTCAAGCCATTTTGTAGTTTCATCGGTGTTCACCCCGATATCTGTCGCCAATTGCCTGTAGGCCTCGGTAATACACACATCCCCCTGAAAATCCTTATTTTGGCGGCAGGTCAACTCTGCGTTGTTCCGTGCGTCAATGAATGCTTCAGGGCTTGCAAAATACCCTTGATTAACCAGTTCTTTACCCAGTAAATATTTTGCGTAGTCAGGCTCGTGGAATTGACGACGAAGCACTGTGTCAAAGATATCGAACGACACGATTTCAAAGTTAGATAAATCACTAAGTAATGCGCCGGCTGGTTTATAGTAGCTTGAGGCAATAGAGGTTTTATCCTGCGTAAACCTGCCAAGCGGTGGGTAATAAAAAAACTGCTCAAAACCCTGCTTTTCCACCAATAGCCCTAACAAACGCTCCAATGCATGGAGCTTTGAACCATCGTTTGGTAAGGGTTCGGCAGGAAAATCCTCATACTGATAGGTATTGTCCAGCAATGGTTTAAGCGCCGCCGGACGAGCCCAAAACATTCCCCCTACCGGGTAGTTAATAAAGTTATCATCAATATCAATCCCCCATTCTTCAACGAATTCCTTGGCGTAGGGTTTATTACATGTCCAGTGATTAACCCAGGCAGGCATCATCCAGAAGGACGTGGGGTAGTAAATCCCCATGTCCTTATGTTCATCAAACAAACGTAATACAGACTTTGTTACGTGACCGTCTTTGAGCAAATATTGATTTTGGTAATCGAACCACTGAGTTTGTTCACGACCGCTGTACAGTGATTTCTTGGAGTGCAAATGACACATAAGGTCGTAATTGAGCAGCTGTTTACTGAAATGCACAAGAAATGGACCAAAGTTCCGCCCACGATTCTGACATACCGCGACATTCACTTTGTTAACCTTGCTCAGCTTGCTGAAAGTACTGTTAGCATCGTCGGCAATATCTTGTGTTGCAGCGGTTACAAATACATCAACTTGGACTGGGAAGCGTTCTAAGCATTCTGCAAACTTAGCGACGAAATCCGCATAGAAAATATGCAATACGATGGCAATTTTTTGCTCACGCCAGCTGGCTGTCTCTTTCGGGACCAGGTTATCTTTGGGAGTCCAACGAGGCAGAGCTCTGGACCAGTTTCGGCCTTCATACTGGCCGTGGTACATATAATGAAGTAATGGCGATATACCGGCGTGATAGATATCAACATTACTACGCAGGTAAGTTTCGGTATCAAAGCCCGGCGAAGGATTAACGTTACCAAAAGGTGATTTTTTCAAATAGTCCTTAAACGCCAACCAGTCTGATGGGAAAGAACCGTAGTGTTCCTGATACCACTTTGCATCAAAAAGTCCTAGCTTTTTCGCCAGATTAAAAGCTTTTGCTGTAGAAGGATAAGCCAGCCTTTCCGCCTGAGTTTGTAAACTTCTGGCTAACAGTTTTATATTTTTCTTCATCGTTATAACCCAAAAAACTGCATCGAGTTAACATTTCCAAACCCGGAAATCGCGTCATCAAATTCAAATAGTGGCCAACTTGCACTGGGTAATAAATTGCGTTTAGACACATACTGCTCGTAAAGAAATTCAACTTCACTAATTTCGAAATTGATATCAGTCGCCATAAAATGCTCGATAGCATCAAGCGCACCCTCAAATATCAGATTGAGTTTTTCAAAATGATGCTGCGTGTAGTTACGCTTTCCAAAACAGAAATGGAAGGGCTTATCAGGTAATGGCGATTCCAGAATATCTACAAACTGGCCATCTGGGGAAGTAAATAAAGACTCTAAGAACATCGAACGGTCGAGCATAGTGTAGCCGCCCCCCATTTTAACTTTGTCTTTAAATACGAAGTTTAAGTCTGCAATGTATTTACCGACCTGTGTGTTACTTGAATCAGTAGTGATAAAGTAATATCCACTGGTATTACTCTGTAGCAAGATGCTTAGCAATTTTTGGATAGTGCCTGAGTATCCAACATCCAGAAACAACGCCTGGCTTGCAGTTTTTGATGTTAAACCTATTGAAGCAAGATATGCCAGATAAGTCTCACGACTAGGTTTAATTATACTTTCGATAACCTCTGACTTGTTGCTAAGAATATGCTCAATTTTATCTTTATCATCGGGCGTACTGATTGATTCATCCAACGCATCCTCAGCAACAAACTGCTTTACCTGCTCAAGAGTAAAGCCATATCTTGAAACGAAGAAATCCCCCAGCTTTCCGGTATAAGAATGACCCAGACTGAATGTCCAGGACTCTTTATTACCCAGCGCTATGCGAAATAAAAATGTTCGGGACGCATATAAGTAAACAGGCCTGGACTCTGGGTTGAGTAATTGCAGGCCTTTCTGCAGAAGGTAACCTTCACGAGCCAGACAATAAACATTTGAGGGGGTTGCTTTTATATAATCGTTGACCGCAGTCAAATAGGTATGAATAACCGGGCCACAGAAATTAAACCCAAATTCTTTCAAGGAGACTGACTCTACCATCACTTATCTCATTTATACTTATAACAACGAATTTATCGCAATATATTTTGCATATTGCATAATTGGCCAGGCTGCAGAGTGTAATCCACTGGAGCACAAAAACATTTACTGTAAAACTACATCACTAACTACTTATAAAGGTTGGCAGAAATATTAGATTTAATTTCTTTTTGCTCACTGACATGAATTCCATTTCGCTTTAAAAATGCGCCTAACTGCTTAAATTTATCGGGTGCTTCTAAATCAAAAAAATGCAGAAACTTAACGTCTATATCAGAGGTATCAAAATAGCGTTCATATTCATCTTCGCTACTATATTCATCGCCTAAACATGAGGTAAGACGATGTTGAAAACTACCATTATCATGTTTTAAACGGCTTTTTTTCCACTCAGACTTTTCCCGAGAGTTAAGAATATACAGCGCATCAGGAAACTGACTGGCGATATAAGGGCGTAACAATAATGGTGAGATGAATAGGTCAGGTGTCAGCAAGTAGAAGTCAAGAAAACAATCATAGTCCTCATAACCATTAATAACATTTAACCCGGCAGACACGTTACTCACCATTCGCTTTGCAAGCAAGCCATCATCCCAATGCACCGACTTTAACCCATTGTTTTTGAAGAACTGATGCAAGCTACCCGTGGCACACTTATTTGGACCAATTACAAACACTTTAGGCATCGACATTCCCCAACTATCAACAAAACAATATCGCCTTTTCTGCAAAAAATTATGCTACAGATAAGTACTAAATCTAAAAATATCAGTTCGCGATATTACCATCAAACAAGCCTATTGTCTGCGTATTCGCAAATGCGCTGCTGTTGATGAGTGAAGAATTTCTATAATGACTATGCAGCCTTTAAGCCAGCTTTAATTTAAGCAAGAAACTAGAGTAATGAGTAACCTTTCAGAGATACGAAGAACACGGAAGTATGCGTTTATACTAATCCAAAATAGTAGTTTATTCTCTCAGTGTAATTGTTGATGGTCGGCCGAAAACGACTTAGGTGCGTCCTTTGCAACATAGTTATTCTAAGTCACGAGGGCGGTACGCAGATGTAAGTTGTTTTGGCAAACTGATTCGACAAATTGCCATGGGGAGTTAATGGTATTATACCAATTGCATTAATTAATTGACCAAATTTGTCCACTCTCTCCAACAGAGACTTTTGACTCGCTCAACATCCGCAATGAATGTATTCCAGGCACGAGAGACCTGTTCTACTATTTCTTCGT
>Ga0213832_1000526_pt1 | contig 23819 bp, 17 predicted proteins | sample SWATP13_FD_161660 | JGI IMG/M metagenome (GOLD analysis project Ga0213832, IMG submission 161660) | Coastal seawater microbial communities from Marineland, Florida, United States - SWA TP1 #3 | ecosystem: Environmental > Aquatic > Marine > Coastal | place: USA: Florida | collected 2016-08-06 | reverse complement strand
TCTGTAAGCTGATCCAGAAAAAAGTTCACGCTGATAATGTGTTACTCGTTGAGAAATTCGCCAAAGCCTTGTACAGCAATATGTCTAAAGAGGATTTGGCACATCGCAACGATAGTGACTTATATGGCGCTGCACTAAGCCTATGGAACTCGCTAGAAAAAAATAATTCTGATGACGCGGTTGTCCGTGTCTTCAATCCTGAAGTTGCAAAAGATGGCTGGCAGTCATCGCACACAATTGTCGAAATTATCGCTAAAGATATGCCTTTCTTAGTTGATTCTGTGCGTATGGCGATGACTCGCGAAAATATCGCTTCTCACCTGCTACTTCACTCTCCGCTTAAAATTCAACGTGATAAGAATGAAAAAATCACGGGTATTTCTAGTTTAAAAGCTGAGCAGGAATCAACCTCGACGAAAACGGTTTTCTTCATTGAAATAGACCGCCAAACTGATGCTAAAGTAATCGAGTCTTTCAAAAAAGAGCTTGAGTCTGTCCTTGTTGATGTATCTATTGCTGTTGAAGACTGGCAGCCAATTCGCGAAAAGCTAGTTGCTGTAACTAAGGACTTACCAAACCGTCACCATAATAATAACAAAGACGAAGTTGCTGAAACGGTTGAGTTTCTAGACTGGTTAGCAAAAGATAACTTTACATTAATGGGCTACCGTGAATATGAGCTTTCTCCTGTTCAAGGTGACTATCAGTTAAAAGGTAAAAAAGGCACAAGCCTTGGCCTAATGAAAAACACCGATGAAGAGCACAGTCGCCTTTTATCTGAATTACCTGAAGTTGCTCGCCAAGAAGCACGCAGCAGTAATTTACTTATTTTGACTAAAACAAACTCTGTTTCTCGTGTTCATCGTCCAGCATACATTGATTATGTAGGTATAAAACGTTTTGATGATGAAGGTAATGTGATTGGTGAAGACCGTTTCCTTGGTTTATTCTCATCTAGCTTTTATAACAACAGCGCGACTGATGTGCCTGTTCTTAAAAGCAAAATCAATCGCATTATGGAAATGTGTGACTTTGCAAAAGGCACCCATGCCTACAAAGCGGTATTAAATATTTTAGAGACCTACCCACGTGATGAACTTGTTCAAGCACGTGAAACAGAGCTACTCGAAGTAGCTATGGGTGTTTTACAAGTACAAGAGCGCGATATGTGTCGTATTTTTGTGCGTAAGGACGCCTATGGTCGTTTCTTCTCATGTATGGTGTATGTGCCACGTGAGCGTTATAACACCGCACTACGTCGTGAAACACAACGTATTTTAGCAAACGCATTTAATTCTGACGATAAAGTCGAATTTACCACTTTCTTCTCTGAGTCAACATTAGCCCGTACACATTACACGGTGCGTGTGACTGACAATAATATTGAATATAACGTGAAAGACATCGAAAACAACCTAATTGAAGCTGCCCGTACTTGGGAAGATAGACTACAATCTGCGTTACTTGAAAGTGCAGGTGAAGCACGCGGTAAAGAGCTTAACCGTAAATATGCACAAGCTTTTGCCAGCTCGTATAAAGATCAAGTTCTGCCAAGCGCTGCGGTTGTTGATATTGAAAAGCTTGAACTTCTTAACGACGAAAACAAATTAGAAATGTTGTTCTACCGTCCACAAGAAGAAGCGAATACAAATGTTGTTCGTTTAAGCTTATTCCACAAAGATGAGCCAATCCACTTATCTGACGTTATGCCAATGCTTGAAAATTTTGGTTTACGTGTAGTGGGTGAAACACCTTACTCAGTTAAAACGACAGATGGCAAGGTTAATTGGATCATGGATTTCACCATGCTAATTGACAACAAAGGTATTGCTGACTTTGATAAAGTGTCTGCGCGTTTCCGTGCTGCACTAACAAATGTGTGGAATAACCGCTTAGAGAACGATGGTTTTAACCGATTAGTATTAATGGGTGGTTTAACAGGTCGTGAAGCGTCTATACTGCGTGCTTATGCTAAATACATGCGTCAAATTGGTGTGACTTTCTCGCAAACTTATATTGAAAGCACATTTGCAAATTATCCACATATCGCATCGCAAATCGTTAACTTATTCACTAAAAAGTTCTCAGTTAAGAGCCCAGGTAGTGAAAAGGCGCTTGAGAAGCTTGTAAGCCAAGTTTACCTAGAGCTTGAAAACGTAGCGAACCTTGATGATGACCGTATCATCCGTTTATACGTTGATATGATCAATGCAACCTTAAGAACGAACTTCTTCCAAAAAGAAGCTGATGGCCAATTTAAGTCATATGTATCGTTTAAAGTTCAGCCTTCAATGATCCCAGAAATGCCATTACCACTGCCAGCGTTCGAGATTTTCGTATACTCGCCGCGCGTTGAAGGTGTGCATTTACGTGGTGGTAAAGTAGCACGTGGTGGCTTACGTTGGTCTGACCGTCGTGAAGACTTCCGTACTGAGGTACTGGGTCTTGTTAAAGCACAACAAGTTAAAAATACCGTGATTGTACCAGTGGGTTCAAAAGGTGGTTTCGTATGTAAACAACTACCGACTGAGCGTGAAGCGTTCTTCAAAGAAGGCCAAGAGTGTTACAAAATTTTCATCCGTGGTTTATTAGATATCACAGATAACATTGAACGCGGTGAGATTGTTCCACCAGTTGATGTTGTTCGTCACGATGAAGATGACCCATATTTAGTTGTTGCTGCCGATAAAGGGACTGCAACCTTCTCTGATATCGCAAATGGTATCGCAAATGAATATAACTTCTGGCTAGGTGATGCATTCGCATCAGGTGGTTCAGTAGGTTATGACCATAAGAAAATGGGTATCACGGCTAAAGGTGCCTGGGAATCTGTTAAACGTCACTTCCGTGAGATGGATATTGACTGTCAAACAACTGATTTCACTGTTGTTGCTATCGGTGACATGGCGGGTGACGTATTTGGTAATGGTATGTTGCTTTCTAAGCATATTCGCTTACAAGTGGCATTCAACCACATGCACATCTTCGTTGATCCGAATCCAGATGCGGCAACATCTTACCCAGAGCGTGAGCGTTTATTTAACTTACCGCGTTCTTCATGGGAAGATTACAATAAAGACCTAATTTCGCAAGGTGGTGGCGTATTCTCTCGTGCGGCTAAATCAATTAGCTTAAGCCCAGAAATGAAGAAAATGCTTGGCACTAAGAAAGCGAGCATGACACCTAACGAGTTAATCAAAGCTGCGCTAATGATGGAGTTCGATTTACTGTGGAACGGTGGTATCGGTACTTACATCAAGAACTCTAAAGAAACGGATGCAGACGTGGGTGACCGCGCAAATGATGCACTTCGTATCAATGGCGCAGAGCTTGGTGCGAAGATCTTAGGTGAGGGCGGTAACTTAGGTGCAACTCAATTAGGTCGTATCGAATTTGCGGCTAAAGGCGGTCGTGTTAACACTGACTTCATCGATAACGTAGGCGGTGTTGCGTGTTCAGATAACGAAGTAAATATTAAGATCTTACTAAACGGCTTAGTGGCTGAAGGTGACTTAACACGTAAACAACGTGATGAACTGCTTTATTCAATGACAGATGAAGTATCGCAATTGGTATTGAAAGATTGTTACCGTCAAACACATACTTTGTCGATTACACAATCTAAAGGTGCATCAACGCTTAAAGAGAAAGTACGCTTTATTCACGCTCTTGAAAAAGAAGGTAAACTAAACCGTGCAATCGAGTTTATCCCAACAGATGAAGAGCTTGCAGAGCGCGCAGCGGCGGGTAAAGATTTAACTCGTCCAGAGCTATCGGTACTTGTTTCTTATGCGAAGATGGTTCTTAAAGAGTCGCTTGTTGTTGATGAAATTACTGAGAACTCATATTACCGTCAGCTGTTGGTTAACTCGTTCCCAGTACCACTTCGTGAGAAGTTCAACGATGCGATGGATAACCACCCACTTCGTAAAGAAATTATCGCAACGAAACTTGCTAATAATATCGTTAATGATATGGGCCTTAACTTCATGGTTCGTATGCACGAAGAGACAGGGGCAAACGAAGCTGAAATCGCACTTTGTTACTCAATTGCGAAAGAAGTGTTCCAAATGCCAGAAACGTGGTCATCAATTGTCGCGTTAGATAATAAGATTCCAGCAGCTGTACAAACAGAAATGCTTTATCAGCTTCGCCGTACGGTTCGTCGTGCAACACGTTGGTTCTTACGTCATCGCAATAAAGCACAAACAATTGAGCAAGCAATTGAATTCTTTGCACCAACATTTGCTGATTTAAGTGATAACTTAAACAACTACATGGTTGACAAAGAGAGTGAGCGTCTAGTTAAAGCTGCTGATAAATTAATTGAAAGCGGTGTTCCAAAAGCGCTTGCAACTCGTGTAGTGTCACTTTCTAGCTTATTCTCCGTAATGGATTTAGCAGAAATTGCCAATAACTCAAATCGCGATATTGATATGGTATCTAATACCTACTTCAAGCTTGGTGCGCGTATGGGCTTACATTGGTTCTTGGATCAAATTACTAATCAACCGGTTGCGAACCATTGGCAAGCACTTGCCCGTGCGTCATACCGTGAAGAGCTTGATTGGCAACAACGTACATTATCAGCTGTAGTACTTAATAGCTTTGCAGCAGACAGCAAAGATATTGATGCACAAATCGATGAGTGGATGGACAACCAAGATCTACTATTACAACGTTGGAAACAAATGTTATCTGAGTTTAAAACATCACAAAGTCACGATTTTGCGAAGTTCTCAGTAGCACTTCGTGAACTAATGTTGTTAAGCCACAACTGTGACACTTCCAAATAAATGAAAAGTCGTTAAAATACATACCCCAGCTCGCTGGGGTATTTTTTTGCCCTTAATTTGCAATGGTCCGTGTTAAGCGGCTACCTTGTTTATTTTTACCTAAGGAACAACAAGCCATGTTTTATGATTTAGCTCGCCGTTTTATGTTTACCCGTGATGCGGAGTGGGCTCATGAATTTGCACTTAATAACTTACGCCGATTTGCTGATACGCCATTGAGTGCCATGTGGTCACAAACTGTCCCTAATAAACCCGTTAACTTCTTAGGGCTGGAGTTTAAAAATCCAGTAGGTTTAGCCGCGGGCTTAGATAAAAATGCAGAGTGTATTGATGCCTTTGCGCAAATGGGCTTTGGTTTTGTCGAAGTTGGTACTGTTACACCACGCCCGCAAGCAGGTAATGACAAGCCACGTATTTTCCGTTTACCTGACTCAAATGCGATTATTAATCGTATGGGTTTTAACAATAAGGGCGTTGATAATCTCGTTAACAACGTTAAAGCGGCGAAATATGACGGCATTCTAGGTATCAATATTGGTAAAAATAAAGACACACCAAACGAGCAGGGTAAAGATGATTATATTCACTGTATGCGTAAAGTATTTGAGCATGCATCGTACATCACAGTAAATATTTCATCACCGAATACCCCAGGTCTTCGTGACTTACAATATGGTGAAGCACTTGATGATTTATTGCAAAGTTTAAAAAATGAGCAGCTTGATTTAGTTGCTAAGCATAACAAGCAAGTGCCAATGCTTGTTAAGATCGCTCCAGATCTGGATGAAGTTCAAATTGCGCAAGTAAGTGAGTCTTTGATCAATAATAAGATCGATGGTGTTATTGCGACAAACACAACACTTGAGCGCGCTCTGGTACAAGGTCAACAATACGCAAATGAAGCGGGCGGCCTCTCTGGTCAGCCAGTACGAGAGCGCTCAACCCACGTGGTTAGTGAGCTTAAGCGCTTGACCGAAGGCAAGCTACCTATTATCGGTGTGGGTGGTATCGATGATGCTGACTCTGCAAAAGAAAAGTTTGCAGCAGGAGCAGACCTTGTTCAAGTTTATACTGGCTTTATTTATAAAGGCCCAGAATTGGTAAAAACGATCCTTAACGGCTTATAAGGATCGGTTATCTAAGCAATTGATCATTAATAAAATGTTCTAAAAAATCATTTTATTAATGGTCTACTTTCGTTATAATAGTGTGCTAAGTAGAGAGGAATTTTTAGTTTAAGGAGGAGTCATGTTACAAGCATCAAAGCAATGGAAGTGGCTTGCTTGTTCTAAAAATAATCGCCTTTTGGTCGACCTTGACCAAAATATGCAACTCTGCACGCCCTATAAACTTCGTCAGCTTACTGATGCTGTTCTTGAAGAGCCTAATTTCAGCCTTGAAGATGCTGCATTTTATCAGCAAGTCTATCAGTATCTTGAAACCTTCTCGTTATGGAATCCAGCAGAGCTTTGTCAAATTTCACTCAATGCGACAGCTGTTAAGTTTCATTTAAAGCCTGTGCTAGCTAAAAGTTGGTTTTTCCATGAATATATCGGGAGCGAGCCAAGTGTTGAGGCTGTAGTAAAATTGTGCTCGCAAGCACAAGAAGGCGAGTTTCTTATTGTTGATCATTCAGCAGATGCGTCTGTATGTATCAACTTAAGTGAGCACTTTCAGTTAGATGAAAACTTGTCATTGCAACAGTTTGAAGCTATTAAAGTTCTTAACAATCGTATCCATCCTGTTTATATCCAGCAAAAACACTTCAAAACAGCATAATATCCCTTTAATTGATGGCGTTTTTGTTCGCTAAGCTATGCTATAATCCTGCGCAATTAGCATTTAAGGGTTTTTACTTTGCAATTTATCGCACTTACTTCTATCGGAATTGAAAATTTACTTGTTGATGAACTTACCGAACTCGGTGCCGAAGTCTCTAAACAAACCGTGGGCTCTGTACGTTTCGAAGCAGATAGTTTATTAGCACAAAAGATCTGTTTATCGAGTCGTTTTGCGACGCGTATCATGATGCTGATAGAAGAGAAAGAAGGTGTTAAGGACAAAGAAAGCCTTTACAATTTTGCGCGCTTACAACCTTGGCAAGAATGGTTTGGTCCAAAGCAAACATTCGCAGTGGATTTTACAGGTACGAATCATGATCTGAAAAACACGCAGTTTTCTGGGCTGGTTGTTAAAGATGCTATCGTTGATTATTTTGCAGATCTTTACGAGCAACGTCCAAACGTCGATAAATTTAATGCAAACGTTAGAGTGGTCGCACGGCTAAATCGTCACGGTGTTGCCCTTTATATTGATTATTCAGGCCCGCGTTTATCGGAGCGTGGCTATCGTCAAGATCAAGGTAAAGCACCAATCAAAGAACATTTGGCTGCTGCTCTAGTAAAACGAAGTGGTTGGCTTGAGAACGTACAACAACCATTATTTGACCCATGTTGTGGTTCAGGCACTATTTTGATTGAAGCGGCCAGCATGGCACGCAATGAAGCGCCAGGGCTATTCCGTGAGGGGTTTGCATTTGAGCGCTTACCGAGTTTCCGCTTACAAAAATACAAAGAATTAAAAGCGGAGTTAACGGCTCAAATTACTGATCCTAAATTATGGCTTATTGGTCATGACATTGATGGCAGTGTAATCGCAAAGGCGCAAGAAAATGCTGAGCGTGCAGACCTTGGCACTACTATTAAGTTTAAGCAAAGTGATGCGAGTAAGCTAACATCCGTGGCTAAACTACCAGGCGTGGTGATTTCTAACTTACCTTATGGTGAACGTTTAGGCTCAATGGCAGAGCTAGTTAACTTACACCGAGGTTTAGGTGTTGGTTTCAAAAAGCACTTTAATCATTGGAAGCTAGCCTTGCTAGGTACTGACGAAAGCCTATTTAAATTGTTAAAGTTGGTAAAACTTAAACGTTATAAATTTAAAAATGGTCCGTTAGATGTTGTTCTAAATCTCTATCAACTTGACGACAAACAAGTCGAGTTAAGTAAAGAAGACAAGCCAGCGCTCAATTATGAAGGCTCAACAGCATTTGCAAACCGCTTAAAGAAAAATAAACAAAATCTAAAAAACTGGCTAAAGCAAAAGGAAGTGAGTTGTTATCGTGTTTACGATGCAGACATTCCAGAATATAACGTAGCTGTTGATGTTTACGATGATTCAGCAGTTATTTTTGAATATGCTGCTCCAAAAGAGATTGATGACAATACAGCACAAAAACGTCTGCAAGATGTGATTAGCCTAACGGCTGAGCAGCTAGACATTGCACCTGAAAATATCGCTGTTAAAGTGCGTAAAAAACAAAAAGGCGAAGAGCAATATACCAAGGTATCAAAACAAAACCGTACGCAAGTGGTTGAAGAGTTTGGTGCTAAGTTCAAAGTTAACCTATTTGATTATCTAGATACAGGATTGTTTTTAGATCACCGTTTGGCACGACGTTACATTCAACAAAATGCACACGGTAAACGTTTTTTAAACTTGTTTGCGTATACTGGCAGTGCATCGGTTCACGCAGCTCTTGGCGGTGCAAAAGCGATTACTACGGTAGATATGTCTAAAACCTACTTAAAGTGGGCGCAAGAAAACTTTGACCTCAATGGTATTAGCAATACGCGTTACCGTTTTGAACAAGCCGATTGTTTAAAATGGTTAGAGCATGCACAGGGCCAATACGATCTTATCTTTTTAGACCCTCCGACGTTTTCGAATTCAAAACGTATGAAAGATGCCTTTGATGTACAGCGCGATCATATCAAGTTACTCACATGGGTTAAGAAAATTTTAAGTCCGAATGGCACGTTGATTTTTTCTAACAATAAACGAGGCTTTAACTTAGACGAGGTCGGGCTGATGGGCTTAGGTTTAAAAGCTGAAAATATTTCAGCGAAAACACTGTCGCCAGACTTTAAGCGTAATAAGCAAATTCATAATAGTTGGCTTATTACCCATGGCTAATTTTACCTTGTATCACACCGATGGTTGTCATTTGTGTGAAATGGCAGATGAGCTATTAAGTGCTGCAAATATACCGTTTGCAGCAAAAGATATTATGGATAATGAGCAGTTAATTGAGCTTTATCAAACAAGTATTCCGGTTGTTGAAAGCAGCCAAGGCAATAAATTATTTTGGCCTTTTGATACTGTCGCATTGGCGCAGTTTATTGCTGATAACAAAGAATAAGAGTAGTAATCACGATGGATTTAATCAGAATAGCCAAGGCACAACTTGCTTATGGTACACACCCACTGCTTGATGATGCTGATGCAGTCATTGAGTCGGGTGAACGTGTTTGTATTGTTGGTAGAAATGGCGCGGGCAAGTCAACCTTACTGAAAGTGCTCGATGGCCAAGTAACACTGGATGATGGTGAAATAAACCAATTAGGTGGTATCCGTATTTCGCGTCTAGAGCAAGATCCACCTAAAGGAGCCGAAGGGACGGTTTTTGATTATGTTGCTCAAGGTATGCCTGATATAGCGAACTTACTGATTGAATATCACCAAGTTAGCAATCAAATGCAGACAGATTATAACGATAAACTGCTGAATAAATTAGAGCGTTTATCAAATCAGCTAGAAACGGTTGATGGTTGGCGTTTCGATACCCGTATTCAGCTTATTTTAACACGTTTAGAGCTAGACCCAGAAGCCAAGCTTGAATCATTATCGGGTGGTTGGCTACGTAAAGTTGCTCTAGCCAGAGCCTTGGTCAGTGAACCTGATTTACTGCTTCTTGATGAGCCAACTAACCACTTGGATATGAGCAGTGTTATTTGGCTTGAGCAGTTTTTAAAAGAGTTTAAAGGCGGCATCGTTTTTATATCACACGACCGTGCATTTATTCGTGCCGTGGCGACCCGTATTCTTGATTTAGACCGCGGCAAGCTGGTTTCATACCCTGGTGACTATGCCGCTTATCTTGAACAAAAAGCGCATGATTTAAAAGTTGAAGAAACGCAAAACGCATTATTTGATAAACGCTTAGCGGAAGAAGAGGCTTGGATCCGCCAAGGTATTAAAGCACGTAGAACCCGCAACGAGGGCCGTGTTCGTGCACTTAAAGCCCTACGTAAAGAGCGCAAACAACGTGTTGATCAAGTAGGTAAAACCGATTTCAACATAGAAACGGCCGATCGTTCAGGCAAACTGGTATTCGAAGCGAAAAACATTGCTCATGCGTTTAAGGATAAGGTGATTGCGAAGGATTTCTCAACACTTGTTATGCGTGGAGACCGTATTGGCCTTGTCGGTCCAAATGGTATTGGAAAAACCACTTTATTAAAAATCTTATTTGGTGATTTAGCAGCTGATAGCGGAAGTGTGAAGCAAGGCGTAAATCTCGAGTTTGCGTATTTTGATCAATACCGTCAAAAACTAGATGAAGAAGCAACCGTGCAAGATAATGTTGCAGAAGGAAAACAAGAGGTGATGATGGGCGGTCGCTCTCGTCATGTATTAGGTTACCTTCAAGACTTTCTATTTCCACCGGCAAGAGCGCGTACGCCTGTTAAAGCCCTTTCAGGTGGTGAGAAAAATCGTTTGTTGTTAGCGAAGTTATTTCTAAAACCGTCTAATATTTTAGTCCTTGATGAACCGACCAATGATTTAGATATTGAAACCCTAGAATTACTTGAAGATATTATTAATCAATATCAGGGTACGGTATTAATTGTTAGCCATGACCGTGAGTTTATCGATAATACTTGTAGTTCTGTGTGGGCATTTGAAGGTCAAGGCAAAATTACAGATATCGTAGGCGGCTATAGTGATTACGAGGCCTACGCTGCTTATTTAGCAGAACAAGAAAAGCAGCTACAGCAGATAAAGCAGGAAAAGCCTGAGGCGAGTAGTCAGCAAGAAAAAGCACAAAAGAAAAGTAATAAACTCTCTTACAAATTAAAACTTGAATTAGAAGAATTACCCAGTAAAGTGGAGCAACTAGAAAAAGCACTCGATGCTCAGCAAATTGTCGTTAATGACCCTGACTTTTTTAAGCAAGACGCTGCAATTACAACAGACGCATTGAACCAATTAGCCCAGTTAGAGTCTGAGCTTGAAGCCGCATTTGAGCGCTGGGAAGAACTCGAAGATTTAAAGAATCAGTAGTAAGGATTAAAATGAAATATAAATTACTCGCTGCCAGTATATTAGCGACTCTTAGCACCTCAGCAATGAGCGCAACATATCAATTGACTGAGCTAGGTCGATTAGATGGTGCAAAACACAGCTATGTTACCGATGTCAGTGAAAACGGTCATATTATTGGTTTAGCAAATGGTGTTTATCGACTGCCTATTGATATCTCTTATATCGATTTTGAAGATAGCGCGATTAGAAATGCATACGATGCAACTAAAGCTAGCTATGAACTTATCGACAAAAAGATCACATTTACACTCGATGATATTGAAAATAACGATGCTGTAAATACCAATGCAGATGCACATGCGTTTATGATCTCTTTTGTAACAGATGCTCGATCTGGTCGTTTAACTAATTCCGAGTATCAAAAGATATCAAGTGCGCTTACTACGGTATACACACCTGAAGGCGCTTCTGAGCAAGTTCTTTTTGATGAACAGTCACTTGATTATGACGGTTTGACTCGCTCAACGACTAATTTATTAAACGCAGTCACCGATGATGGTGTAATGGTAGGTTGGGGCAGTGCGCCTTACGAAAAAACAGCCTTTACGCAAACGGATGAAGACGAAGAAGAAACGCACTTTTTACGTGAGTTTATCAGCCGTGGTATTGTAATCAGTCCTGACGGTGTAAAAGTGCCATTAGTACCCGAGTTTAATGAGTATGGTGGTACAAGTATTGCGACTGATATCGTGCAAACCAGTGATGGTTACGTTGTAGTTGGCAGTGTATCAACAGGCATTCCTGTTGATCGCCAAGAAGACATTGACGATAACTGTGACGGTGAAGACGAACCAGTATCGGACTGTATTGAAAGTTTAGATAGAAACATTTCAACTGGCTTATTTGATAAACGCGCAGTTAAATGGACACTTGATAATAGCCTAAATATTACCAACACTGAGGTTTTTGGTTTAGCAATCACACCAGAAGATGACGAAGACTTTGCCTTTAGAAGTAATGCATTTGCTGTAAACGAAAATGGCCTGATTGCCGGTACATCTGATGTACGTTATGACGATAGACGTTATTCGATGCCTGTTTACTTTGAAAATGGCGAAGTAAAACAATTTATTAATCAAGATGATGACTGGGTTGGCGGTAAGGCGCTCGCAATTAATGATGATAATATCATTGTTGGCTATGCCAATAAGCGTATTGAAGGCACTACCCGTACTAAGTTCTTCTATTTCGATAAAAACAGTAATAGCGTTGTTTTTCCGACAGACTTTTTTACGAGTTCTAGTTCTTTAGCAAACGACATTAACGACAACGGTGTGATTGTTGGTGAAGGTGAAACTGATATTTTCAATTCATCAAGTCGCCGTCGAGAAGGCTTTATGTATACAATTGGTGAAGACAAAATTGTTAACATAAATAGCTTACTACCTTGTTACGAAGCTGATGGCGAGACCCGTTTTAAGTATACCGTTGCTGAGGCGAAAGCAATTAACAACAACAATGAGATTTTTGGTGTTGCAACCAAAACGGTTGAGAAGACAGACACATTTGGTAATGTTGTGCTAGACGTGGACGGTAATATTGAATATGAAAGTGTTGCTGTAGCCGTTAAATTAACACCTACCAGCGGTAGTGTTGAAGAATGCCCTGCGCAAGAGATTGAAGAATATGAGCGTCAATCATCAAGCTTCCCTTGGTACACTTTACTATTACTGCCACTTGCTGCAATGCGCCGCGTGTTCAGAAAATAATAATCCGATACCAACATGCGATAATACTTAAGCATGTTGGTATAAAATGAATGACCATTAAAAACCCAGCTTTTGCTGGGTTTTTTGTCTATACATCTGTTGTTTATTTGGGTACTTTATTTATGTCGATGTAGCCAAGCTTTACGCACAGAGCGTTTCCACAGCATATCGATTCCAAAATAACCAATAATAGCTGCAGCTGTGGCGCAGATGAGTGAGCCAACAAGGAATGCTGGTCCAATTGTTGTCAGGCTGTCTAAAAACCATTGCCAGCTAGGTTCAAACTGAAAATGTTGTGGTGGTTGGGCAAGTGCAATCGTGCCAACGATATAGGAGCAATAAAAAATAGGTGGCATAGTCAGCGGGTTGGTTATCCAAACCGTCGCAACCGAGATGGGTAAATTAACGCGTAAAGGGATAGCAAGTGCGGCAGCTAAAACCATTTGAAAAGGAACGGGGATGAAGGCAAAAAACAAACCGACTGCAAATGCCCCACGGGCTGAGCGTCGATTAAGATGCCATAAATTTGCATCATGCAACAAACGACCAAAAATTCTTAAATATTTATGATCTCTTACCTTGTTATGATCGGGTAAAAACCGTTGGATCGTTTTTTTAGCCATTTAAAGCAACCATTTACATCTATTTGGTTATGCAGTGGATTTATATTCGGTTGTTTTATAACCGTTTATACTTTGCACACTGCGGCGTTTTATATACTCAGTTTTGCTATTGTTTTAGCTGGTGCTTATTTTAAGCCTTTTTCGTCAGTTTTGTTAGGATTTATTTGCGCTATTTTGGTTGTACTTCTTAACGACCACTATTTTTATAGTCTTCCTTACAAGGACTTGAAAAGAAATGAGACCGTTGATGCTAAAATTGAAATCGTATCCATTCACTCAAGCCAATCTCCGTTTTACGTAAAAGCCAAGATTATTGATTTATTAGGCCTGGATAAAAACTTCAAAGCGACCCCTTTTGCTATGCTAAGTATCATTAGTGATAATGAAGTTAACGTAGGGGATGTATTAACCAGCAAATTAAAGCTAAAGCCATTTAGGAGTGTAAAGAACTTTGATGTATTTGATGCAGAGCGCTTCGCATTGTCTGAGCGTGTATTATATGAGGGCCGCTCTGTAGGTCAAAGCGTGTTAGTCTCATCACAGCAAAAATCCACTACGCGTGAGTCATACCGTGGTTTTATATTTTCTATCACAGACAAGATGAGGATGCAGTGGCTGTATTATGCATTATTAACCGGCGACAGAAGTAAAATCAAAGACACTGATAAAGTGCATTTAAAAGAACTTGGTTTAAGTCACTTACTGGCTATTTCAGGTTTACATATTGGTCTAATATTCGCGATTGGTTTTTATACCAGTAAGTTTTTGTTCGGTACTTTTTCTGTAAAGTATAGTCAACAGAATAACCTTAATAAGCTATTTGTAGTTATTGGGCTATTGCTTGCATTTTTTTATGTCTACCTCAGTGGTTTCATTGTCTCTGCAACACGAGCACTGTTGATGCTGGCCTGTTATTTAATAGTTTATAGCTTTGCAAAGCAGCCTCTACGTTGGCGAGCCATTCTATATGCGTTAACCATTTTATTATTTTTTGATCCTTTTTCTTTATTAAATCCTGGACTCTACTTTAGTTTTATTGCGGTCATAATTATTTTTTTAACACTGAACTACCGTTCTTACCCAAAATTCAAGCTAGCAAGGGGAATGGTTCAGTTAGTCATAATTCAATGTGCTTTATTCTTAGGGTTGTTACCGATCACGCTTTATTATTTTGCAGGGATTAGCGTGATTGGATTGGTCATAAACCTTATTGCTGTGCCGTTACTCGGCATCATATTAATGCCATTATTAGTCGCGTACAGCTTTTTATCAATGTTGTTCGATTTGAGCTTGTTATGGCAATTCTTTGATGCATTTTTATATCAAGGCTACCAATATCTAACGTCAATACCTTCAGATTGGCGATGGCTAAACTTTTATTTACCCAGCTTTAATTTACTCTTATTGTGCTATATCATTTTAGTAATCCTACTTTTCTCACCTTATAAGCGACTGGTTTTCGTTCCATTAGCGTTAGCACTGATTGATTGGCATTTAACAGCAAAAGGTGAATTTAAGTTAGATGTGTTTGATGTTGGTCATGGACTCATGGTTATGGTTAGTGCAAATCAAAAAGCACTAATCTACGATCTAGGGCCGCGCTACTTTGGACGGTTTGATTATATAAACTCAGTACTGCTCCCTTATATTTTACGTCATAATATTGAGGTTATAGCAACGGTTGTTAGCCACCGAGATAATGATCATGCAGGAGGGTTAGATAGTTGGCAGGCAGCTGGTTTTGGTAAAACGCTTAGTACATTCCATCCAAATGGCCTTGATCAGGCCTGTGAAAAGGTGTTTTTTCAGATTGAAAATCTAAGCGTTAGAACTATCAATCATTCCACATTGTCGACCAACAAGAATGATCAGTCCTGTGTAGTCATGGTGGAGAATAAAAACCATCAAGTATTATTAACTGGCGATATTTCTAAATTGGTAGAGCAAGCATTAGTTGAAAGTAACACGCGTATACAAAGCACTGTGTTGGTAAGTCCACATCATGGTAGTAATACGTCTTCAAGTTCTGAGTTTATAGAGCGAGTCGCACCTGATATTGTGATTCACTCTGCTGCTTATCAAGGGCAGTGGAATTTTCCTCATCCTGAGGTTGTAAAGCGTTATCAGCAGCACCATATACCTCAATTTACAACGGCCAACCTAGGTCATATACGAATCACCTTTTATCAAAATGATTACCAGCTAGAATTTGCGCGTAAGTCACAAAGTTATTGGTTCGAAGAAGATTGACGTTTTGTTTTTACCCCCATAAGGCTACAATAGTCGAAGTCTATGAATAAGAGAGTGTTATGGATCAAACTACATCCCAAATTTATAAGCGCTTAATTAGTTATGTGAGTGATTATAAGCTTATTGCATTTTTTGCTATTGTCGGCATGATTGGTTACTCAGCAATGGATGCATTGTTTATCAATTTAATGAAACCATTTATTGATGAAGGTTTGAATGCCCGTAACACACAAGTTTTAACTTATGCCCCCTTTGTGGTTATTGCATTGGTGCTAGGTCGTGGCATGTTTAATTATATGTCATCGTATTGCTTAAGCTATGTAGGCTCACAAGTTGTTAGAAGCTTACGTCAGCAATTGTTTGAGCATATCTTACATTTGCCTGTTTCTTTTCATGATAAAAATTCAAACGGTGATCTAATTTCAAAAATCACCTTTGATACTGAGCAAGTTCAACAAGCAATTACGAAAGCATTACTTATTGTTGTTAGAGAAGGGGCATTTGTGGTCTTTTTACTATTCAACATGTTTTATACCAGCTGGAAATTATCGCTAATATTCTTAGTTATTATCCCCTTGGTTGCAGTGATTGTTGCGTTCGTATCAAAACGTTTTCGTAAAATTTCAAAAAAAATTCAATCAGCCATGGGGCAAGTTACACGAAGCTCAGAACAAATGCTTTCAGGTCACAAAGTGATCCATGGTTTTGGTGGTCAAAAGCAAGAGATTTCACAATTCTCGGCAATCAATAACCATAACCGTCAGCAACGAATTAAAATGGATGCCACTAAAGCACTCAGTGTTTCTGTTATTCAGATCCTCGCTGCGAGCGCGATGGCAGTGATTTTATGGGTCGTGTCTATGCCTTCGATGATTGACACTATTAGTTCAGGTGATTTCGTATTATTAATTTCATCCATGATGATGCTACTGCGTCCATTAAAACAGTTGTCTAATGTCAACAGTGACCTGCAACGTGGTATCTCTGCGGCGCAAAGTATTTTTCTAGTACTTGATGAAGAAGTAGAAAAAGACACAGGAACGCATAAAGCCGATCAAGTAACTGGGCACATTGATGTTCAAAACGTAACTTTTCGTTATCCTACAAAAGATGAACCTGTTTTAAAAAACTTATCACTCGAAATTAAAGCAGGGGAAAGTATTGCATTAGTAGGGCGCTCAGGCTCAGGAAAGTCAACAATTTCGAACCTCTTACCCCGTTATTATGAGCTCGAAGGAGAGAGTAAAATATTATTAGATGGGGTGCCCTTATCTGATTATAAGCTAACTGATTTGCGTAAACAGTTTGCTTTAGTATCGCAACAGGTTGTTCTGTTCAATGACACAATTGCTAATAATATTTGTTATGGTTTAGATCGTGTTTTATCAGATGATGAACTAATGGCCGTTGCTAAACAAGCACATGTTTGGGAGTTCGTTAAGGATTTACCAGAAGGTTTGAACACCATGGTTGGTGAAAACGGTGTGATGTTATCAGGGGGGCAGCGTCAACGTATTGCCATCGCCCGTGCTATCTTAAAAGATGCGCCTATTCTCATTCTTGATGAGGCTACATCTGCACTGGATACTGAATCCGAAAAACTAATTCAACAAGCACTTGATACTTTGATGAAACAGAAAACATCGATAGTGATTGCACACCGCTTATCGACTATAGAAAACAGTGATTGTATTTATGTAATTGATCATGGTCAGGTTATCGAAAAAGGCACGCATTCTGAGCTTTTAAGTAAAGACGGTACTTATTCGGCCTTATGTAAAATGCAATTTGGTGAGCAGTAGTGAGTGTCATTGAAAAAAGCTGGTATAAAAAACCAAGCCTATTAACTGTTTTACTCTTGCCGCTAAGTGTTATTTTTTGGTTGATTTCAACGCTGCGAAAATACCTGTATAAAATTAATATACTCAAAGCGTTTAAAGCCCATGTGCCAGTAATTGTTGTTGGTAACATTAGTGTGGGTGGTAATGGTAAAACGCCGTTTGTTATTTGGTTAGCGCAGTATTTGCAACAACAGGGACTGAAGGTCGCAGTGATCAGTCGCGGTTATGGTGGTAAGTCAGCAAGTTATCCGCTTTTAGTCACTGATGATACAGCCACAAGTGAAGCGGGTGATGAGCCGGTTCTTATTAAACGTCGTTTAGGCTGTGTTGTGATGGTTGGCCCCGATCGCCAAGCAAGTATCGAGCAGTTACAAAACCACGACATCGATATCATTATTTCAGATGACGGTATGCAACATTATAAAATGGCGCGTGATATAGAGTGCTGTATTGTAGATAGTGAACGTCAATTTGGTAATGGACTTTTAATGCCGGCAGGCCCACTTCGAGAAACGAAAGCACGCTTAAAGTCAGTTGATTTAGTTGTCGAGAATGGTGGCGAAACAGCCTACAGTTATGATTTGAATGCAAGTCAATTTAGATTAGTATCGTCGTCTGAACAAGTCGCCGAAACGCCAACAAACGGACACGCGATCAGCGCCATTGGCAACCCGGTACGCTTTGAGTTGAGCCTTGAAAAACAAGGTATAAATTTATTATCGACACATCATTTTCGGGATCATTATAATTATCAAGCAACTGACTTTTTAGCATTTGAGAATGAGCCCGTGTTTATGACTGAAAAAGACGCCGTAAAATGCTTTAGTTTTGCTAAGTCAAATTGGTATTATTTACCCGTAGACGCTAGGCCAACAGCCGCTGTTATTGAAAAATTAAATTCATTATTAAAACAAAAAGGGATCCTCCATGGCCTTTGATACAAAATTACTTGAAATTATTGCTTGCCCAGTGTGTAAGGGTAAGTTGCGCCTTGATAAAGAAAATCAAGAGCTTATTAGTACAGCTGCGAAATTAGCTTATCCGATTAAAGATGATATTCCAGTACTTCTTGAAAACGAAGCGCGTGAACTAAGCCAAGAAGAGGTTGATAAGTGGAATTCGTAGTCGTCATCCCTGCACGTTACGCGTCTAGCCGTTTACCCGGTAAACCTTTAGCGGATATATGTGGTAAACCGATGATTCAGCATGTTTATGAAAAAGCGGCTGCATCGGGTGCCAGTGCAGTGTATATTGCTACCGATCATCAAGCCGTGTTTGATGTTGTAAAAGACTTCACTGATAATGTGTTGATGACACGAGAAGATCATCAGTCGGGTACAGAACGTCTTGCCGAAGTAGTTGAAAAGCTCAATCTTACAAGCGACACTATTGTTGTTAATGTACAAGGTGATGAGCCATTACTTGCCAGTGAAAACGTAACTCAAGTGGCAAAATTACTGGCAGAGTCAGATGCACCCATGGCAACGTTAAGTGCAAACATGACTGATAGAGATGACATTTTCAATCCCAATTGTGTCAAAGTTGTCAGTGATACAGAACAAAATGCCCTGTATTTTTCGCGTTCGCCCATTCCTTACCATCGTGACGCAATGATGAACGATGATAATAGCAAACTAAATCTTGCTGACTATGCGCGTCATATTGGTATTTACGCTTATCGCGCAGGCTTTATTCAACAATATATTGCGCTACCTGAATCGCGTCTAGAACAACTTGAGTCACTTGAGCAATTACGTGTTTTATATCATGGTTATAAAATTAAAATTGCAGGAGCTGTGTGTGAGCCTCAAGCCGGTGTGGATACACCTGAAGATCTTACGCGTGTCATAGCCGCTTTGAGCAACTAGTAACAATGACTGAAATGAATAGGGTTCATCTTCATGCACGTGAAGATGACTTTTTTGTTTTTTACAAACCCGCAGGTGTTAGCTTTCACAGTGAAGAATGTGCCGGCTTTGTCGTGCTTGCAGAGCAACTAGTGAACGAAAAGTTATTTCCTGTTCATCGCCTAGATAAAGTGACTTCAGGGTTAATTATTTTAGCTAGAAACAAGCAGACCGCAGCGGAGTTTACAACGCTTTTCACAGCGCATCTGGTTAATAAGTTTTATATAGCCGTTAGCGATACTAAGCCTAAAAAAAAGCAAGGCTGGATTAAAGGCGATATGCAAAAAAGTCGTCGAGGTGCATTTAAGTTACTAAAAAGCCAAGAAAACCCAGCGGTTACTCGCTTTTACTCTAAAAGTATTCGTCCAGGTTTGCGTGCATATTTATTAAAACCATTTTCTGGTAAGACACATCAATTAAGAGTGGCAATGAAAAGTATTGGTGCCCCTATACTCGGTGATGCCACTTACGCTGGAAGCTTGGACGAGCGAACTAATTTGCATGCCTATGCATTGCAATTTAGTTATAAAGGGCAGCTTAAAGAATATCGATATGCGCATACAACAGGCGCACATCTCAATGAAGTTTTTAACGCAGACGAATTCAAAGAGTGGCAGACTCCTTGGACGTTGGATTGGTAAATGAAAGAAACAACACAAGACATTCGCTTTGGTGGTATTAAGCGTTTATATGGTCATCAACAATTTGATTGGCTGCAACAAGCACATTTTTGTGTCATCGGTATTGGTGGCGTAGGTAGTTGGGCTGCTGAGGCGTTAGCACGTACAGGGGTTGGTCAACTGACATTGATAGACCTAGATGATATATGCGCAACCAATGTTAATCGTCAAATTCATGCTTTGACTGGCACCGTAGGTGAAGCAAAAGTCGAAGCAATGAAAACACGTTGTGAGCTGATAAACCCAGATATTAAAATTAATGTGATTGATGACTTTATAACGCTAGATAATATTCGTGAGCATATTCAAGGCTTTGATTATGTGATTGATTGTATTGATGCAGTGAAAGAAAAAGCGGCGCTAATTGCCCATTGTAAACGTATAAAATTACCCGTTATCACAACCGGTGGAGCGGGCGGGCAAACTGACCCTAGTCAAATCAGTTTTGGTGATGTTGCTAAGACAACGCATGATCCACTTCTTGCAAAAGTTCGTTATATCTTGCGAAAGCAGTACAACTTTAGTAGCAATCCCAAGCGTAAGTTTAATGTCGATTGCGTTTATTCGACCGAGCAGCTTGTCTATCCAACCTCAGAAGGTGACGTTTGCCAAGCAAAACAAGGCGCAGATGGCTCGATGAACATGGACTGTAATAATGGTTTTGGGTCTGCAACCATGGTTACAGGCAGCTTTGGCTTTTTTGTTGCAGCCAAAGCGATTAGAAAATACCTAGATAAGAAACAGCGTAGTTTAAAATAACGTATTTTAGCGCTTTTGCTCAGCCATGGCTTGAATTTTATCGACCATGGCTTTGATGCCATTACCACGAGAAGGACTTAAATGGCTAATTAGACCAAGTCGTTCAAATTCATCATACGCATTTATTTGAGTTGCTTGCTGCGGCGTTAGACCATTGTATAAGGCTAAAATTAATGCCAGTAACCCTTTAACAATTCGAGTATCGGAATCTCCAGCCAACACGAGGCTATTCTCCGTGTGATCAAAGTCAATATATAACCAAACTTTACTTTCACAGCCTTTAACTAATGCATCATCTACCTTCAGCGCTTCAGGCATAACGGGTAGCTGTTTACCTAATAGCATTATTTGGCGGTACTTTTGTTGCCAGCCTGCTGCATTTTCAATGTCTTTTGTTACGGCTTGAAAAGGTGAATTCATGTTTAATCCAAGTTTAATCTAATAATTCAATACTATTTTTAAGGGCGGTGATAAGTGCATCAACATCCTCTTTAGTATTGTATAAAGCGAAGCTGGCTCTAACAGTCCCCGAAATTGATAATTGGCTCATAATCGGTTGGGTACAGTGATGACCACTTCGTACAGCAACACCAAAACCATCTAACAAAGTCGCTAAATCGAAAGGGTGCTCATTTTTGTAATTAAAGCTGATGTTACCAATGTTATTGTGATGTTGAGAGTAAATGGTAATACCATCAATTGCAGATAATTGTTTTATCGCATAACTGAAAACTGTATGCTCATGTTGACGCATCTGCTGAAAGTTTAACGAGGTTAAATATTCAATCGCCTCAGTAAAGGCTATGACACCCGCAATATTTGGGGTTCCTGCTTCAAATTTTCCTGGTGCCTCTCGAAAATTGCTTTGTGTTAAGCTCACTGTTTCAATCATTTCGCCACCTGTTTGGTAAGCATCAAGTGAATTTAACAACTCAAAGCGGCCGTATAAGCCACCTAAGCCTGTTGGGCCAAGCATTTTATGTGCGGAAAACACATAAAAATCACAATCAATTTCTCGTAAGTTGGGGCGTAAGTGCATTGCAGCCTGTGCACCATCGATGACTGAAATAGCATTAATATCTTTACACGCTTGGATGATAGGGGCTAAGTCTGTGATATTCCCCAGCGTGTTTGATGCATGTGTGATAGCAACGACTTTGGGCTTATGTTGTTCGATAAACTCTGTGCACTGTTGAGCGTCAATGACCAAATCACTCGTAATTGGTAAAACAATTAATTCAGCGCCAATGCGCTTCACAAGTTGTTGCCAAGGCACAATGTTCGCATGATGTTCAATAGCTGAAATAGCGACTTTATCACCCGCTTTAAGTTTAGATGTTAAGCCGTTCGCAATTAAATTAATCGACTCAGTCGCCCCTTTCGTCCAGACTAGCTCATTACTTTCTACCTGAAAATAGTTGGCAAGGCTTTTACGGGCTTGTTCATACTTACGAGTTGCGTTGTCACTAAGAGTATGACGACCACGATGTACGTTGGCGTTTTCAGCACTGTAAAAGTGCGTGAGAGCGTCAATGACAGCTTGCGGCTTGTGTGATGTGGCTGCTGAATCTAAGTAGACTAATGGCTGCCCATTAATTTGTTGTTTAAGCAGAGGAAAATCAGCACGTATTTTTGCAATATCAAACATGGAAGCCCTTTTACAGCGAGAATGCGACGATTTTAATTATTTTGTATAAATAGACAAGTCTAGGGCAATAAAAAAGGCCGCTGTGCGGCCTTTTTTAAGCATTTAAGCAAAAATTAACGCTTGTCCGTTGATACGTAGTCGCGCTTTGTTTCACCAGTATAAAGCTGGCGAGGGCGGCTGATCTTGTGACCAGGTTGAGAAAGCATCTCATCCCAGTGAGAGATCCAACCAACAGTACGTGACATTGCAAAGATGACAGTGAACATGCTTGTTGGAATACCGATTGCTTTTAAGATGATACCTGAGTAGAAATCTACGTTAGGGTAAAGTTTCTTCTCAACAAAGTATGGGTCTTCTAGCGCAATTTGCTCAAGCTTCATTGCGATATCAAGAAGTGGATCTTGAATGTTAAGCTCAGCAAGTACTTCGTGACATGTTTGACGCATTACTGTGGCACGTGGGTCGAAGTTTTTGTATACGCGGTGACCAAAGCCCATAAGACGGAAAGGATCTGACTTATCTTTTGCTTTAGCAACATATTCGTCGATACGGTCAACAGAGCCAATTTCTTCTAACATGTTAAGACATGCTTCGTTAGCACCACCGTGCGCAGGGCCCCATAAAGATGCGATACCGGCAGCGATACACGCGTAAGGGTTAGCACCTGAAGAACCCGCTAAACGTACCGTTGATGTCGACGCGTTTTGCTCGTGGTCAGCGTGAAGCATGAAGATTTTATCCATTGCTTTAGCAAGCACTGGATTAACTTTGTACTCTTCAGCAGGTACTGAAAACATCATGTGTAAGAAGTTTTCAGCAAAGCTTAAATCGTTACGTGGGTAAACAAATGGCTGACCTACATTGTATTTGTAAGCCATTGCTGCGATTGTCGGCAGCTTAGCAACTAGCTTGATAGCACTTGTTTTACGTTGTGTTGCATCAGTGATGTCTAAGTCTTCATGGTAGAAAGATGAAAGCGCACCTACAACACCACATAGCATCGCCATTGGGTGAGCATCAAAGCGGAAGCCTTGGAAGAAGTTAGCAATCTTAGTATCTAGCATTGTGTTGTGCGTGATTTCTTGCGCAAATGCTTCGTACTGTTCTTTCGTTGGTAACTCACCATTTAATAGTAAGTAGCATAGCTCAACGTAGTTAGACTCGTCAGCAAGTTGTTCGATTGGGTAGCCGCGATGTAGTAAAACACCTTTACCGCCATCGATGTAAGTGATTGAAGATTCACAAGAACCGGTCGACATGAAACCTGGATCGTAAGTAAAGTGACCGTGAGAACCTAACGTACGTACGTCAATTACGTCTTGGCCAGCAGTGCCTTGGTAAATTGGAAGTTCGATTGGATCAAGACCATCAATATGGACCGTGGCTTTCTTATCCGCCATCTATTTATCTCCTATTAAGATAACAACTCTGATTGTTA
>Ga0213832_1000525_pt1 | contig 23824 bp, 19 predicted proteins | sample SWATP13_FD_161660 | JGI IMG/M metagenome (GOLD analysis project Ga0213832, IMG submission 161660) | Coastal seawater microbial communities from Marineland, Florida, United States - SWA TP1 #3 | ecosystem: Environmental > Aquatic > Marine > Coastal | place: USA: Florida | collected 2016-08-06 | reverse complement strand
CTGTTTCTGCTAAACGTGAAGGTATCGATAACCTACTTGCATGGTTAGATTCACAACCAAACCTAGACAACATTGTGACTAAAGAGTCATACGATGACGAATGCCCGTTCTACCGTACTAAGGTAAAGCTGAAAAAAGAAATCGTCACTATGGGTGTTGAAGGTATCGACCCGCGTGAAGTAGTGGGTACATACGTAAAGCCAGCGGATTGGAATGCGTTAATTTCAGACCCTGAAGTGATTCTTATCGATACGCGAAATGATTACGAAATCGAGATCGGTACTTTTCAAAATGCGGTTGATCCAAACACCAAAACATTCCGTGAATTCCCTGCGTGGGCGAAAGAAAACCTAGACCCTGAAAAGCACAAAAAAGTGGCTATGTTCTGTACCGGTGGTATCCGCTGTGAAAAATCAACTGCGTATATGAAAGAGCAAGGTTTTGACGAAGTATTCCACCTTGAAGGCGGTATTCTTAAGTACTTAGAAGAAGTGCCAAAAGAAGAAACCATGTGGGAAGGTGAGTGTTTTGTTTTCGATAACCGTGTTGCGGTAAATCACGATTTACAAAAAGGTTCTTACGACCAATGTCACGCGTGTCGTATGCCAATCACTGAAGACGAAAAGCAAAAGCCTGAATACATGGAAGGTGTTTCGTGTCATCACTGTCACGACAGCCTAACAGAAGAGCAACGTGCTCGTTTTGCTGAGCGCCAAAAGCAAATTGAATTAGCACAAGCGCGTGGCGAAGGTCACATTGGTAACGAAGCGCAAGAAGTACTTCGTAAGCGTAAAGAAGCGAAAAAAGCGCAAAAAGAAGCACAGCGCCAACAGTAATTTTTAGCTTTATGAATTGATAGAAACCCCAGCATTGTCTGGGGTTTTTTGCGTTTAATAATAGTGAAAACTTTAATGTTGTTCCTTAGTGGTGTACATTAGCGCCGCTTTTGAAAAATTTTATACAACCAACTAATTTTCAAATATTTTATACAGAGTTTTAATTCGCTGAATATAGCTTATTAGCTTGGCTAGTTATTTAAAAATGTTGGAACAAAAAGAGAAGGATATCTATGAAACTTAAGCTTACAACAGCGGCACTATGCCTAATGCCGTTACTGTCGCATGCCAATTCTAATAATGAATTCAGCTACTTTGGTTTGGCGCTACAAAATAATAATTACGATATTAATTTTATCCCTTCGATAGAGCAAGATTCCTTCGCACCACTAAATTACAGTGATGAGCAGTCAGGTAAAGGCTTTAGGGGTTTTTATGGTTATCAGTTTAACCAATTTTTTGCCGTTGAAGTGGGGCTCGGTTTACCTGGGGAGGCAAACTTTAATATTTATCGTGATACGGTCAATAATAAAAATGAACCGACCAAGGAAACTGTGTACGAAGGAGATTTTAAAACACTTTCCTTTGATACACGAATTATTGCCACTTACCCAATTACGGGGAGTTTTTTCCTAAGAGCACACGCTGGTGCGTACGTCTGGGACAATGATTTTAGCTACTTACAAGAATCAGCAGAATCTTATAGCGTGGTTGAAAAAAGTGATACAGGAGTATCCTTGTTAACGGGCTTTGGTGTTGGCTATGGTTTTAGTGATAACGTAGCGGTTACAATCGACTATGAAAAAACAGACATAGCCGATATCTCAACACAAACAATCGTGGCATCGCTTATGTTTAGGTTTTAACTCTATAGAACTAGTTACCAAGGTAAACATCTAGTTGCTCGATTTATTTAAAAAGTGAGTAGCCATTGCCATGTTACTTACTTCTCATTATTACTCTTTATTTAATATCCGCGCTATATCAATTAGCTAAGAATATTTCACTTGCAGCCCTTAATCAGTAAACTTTGCAAGCCTTTATAATGATATTAGCCGCACTGAACTGCTATTAATCGAACATATCTTCTTATTGATCACAAAGCTGTTACACTTCGTAACAATTAAAACGATTCTTATTTAGGTGAAATTTTGAAGCTTGGCAGATTTCAATCATGGACATTTTTAGCCTGTATTAGCTTTATAACAGTAGCGCATGCAGCAAATGTTGTCGTACAACCTGTTACATTAGAACAAACAAAACAGCAAATAAAAGCGGTTGGTAACGCTGAGGCAATTCATTCAGTAACACTTTATCCTGCTGTCGGGGATAGAGTCACCCATGTACATTTCAAACCAGGAGATAATGTCGAAAAAGGTGAATTGTTACTCGAGTTAGATTCTCGCCGTCAAAAAGCAGCCCTTACAGAAGCTCGAATTACATTACAAGATACTGAGCGCACTATGAAGCGATTAGTTGAAAGTCATGCCAGAGGTGCTGTTCCACAAAGTGATCTAGATGATGCTAAAACCTTATTTGAACTGGCTAAAGTTAAGTTAACTCAGGCTGAAACTGAATTAGAAGACCGTCAAGTGCGTGCCCCATTTAGTGGCGTGATGGGCCTTACCGATGTTGAAGTAGGCGATAGAATCACCACCCAAACAGCTATTGCAACGATTGATGACACTACTGAGCTTTATATTAACTTTAATGCGCCAGAGGCCGCTGTTAATGTATTGCGTAACAAAGGCAGTGTGGAAGTGACTCCTTGGCTTAGCGAGAAAGCTTACGAGGCAAAAATTGCACAATTAGATTCGCGTATAAATGGACAAACGCGCACTTTAAGAACGAAAGCAAAACTTGATAACTCAGCCAAGCAGTTTATGCCGGGGATGAGCTTTCGAGTCCATATAAATATACTTGGTGATGATTTCGCTGTAGTACCTGAAGCTGCCATGATGTGGGGCGCTGCTGGTCCTTATGTGTGGAAAAGCGCTGATAATAAAGCAACCCGTGTTGATGTCAAAATTGAACAGCGATTAGCAGGGCGTTTACTCGTGTCCGGTGGATTAAAACAAGGTGATTTACTCGTAACTGAAGGTGTTCAGCGTTTACGTCCTGGCCAAGAGTTAGTTCATATTAATGATATTAAACTGGCCAAGGAGCAATAATGAAACAGCAACCTATGATGGAAGATTTACCATCAATGGCAATACGTCGGCCAGTATTAATTGTGGTGCTGAATTTGTTGATCATCATTGCTGGTATTGCAGCGATAGCAGGTGTTGAAGTTCGTGAATTACCTGACGTGGATAGACCTCGAATTACTGTTTCAGCCTCATTTCCTGGTGGCTCACCCGAAACTGTAGATACCGAAGTAACCAGTAAGCTTGAAGGTGCTGTAGCAAGGGTAAGTGGCGTAAAGTCGATTCGCGCGCAAAGTGAAGAGAATAACGCTCGCATTGTGGTTGAGTTTCGACCTGGCATAAATTTAGACGATGCAGCAAATGAAACTCGAGAATCAGTCGCGCGTGTTCAGCGTGAACTACCTGAGGAAGTTGAACGTGTATCTATAATAAAAGCCGATAACGATGCCGAAGCGGTTGTATCGTTAACGGTATCAAGCGAAAGCTTGTCACTTGAGGCGTTAACAGAGCGCGTTGATGTCGATTTAGCACCGCAGTTTTTAACTATTCCAGGGGTTGCTGATGTACGCTTAAACGGCGACCGCGAACGTGTATTACGTGTTCGAATAGACCCACTTAAACTGAGTAGCTTTAATCTAACTGTGCCTGATATTGCTAACGTGCTTCGCCAAGCGCCTTTTGACGTACCAGCGGGAAGTTTAAAGTCGAGCGATCAACAAGTGATTGTGCGTGCCGATGCAACATCTATTTCTGCTGAGCAGGTAGCCGATATTATTGTTCGTGATGATACTCGAATTGGTGATGTCGCTGCGGTGTATTTTGGCCCTGCAGATCCGCGTTCATTCGTAAGACTCAATGGCACGCCTGTGATTGGTATGGAAATTATTCGCCAAGCACAGTCAAATACTATCGAAATATCTGATGAAGTTCTTAGCTTAATTGAAGGAATGCGCGAACGTTTTCCTGAAATGGAGTTTACGCTTACCTCTGATGACGCACAGTTTATTAGAAGCTCCGTTGATGAGGTTATCAACTCTTTATTACTGACAGTGTTGCTGGTGGTGATTACGCTGTGGGTGTTTATTGGCTCATGGCGAGCAACCCTTGTTCCTGCCTTTGCAATACCTGTGGCATTAATTGGATCGCTCGCGCTTATTTGGGCACTTGGTTTTTCGATTAATATTTTAACTTTACTGGCGTTAGTGTTAGCAACAGGCCTAATTGTTGATGATGCGATTGTGGTAAGTGAAAACATACAGCGTCAGCGTGGTTTAGGGTTGGGCAGACGTGCAGCAGCGGTTATTGGCACCCGTGAAGTATTTTTTGCAGTAGTAGCAACGACCGCAGTACTTGCAGCAGTATTTGTGCCTATCGCCTTTTTACCTTCAACAGCAGGGCGACTGTTTAGAGAATTTGGTGGGGTACTGGCTGGTGCAGTGATTATTTCCAGCTTTGTAGCCCTTTCATTAGTACCAGCATTGACCTCTAAGCTGAAATTAAAGCAAGGTGGTTTTCATCCTTTCGCTAAATTGGGACACGGTTTAGCAGCGATTTATAAACGCTCTATTCATGGTGTGCTTGAACATGCGTGGTTAACATTTTTTGCGTGTTTATTGGTTGCAGCAGGCTCTGGTGCACTTTATTTCAATTTAGATAATGAGTTATTACCAACAGAAGATCGCGGCAAAATTCGGATTTTTGCCCGTGGCCCAGATGGGGTGGGCCTTAATTTTATGGATAGGCAAGCCGTGCAAATGGAAGATATTTTATTACCTTATGTTAAAAGCGGAGAAATTGAGTCAATTTACACTGTGGTTGGGCAGTGGGATCCTAACATCGTATTCATTACAGTACCGTTAAAGCATTGGGATGAACGTCATTTTAGTCAGCAAGAGATTATTGATAAAATTCGCGAACCATTAGGTAATATTCCAGGAGCTGCGGGTTATCCTGGTGGCTCAAATAGCTTGAACTTACGTGGTCAAGGTGGGGGAATCGAGCTTGCACTACTTGGCCAAGACTATTTAGAGATATTTAAAGCCGCACAAGACTTCTCTGCTGAAATTGAAAAAGCGATGCCAGCTGTTGCCCCTGTGCGTATTTCGTATCAGCCATCGCAGCCACAATTGCGGGTTAATATTGATAGGCGCCGCGCTGAAGAGCTAGGGGTATCGCTCAGTGATATATCAGTGACGCTTCGAGCGGCAATCAATGGTGATGATATCGCCGATTTAAACATTGGTGATCAATCAATCCCAATTATGCTGCAAGCTCAAAACCAAACAATAACGGACCCTAGCGATTTAGCTAATCTCTATGTTGGCACGCGCGATGGGGAGCTAGTACCACTTAGCAGCGTCGCAACTATTACGGAAGAAGGGGTTGCTGCAGAGCTTGAGCGTCATGCACAGCGAAGAGCTATTGAGCTAAGCATGGAGTTACCTGAGGATGTGACAATCGCTGAGCTGGTAACTAAAATACGTGAAATTTCTCAGCAAAGTTTACCAAGTGGTATTAGTCTCGCGTTTAAAGGTGAAGCCCTTACCTTTGAAGAAACCGCCAATGAAGTACTGGTAACCTATGTTTTAGCATTCTTAATTGTGTTACTGGTGTTGGCAGCCCAGTTTGAGAGCGTTAATAGTGCCATAGTGGTAATGATAACCGTACCGTTCGGTATTACATCGGCAATATTAGCCCTGTATTTAACGGGTACCTCATTGAACATTTACTCACAAATAGGCCTTGTGATGTTAATTGGTTTGATTGCTAAAAATGCGATTTTATTGGTGGAGTTTGCTGACCAGTTACGGGATCAAGGCCGCTCTGTTAGAGTTGCAGTTGAAGAAGCCGCTCTGGTGCGTTTACGACCTATTGCCATGACATTGGTTTCAACTTTACTGGGTGCTTTACCGCTCATTCTTTCAACCGGGGCCGGAGCCGAAGCACGAAATGCAATAGGCTGGGTTGTATTTGGAGGTTTAGCCCTTGCTGTGTTATTTACGCTTTATTTAACCCCTGTTATTTACCTCGGTTTAGCGCGCTTTACTAAACCAAGAGGGGATGAGTCTAAACTACTTGCCGATGAGCTTGAAAAAGCTTAATTCATTAAAATCGGCTATTTTTCTTTGAAAAAATAGCCGATTACGCTCACAATCAAGAAAAAGTTTCTAACTAGGTACGCATATGCAAGCCGAACACATCGATATTGCCCAATTTTTGAAAGATCATGCTCCTTTTGATGATCTCCCTGATGAGGCCATTAATAAACTCGCATCACAAGTTGAAATTGCTTATTTTCGCGCAGGTACACAAATATTAAATTATGGCGAAGATATCGCTGATTTATACGTTATTCGTACCGGTGCGGTTGAAATGTATCGTCGTGACGGAGACTTGTATAACCGTTTAACTATTGGCGGTATTTTTGGGCAAATGGGTTTGCTAATGAATCGCAAAGTTCGGTTTCCAGCAAAAGCACTTGAAGACACACTTGTTTATTGCATCAATGTAGAGTTATTTAACCAGTATTGTGACCAGTTTGAACCCTTTGCGGACTTTTTTGAAGCCGACGGTAATGTGCGTTTACATCAAGCAATCGTTGAGCAAGCTGATAGTAACGATTTAACCACAGCTAAGGTAAAATCTTTATTGCATCGTGATGTTGTCACGGTTGCCAAAGATGCGACAGTTCAAATGGTGGCGCAGGTAATGACACAAGAGTCGGTTTCGTCAGTTCTAGTCACCGATGCAGACAAACCTATTAGTGATGACCCCGATGATGATGACGGCCAAGTAGTGGGGATCATTACCGACAGAGACTTACGCTCAAGTGTAATTGCTAAAGGGCTGAGTTATGAGTCACATGCTCAGCAAATAATGCAAACAGATTTACTACTCCTTGATAGCAATGCGTATGTATTTGAAGCTGTTCTCGCCATGCTTAGAGACAATATTCATCATCTCCCCATAGTGGTGAAGAAAAAGCCTATAGGTGTTATTTCATTATCCGATATTTTACGTTACGAGTCGCAAAGTAGCTTGCTATTAGTGCGCGGTATCTTAGCGCAGCAATCGGTGGAAGATTTAGCACATTATGCAAGGCAACTTCCTAATGTGTTTGTGCGTATGGTGAATGAAGATGCTAATTCACACATGATTGGCACGGCAATGGCCGTAATAGGGCGCACATTTAAACAGCGCTTGCTTGATTTAGCTGAAGAGCAATTTGGCCCACCGCCTGTTCCGTATTGTTTTATCGCATTAGGGTCTATGGCGCGAGATGAGCAGTTAATTGTGACCGACCAAGACAATGCCATTATTCTTGATAATAGTTTTGATGAGTCTATGCACGATGATTATTTCCAAAAGCTCGCTGATTTTGTCTGTGATGGCTTGGCTGAGTGTGGTTATAAGTACTGCGACGGTGAAATTATGGCGTCATTTAAAAAGTGGCGTTTAACACGAGAACAATGGCAAGAACAATTTGCAGGCTGGATAGCAGAGCCTAAGCCTCAAGCTTTATTACACAGTTCAATCTTTTTTGATTTGGACGGCGTTTACGGCAAAACCAAATGGGCTGATGAATTAAAACGTTTTATTGCAAAAGAAGGGCGTAGCAATAAACGATTCTTAGCCAATATGGCAGCGAATGCGCGTAATCGAACCCCACCGCTAGGCTTTTTTAAAGATTTCGTTTTAGAGCACAATGGTCAGCACAAACGCTCTATGAATTTGAAACGCCGTGGGACAGCACCTTTGTCTGATGTTATACGTGTACACGCACTGGCAATTGGCAGTCGAAAGCAAAATTCATTTGAGCGTCTTGAAGACATTATCGATGCAAAGCTTCTTCCCGAAGGCAAAGCGCAAGACTTACGAGATGCCCTTGAATATATCGCTATGATCCGCATTCGACATCAAGCGTGGCAAATTGAAATGCTCGATGAAGAACCTGATAACGATTTAGAGCCACATTTGCTATCGCCTTTTGAGCAGCGAAACTTAAAAGAGGCGTTCGCTATTTTAGATAAAGCGCAAAACTTCTTAAAATTTCGCTACTCTGCCAATTCAGGAATGAAATAATGGCCGTTCACCCTTCAAAATTTGATTGGCCTAAGCGCTATGAGCAGTTAGCTGAAAAAAGTACGCATCCATTAATTAAACATTTTTACCAGTCGACTATATCAAATGGCAGCTTACCGATTAGTGAAGTACCATTGGTTGCGTTAGACTTTGAGACGACCGGTCTAAATTTTGATAAAGATGATATTGTCAGTGTCGGGTTAGTGCCATTTAATGTAAGGCGTATTTTTTGTAAACATAGTCAGCATTGGGTCGTGCAACCAAGACAAAAACTCGCTGAAGAGTCTATTGTTATTCATGGCATAACTCATTCAGAGGTAAGCGAAGCTCCTGACTTTACATCGATTATGGAACCGCTGCTTGATGCTTTGCAAGGCAAGCTGATTGTTGTGCATTTTGCGCCTATTGAACGGCACTTTCTATTTCAAGCGCTTAAAGCACGATTAGGCGAAGGTCTCGAATTTGCAGTGATAGACACGCTTGAGTTGGAGAGAAGAGCACTCAAAGCAAAGCAAGGCCTATTAGGACGATTATTAAATACAAAGCTCGGTTCTGTGCGTTTAGCTGATTCACGATCTCGCTACTCTCTACCCGTTTATCAAAATCACAATGCACTCAATGATGCGATCGCGACAGCAGAGTTATTGCAAGCTCAAATCGCATATCATTATCGCCCCGATACCCCATTAAGCGAATTGATTGTTTAAACTAACGAGACTGAGATGGTGGTGGGGAAGTATACAAACATTAAGCAGCAATTCTGAAAACGCATTAATAGAACAGTTCATTTAAAAAACGCCGCAGATGCGGCGTTTTTTACATGTTTAATTGATTAGTTTCTTGGCTCGGTTTTTAAACCAAGCAGCAAGCTCACACACATAAGCAGCAATACAAATGTGAAAGGTAAGCCAGTCGATACAGCGCCAGCTTGTAATGCCTCGATAGCTTGCGTGCCGCCAATCCAAACTAGAGCAGCAGCAATTGCACCTTCAATGGTCGCCCAGAAAATGCGCTGTGGCACAGGCGCATCGACCTTACCGCCTGCGGTAATCGAATCGATAACGAGTGAACCTGAATCAGACGAAGTGATAAAGAACACGAGTACCAGCACAATTGCAATGAATGAAAGCACTTGTGACATAGGTAAAGCTTCAAACATTTGGAACATAGCCAGTGGTACATCGGTTAAGCCTTTTTCTCCAAGTACACCCACTTTATCCACCACTTGCTCAATTGCGATACCGCCATAAATTGACATCCAGAAGATAGTAACAACGGTAGGCACGAGTAATACAGCAATTAAGAACTCACGAATTGTACGTCCTTCAGATACGCGCGCAATGAACATACCTACAAACGGTGACCATGAAATCCACCAAGCCCAGTAGAATACAGTCCAACCGTGCATCCAGGTTTCATCTTCACGGCCATGCGGGTTACTCAGTGGAATAATGTTTTCGACATAACCCATTACTGTATTAGAAAGGTTGCCAAATGCTGCAGAAAAACCAACAAGTGCAACAAACACGAGTAATACAAAAGCGATAATCATGTTTACATTACTAAGTAGTTTTACACCACCGTCGATACCGCGAACGACAGAAATCACAGCAAGTAAAGTCACACCAACAATAACGCCAATTTGTAAGCCAATGCCGCCATCGGTTCCAAATACATGATTAATACCAGCAGCAGCTTGTTGTGCACCTAAACCAAGTGAGGTCGCTAGACCAAATAAGGTTGCAAGCACAGCCAGAATGTCAATAAGGTGACCAGGCCAGCCCCACGCTTTGTCACCTAAAATAGGGTAAAAAATCGAGCGAATAGATAACGGCAGGCCTTTGTTATAACAAAAGAATGCGAGTGAAAGTGAAACCACCGCGTAAATTGCCCAAGGGTGTAAACCCCAATGGAACATAGTTGCACCCATTGCTAGTTTGGCAGCTTCTGGCGTGTTAGCTTCAACGCCGAGTGGTGTTTCATACCAGCCTGTAAAATAGGCAACGGGCTCAGCTACACCCCAAAACATTAAGCCAATACCCATACCTGCTGCAAATAGCATTGCCAGCCATGAAATACGAGAGTGGGTTGGTCGCGCTTCTTTGCCACCAAGGCGGATATTACCGTAAGGAGACACAATTAACGCCAAGCAAAACAATACGAATAAGTTTGCTGACCACATAAAAAAGCCATCAAAATTATTAATAATGTCATTCTTAATGCCGTTAAGGGTTAATTTAGCGGTTTCTGCGTCAGAAATGAGTGTAGCCACTAAAAATAGCGCAATTAAGCCTGCACTAATACCAAACACGGGGTTATGCACATCAAAGCCCCATTTTTGTACATTGTCCTGACCGACAGTGTAATCTGTATTGTCGATACTGTACTTGTCATGATGTTCGCTCATGAATACCTCTTGTTGTAATTTTATTTAGCAGATAGCTAAACGGCCGGTAGGCACACAAATTAGCTATATCAGTATTTTTACGTTCGAAATTTAAAAATAGTTTGAATACTAATCATAATAGTGCCCATGATTAATCTTTAGTGTAGGAGGTCGTACACAAATGTAAATGCTTTTGTCCCTAAATATCCGAATAAATACAGTTTTTTAGCTCATTTGAATGTAATTTAAACAGTTGTGGTGTAGATAGGTAATTATTTGATGACAGTGAAATTTTTGAGATGCTAGATTGTTACATTGATTAAATAGCTGCAAGCGGAACTTGCAGCATAATATTAAAAGCTTATTTTTTATACGCGTCGTTGTGAACGCCAGCAGCACGACCAGAAGGATCTGCATTGTTTTGGAATGATTCATCCCAAGCTAGAGCTTCAGGTGTTGAACATGCAACAGACTTTCCATGAGGAACACATTTAGCGGCGGCATCACCTGGGAAGTGTTCTTCAAAAATACTACGATAGAAATAGGCTTCTTTAGAATCAGGCGTATTAATTGGGTATTTGTATTTTGCATTAGCCAGATCTTGGTCGCTTACTTGCTCGTTCACATACTCTTTTAAAGTATCAATCCAGTTATAACCCACGCCATCAGAAAATTGCTCTTTTTGACGCCACAGTACTTCATCTGGTAGGTAGCCGTCGAATGCTTCACGAATAATGTGTTTTTCGATTTTGCCGTCTTTACACATTTTTGCTTCAGGGTTGATACGCATTGCGACATCAACAAACTCTTTGTCTAAGAACGGTACACGTGCTTCAACACCCCATGCAGCCATTGATTTATTAGCACGTAAGCAGTCAAACATATGAAGCTTAGACACTTTACGGTTAAGCTCTTCATGGAACTCTTGCGCATTTGGTGCTTTATGGAAGTATAAATAACCACCAAATAATTCGTCAGCACCTTCACCCGATAATACCATTTTAATACCCATGGCTTTGATTTGGCGTGCCATTAAATACATTGGCGTTGAGGCGCGGATGGTGGTTACGTCATACGTTTCGATGTGATAAATCACTTCACGTAGTGCATCAATACCTTCTTGTATCGTAAAGTGAATAGGGTGGTGAACCGTGCCAATCATATCAGCTACTTTTTGTGCCGCAGCTAAGTCAGGTGAACCTTCAAGCCCAACCGAAAATGAATGAAGCTTTGGCCACCATGCATCAGATTCGTCGTTATCTTCAATCCGTTTTGCAGCAAAACGTTGCGTTATAGCAGAAATAACCGATGAATCTAAACCACCAGATAGTAATACACCATAAGGAACGTCACACATTAATTGGCGTTTAACAGCCGCTTCTAACCCTTGTTTTACATCACTAACTTTAGCATCGTTGTCTTTTACTGCATCATAGCTTTGCCAATCGCGGGCGTAGTATTTTCGTAATTGACCATCTTTGCTCCATAAGAAGTGCCCAGGAGGGAACTCTTCAATGTGTTTACAAATTGGCGAAAGTGCTTTTAATTCTGAGGCTACATAAAAGTTACCATGCTCATCATGACCCGTATAAAGTGGAATAATGCCGATATGGTCACGGCCTATTAAGTAGGCATCTTGCTCTTCGTCGTATAAACAAAACGCAAAAATACCATTTAAGTCGTCTAAAAATTCAGGACCTTTCTGCTTGTATAAAGCCAATATGACTTCACAGTCTGATTGCGTTTGAAAAGTAAAATCGGTTTCTAGATTTGCAGCTAATTCTTTATGGTTATAAATTTCACCATTAACAGCAAGTATATTAGTACGTTCAGGGTTATACAGTGGTTGGGCACCACTTGATACACCGACAATAGCAAGGCGTTCATGAACTAAAATCGCTTTATCAGACGAATATACGCCAGACCAATCAGGCCCGCGGTGTCTTAAAAGTTTTGACATCTCAATTGCTTGACCACGCAATTGTGTGGGATCAGATTTAATATCTAATACACCAAAAATTGAACACATAGTGACTCCTCATTCCTATTATGTGTGCAGTTAACATAAATTTAAAACTGCGAACCTTTGTTTTAACAGAAATAATTACCTAAGTCACACAGGTTTTCTAAATATTTAAGAATAAAATATGCACCATAATAGGTGGGTGTTGCACCAAAATGATCAATAACTGTTTTGCAATAAGCTCATAGACAATGGATAAATCGGAAATCGCTCTATACTTAAAAGCGAGTAGCTATTTTGCAGTTAGTCTTTGCACTAGTTTTGTGCAATAGACTACTTAAATAATTTGTACTGACGATCTTGTGTATACAAGTATCTATAAATAGAGCAGCACCGAGGTGTGCTGCTCACTATTTTACTGTTTATTTTTATATTCTAGAGCAATTTTTAATTGATTTAGGTGAGAAGTTAGTTTTTGTTGTGCTTTGATTGCCTCATTTAGACTGACGAATTCAAAGTGTAAAAAATCCCCCGGTTTTAATTGGGCAAAGTGCCTCAAATCAGCCTCAATCACTGTACCAAGTAATGGATAACCACCCGTTGTTTGAGCATCATTTAAAAGAACAATAGGCTCGCCACTCGGTGGCAACTGGATACTACCAGGCATGACTGCCATAGAAGGTAATGATAAAGCATGTTCTAATTTGCATTCATCACTACTTAACCTCGCTCCCATGCGGTTACTACTCGGCGAAATATGCCATGAATGATTAGTAAACTTGTCGAGGCTTTGCTTTGACAGTAATTTATTGTGAGGGCCTTCATAAACACGTATGTGTGTACTTTTTGGTGGAAGCATCGCACCTAAACCAATTTTGGTTTTGTACTGTGGTGTAATGTCTATGCTGTCACCAGGATTTAAAGCGTTACCATGTAAACCACCAAACTTAGCGGTTAAATCGGTAGAGTAAGAGCCTAATATAGGCGTTGGTAATTGCCAAATACCCCCTATAGCAAGGTAGCTTCGAAATCCGTGTCGTGCAGCATTAAGCTTTAATACATCGCCTTTTTTTATGTAATAGCTCCAGCCTGGTTGAATAGGGTTACCATTGACTGTGGCTTTCATATCCGTGCCGTGTAGGGCAATGTAGTAATCATTATCGAATTTAATTTCAGCAAGACCCAGCGTGATTTCAAGTACAGGGCAATTATCAGGGTTACCGACTAATCGGTTACAAATAATTTGTGCATATGGGTCAATGCAACCTGATTGACCAATACCTAGATGTCTCGAACCTGTGCGTCCTTGATCTTGTATAGACATTTGCATACCCGGTTTAACAACGGTGATCACGATAGCACCTCCTTGATTGTAAACTCGATGGTATCACCTGGCGCAAAAGCGCAAGGAGAGGGAGCATTAATATCAAATAATTTAAAGTCGGTGTGACCTATAATTTGCCAGCCACCTGGTGAAGTTTCTGGGTAGATACCAGTTTGTTCACCGCCAATAGCAACTGAACCTTTAGGAACAGATGTACGAGGATCGCTACGTCTTGGTGTGTATAACTTTTTATCTAAACCACTTAGATAGGCAAAGCCAGGCTGGAACCCTAAAAATAATACATGGTAGGTGCCACTACTATGTAATTGTACTACATCATCCACGCTTAGGTTGTGATAGTGTGCAACATGTTTAATATCAGGACCATGAACTCCACCGTACCGTGTCGGTAACTTATGGTGGGTAGAGTTAAATTTTAATAATGAGACTTCAAGCCAGTGCTCATTCAAAGCTGATAACCAATACTGCAGTCTTAAAGGATCGTTTAAATATAAAGTCAGATTATTGTTGGCTGGCACCACATCAATAAAATCACCAGATTGTTGGCAGAGTTGTGCTAAAGCCCAGACCTTTTTTTGTGTTTCTAGAATTGTCTGTTCTGAATGACTTACATCAAAATAAATGCAGTGAGTGGTAAGTACAGTAATCGATGGCGAGCTGTATGTAGTCATTGCATCCCAATTTAAAAGTGATTAGTCATAGCAACATAGCATAAAAGCACGAATTTGTTGATGTAAATACAGTTTTTGTATTTTAATCGAGTGTTAATTGCCTACAACCTGCTGTTGTAGGCAATCTTTTTGTTACTGGTTGTTTAGAAGCCAGTTAGATAACAAACGCACACCGTAACCAGTGCCGCCTTCAGCAAGCTCATCTTTTGCTTTGCTGTTAAGCGCATTTCCGGCAATATCAATGTGAACCCAGCGAGTTTCACCCGCAAAGTTTTTCAGGAAGCTTGCTGCTGTTGTTGCACCTGGGCCATGTGAACCAATATTTTTTAAGTCTGCGATATCAGACTTTAATGCATCTTCGTAGCCTAGTGGTAAACGCCATACATTTTCGTTTACTTGCTTACCAGCGATAGTTAGTTGTTCTACTAGTTGGTCATCCTCAGAGAAAATGGCGGCATAGTCATTACCTACAGCACCAATTTTAGAGCCGGTTAATGTTGCAACGTCAACCATAATACTTGGTTTAAATTTATCACGAGCGTACCACATTGCATCGCTAAGCACTAAACGACCTTCAGCATCGGTGTTTACAATTTCTACGCTTAGACCTTCGGCTGTGCGTACTACATCGCCAGGTGCAACGGCAAATTGTGACACCATATTGGCTGCCATGCCCATTACTGCAACGACATTAGTATCAGCTTTTGCAAGTGCCATTGCTTTAACCGTTCCAAGTACCGCTGCTGCACCGGCCATATCTGATTTCATGCGGGCTATTGATGCACCTGTTTTTATACTATAACCACCAGAATCAAAAGTAATACCTTTACCCACTAAAGCGATCGGTGTATTTTTATTACCTTGATAATGCGCAACAACTAAACGTGAACCTTGTTCGCTCCCACGACCAACTGCTTCTAGTGCACCCATACCAAGCTTTTTGATTTGCTTAGGCTCTAAAATAGAAATTTTGACACCTAACTTTTTAAGTTCTTTTGCAGCTTTTGCAAAATCAGCCGGCGTCATTTCAGTTGCAACTTCACTTGTTAAGTCGCGTGCTAAAAATACGCCTTCTTCTATATGTTGCAGTAAAGTATGGTTTTTGACCGCTTGGTCTATATTTTCAACATCGACTGTGTAGCTCACTAAGTGACTATCTTTTTCTTTTTTGTAAACTTCAAAGCGGTGATCACGTAGATTTGCGCCATGGGCAAACTCTGCAGCGTATTTAGCGTTAGTTTCTTGATCAGTGATTGTAGAGAAATCAAGGCTGACGTTTTCTTGTTTTGCTTTATGTAGCTGTGCATGTACATTGCCACCCAGCTTTGCCATTTTAGCTGCATCTAGCTTTGCTTGCTCACCTAAGCCAACTAAAAGAATACGTTGATGCTGGCTACCATTTGGAGCAATGATCTCTAATGTTTTACCATATTTAGCTTCAAAGTCTGAAAAATCAATCACTTTGTTAATATGAGTTTGTGTCTCTGAGGCTAAATGGTTAAATTTGGCGATTTGTGTTTCAGTGTCTAAAAACAATACCAAAGTGTTATCTGTAGCTTGAATAGATTGCTTAAAAGTGAACTCTGCTGCATTCACTTGCGTAGCAAGCGTTATACCCAATGCAAGAGCAGATAAGCTATGTGCAATTCTCATTTATATATCCCAATGTTAAAAAAAGCTTTTTTTACCCTATTAACACTAAAGAGTTAAATTTTAAGCGGTGAATAGCCCATGGGATGCGTTTAAGTTGAAATATTTTATATTTCTCTTAGGTCTATTAAATACACACGCTATGACGAGGTAAATTAGTATGACAATTAAGTCTTTATTGGTGGCATGGTTCACCGTCAGTGCAGTTGCTAGTATCAGTCCCGTTTTGGCTAAAGAAGACCTGCCTAATGCAACTAAACATATTGAAACTATAGTATTAGGTTCGGGTTGTTTTTGGGGCGCAGAAAAACGCTATGAAGCCCTCAACGGTGTGCTCGATGCGGTATCGGGTTATGCTGATGGGCAGGGCTTTAAGGCGACATATAAAAACATTACACGTAGCTCTCGTCGTTTTGATGAAAACAATTACGCTGAGGTAGTCAAAGTTACTTATAACAGCAACAAATTAAGCACAGAAGATCTTTTAAAACATTACTTTGAAAGTCATGATCCGACACAGCTTAATCGGCAGGGCAATGATATTGGCACACAATATCGGTCGACTATTCTAACCAGCAACTCCAATCAGCTTGTTAGTGCAAATCGCCTTAAAGAAGCGTATCAAAAAAAATTATCATCAGCGGGATTTGGCGAAATTAAAACGGTAATAAAACCGCTTGATAGGTTTTTTAAAGCAGAGGAGTATCATCAAGACTATATAAAGAAAAACCCGAATGGCTACTGTCCTGATCATTCTACAGGGGTTGTATTTAGCCCATCTGAAAAGCCTAAAATAGATAACACTGCCTTACTCGCTAACAAACATATTGTAGTAATTGATGCTAAAGGCTATTGCCCGTATTGCGAAAAATTTAAAAAAGAAGTTGCTAATGCATACAAGGGCACAATCCCTATGACTTTTCGCCATGCGGATCAACTTGCTGGCTTGGTTATTAACACACCTACTTGGGCAACACCTACACTTTTATTTATCGAAGATGGTAAAGAAGTTTATGGTCGTCAAGGGTATGTGAATAAGGAAGAGTTTTACAAAGCATTGGGCGCATTTAAATTGGGTGACAGTGAGGCCTTTAGAGTGGCATTTCATTCCAGAACAGACAGCCCGTTTTGTAAGGAATACGACATTTTTAAAAATACCCCAGATGGCATTTTTATTGACAAATTAAGTGGTGCACCATTATTTGATACCCGAGATAGATTTAATTCGGGAACAGGGTGGTTGTCTTTTACTCACCCAGTCAAAAATAGTGTAACGATGCATGAAGATAATAGCTATGGTATGCAGCGTATCGAGCTAAAATCGAAAAGTTCAGGAATTCACTTAGGGCACTTATTTCCGGGGGAAGGTCCAAGAGGGCAAGATAGATATTGTATTAATGCTACAGTACTTGAATTTGTTCCGCGTAGTTAAATGTTATTAGTAAAAATTAGTTGAAACCATAGTTATAGCCTATCCTAAAACTATGACTGGAGAAACAAGATACTTTTTTGTGTTGAAAACCAAACTAATTTATACGTTAATTTTAAAATTGTGCTTATTTTCTAATGGATTAGTGTGTAAGGAATTAAAAGCCATCGTGATAGGTGTAGAGAATATAGAGTATCTACCTTATTACGATGGCAGTGACAGTAAGAAGCCTAACTTCACTGGATTTAGTGAAAAATTGCTTAAACAATTCAGCCGAGAATTTGGTTATAGCGTTAAGTTTTATCCGGCCCCTTTAAATCGTCTTTATAGGGATCTGGTTGCCGAAAACTATATTGATTTTAAATATCCTGACAATCCGCAGTGGCAAAAATCCTTTAAAGATACATTTTCGAAACCTAACCCGATTATTTACTCAGAATCAATTTTGAATACAGTGACAGGCATTGCGAGTTTGCAACAAAATACCACGCTTTCGGATTGTAGCAGGATAGGTAAAGTTCGAGGCTTTACATCACAAAGTTATAAATCACATTTTATGAAAAAGCAGATCGACGTTGTGGAGACGGCTGATACGACTGAATTAATTTCTTTATTACTTTTAAAGCGAATAAATTGTATTTACATATCTAAAGATGTTTTGAACTATAAAATGCGAGAAGAGTTTGAAAATAGAGTGCCCGTGTACTTTCACGATAAACTTGCGGTAGATGTGCAAAGTTTCCATCTATCAACAGTTAAATACCCTGATGTTATTGAGCAATTTAATTTATATTTATCTACCCACAGTGACCAAGTTAGAGCTTTAAAGCAGCAGTTTAATATTGGCCTTTAATCAGCTCGAAAAAAAGCCCGGTCAGAACACACAAGAACCGGGCTTTCGACAACAATTTGGTTGGGGGGAACCTTTATAACTAAAGCGCTAAGTTTTGCTTTGCACGGCTTAAGTTATGGTTTACAAGTTCATTTTTAGAAATTTGCACTGCTTCATAAAAGTCAGAAAGCGCGGCTGTATCGTTTTCAGACATGATGCGTGCAACACCTCGGTTACTAAGTGCAAACGATGTTAACTCGCGGCGTTTGTAACCTGGTACTTTACTTGTACTTAGAAGAGAAATTGCTTGAGTACACAGGCTTTCTGCTTCTGAAAAATTCTTTTCTTTAACGCTTAATGCACAGCGGTTGAAGGCAGTTTCGTATTGGCTGGTTGCATTATCGTTGGTTTGAGGTTGCTCAATTACCATCAGTTTATAATCAGCTTGTGCGGCTACTGCCATCGCTGAGCAAGTTAATAAAGAGCTAAGTGCAATAGTGGTTACAAGTGTTTTTAACATGATAGTTTTCCTTTGAATAAGTTGGTGTTTCTTGCCAACGAGTGAACTTTAAAATATTCCTATAAGCTAAACAAACGATTAAATTAAACCTGATAGATGAAGAAATTTAATCTATAGAGTAATTGTTCAGAACTCAGAGTTTTGTGGGGGTGAGAGTATGTAATGTCGTCTCTAGTATTTTTTAACAACTGAAACATTGACTGAGTGCTTATAAATTTTTATGCCTACGCTTATTTATAGAAACGTTATTTGCATTTGTAGATTGTGATTTTTATATGGAGGTAGGTTTTGATAAACGAGATAACTTTTTAACAGTAGCCATTGGTTAGTAACTTTGTTAAAAATAGCTTTTTAAAAATTATGGACAAAGCATTTCAAGGTGACATTTAAATTTCAACGTTACCTGTATATTTACAAGTTGAAAATGCTTCTGAACCTGAGTGAATGTGCTTGTATATGAGAACCGCGGTGTTTAGCAAAACAATTAAAATTTTTGTCAAAGAATCATAAACAAGCCAATATTGAGAATCACAAGGAAAGAATTATGAAAACAGGGCTTTTATCAATTGGATTTTTATTTATATCGAATGTTGCGTTTGCTGATTGTAAAGCTGCCCTTGAAGAAAGATTAAAAGACGATTTAAACCTCACATACCAGCAATTTGATCAGACTGATGATGCTGGGTTTAGATTGTTAGAAAAATCAGGCTGTCATACTGAAGCCGCTATTCTGATTAAACGTTTTATTACACATAATAATTCAAAAGAAAGCTCATTAACTTGGCATTTAGCGCAAATGGAAGGGCTCGCGGGTAATTATCAACACGCGATCTTTCATGCAAATAAAGTATTGGATCCGAATGAAGATTCAAGTAATTCAAAAATGTATTGGAATGACTTTGTTTTAGGGAACATCGCTTTTTGGAGTAAAGACGAAGCAAAGCTAAGAAAGCACATAGCGAATATAGAAAACGGTCAAAGTTTTAAACCTAATCAGATAAACCTCAATTTCCTTAATCAGTTGCTCAAAAACTTTGATTTAAGTTACAAACAGGCATTATCGGAGGATTAAGGTAAGCTTCGTCAGCTTAACTTTTAAATCGCTATTGTATTTTTGCCGTAAGTAAAAAGATGGGTATATAAACGATAAAACCCAGCCAAAGCTGGGTTTTGAGACAACACAATTCTGAGAGAACTTATAACGCTAAGTTCTTTTTCGCTCGAATTAAGTTGTGTTCTACTAACTCGTTACCTGAAATTTGTACTGCTTCGTAGAAGTCAGAGAGTGCCGCTGTGTCGTTTTCAGACATGATGCGAGCAACACCGCGGTTGCTTAAAGCAAATGACGTTAATTCACGGCGTTTATAAGCAGGAACTTTGCTTGTACTTAGTAAACTGATTGCTTTCGAACAAAGTGTTTCAGCTTCGGTAAAATTCTTTGCTTGAACACTTAACGCACATTGATTAAATGCTAATTCGTATTGACGGTTAACCTCAGCACTTGCCTGTGTCGATTGGTCAATTACCATTAATTTATAGTCACTTTGATCAGCCATTGCCATAGCTGAACAAGTTAATAAAGAGCTAACTACAACGCGTTTCATAAGTGTACTAAACATAATCTTTTCCTCTGTTATATCGGTATCAAGTGCCGACAGTTGAACTTTAGTTGAGTAGAAAAAATTCAACAAACGATAAAAAATGACCTAATAGATGAAGAAATTTAACCTATAGATTTTAGTATAATGTAATGAATTAGAATTAGAGGGGAAGCTTGAAGTTAGATAGAGGAAGCTTTTCGTTATTTGATCTTATGCCGATTGCTGAAATTGGCTTTAGCTATCAATCAACAATTTAACGGTTTAAAAAACGTACATAAGGACCCATTAATCTTAAGTCACCTATTGATGGATTGAAAATGGACTTACTTACATTTGTACTTATAGTTATCGTTGCTTTTGTTAGCCTAGTTATAGCCTTTATCATTTTGTCCCGGATGGTACGTTGGGCTAAAAAAATGCCAAAAGGCGCTTATCTTTTTATGGCTTTATTTCCGCTTATCTCATTATTTCCGATACCGCCGCCCGTGTTCGAAAACGTTGCTAAAGCAAAGCATGAGCAACGTAAAAAACAAAAGCGAGACGATGATAAAGACTCAAGTTAAGTGTGTGATAAAACGAGTTAAAGCTGAGTTGATTGTTATTTAAGATATTATAAATTTAGATAACCCTCAGATTTCTCTGAGGGCAATAATGACTACTTAAGGTGCTTAAAAGTATCAAGCATCCATTTTATGAATAGTTCTAGTTGTGCATTGGTTTCACTTGGTTCGTGTTGCACTAAGTAATATTTATCCTTGGTTTTTAATGGCATATTAGTGAAATTAAATAACCATTGCTCATCAAACCAAGTCTGACTGATAGGTAAGGGGATTAGGGCAATACCCATACCCTGTTGCGCGGCACGTGCCACACCAAACATACTATCAACCTGAATAATTTGCTTTGGTGCAAAGTCATCAATACCAGCATGCTCAGCCCATTGGTGCCAAGCCCATGGACGCGCTTTATGAAGTATTAGAGGAACTTCATTTAATGCCTGAAATGGGTTTTCTTGCCATGCTTGCCAGTTTTCTTTATTGCAAGCTGGCGTATAAGAAAGCGAAAACAGCTCATGTACAACCCCTTCGTGCGGTTTAGACGAAGACAATACAATCGATAAATCGCTTTGCTTAGTCAGCTCTTTACGCGTTTTTAAGGTATTAAGCTGTAAATTTGTATTTGGATGATCGCTAGTCCATTCGCTCAGTTTTGGCATTAACAGCTCACTGGCGAAAAACTCAGGTAGCGTAATACTTATAGTCACGTTCTCTTGTAACTGACTAAACTCGTTAATGGTTTTTTCTAGCGCTTTAATAAGCGGCGATACAGAGTCATAAAAATTTTTCCCCGCAGCTGTTAAGCGGATAGAGCGGGTTTGACGTTCAAACAGTTCAATACCCAATTGTTCTTCTAATTGTTTGATCTGATGGCTTACGGCAGAAGGCGTAAGGTAGAGTTGGTTTGCCGCATCTTTAAAGCTAAGGGTGCGTGCAGCAAAACAAAATGAGCGTAAGCCACGAATAGGTGTTTGCATAGTTAATTTCAGTAAGTCTCAATAGCGCGTGTTAGTTAACTAACTGCTAAGCAATTATTATCCCAAAATGTAAAAAGTAAGAGAGTAAAGGTTGAATATAGCTAATATTTGCACAAATGCATAAAAAAGACTCTTTAATTGATTGTTTAATCTACTTTTATTGCATTTAAAAGATTTTAGCAGTTTTCTGAAACAGGTAACACCCTATACTTTAAAGACTTTCACTTCACAAAGTTAGGGCATTTTATACTATTTATGTGACAAATTGGTGCAGCTCACAGTAAATCAATAGATAAAAAAAATCCCTCTTGCGAGGGATTTTGGGTAACTCAGCGCCATTGGCACTGGGAATGAGGTCGGTACATGGGATGTGAGTGGATTAAAAAACCATCTCTGGAACATCACCTTCAACAAGCAATTTGCCTGCCGTTTTGCTAATGATTTCGTCTACCGACACGCCCGGAGCGCGTTCGATTAGATGAAATGCGCCGTCTTTAACTTCTAGTACGGCTAAATCAGTTACGATTTTCTTTACACAGTTAACCCCAGTTAGCGGTAAAGTGCAACTTTCTAATAACTTAGAGTCACCATGCTTGCTTGCATGAGTCATCGTAACAATAATATTCTTCGCGCCAGCAACGAGGTCCATCGCGCCACCCATGCCTTTAATTAGCTTCTTTGGGATCATCCACGATGCGATGTTACCGTTCTGGTCAACTTCAAATGCACCTAATACTGTTAAGTCTACATGACCACCCCGTATCATGGCAAAACTATCTGCACTATTAAATATTGCTGCACCTGTGGCTGCTGTCACGGTTTCTTTACCCGCATTGATCATATCTGCATCAACTTGGTCTTTAGTTGGGTACGCACCCATACCCAGTAAGCCATTTTCAGACTGCAGCATGACTTCGATGCCATCTGGGACATAGTTAGCAACTAGGGTAGGGATACCAATACCTAGGTTTACGTAATAGCCATCTTGTAGCTCTTGTGCAACACGCATTGCAACTTGTTCACGTGATAATGCCATTTTATTGCTCCTTAATCGCGAGTTGTTACACGTTCGATGCGTTTTTCAAAGTCGCCTTTGATCACGCGATTAACATAAATACCTGGGGTATGAATTTGGCTAGGCTCAAGTTCACCTGGTTCTACAATCTCTTCTACTTCAGCAACAGTAATTTTACCTGCTGTCGCGGCCATCGGGTTGAAGTTCATTGCAGTATGGCGAAATACAAGATTACCGTAGCGGTCGGCTTTCCATGCTTTAACAATGGCAAACTCACCAGTAATTGATTCTTCTAAGATATACGGACGGCCATCAAATTCTTTGACTTCTTTGCCCTCAGCAACCGGAGTGCCGTAACCTGTAGCAGTATAAAACGCAGGAATACCAGCGCCACCGGCACGCATCTTCTCAGCGAGTGTACCTTGTGGTGTTAAAACAACATCAATTTCACCATCAAGTAGTTGTTTTTCGAAAAGCGCATTTTCACCCACATAAGAAGCGATGATTTTTTTAATTTGCTTATCGTGAAGTAAAACCCCTAAACCAAAATCATCTACACCGCAGTTGTTTGAAACAACGGTTAGATTTTTAGTTTGTTTACGCTTAATTTCACTGATAAGCCCCTCAGGAATACCACACAAGCCAAAGCCACCAGCGATAATAGTATCGCCATCTTTTAAACCTTCCATTGCAGCTTCATAACTTGAAACTACTTTATCGAAACCGGCCATGAGCCTACTCCTTAATTATTCTGAGTGTTCTTTAGAGCAAGTGATACCTTGCTGACAGGTTGTTTATTTAATGCACTGCAAA
>Ga0213832_1000524_pt1 | contig 23907 bp, 15 predicted proteins | sample SWATP13_FD_161660 | JGI IMG/M metagenome (GOLD analysis project Ga0213832, IMG submission 161660) | Coastal seawater microbial communities from Marineland, Florida, United States - SWA TP1 #3 | ecosystem: Environmental > Aquatic > Marine > Coastal | place: USA: Florida | collected 2016-08-06 | reverse complement strand
CTCGATGTATTCCCGATCAACGGTATCCTCGGCCGGATCGCCGCTCGGCGTAACGCCGCAGCAAAACGGATCATCAAACCCGGCGACCGCTGACTGAAACGAGTGCGGCCTTCACCGGATGGATACGGCAATCCTGAAGTGGGCGAGCGAGAACCGGGTTGAGTGGCACTATATCGATCCGGGCAAGCCGCAGCAGAACGCGTTCATTGAATCGTTCAACGGGTCGCTGCGCGACGAGCTGCTCAATGAGGAGCTGTTCGACAGCCTCGCTGATGCCCGGCGCAAGCTGGCGCTCTGGCGCTAGGACTACAACAACGTCAGACCGCACTCATCCCTGGGGAACCAGACGCCGACACAAGCGCGCCGGGCGTTCCTGCAAGATAGAATCGTCACACCCGGCGCGCTTGTGCCGGCGAGCGTGCACGAATATCAAACCGGCAGACTCTCGTTATGACCGCGGGATCAGCGGGAGGCAGGTCAAGTTCATGAACGACCTCTGATCACACCGCGGTCCTCACCGGATGGATACAACGCAGCCTGTGGGACCTCATTGGCAGGCTCGGCGACACGTTCCGGCCAGACGAATGCGCTCATTACTTCAGATCATGCGGATATGAACCAGACTGACCGAAAAACGATCTAAAACACCGCAAGCTCGCCGCCCAAAACCCTACACCCGATCATTCCCACACTCCGCTAATTTGCGCCGCGAGCTGAGCCAAATGTTTCGATGACGGACAGATAGCGGGCCCAAATAGATCCTAGCATAAGATTCTTTGAAACTTAAAAATAACCCGAGTAGTCAGAATAATCGTATGAACCTACAATACCCCCGGAAAAACGATTGAGAACTGTACCGAGTATCTTGGTCGGGTGAAGGACCTGAAATGCAGCCTTGAGCTGCCTTCTTGTGGTCACACCCTGCTCAACCACCAAGACAACTGCATCAAGCTGTTCTGCACAAAGCACCGCATCATCGTTCACGGAGAGCGGTGGAAGATCACAAATAATTGTCGGCTGCCCACCGAATGCCTTCATTTCTCCAACCAGATCCGCCAGCCGCTCGCTAGCCGCCAGTTCAGCCGTAGCCAGTTGTCGAGCGAATGCAGGCATGATTACCAGGTTGCTGCCCTCAATCAACCGCGCGATCCCTGTAAGGGATGTCTCCTGTCCTGCTAGGTAATCCCCTAGCCCGATAGCAGGTTTCAAGTTAAAAAGACTTTGAATAGCCGGGCGCTGCAGATCAAGGTCTGCGAGAATCGTCATTTCCCTTGATATTCGACTAAGCGATGCAGCAACGTTGCACGCAATAAATGACTTCCCATTATCAGGCACGGGCGAAGTGATGCCAATGACTTGGCATCCCTCCTCTGTCATCCTCTTCCTGAGCGCGCTCCGTAAAAACTTGAACGGGCGTGCTTTAATATCAGTCTCATTGAAGCCAACGATACTGGCGCTGATATTTCTCGCTGGGACCTGTTCAAGGCTATCAAACAGGCCGTCCGATCGAGAAATAGCACTCCCCTGTGATGAGGACGAACCCCTAATCTCTTTACCGATGGTTTGTCTCCTTTAGACGCCTTCTTCGCGACGAGCGAAGCGGCCGAGGCTTCGCCGTAACAGCCAAGACTTAGCCTCGTCTTCGCCCTCGCTTTTTATCGTGGGGATCGATCCCAGTGCCGCCATCCCCGTGACCGCTAGAATATCATCGGGATCGCGAATGGGACGCAAAAAAAGTTCTAGGGCGAGCACCAGGAACAAACCTAAACCCAAGCCTCCCGCCAAGCCGCCAGCAATAAAGAGGAGGCGGTTTGGGGATATCGAAGCCCGAGGATAACTCGGGGGCTCAATTACAGAAAGGCGCTCGCCCATTTGCGCACTTTCGGCCTTCGCAGTTGCCTCAGCCTGCCTTAATCGCTCTGTAACGGCTTCGTACTGCCTGTTAAAGAGCTCCAGCCTCTGTTGCTTTTGCGCAATCTGCTCTTGGATAAAGGGCGAGCGTGCCATCGCACTTTGCGCGCGATTTCGGCGTAAAGCGTCTTCCGCCTTCATCGACCTCAGGGCGTCAATCTGAGCGTTATTGGCTGCAATCTGCTGGTCGATTGTGTCGTTTGGAAGCTGCTCCTGCTTGTTTGCAGCTAGTTGCCGAGCCTCTTTCAGCCTTCGCTTGGCGAGTGCGATATCAGGGTGGTTATCAGTATATTTCGCTTGGGCGGCTGCGAGATCCGCCTCGGCAGCCGAGACGATAGGATCGCGCTCCGCAGAAGTCTGTTCGGCCGCTCGCTGCGCCCTTAGAAGCGAATTGTCGCGCTGAAGGGCAATGATTTGGATGTCGTAGCTGCCGCTAGAGTCGTGGAGAGGCAGCATCCCGGGACTAGATAGCGAGAGGCCGTTCGAGACTATTATACTCCTTATCTCCGCTGCGACCTCATCCATCTGAGACTGGATGGCTGCTGCCTGCTCGGTGAGAAACTCAACCGTGTTACTTGCCTGCTCGGAACTTTGCGAAGCGTCAAAGGCAAGGATCTGCTCAGTGATATCTTGCATTACCGCTTGGGCTTTAGTGGCCTCCCCATAGTCGAAACCCAACTCGATTATCATCGTAGATGACCCTTCGCGAGCGGACCTTTGATCGTTCCTTGAAACGGTTTCCATACGTATGGCTCGACGCATCTCCTCGACAGCGTCGGTCAGATAAGCATCCTTTCGCTTATCAGGGTAAAGATCGTGTTTCTCGACGAGCTCGGCGAGACTAGACCGGCTCAAGATCTGCTGGCGAACTATCTCAATCCGCCGGTCAACACGATCGGCATCCAGGCCCAGAACGTCGCCTGAAAGCTCAGGAGACTCGACCAACAACACGGCAGAAGAACGGTAAACCTCTGGAAGAACAAAAGCGACTGCGGCACCGGCGCACATAAAGAAAACTGCTGGGCAGAAGATAAAAATCCACTTCTCACGGATAATAGCCGGGAAATGAGCAATTAAACTACCGAGCGGCGGACTATTATCCTGGTGCTCGTCGTCGTAATGGTTCATCGTGTTCGTCCTAAACTTACTGTAAGAGCAAAAAGGGCTTGAAAATTGGAAATATTCGTCCCAAGATCAATCCTGAGGTCAATGTACCTTGCAACTGCAGATAGTCGCACTCTTTCCGTAAGTTCAAGTTGGTAATTTAGAAACCCACTAATGGTCTCAAGTCCGCCGCCTTCAGTCAACAACGTCTCCGGGACAATAGCATAATCCGCAGTCAATGAAAACGTCTCGCGCTCTGACAGCCTTAATGAATACGAGACGCCGAAATTCGACTGCAAGCCTGCGCCGCCGATGCCAAGCGGGGTCACCTGCCTTGCTGCGGTAAGACACACGTTAGCGCGGACGCCACTGCGGCAAATCGAGAGGTCTCCAGACAGATCCGTGGAGGATTCCCTAAACGTATCTCTGTTTGATCGAATGCTTGTAACACCCAAGCTTCCAGTCAATTTCAAGTTAGGCGAAAAGTCGAAGTCCGCAACCGCTTGCGGAGTAATTGTGGTGATATCGCCGAGCGACTGCTCGACAAAATCAATTCTGCTCGCATCAGCAGCCACGCCAATTTTCATTTTGCCACTGACCTGACGCAAGTAAGATATTCTCCCCAAAAGAAAATCCGTTTCTAGGAGGTCTTGACGATCCACTCCTCCGAACCGGTCAGCTTGAAACAAAGTTGACACGTCGATTTCATCGCGCGCACTAAGCTGATAACGAAATGCGCCTTGCACCCGATATTGGGTCCGAGGTTGGTCTAGCCCTAGAAGAGTAACGTCATCTCCCCCAGGTAAGGGCCTAGTTTCATCAAGCGCGCCATCGAGTGGTCCCAGGACACCGAAATTAGTGACAAAAACTCCGCTATCAAAAGATAGGCTAACATCCGCCTCAGCTTGCTCGCTTAGCTTGAAGCGAGACCCGAAATCGACCCCGATATTTTGTACGTCGTCATAGTTTTCAGTGTATTCGATTTGCTCAAGGCGTGCGCTGACACGAATATCTCCCCGAGCCCCTTGTCTTGAAAATGTTGGCGAGAGGGCCAACCTGAATGAAGGGGTTCCGGTATCTGGCAAGTCAATCAAAAAGGGATTTGTCTCGAAACCGGCAGTAGCACTAACATTAAGGGAAAAGTCGCCAGCACGTCTGGTTACACCCTGATCATCAATCGTAGCAGACTGTGGTCCCGCGCTTATTTGAACGGCTAAGGCGAGGCGGGGATCAGCTAGACCGATCCTATCGGCGCCAATATTGTAGCTCACTGGCACAGCCGTTCCACGCCATTCAGGAATTGGTGCAGCAACAAAAGGGGCATTGGACGGCATCACTTCGGCCGAGTCGTATGGACCAGACTGCATTGCCATTATCTCGTCAGGCGCATTCAAGGAAATGCGAGGGACGCCAATGCCATGTTCACTCATGGCCTCATGCGCACTCTTATCGTCGAGCGTCAGTCGCGGTAATGGCAAATTGCGGTTGTTCGCGACGTCGCCTAACAGGCGGGATATTCCACGCTCAAGCACGAATATTGAAGAACCCACGGGATCGATCGTTCGTGAAACAAATACTTTTTCGACATCGGAATTCAGATAAGTACCTGCGCGCTCAAATTCCTCAAGATATGAAGAGAATTCATCTCCAGGATGCCTCCGTATGGTCGAAGCTTGTGCTTGGCCGGGCAACAGTGCAACGATCTCAAGCGACAAGGCGGCACCGATCATGACAAAGGCATTTGCTTTGGAAGTCCGCCTTTTGAACAAGGACCGACGCTTTCCGGCAGACGCCCTGTCCAGCGTATTAAATTTTGACTTAGGGTCCATCGTGTTGCCCGCCACTAATCGAGGTGATACCGACCACGGTCGCCGAGCGCTTCGACGCTAGAAACGATGCCAGATCAGCGACGTGGCCTTCCCATTGTAAGGGAAACAGCTTAAACTGAGCATGACAATGACAAATGGAACGGCGCATTCAGGGCACGATTATCGTGTCGCCACTTTGGATAATAGGCAAAGCACTTACGTCCTCGACGCTGACCAATTTGGAGCGCAACACATTTGACAGATTGACCGGAACGACGTTCACCCCTCCCTCAGACTTTCTAACAACGACAATATTACCCAGACTAGCGAATTCGGTAACACCACCACTGAAGCTAAGCGCCTCTAGCAGGGTAACGTAGCGCCCGGGGGTAAAGATACCTGGAGACCGGACCTTGCCGATCACCGAAAACTGCAGCCCACTTGTACTTGCGATCGCGACCGTGACGTCGGGCACGTCACCGTCAACAAAGCTGCTCTTGAGTCGGCTCGAAATCTCCCGCTCAATTTCGGTCGCCGTCTTTCCTGCAACGCTCATGATCCCTATCAGTGGGAAGCTAATAGTGCCATCGGGCAGGACGATCACTTGGCGCTGCAATTCCTCTTCGCGCCAGACACTTATCTCCAACTGGTCGCCGGGATTAATTCTATAGTCGAGACCAGAAAAAGTCGACGAGCCATCTCCCGGACCGGCTTCAGCGACATTTTGAGCGATTGCCGCCCCCTCCACTGTAGCGCTGACCCCTACGGCCAAAATCGCAAACATTCCTTCGATAAACGATCTACCAGCGCGCCCCATCCATCCTCCCATCATCATCAAACTGCCCAGAATCGGGACGCTCACTAGAAACGGCCCCTCGAAAGCCGATTTGGCAGTAGCGTCTTACCTCTAACTTAATCTACCAAAGTTCATATTCGAATCAAATGGAAACTCGAGAGGATTGCTGATGGTATTGCCCCGACCAATCTCAGTCCCACCGCTTCGATTTGGCGTGCTTCAAGGTGGGGTTCTTATGCTGTGCGTTGCCTTACTCCTAGTGGGTTGCGGCCGAAAAATCAGAGAAATTATTAAAAAATATCGCAAATCTCAACCGCGATTAACGGCCAGTAGCACCTCGGAGGCGCAGTGCACCAACCAGCGCGCACTCATGGCGTGCGAATATGTTGGCGGATATTTGGTTAGTCTCATTCGGGTTGAGCGCCGGACGGGCAGTCCAGTGAGGGGGTTCGACACCCCCTCCATGACTATTGATCTTAGGGCTGGTGATCACTTTGCGCTATACGATCTGCAAACCGCTCGAGACCGGAAGGCCGAAATGGCTGCGGGTCGCATTGTCCTGTTTGCAGATGCGCCAGAAAGCGGAAGAAGAAAATTTTCACTAGACAATTCCTTGGGCTTTGCAGGCTGGGAAGGGCTTTTTGCTTGTCTGGCTCAGGGGCGAATTGGCAGAGTGGCGAGTGCAGTATGCACCATAATCTGACTACACTGCCACGCCAAACCAATGGGCACTTGCGCTTCACCTCAAATGTCGTGCGAACCCTCGGCGTCGTGAATGACGTAGCCTGCTTCTTCCTGGCGGCTCTTTTGACCGCCATCTTCTATGACCTGACGATCGGTGGTTCTTATGATGCCCTGCTTCACCGCAGCGCCGCCATCATAATGGCCATCATTTTTTTTGTTGGTACGGGCTTCCAGAGACGGATACGCACCATTCAAAGGCCAAGGGGAAGAGGTTGTAGGGGCCGCCATGGCAGACTTCCTCCTCGCGACCGCTTTGACCATGTATGTCATCATCCATTTGGGCAAGCTTACAGAACTCTCCCTTGCGCTGGGCCTAATTTTCATATCCGTCGCGATAATTCTATTATTTTTGAGCCGCGTTGCCTTCCAAAGGCTCGCACTCATGATGATCGAGAAGGGCTACATTGGCCAAAGGGTTGCCATCTACGCTGGAAGCGCAAAGGTCGCAGGAAAAGTCTTACAATTGATTAAACTCGAAAATTTGCCTCACTTACGAATTTTGGGATACGCAGATGAGCGCGAGCAAAAAAAAGAAATTGCAGATCATGTGTTGTACCTAGGCGGCTTTTCTGCCCTTCTTAATTTGGCGAAAACCGGTCAATTAGATCAGGTCATACTCGCTGTGCCACGAATATCCCAATCGAGGCTTGAAGAAATTACCGAACAATTAAGCGCCGCTTCCATTGATATTTGCATTCTGCCCCGAGAGACCCTCGAGTTGTCGACAAGTTACCGTGTCAATTTCCTGGGATCGCTCCCTGTATTCGCCGTTTGGCAGCAGCCGATAAGAGACATTGACGGACTGCTTAAGGTGACCATGGACTACGTCTTGGCGACCGTGGCGATTTTGCTGCTCTGGCCGATCATGCTCCTGACTGCACTGGCAATTAAACTCGAAAGTCGCGGCCCAATAATCTTCAAGCAAAACAGGATTGGCTTTAACAATAACGAAATCTCTGTGTTCAAGTTTCGCTCGATGGACACGAATCTTGGAGATGTTAGCGGCGCCAAGCGTACTGAAAAAAACGACGCACGCGTCACTCGCGTCGGGAGATTTATTCGTAAAACCAGCATCGATGAACTCCCGCAGCTGCTCAATGTGCTAAGGGGCGAAATGTCGCTGGTGGGGCCGCGCCCGCACGCGACAATGATGCGCGTTGGCGACAAATACTATTTTGATGCCGTACGGGGCTACGCGGCTCGTCACAGGGTCAAGCCGGGAATCACAGGTCTTGCACAAGTCAGGGGTCTAAGAGGGGAGATCGCAACAATCGAGCGCGCCAAACAGCGCGTGGAATACGATATCTACTATATCGAGAACTGGTCTCCCCTTCTTGACATCAGGATCATGATCGAAACCATTGTAAAGATTGCTTGGGATAAAGATGCTTACTGAAAACGACCTTCAAAGCTTCCTGGGCGTCGACTTTGCAAATGTCAGCATCGAACGCGTTGCAGCCGAGCTAGAGCGCTTGTCACGGAGCACCGCGTTCTCTTTCGTCGTCACCCCGAATGTCGATCATGTCGTGCTCTTGCATGGGGGTGTATCCGAGATCGCGGATCTGTTCCGTCAAGCGTATTTGGCTGCGCGTATTCGCCTGTGTGACAGTCGCGTGCTGAAGATCCTAGCCCGTTCCCAAGGATTAAATCTAAGGGTCGCAACGGGAAGCGATCTTACAGCATACCTCTTCAACAACGGAAAACTCAACGGCAAGACGGTGGCGTTGATCGGGGGCGATGCTACGATGCAGGCAGAACTCAGTCTGCGCTATCCGGATGTCAGGGTTGTTCAACATATCCCGCCCATGGGAGCATTGCATAACCCAGATGCGATAGAAAAAATTGAAGAGTTTGTCGCGAATACCCAAGCTGAATACACTCTATTTGCAATCGGAGCGCCTCAAAGCGAAATCATTGCATACAAATGCTATTCCGTGGGGCGGTCCAAAGGAGTCGCCCTATGCATTGGTGCCTCAATTGAATTCTTACTTGGATACAAGCCGCGCGCGCCCATTTGGATGCAACGCCTAAGCCTCGAATGGCTTTTCCGTCTACTAAGCGAGCCACGACGCTTGGCGAGACGGTATCTCATTGTAGCCCCTCGAATTTTCCCGATCCTATGCGGATTCAACCGCCGGCAGGATTTGATGAGAGGGAAAAACCCTCCGAACGAGATTTCCCATGGTTGATGAACATGAAAATCGCCATGGCGGGCTGGACAACCGCATCGCCATAGTAGGGATGGCCGCGCACCTTCCGGGGAGCGCAACGCTTGAGCAGTATTGGTTGAACCTGCGCGACGGGCTTGAGTGCATCCGCCACTACAGCGAAAGCGAGCTTCTCGCCAACGGCGAGGACAGGGCGCGTATGCTCCACCCCAATTACGTGCCAGCCGCCGCTCCGCTTGATGGCTTCGCCGATTTCGATGCCGGTTTTTTTGGTCTCAGTCCGAAGGAAGCTGCGGTGATGGATCCCCAGCATCGGCAGTTTCTCGAGGTCGCTTGGGAGGCTCTTGAAACGGCCGGACACCCGCCGGAGGCGTTCAAAGGACCAATCGGGGTGTACGCCGGTTGCGGCATGGGCAATTACTTCTATTTCAATGTCTGCTCCAACGCCGATCTTGTGGACGACGTGGGTATGTTCCTGCTGCGCCATACCGGCAACGACAAGGACTTTCTTGCCACTCGGGTTAGCCACGTCTTCGACCTCAAGGGTCCTAGCATCAGTATCCAGACCGCCTGCTCGACCTCGCTTGTAGCGATCCATTACGCCTGCCAGAGTCTTTTGGCAGGTGAAACTGACCTTGCGCTGGCCGGTGGATCGACAATCGAACTGCCGCAGGGCCGCGGCTACATTTTCCAGGACGGCGAGATCCTGTCGCCTGACGGGCATTGTCATGCATTCGATCATCGCGCCGAGGGTACGGTTTTCGGGAGTGGCGCGGGTGTGGTCGTGCTGCGCCGGCTCGAAGACGCCCGTGCGGACGGCGACCACATCTTCGCTGTGATCTGCGGCACCGCCGTCAACAACGACGGGGCCGCGAAAGCCGGTTATCTTGCACCAAGCGTCGATGGTCAGTCGGCCGCGATCTCAGAGGCACTCGATATGGCCGGCACGCCTGCACATACCATCGGCTATGTGGAATGCCATGGGACAGGCACGCGGCTCGGAGACCCGATCGAGGTTGCTGCGCTGACACAGGCATTTCGGCAGAGTACTGAAAAAACCGGTTTCTGCGGGATCGGCTCGGTGAAAACGAATATTGGCCACCTCGATACAGCCGCAGGTGTGGCGAGCACGATCAAGGTGGCGCTGGCGCTCAAAAACCGCAAGATCCCACCCAGCCTTGGATTTGAACGACCGAACCCGGCCATCGATTTCGAAACCAGCCCCTTCTACGTTAATACGGGTCTCGCCGATTGGGTGGCGACTTCGGGTCCGCGCCGCGCGGGTGTCAATTCACTGGGTGTCGGCGGAACGAACGCCCATGCTATTCTGGAGGAGGCGCCAGAACCGGATGCGCACGAGCCCAGCGCTTGGCCGGCTCAGATTCTGACGCTTTCGGCACGCTCCGAAGCAGCGCTCAATGAAGCGTCCGGAAACTTGGCAACGCATCTCAGGTCAAACCCCGATCAGCCGCTCGAGGACGTCGCCTTTACTTTGAAGGAGGGGCGGCGCGCTTTCGAGAAACGTCGCGTCCTCGTAGCCGAAGATCATGCCGAGGCGGCAGATCGCCTAGAAAAGGGCGGCCAGGGGCGCGTGTTTACCCATACCGATCTGGGACCCAATACCGATGTTATATTCATGTTCCCGGGTGGCGGGGCACAATATGTTGGGATGGCTCGCAATCTTTATGAGACAGAGCCAGTCTTCCAGGATGTGATGGATCGTGGCCTCGACATCCTCGATGGTAAGATCGACTATGATATCCGCGCACTATGGCTCGCCGAAGGGGATGCCGCTTTTGAGGCTGAGGAGCGGTTGAAGACCCCGTCGATCCAGCTCCCGCTGATCATGATCACGGAGTACGCGCTTGCGCAACTCTGGATGTCGTGGGGGGTGACACCAGCGGCGATGATCGGTCACAGCTTGGGCGAGAACACCGCCGCCTGCCTGGCCGGGATCTTGTCGTTTGAGGATTGTATCGGCCTTGTCCACCTGCGCGGTGCGCTCTTCGACCGGGTGCCGCCAGGCGGAATGCTCAGCATTCCGATGTCCGAAGAAAGCCTCCGTGCAGAGATCGGTGACGACCTCGACATCGCTTGCATCAACGCGCCGGACTTGTCAGTCGTCTCCGGCTCGGACGAAAAGCTGGCCGAACTGGCTGATCGACTTGCCGCGCGCGAGGTAGAGGCGAAGCGGGTCCCGATCAACATTGCAGCGCATTCGCGTATGCTTGATCAGATATTGCCGGAATTCGAAGCCTATCTGCGGTCGATCACCCTGGACCCGCCGCAAATTCCGATCATTTCGAACCGGACGGGCCAGCCCCTGAGGGCCGAAGAAGCAACCGATCCATCTTACTGGGTTCGGCACCTCCGCAACACCGTCCATTTCAGCGACGGGATTGCGACCCTTGCAAGAAAACGCGATCGTGTTTATCTGGAGGTCGGTCCAGGCAAGGCGCTAAGTTCGCTGGCAAAGGCCAGTGGCAAGGTAGAGGCGCAGGCCGTGCTTAGCTCGCTTCGCCACGAAGACGAGGATATTGCGGACGATCTTTTCTTCCTCGAAACAATCGGTCGGCTCTGGGCCTGTGGCATTCAGGTTGACTGGGATCAGATCTGGGGTGACGCCAAACGCCGGCGCGTTCCGCTGCCGACCTACCCGTTCCAACGCAAGCGCTACTTTATCGAACCTGCGGATGGTGCCCGGCAGGGTTCCGAGCCCCCGCTGATACGCAACGAAGAGATCACCGGGTGGGGCTTCGTCCCGGCTTGGTTACCACGATCGGCCCCTTGCCCCGTGGATGTGGCGCATGACTTGGCCGAAGCCGACAGACGTGTCTGGCTGGTATTCTGTGATACTGTCGGCCTCGGGGCAGGTTGCGCGGCACGGCTTCGCGACGCCGGGCACACGGTGATCGAGGTCCGCGCGGGCGACAGATTCCTACAGACCGGCGATATGAGCTACACGCTTGCACCGGAACGCGGTCGCGAAGGATACGATCTGCTCCTGGCCAGCCTCGTACAGCGCGGGATCACTCCCGATCGTATCGCGCATTTCTGGCTGACCACGCGCGAGGAGGAGTTCCGTCCAGGATCGAGCTTCTTCCACCGCAATATCGAGCAGGGCTTTTACAGCCTCATGTTCCTAGCCCAAGCCATCAGCGAGGAAGATCTTCCGTCACCGATCCAGATCACGATCGTAACGAGTGACACTGTTCAGGTGCGCAACGAAGCTCTTCTTTATCCCGAAAAGGCAACCGTTGCCGGTCCGGCCCGCGTAATCCCCAGAGAATTGCCGGGCGTAACTTGCCGCACTATCGACGTGAGCCTGCCACCCGCAAAACGTAGCTGGCGACGGGGCGGAGGCGATGCCGAACTGCTTGATAGTCTCGTTTCTTCGATACTGGAAGAGATGCTGGCCGAGCATGGAAACTCCGACGCCGCTTTGCGTGGCGGAAGGCGATACGAACTCGGTATCCGTACTGTGCCGCTTGAACCATCCGAAACCTGGGCCGAAACCGCGCCGGAGGGTGGAGTATGGTTCATCACCGGGGGCTTTGGCGGCATCGGTCTCAGCGTGGGAGAAAAGCTGGCGCGCGAGACAAGCGCAAAGCTCGTTCTGGTATCGCGATCGCCCCTTCCGGACCGATCCGAATGGGACCACTATCTCCGCGAAAGGCCGGTCCATGACCTGACTGCCCGCCGTATCGAAGCCGTCATACGGCTGGAGGCGGCGGGCGCCGAGGTCATGGTCGCAACGGCCGACGTCTGCAACGTCTCGCAGATGCGGGCTGCAATCGCGGCGGCCACCGAGCGCTTTGGACCGATTCACGGCGTGATTCACGCAGCTGGCACAGTTGACGATGCGCCGCTTCTGACCAAGGATGTAAGCTCGGTAGAGAATGTGTTCTCGGCCAAAATACACGGCACCCAAGTTCTCGATAGTCTGTTTCCGGACGGGTCGATCAAGCAGATGGTGCTGTTTTCCTCGACCAGCACAATCACCGCGCCGGCCGGCCAGATCGACTATGTTGCCGCGAACGAATACCTCAACGCCTACGCGAAGGCGCGCACCGGCGATACGACGCGCGTGGTCGCAATCAACTGGGGCATCTGGAAGGATGTCGGCATGGCCGCCGAAGCTATGGCCGCGCGCCATGGCGATGTGCCGCGGTTAGCGCCGCGCCCGGTTGATCTCCCGCTCCTCGATGAAACGACGTTCGATGAGGCCGGGAACCGGGTTTTCACGGCCAGTTACACGCCATCAGACCGTTGGATACTGGACGAACACCGCACCATCGACGGCACAGCCCTTCTCCCGGGCACCGGGTATATCGAACTGATCGCTGAGGCGTTGCACGGAAATGGCGAAACCGGGCCATTCGAAATCAACGACCTGTACTTCTTCTCGCCGCTGCAGGTCGATGATGGCACGAAGCGCGAAGTGCGCGTGAGCTTGATACGCCGCGATGAAGGGTACCGTGTCGAGATAAGCAGCGACGTCACAATCGATGGCCGCAAAGGCTATCATGTGAACGCCCAGGCGATCTTGGCACTTGGCCATGTTCCCCCTCCCGCGCAGATCGAACTCGAAGCGATATCCGGACGCATGGGTCCCGCAGAACGTGCGGTTGGCAACGAGACCCTCAGCTCGCGGCAGGAAGCGAATTTGGCCTTTGGGCCGCGCTGGCGGGTGATCCGCAGCATGGCCTATGGACAGGGGGAGGGTCTGGCCGAACTGTCCTTGCCCCAAGAATTCGCGCGCGACCTCGGAGCGGGAATCATCCTGCACCCTGCCCTTCTGGACCTGGCGACGGGCTGGGCGATGGATCTCGTCGAAGGGTATGATAGCTCGCATCTCTGGGTGCCGGTGTCGTATGGATCGATCCGTGTCTACCGTCCGCTGCCGGCCGAGCTTCGCAGTTGGGTGCGGATAGCAACCGACAGATCGACTGGCGGCTTCGCGTCCTTCGACGTCATGCTGATGGATACCGACGGCCAGATCGTCATGGAGATCCGCGATTTCTCGATCCACCGCGTAGAAAACGTCACCAGCCTTCGGTCCAGTGCCACCGATCAACGCAACGTCGTCTTCCCGGAACAGGGCGAGGTCAATCAGCGCGAGTTGTCACCTGCGGAAGTACGGCTGGCTCACAACCTCACCCAAGGCATCACACCCGAAGAAGGTGCCGAAGCATTTCGGCGCGCTCTTGCGCAGTCCCGGGCTCAGATCGTGGTCACATCCCTCGATCTCCACGCTCTAAAGCTGCAGGCGGAGGCACAAACACAAGCCGGTCGTTCGACCGGCGAGAGCTTTGAGCGGCCCGACATCGAGAGCGACTATGTGGCGCCGCGTAACGATATCGAACGCACGTTAGCAGGGTTCTGGCAGGATCTTCTGGGACTGGAGACGGTGGGCGTTGATGACAGCTTTTTCGATCTCGGAGGGCATTCCCTGATCGCCGTCCGGCTTTTTGCTTTGATCAAAAAGACTTACCGAACCGAGTTTCCGATCTCCGTCCTGTTCGAGACGCCCACCGTGGCCAGCATTGCCGCGCTCATCGCAGAACGGATCGGCCATGACGGCAGCGCGACCGATCACGACGATGCTGCCTCAGAATCTAAAGTTCGCACCGCGACGGTGCAGCGCCGTTTCACCCATCTCGTGCCGATGCATAGCGGCGAGGGCGGACACCGCACGCCGTTCTTCCTGGTTGCCGGCATGTTCGGCAATGTCCTCAACCTGCGTCACCTTGCCAACCTTGTCGGTGCCGAAAGGCCGTTCTACGGGTTGCAGGCGCGCGGGCTTTACGGGGATGACAAACCCCATGAAACACTGAGCGAAGCGGCGGCGGATTACATCGTTGAGATGCGGCAGGTACAGCCACATGGGCCCTATTTCATCGGCGGCTTTTCAGGTGGTGGGTTGACGGCCTACGAGATCGCCCACCAGTTAGAGGCCGCGGGGGAGGAAGTCGGTCTGTTGGTGATGCTCGACACACCCCTGCCCCTGCGACCAAAGCTTTCGGGACTTGACAAGGCCCTGATAAAAATTGGTCACTTTCGCGAGAAGGGTTTCGGCTACGCGATCGAGTGGGCCAAGGCCCGCTACGCGTGGGAGATGCGGCGCTTTCGCCCGGCGGAAACCGCCGCACCCGACGAGGCGCTGTTCCATAACGAAGCAATCGAAGCAGCCTTCATCGGAGCCCTTCCCCGTTACAACCTCAAACGGTGGGACGGTAAACTGGTGCTGTTCCGCCCGCCGCTTGACCGGCGCTGGAAGGTCTCGGGTGGTCGATACGTCAGCACCGGAAAAGAATATGTCTTCGAGGACAATGAATGGGGCCAGTGGTCGGAAAATCTCACCGTGATCGAGGTGCCGGGTGACCACGATTCGATGGTGTTGGAACCCAATGTCCGGGTTCTCGCCGCCGAAATGAAACGCTGCATAGAAGAGGCAGAGATGCGTTCGGCACGACCGAACCGAGACTTCCGGGCCTCGTGGTGACGTAATGGCAGAGCCCCGTATCCTTGTTGTCCTTCTGAATTTTCGCACCGCTGACATGACGCTGCGCGCAGCTGAGGCGGCGCTGGGTGGCATGGAGGATCTCGATGCCGAGATGGTCATCGTCGATAACAATTCCGGTGACGGATCGTTTGAGATGCTGTGTGAGGCCGCGCTACAGCGTGGATGGGCGGATCAGGGCAAGGTCAGAGTAGTCGCGTCGGGCCGCAACGGCGGATATGGTGCAGGCAACAACTTTGGCATCCGGCAGCACATGTCGAACAAGAGCAAACCCGACTATATCTATTGCCTAAATTCCGATGCCTTTCCCGATCGCGGCGCGATCCGCGCCCTGCTTGAGGTCCTGGAGTCCGACCACCAGATCGGTCTGGCCGGAAGTTACATCAAGGGCCCGGATGGCGACCCGCATCAAACGGCTTTTCGGTTTCCCTCGATCGCAAGCGAGTTTGAAGGCGCCGCGCATACGGGGCCCATAAGCCGACTCTTAAGGAACTCGATCGTGCCATTGCCTTTGCCGGAACGCACCGTCCGGGTCGATTGGCTGGCAGGCGCAAGCGTTATGATACGCCGGTCCGTGCTCGACGAGATCGGGTGTTTTGATGAAACCTTCTTTCTTTATTACGAGGAAACCGATCTGTGCCGCAGGGCCAGTCGTGCGGGCTACGGGACCATGTATGTGCGCGAAAGTGAGGTCACACACATCGGCTCGGTTTCGACAGGAATGAAGCAGTGGGGCCGCACGCCGTCCTACTGGTTCGACTCGCGCCGCTACTACTTCGTCAAGAACCACGGACGGGCTTATGCAACCGCCGCCACCCTGGCACATATCGCCGGGGCATTGATCTGGCGCCTTCGCTGTTTGATCTCGGGCCGCAAATCACATGTGTCGGAGCGTTTTCTGCGTGATCTGATCCAACACAGCCTCAGCCGCCCAAGACCAAACCAGCCCCCGCCCCAGTCAATGTTACCCCAAACTAGCATTGTCGATTGAGCCGACATCGCCAAGAAGGAATTCACCATGGCAAGATTCTCCTCGATCCTTATCGGCAACGAAGCGTTGCTGGTGCAATGCGGTCAAATCCTCCTTGAGCGCGGGCACACGATCAGCGCGGTCGTCACGCGGACACCATCGATCGCGAATTGGGCCCGGGAAAACGGTATCCCGGCCGAACAGCCCGGCAGAAATCTCGCCATCCGCCTTGGTCAGACCAAGGTGGACTGGCTTTTTAGTATCGCAAACCTCTCTCTGATACCCGAAGATGTTCTTGCCCTCGCCAGCCGCGGGGCAATCAATTTCCATGATGGGCCGTTGCCAGCCTATGCCGGCCTCAATGCTCCGGTCTGGGCACTTCTCAACGGCGAGCGCGATCATGGCATCACCTGGCACATGATTACCGAGGAGGTCGATGCCGGTGAGATCGTGATGCGGCAGGCCGTTACAATCGACGATGATGAGACGGCCTTCACTCTCAACGCGAAATGCTTCGCCGCCGCGATCGAAAGCTTCGTCCCCCTCGTCGAGACAATGGAAGCCGGGAGCCTTTCGAAGGAAATCCAGGATTTCAGCATGCGCACGATCTTCGCCCGCGCGGATCGCCCAGCTGCCGCGGGAAGGGTTGACTTCAATTGGACCGCCGATCGCCTTACTGCCTTCGTCCGCGCGCTCAATCATGGCGATTACCTCAACCCGCTGACCACGCCGAAGGTGGACCTCGGCGGCCTTGTGGCCAGTATCCGGACGGCTGTGCGGGAGCCCAGCGGTGAGGCTGCCCCGGGAACAGTACTTGAGGTTGAAAACGACAATGTCCTCGTCGCTACAATCGAGGGGAGCGTGAGACTGTCGGGGTTAACCGATGCAACCGGCAGGCCTATCGATCCGGCCAAGTACACCAAGGCAGGCGCCACACTTCATGCGAACGACGACAAAGACTGTCTGACTGCAGCAATGGCGCAGGCAGCTCCGCGCGAAAACACGGTGCGGGCGCTGCTTGCCAATCCAGTTCCTTCAGATCTGGGGCTGACACATCCCGCGAAAGAGGCTGCGTCGGTCGGGGAGCTACCAATTGTCGTTCCCGCCGGCCTTGACGGCAATCGGGTTTTTGGCGTTCTGGCCGCCGCCGCCCTGCGGAGCACCGGCAGTGATGCGATTGACTTTGCTTATGCCGGCAACCCAGTGCCATGCTCCGCTGGCTATTTTAGCGACTGGGTGCCCTTGCGGATCGCTGTCGAGGGCAAGGTCACCTTAGCGGCGCTCGCGGACTATGCCGACGCGCAGCTCGTGCGCGCCCGCGCGCATCCGAGTTTCGCTTTGGACATCGTACTACGGGATCCGGCGATTGTCGCCGCAACCGTGCCTGAAGTCGGCTTTAGCGAGGCGCGTAAGCCTGGCCTGATCTTCGGCACGGCGGTCACGCTGCACTCGTCCGATAGCGGGCTTCGCCTGTTCCATGATGGCGCAAGGATCGACACGGATACGGCGAAGCTCTTGGCCGCGCGGATCGAACGCGTGGCTGCGGCACTCAAGGACGACGCAGACATCACGCTCGCGTCAATGCCCATCCTGTCCGATCATGAACGGGAACTTGTCACTCGAATCTGGAACCAGTCGGAGGTCGATTACAACCACGATCAAACGATGCACGGTGCGTTCGAAGAACAGGTCACGCGGACGCCCGATGCGGTCGCGCTCGTTTTCGAAGACCAGGAGCTCAGGTATGCTGATCTGGATGCCCGTGCGAACCAGGTGGCGCATGTCTTGCGCGATATGGGTGTCGGCCGCGGCACGTTCGTCGGTCTCTATCTGACGCGATCCCTCGATCTGGTGATTGCCGCTCTCGCGATCCTGAAGGCAGGTGCGGCTTATGTCCCCATGGATCCGGCATATCCCGCCGATCGCACGGGCCTCTACATCGAAGACAGTGGGGTCAAGGTGATTGTCACCTCTGCCCAACTCGCCGATACTTTGCCCGCAAGCGCCGCACAGTCTTTGCTTATCGACCATGACGAGCGGATTGACGTCGCTGCCACCGACGCGCCGAAGAGCGCAGCGGCAGGGCATGACGCTGCATACCTGATCTACACCTCCGGCTCGACGGGACGGCCCAAGGGTGTGGTGCTGGAACACCGCAACGTAATGAACTTTTTCCGCGGGATGGATGATCGCGTCCCGCATGAGCCAGCAGGGACCTGGTTGGCGGTGACGAGCCTGAATTTCGACATCTCGGTGCTGGAGCTATTTTACACACTCGCCCGGGGCTTCAAGGTCGTCATAGTCAGCGAAGAGGCGCGGCTGACGCCATCCGACGGTGTAGCCCGGTCTGGAAAGGGCATGCAGTTCAGTCTTTTCTATTGGGGCAATGATGATGGTGTCGGTCCGAAAAAGTACGAGCTTCTGCTCGAAGGTGCGAAGTTCGCCGATGCAAACGGGTTCTGCGCAGTCTGGACGCCGGAACGGCACTTCCATGCATTTGGCGGCCCTTATCCGAACCCATCGGTGACCGGGGCTGCGGTGGCGGCGGTAACAAAGCGGATCGGCGTGCGTGCCGGCAGCTGCGTCGCTCCCCTGCACCATACAGCACGGATCGCCGAGGAATGGGCGGTGATCGACAACCTCACAAACGGGCGGGCCGGGCTGGCGATTGCATCAGGTTGGCAACCGGACGATTTCCTCCTGCGGCCCGAGAACGCTCCGCCCAACAACAAGGCCGCGATGCTGGACGCGATCGAAACATTGCGTAAGCTCTGGCGCGGTGAACCGGTAGCGTTCGACCGCCCGCTAGGCGGCACCATCGACGTGGTCACACAACCGCGCCCGGTGTCTAAGGACTTGCCGGTGTGGGTCACGACCGCTGGCAACCCCGACACCTGGAAAGAAGCCGGACGGATCGGAGCCAATGTGCTCACGCATCTTCTGGGCCAAAGCATCGAAGAGGTTGCCGAGAAGATCGGGATCTACCACGCCGCACTGAAAGATGCGGGATACGACCCGGCCGCTTACACCGTCACGCTGATGCTGCACACCTACATCGCCGATAGCCGCGAAGGCGCGCGGAAGACGGCGCGCGAGCCGATGAAGAACTACCTGCGCAGCGCCGCCGGGCTGATCAAGCAATACGCTTGGGCTTTTCCAGCCTTCAAGAAGCCGCAGGGTGTGTCGAACCCGATGCAGATCGACCTCGACGGCATGGACGACGAGGAAATGGAAGCGATCCTGGAATTCGCATTCCGCCGCTATTTCGAGGATTCGGGCCTCTTCGGGACGATCGAAGACGCCGCCCGGCGTGTCGAGGACCTCAAAGCGATCGGGATCAACGAAATCGCATGCCTTATCGATTACGGCATATCGGTGCCGCAGGTCATTGACGGGTTGACCCCACTTGCTGAGGTCTTGCGCCGGACGAACCTCGATATCGAGCTGGACGACAAAGATTTTTCCATCGCTGCGCAGATCTGCCGTCACAAGGTGACTCATTTGCAATGCACACCTTCAATGGCCCGCCTTTTGCTGACTGATCCCGGCGCACGCGCAGCACTGGGTCGGGTCGAGCACATCATGATTGGCGGGGAAGCTCTCCCCGCTCGACTCGCCAGGGACCTTGCCGACATCGTCGGTCGCCCGATCCAGAACATGTACGGCCCGACCGAGACGACGATCTGGTCGTCGACAGAGTTGACGACGGGAGATGAGGGAACGGTAAGCATTGGACGGCCGATCGCGAACACACAGTTCTATGTGCTGGATGTCGATGAACAACCGCAACCGGTCGGGGTGCTCGGCGAGCTCTTCATCGGCGGTGACGGCGTGGCGCGGGAATATTGGAAGCGCCCGGATCTGACAGCCGAACGGTTCCGTCCCGATCCCTTTGCGGGTAGCGCGGGCGCCCGGATTTATCGCACAGGGGATCTGGCCAAATGGCTGCCTGACGGTCGGATCGATTTCCTCGGACGGGTAGACAACCAGTTGAAGATCCGTGGTTACCGTGTCGAACTTGGCGAAATAGAAGCCGCGCTGGAAGAGCAGCCAACTATTCGCCAGGCAGTGGTGATCGCACGCGAGGACACGCCAGAAGACGTGCGCCTTGTGGCGTATCTGCTGTCAGATGCGGCCATCTCTCCGGTCGCGTTGCGTACCGCCCTTGCAGCGAGGCTTCCCGATTTCATGGTCCCTGCACATTATATTCAGCTTGATGCTTTCCCGCTGACGCCGAACAAGAAGGTGGATCGCAAGGCATTACCCAAGTCCGTCGACATCTTGCCCGCAGACCGGGTGACAGAGGCGCCGAACACCATCGCAAGGCCCGCAGACGCACCAGTGCCGTCAGGCAATGTCGAGGAACAGATCGCAGCGGTCTGGAGAGGGGTGCTCGGTGTCTCCCAGATCACACCCAACGACAACTTCTTTTCGCTCGGGGGGCATTCCCTGCTGGCGGTGCAGGTCCATCGCGAGCTGAAGGCGATCTTCGGACCGGCCAAGTTAAGCATCACCGACATCTTCCGCTTCCCTACCCTAGGTGCCTTGTCGCGACACCTTGCGTTTGACCAGCCGGTACCCGGAGCCAAAAACGCCGAGCCCGTCGTTCAGGAAACCACCGACATGGCGGGTCAAGGTCGCGGTCAGATGCGCCAGGATGTCATGTCGCGCCGCCGCGAGATGCGCGCACGGCGAAAGGAGTCGATATGATATGTTCGTCCGACCACGTTGCCCAGTTTGCGCGCGCGGCGAAGAGACTGCTTGGTCCCTCGGTCTCCGTTGGGTATGCCCGTCCGGCGATGGGCGATACCGCCAATCTGTTGCCCGCAGAACTGCACTGCACTGCGGGCATGGTGCCACAACGCAAGAATGAATTCGCAGCTGGCAGGGCCGCAGTACGGATGGCGACGATAGCCGACGGCTCCGAACCATTCGCCGTGCCTATGGGCGTGGACCGCGCCCCTGTCTGGCCGCCAGGTATCGTCGGCAGCATTGCCCACAGTTCGGATATTTGTCTGGCCGCAATCAGCCGTTCCAAACGATATGCCGCGATCGGCATCGACGTCGAACCCAACGTCGCGCTTCCGCCTGAAATCGCAGCGGAAGTCATTCATGAGGGCGATGGTCTGGAGCTCGAGAGCGGAGCCGCGCCGTTGACCAAACAACATTACGTGCAAGTCTTCTCGGCCAAGGAAGCGGCTTACAAATGCCAGTTTCCCCTGACCGGATCGGTGCTCGGGTTCGATGCCCTTTCCATCCGCTTAATGCCACAATATCACAGTTTCGTGGCTAGGTTCGAAAGGAGTGTCGGCAGTTTTCGAGCAGGCGACACGCTGGACGGTGGCTTTGCCTTGATTGGCGATCACGTGTTGACAGTTGCCTCGATACCTATCGAGCGGTGGGAAAAGTTGACCTTGTGCAAGGTACAGGTCGCCCATGGCTAGTCGTCGACATATTCTCGCTGCCCCGCTGGCACTACTCGGGATCGCCGCACTTGGCGGCGCTGCGTATCTGTGGCGCGGCGGCAAACGACCCGCACCCGATCTTCCGGCACCCTTGTCCGCCGCGCGCATGCAGCGGCTTTATTCCGAGCCGCTTGAACCACCCTCGGGCGGTCTGCGCGGATTTCATATCGGCCACAGCCTGGTGGGCAGGGACATGACTGCGATGCTCACGCAATTGGCTGCCGGCGCCTACGCCTATGAAAGCCAGCTTGGCTGGGGCACAACACTTAAGGCACACTGGGATCGAAACGAACCGATCAAAGGGTTCGACTCTGAAAATGCCCATCCAAGGTACCGTGATGCTCACGATGCCCTCGCCAGTGGAGAGTATGACGCACTCATCTTGACCGAGATGGTCGAGATACGGGATGCGATCGCGTATTTTGATAGCTGGGATTTCCTTCGGCGCTGGGCAGCCAAGGCGCGGGCCGCGAACCCCGGGATTCGTATCTACCTGTACGAGACATGGCACGAAACCAATGATCCAGAAGGCTGGCTGAACCGGATCGATGCGGATTGGAGCCGATACTGGCTGGATTCGATTCTTCGGCCCGCGCTGGCCGAATCCGGAGGGACCGAACCAACCTATGTTATTCCCGGAGGGCAGGTCATGGCCGCCTTTCTGCGCGCTGTTGATGCACGTGGCGGTCTGGAGGACGTATCGGGGGTTGGCGACCTGATGACCGACAAGATCCACTTCAATGATATCGGCGCCTATCTGGTTGCGTTGACGCATTTCGCCGTCTTGTTCGGTCGGTGTCCGGCCGGATTGCCTCGGGCGCTTCTACGCGCTGATGGGACCCCGGCGCAGGCGCCATCGGCCGAAACGGCGGAGTTGATGCAGGCCGTTGTGTGGCAGGTGGTCACGTCCACGCCCCTCACAGGAGTCGTAGGGACAGACACGGTGCCTCTTACTCTCAGCGACGGGTCGGCATCGTAATGCGCTCGCGTGATCTCACATTTGACCTCCTTTCTCCAACAAGTCGGACGTGCGCGTCTATACCTACGTGACTTGGCACTCGTTGCACAGCGGAATGGGAAAGGCGGCGCAATGGGACGACAAAGACCACATTCCTTGGCGCACCCGAATATCGAGCGACCTTGCGGGTAGAATTTTCCCCCTTGGGTTTCCTTGGCGGGGCAAGGAGGTTTGGCGTGAAGGCATCAGACCCACGACACCATCATCAGGCCAAAAACAACCGGTCCTTAGAGGTGTCCAAATATGATGCACGTGGTAATGATCCCTGCGACACTATTGGCTATGGAAAAACTTATTGGATAGAACTGCATTACTCGATCATGTTTTTTCCGGTTTCTTAGTTCATCTACCCAGGACACCGTCATGCCCATGCTACCGCTCGATCCGGACACGCTGCTTCTGTCTCCGGCCGAAGCCCGCGCCGCCGCCACCCCACATTCCGAGACTTTCCGCGGCCGTAAACCATTTCCCTATGGGGGTTACGACGATTTCCTTGCACCTGAGATCCTTGAGCGCGTCAAGGACGAGCTCAAGGTGTTGCCCGAGGTAGAAACGAGTTTCGATCGCCCACAGGAACGGTTGAAGACCAGCTATATCCCCGAGCGTCTGCCCGAATACACACGGCGACTTTTCTACGCGCTGAACTCGCGTCCCGTGCTCGCTTTCCTTGAGGAACTAACCGGTATCAAGCGTCTGATTCCGGATCCATACTTCGCCGGGGGCGGCATTCATGTGGTTCACAACGGCGGTCACCTCGACATCCATGCCGACTTTAACCACCATGCTCTTCTCAACTTAGAGCGGCGAGTGAACATGTTGATCTATCTCAACAAGGATTGGAAGGAGGAGTACGGAGGTTCATTCGAGGTCTGGAACGATGACATGACCGCAAAGGTCGAAGGGTTCGTGCCGCTATTCAACAGAATGTGTATTTTCAACACCTCCTCGACCAGCTGGCACGGCAATCCTGAGCCCGTAAGCCACCCTGACGGGCAACCTCGAATGTCGATCGCACTCTACTACTACACCGCGACGTGGGATGCGACGCGGAAATCGCACACGACACTTTTCAAGCCGCGTCCAGGAACAGCCGACCAGAGCGACCGCCGTATTGCGCGGCAAGAGATGCTCGCGGACGTGTTGCCGCCGTTCCTACACCGCAAGCTCGCGCCGCGACTTCGCAAACTTGGCTTCTGACCACGAGCATCAGTCGGAAGAGGGGCGACCTGCTTTGCCAGCCGCGAATTGGAACATTTGTGGCTAAGTCTTTCGCCGTAGACTTCGTTAGCTGGACACCTGCAAAACCCGTCGCATTTGAGGCTATGATCTGATTCACTCCGCGCATTGGACGGAGAGTTCTGATGCACCCACGCAGCCTGTTTTCACTGGCGGAGCACTTG
>Ga0213832_1000521_pt1 | contig 24126 bp, 18 predicted proteins | sample SWATP13_FD_161660 | JGI IMG/M metagenome (GOLD analysis project Ga0213832, IMG submission 161660) | Coastal seawater microbial communities from Marineland, Florida, United States - SWA TP1 #3 | ecosystem: Environmental > Aquatic > Marine > Coastal | place: USA: Florida | collected 2016-08-06 | reverse complement strand
TGTACCGGGCTCTCTGCTCGCGTAGGTACAGGAAACCTGGCAGGAGTTGCCATGGCAATTTCTCTCGGCGGCAGTGGCGCGGTATTTTGGATGTGGGTCATCGCACTGCTGGGAATGGCGACCGGTTTTGCAGAAAGTGTCCTGGGGCAATTATACAAGGTGCGTGACGACCACAAGGAGTTCAGAGGGGGCCCAGCCTATTATATTCGTGCGGGCTTAAACAAGCCCTGGCTGGCCATTAGCTTTTCACTCTGCCTTTTTCTCGGTTACGGCTTAACCTTTAGTGCCATGCAGGCCAACACCATCGCCGATGCCCTAAACAATACCTTTACTATCCCACCTGCATATTCCGGCGCCGTTATCGTGCTAGTGGCCGGCTGCATTGTGGTTGGGGGCATGCGCAGTATTGCAAGATTTGCGGAGTTGATCGTCCCCTTTATGGGGCTGACCTTTATCGCAACCGCCTTGATCATAACGGTAATGAACCTTCATTTATTGCCGGCAATGATAATGGAGATAGTTTCTTCGGCTTTTGGCTTGAACGAAGCGGGGGCAGGTGCCTTAGGCGCCGCGATAAAAAACGGTATTCAACGAGGTTTATACTCAAACGAAGCCGGGGCTGGCAGTGTTCCCCATGCCGCAGCAGGTGCTTCCCCTGTGCCTAATCATCCGGTTTCCCAAGGCTATGTGCAGATGCTGGGGGTATTCCTGGATACCATGGTGCTCTGTACCTGCACCGCCGTGGTTATATTGCTTTCCAACATTGGCATCAGTGGCGAAATGGAAGGGATCAGAATGACACAAAATGCCATGAGTGATCATTTTGGGGTTGGCGGAAACTACTTTGTTGCCGCCGCCATCACCTTGTTCGCCTTTACCTCTGTGGTTGCCAATTATGCCTATGCAGAGAGTAACCTGCACCTGTTCAAGCTGGACAATAAAATAGGACGGCTTATATATACCAGTGCTTATTTGGTCATGGTGTTCTGGGGAGCAAGTGCAACACTCAAGCAAGTCTGGGGCTTGGCCGATATGGCGTTAGGCCTGATGACCCTGGTCAATATATATGCCATCGTATTGCTCACTCCCACCATAGTGAACTTAACGCAAGACTATCGCAAAAAGCTGCAAGCAAAAGGTGAAATAAGCTTTGCACTCGATGATATTGAAATTCAAGGCAAAGCAGAGCCAGGCGTCTGGCCCGCCAGTAAATAAGCCGGTTACTATATCTGTTTTAGAATGCCATAGGCCATGATAATCAGCACAGCGCCCAAGTCTCCAACAACGGGGAAAGGAATTCCCTTAAGGCAAGCATTTCACATCCCCTTCACATCCATAAACTTAGGCTGTGTTCAACTTAAATCTATCAGAGAGTAGAGTATGATGCGGACCTTTTTGCTGATATTGACCTGGACAGGGTGCCTTTTTAATGCCACCGCGGCGGAGAAAAACATAAATGAACAATCACAACTTAAACAAAAAATCAGCCAAGCCATCACCAAATTTGAGCAAACTTCCAGAGAGGATTGGGCCTACCAGGTGTCCCGCTACGAAAATGAGGAAGGAGAGATAAGCAGCAGCATAGAAGGCTTCACACCGGAGGCCGAGCAAGCAAAGCAATGGACCCTGTTAAGCATCAATGGTGAAACGCCAACGGAGCGGCAAGCAAAAGAGTTTGTAGACAGCAAACTGAAACAGGCCGAAAAACAGGAAAAAGGCGCCAATTATGCGCTTAAACTGGGGGAAATTATCAACCTGGACAGCCTAGAACTTGAATCCGAAACCGACAGCCACCTGAAGGCAGGCTTTCAGGTTTACTTAAGCAAACTGGGTGAAGATGCCAGGGGAAAACTGCAAGGTGTTTTATCCTACAACAAGCAAGTTCAATTTATTGAAAGCATCACCATAATTAATACCGCTGACTTCTCTCCCATGTTTAGCGCCAAGATATCTGATCTAGAGTTAGGCTTTACCTTTATCAGCATTAACAACAAGGTGCTGCCCAAGCAGCAAGAATTGCAAATGAAAGGCAGTTTCGCATTTTTTACCGAGATAGACGAGGTCTCTACGGATACTTATTCAAAATACCATTACAAGGGCTCTTAACCATAACGGCTATCGCCCGCTATTAAGAGAAATTAATGACTGGAAAGCAAGGTGCAATAAAAAAGCCTGTACCATTGAGTACAGAAATTAAAATCCAGGACTCAATTTTCTTGCATTTTTTTAAAGGCCGAAGGGGTTAAACCGGTAACTTTTTTAAATGTTTGGTTGAAAGTACTTTTCGCATTAAAGCCCGCATCCATAGCAACCGCCAGCACACTTTTATCAGGCTCGGTAAGTAACAGCTCCTTGGCATAAGCAATACGATAATTGGCGACTAGCTCATAAAAATTCATGCCCAGGTACTGGTTTATCGCCTGTGACAGGTACTGGGGTGGCGTACAAATACTCTGGGCAAGTTTGTCAATATTCAGACAGCTATCTAAAAAATACTTCTCGGTTTGCATGGCATCTTCTAGCGATTGCAGAATCTCTTGTGCCTGCCCCTCAGACAATGCCGATTTCTCATATTTATCGGCCGCTAGGCCTGGCAGAGCTTCGGTTTGCGATAATGGCTTTTTACAATATAGCGCTGTAAATATGGTAAGGCTGAACAGCACGAACAGGCTAATAACACCGGTGAGCATATCGAAAACACCTAAGGAAACAGCAAGAGTTTCCCAGGGAATATCCAGCACACTGGACATAGTATTAAATAGCAAGGTTAGCCATATTAGCATCATCAAAAACCAAACGCCTTTTAGCCAACTATAGAGGCTCTTGCTATGACTTAATGAATACAGAGAGCCTCTATAGAATTTAATGATCATGCGGCCAAAATGCATACTACTGCTAGCAACAAACAGTAAGACAAAAGCGTGAAGTCCAAATACCAATATCCAGGGGCGCTCACTCAAAGGAAGTTGAGTGACTGTCGTGGGAACAAGCAGGTAAGGAGTAATTAACGCAAGCCCTGTGACATACAAACCAACAATTTTGGCATTTAACAGCGGAACGCTTTGCATAGATATCGTTGACCGTGTAAAGCGTGTCATTAAGGGGCCTAGCAGTAAAATACCGGGCAACACCAGCACATATAAACGGTAAAAAAATTCGTTGGCAAAGACGGCTAAGGAGAGAGTCGTTAGATTAATAATCAAAAAAAGACTTAAGAAAAAAGTCATCTGATTTCGCGCAGGTAACCATTTCAAACCTATATTCACTAACAGAATAAGCATGAAGGCAAAAACGGTTGCAGATACATCTAAAGCGAACTCAAAAATTTGTAGCCAGTCTTGCATTGTTAGTCACTATGTTTTCTTCGATATGCTTCTTCCAAAGTGCTGCATACTATAACAATGCAGTGACTATTTCAGTAACTTTTCCTAATCAAGGGGAAGTCACCAGGCAGTAATTATCCAACAGTATATTTTGCTCACGCGAAACTATATACAACATCACTCCCCATGTAACGCATTGAATAAAAAGCAATATTAAAAGTACACACTTGCAAGGCTGGTCGTTTCAGACAAGAGAGACAGGCTAATATGCAATAAAGCAACACACCTTTTAACCAATGCTGTGATTAGGAGTTCATGGCCAAAACAACAGCTAACCACTTAATGTAACTGGCACAAAAAGAATTCAACAGTAATCAATGAGAAATACGACTTTGGACAATAAAACACCAAACAACTGGGCTCAACCCGCTCTAATTAAACTGATATTTGGCTTATTCCTACTAGTTCCTTCTTTAACAACCAACGCCATCGTCATGAGACATGACATCGACCCCAATGAATATCTATTGGATACCCTGGATTACCAGTCGGTTATAGTCATTAACGGCTGTACCGCCACCCTTATTGCACCGCGCTGGCTGCTTACTGCTGCACACTGCACCTATCCTAACCTTCACGATGGCATAGCCAAAAATAGTGCCATCAGCTTACTTGATGAAACCCTAGTGGTTAAATCAATTCATAATCACCCTGATTTTACCCTGGGAAACACGCCAAAGCATGATATTGCCCTGGTTGAATTGTCTGAACCCAGCTTTAGCGTATTGCCAACCCCCATATATGAAGAAAACGACGAGCTTGGCAGCATAATGAAGCTTACCGGATTTGGCTTGATTGGTGACGCCGTTCAGGGTATTTACGAGAATTGCTTTCCCTGTGCACTGAGAGGTGCAGACAACAAGGTAGAAGAAGCCAATGACTACCACCTAAGATTTCGCTTTGATCATCCTAGTGAAGGCGATAGCCTGGCGCTGGAAGGCGTTGGCGCCGGCGGTGACAGTGGTGGGCCGGCATTTATCGAGACGGAGGCCGGTCGCTTTGTTGCCGGCGTAAGCTCCTTTGGTTCTTGGGAGTACAATGCCTTTGACAACTATGTTAGGGTCAGTAAAGAGCTTAGCTGGATATATGAAGTGATGGGGATCGATTATATCGGCAACTATTCAGGCCCCCTATACTCAGAACAAAGACATGAACAGAAAAATGACACTGATGCCGGCTCTTTCAAGATGATGGCTTTAATAGCCTTGTTACTGCTGAGGCTATTTCGAAAAGAAGTTCGGACCTAAGGATTGCGTGGATGCCCTAAAGTTAATGCTTGGGGAAATACTCGATAGACTCTAAGGAACTGGAGCATAGGTGCCGTCCATGTTATGTTGCACCACATTTATCGAATAATATGAGAATGTTCATTCATGTCTTCAGTGGTTACTGAAAACCAGCCCGAAAACACACAAGACAAAGGTTTATTTAATCGTTTTTTGGCAACGGTGGAATTTCTGGGCAACCTGCTCCCACACCCAATCACCCTATTCGTCATTTTCTGTGTTGCCATTATCGTTGGCAGTGGCATCGCCGACTGGTTTGGCTTAAGTGCAGTAGATCCTAGGCCGGTTGGGGCCAGGGGGCGTGCACCAGACGGCGTTATAGAAGTCGTCAGCCTTATGTCGATTGAAGGCTTGCATCGAATTGTTACAGGTTTGGTCACCAACTTTACCGGCTTTGCTCCTCTGGGTACCGTCCTGGTTGCCATACTTGGGGTCAGTGTCGCCGAACACTCTGGCCTCTTGTCTGCAACTATGCGCAATATGGTGATGGGGGCCTCTAAGCGCCTTGTTACCTTTATGGTCGTGTTAGCGGCAATTTTATCAAATACCGCGGCGGAACTCGGCTATGTTGTATTGATTCCACTGGCGGCGATGATATTCCATAGCCTTGGTCGTCACCCGCTTGCCGGCTTGGCTGCAGCTTTTGCGGGTGTTTCAGGAGGTTACAGTGCCAACCTATTACTAGGTACCATTGACCCTTTACTTGCCGGTATCACCACACCGGCCGCGCAAATGATAGATCCCGATTATGTGGTTGGCGCAGAAGCCAACTGGTATTTTATGATGGTTTCAACCTTTCTGATCGCCATTCTAGGAACAATCATCACAGAGAAAATTGTTGAGCCCCGTCTTGGCAAATATGACCCGAGTGAAGCCAGCATTGATCTGTCCGCAAGCACGGTTGAAAAAATTACGCCGCTAGAAAAGAAAGGTCTTCGCTGGGCGGCAGCTACCTTCATACTCATGTGTATCTTGCTGGCCCTTAGCATAATTCCCGAAAATGGTATATTGCGGCACCCCGAGACGGGACTAGTGGCAGGTTCACCCTTCCTCAAGGGAATTGTCGCATTTATCTTTATTACCTTTGCCATACCAGGCTATGTCTACGGTAGAGTGGTAGGTACGATGAGAACCGACAGAGATGTTATTGATGCAATGTCAAAAAGCATTAGCTCGATGGGACTTTATATTGTGCTGGTATTTTTTGCCGCCCAATTTGTCGCCTTCTTCAAGTGGACAAATTTTGGCACCATAATCGCGATTAAAGGCGCAGCCTTATTGCAAGCACTTAACCTTACCGGGCCTGAAGTTTTTATTGGCTTTATCTTCTTGTGCGCCTTAATCAACTTAAGTTTAGGCTCATCTTCCGCGCAATGGGCCGCTACCGCGCCTATTTTCGTCCCCATGCTGATGTTAATCGGTTACGCCCCGGAAACCATTCAAGCCGCATACCGGATTGGTGATTCGGTAACCAACCTGGTTACCCCCATGATGAGTTATTTCGGTTTGATTCTGGCTGTCGCAGCAAAATATAAAAAGGACATGGGTATTGGTACTTTAGTCGCTACCATGCTGCCTTACAGCATCGTATTTTTCCTTGGTTGGGTAGTATTATTCTATGTTTGGGTGTTTGGTTTTGGTTTTCCTGTCGGGCCAGCATCCCCCATTTACTACCAGCCTTAACAGAAGTAATACAGCATACACTGGGAGTTAATAGTCATTACTCCTCAGCCTGGTTAAGGGTTATAACAACATGTGTTTTAACCCTTTTTGGATATGATTTATCGGTATAAATGCCGTATAACTTTCAGCTAGCCTGTGTTCTGACTAGCGATAAACAAAGCGCCACTCAGTCAGCGGGGCACTATTATTTTTCCAAATGATTGAAAACGCCATCCCAGGCAGGATCAATGCCCTTGTCTAACCACTTGGTTACTCGCTGCTGATAGACCTGATAGCAAAGCACTTTGGGATACTCATGGGTAAGTTGATCTAATATTGCCAGGGCGGCATGCCATTGCTGCTGCTTATACAGGTTTAACATTTGCTGAAACAAGGCGCTTCTCTTAAGTTGTTCGGGTGACATTGAACTTTTATCCCCCAGGGGCTGGTAAATCGTCATGCCCTGTGTTTTGCCCTTTACCCTGACGGTATCTATTTCCTGAAAAACAATATCAGGGCAAAGCCTTTTGGTTGTTTCACTCACCAGGACGTCAGCACCATAGTATTTGCTCAGCCCCTCCAGACGAGACGACAAATTTACGCCATCACCTATGACGGTATAGTTGAGGCGCGTTTCTGAGCCCATATTGCCGGCAACAACGGCTGCGCTATTTATTCCTATGCCCAGTCCAATAACGGGTAACTGCTTTTTGGCCAGTTCCTGATTAATGATATTGAGTTCATCATGCATGGCCAATGCCGCATATACAGCATTTTGTGCCTGCTGCTCATCCTTGACGGGCACGCCAAAAAGCGCCATTACCGCATCGCCAATATACTTGTCTATTACGCCCTGGTGTTGATCTATTGAGTCTTACTTTTCCGATACAAGTTTATTAAGAGAAAAAGTACCAGATATCCAATCGAACCTCCTGAACTACTGGAGGAATCCGTAGAGTTATTTACAGCAGGCGCATTTGAACGAGATGAATCAAGGGGATAAGCATCACTGCTATCCAGTACGCCATCATTATCATCATCTGTATCAGCATTGTTCCCTATACCATCATTATCTGTGTCGACTGATTCTGAAGCGTCTAACGGAAAAGCATCCTGACTGTCCTCAACGCCATCGTTATCATCATCGGTATCGGCATTATTCCCGATACCGTCATTATCTGTGTCGACTGATTCTGATGAGTCCAACGGAAATGCATCCTGGCTATCTTCAACGCCGTCATTATCATCATCGGAATCTGCATTATTCCCTATTCCATCATTATCTGTGTCCACCGATTCTGAAGGGTCTAACGGAAAAGCATCCTGGCCGTCTTCCACACCATCATTATCATCATCGGTATCTGCATTATTCCCTATTCCGTCATTATCTGTGTCCACTGATTCTGATGAGTCCAACGGAAATGCATCCTGGCTGTCTTCCACACCATCATTATCATCATCTGTATCTGCATTATTCCCTATACCGTCATTATCTGTATCGACTGATTCTGATGGATCTAATGGAAATGCATCCTGGCTGTCTTCAACACCATCATTATCATCATCGGTATCGGCATTATTCCCTATTCCGTCATTGTCTGTATCTACAGATTCATTCGGATCATTCGGAAAGGCATCCTGATGATCAGCAACACCATCGCCATCACTATCTTCTTCAAGTAAACTAATAAATCGGCCAGCCAGGTATTCATCAATATTGGACATGCCATCACCATCTATATCACCAACCGCATCACTGGCATCAAGATGGTTTAATTGGTTTATCAATTCAACGCCATCAGGTATTCCATCATTGTCTTTGTCTGTATCAATACCGTCCGCAATACCATCTTCATCGCGGTCAACTTGCATAATTTCATCTTTTGTTCCACCAAGTAAAAATGCATTACTAACTATAGTTGTTCCTTGGTGATCATATACTCGATAATCCAATTTCAGAGATACCACATAGACTGCAGGCAAAACAGGGAATATTAGCTCAAAGTTAAGCAATCCATTCTCTTTATCTAGCTTGTTAACCTCTATCGGTTCCCATGACCCTTCATAATTTATGTACGCATCGAGTAATACGTTTTCGTCAGAGGCAAAATTGGCATATATTTTTGCGTTAGCAGTATAAGAACTTTCTGCACTTTTATTATGAGCCAACAAGTTATCCAGGTTCAGAGAGTCAAGTTTGAGAGTATAACTTGCTTCGGGAACACGAATAGAAGTAGTTGATTTATGAGAGATACCAAATAAATAATTGGTATATTCTGTGCTAATACTGCCATTTTCACAGCTTTCAACTTCTGACAATGGAATAGCTTGCTGACTATCCATACTTTCAATCATAATTGTTAATAAATTATTACAGATTAAATTGATTGAATCAGCGACATTAGTACCGTATTGGGTATGACCGCTGCCTCTTGTCCATCTACTAACATACAAACTTTCATCCCATTTAAATAATTCTAAAGTATGGATTAACCCTTCTGCATGGATGTTAAAAACCTTATCTGTATTGTCAACATTGTCTGCCATCAGAGAGTTGGTATCATTATCAAAAGTGAAATTAGGCACATAGACGTTATTATCCCATTGCCCGATTTGGGACATAGAAAAACCATAATTACTAATTCTCTGGTTTGGCTGGTTATTACCGTGCACAGTAAACTTAAACTGGCTAGTTAAATAGTCTGTATCATCACTTGATTGCATGTCCCTTGGACCTGAAATTCCCGAACCGCTGGTATACCAGCCCGAGGTATGATAATTGCCCGCATCCAGATTACTGTATAAATACCAAAGATACTCCCCTTCCATCACATCAGGGATTGTAACATCAAAGGTAATTTTACTCGGCAGTTGACCATCCAATGCTATAACTATGTTATCCATAATTCCCTGATGGTGACCGGTATAAGCATATAAGTGATAGTCGTCGCTGGGTGACTGGGTATCACCATAAAGCAGGGAATAATTTAACTCGAATGCATCAGAAAGTGTCGAAACAAACACGGGTTTTGATACAAACAGGCCATTTTTGGCATCATTGGTCCAGCCATTAAACCACTGGGCATGACGATAACGAGAGGCAGGATGGGTAAACTCTACAAAAATTGCAGAGCCGTACAAAGAGTCCAGCTCTCTACTACTACCTACATGGTCGGTAAAACTTGTTACTTTTATCTCGTTTGTAGCCGCTTCATCATTAATATCAATAGTAATATCTTCACTTTCCAGAGTAGTTTCCTCTACAACCCAACTTACTTTCTCCGGCTCATCAAAAACGGCTGAAATGACAAAATCCCCCGGTTTTACAAATAAACCTCCTTGGTTAACATATTCTTTTATTGAATTAGCACTACCGTCAAGGGCATTTATCCAAACACTCAACGGGTATTTTTCGGACTGCCATCCCAGTTTTAGCGCATCAAAAATTAATAAAGGCAATACAGACTCATGACTGCCATCACTAATATTCAGGTTCGCACGATGAATAAAATCCTCAGCATTAGCTAAATTAGTCGTTGTAACTTCAGCACTAATAGTAACTACTTCGCTAGCCCCAGCAGCAAGTACTAGCTCACTAATATCACCGAAAGAATAACTAATTGCAGATTCATCATTTTCAACAGATAAATTTATCGTAATCGTACTGTTAGAAATATTCTTAACCTCAACCGTTTGTTGGCTAGACCAACTATCCTGTGTTCTATTAACACGCTCAAAGAGTAAGTAATTCTTACTTGTGACAACATTTGCCTCTACAGCAGCTAACGCATTTAACTGGCCTGCTCCTGCGGTAGTAAATGAATAATTAACAGCGGCCGTATTGGTAACAAGTAAAGATTTTAACTCTTGACCAACTAATTCAGGGTGAAGTTGCTTAACTAACGAAGCGGCCCCAGCTACATGTGGTGCAGCCATTGAGGTGCCGGACATTGAGACCGCACCTTCACCTATCGCTAACGAGCTAATATCAGAGCCGGGAGCGGAAATTTCTGGCTTTTGAAAAGATTCACTTAAAATCGGCCCTCTAGAGCTGTAATAAGCTATATTGTCATACTTGTCTGTGGCAGCAACCGTCAACGCTTTTTCGGCATTCCCTGGTGATCCAATAGTCATGGCACCATCACCTTCATTACCCGCGGAAATAACTACCAATACATTTTCATTTGCCAGTTCATTTACAGCCATGGTCAAGGGATCATCTAATGGCCCCGGCCCTCCAAGGCTCATATTAATAACATCAACACCATCATTCGTTAAAGGGTCTCCATCAGGATCAATTGCTTTTTCAAGTGCTGCAATAATACCGTCGGTGGGACAATAGTAGTCGCAGACTTTATAAGCATAAAAAGTTACATCTGGCGCAACCCCCTTTATTTCTCCATTAGCTCCAACAATGCCCGCAACATGAGTACCATGTCCTTGATCATCCATGGGGTCTGCATCACCATTCATAAAATCATAACCACCAATGACACGGCAGCCTTCACCAAAACAGCCCCCTAACTCTGATCGGGTGTAATCAATGCCAGTATCTAATATTGCGACTTTAACGCCCTTACCAGTAAGGTTATTATCTTGTCCATCTTTAATATTCCAAGCCATATCTGCCTTAATTAACGGGACACTGTCTTGCAGATTAATTACTCTATCTCTGACGATATGGACTTTTTTAACGCCCTTTATTTGGCTAAGCACCTTTAGTTGGCTATGTTCCACATCTAGTGAAACACCATTATACAAATAGCTAAATTGACGCTTAAAAGTGCTAGCTATCCCTTTAGATTTTATTTCCTTTAAAGCACTGGCTTGTTCAGTTTCAATATGCTTTTGTAATGTATTTATATGGGCAGCAATTGAGATCTTCGAATGAGAAAGGGATTTTAACTGGTGATAATTTCGAATAATAGGAGGAGAAGATAGCTCAAGAATAACACCTAACTTTTCCTTTCTTGCCATCTGTTCATCAGCATTTAAGGATTTTATTTTGTTTATTGTGAAATAGTTACTTTCTTCCTTTTGAAACACAGTCCCCTTTGAAAAGCCCATTTCCTGATGATTTTTTTCTTGAGCATAGCTAAAATTTGAAAGAAATAGAGTTGTAGATATAGACAACCAAAATAAAAATAATTTCACGCACACTCCCTTGTATTTCTTATTAATCCTAAACAACCAATTAACTATTTTTACATTGTTTTTACACCTACGCCACTAAATTTTTTAGTACAACTAAAAATTGATAAACATAAAAATTTAATTAATCATTTTGTTACTCGACACCCTACGAGTACACCTTGAACTGATAAATTTTTGCAAACAGAACATACGATAGGCATTTCAGCTAGAAACATAATAAACGAGAAAGGGTAATAACACTTTTATGCAATTCGTTGTATCTCGTCATAAAATGCGTCAATTCTCATGTGACCTGTTGTCATCCAATGTAATGCGCCAGCATCAAGTAATAGTTGTCGTGTCGTGATTAACTGGTTTTCTTTACGTCAGAGGAACTCTTCTTCCGTTAGTAAGTTGGCGTAGTCATATTTGATTTGGTACAAAGTGGCGGCATGCATAATTTCATCGGCAGGTGTCTCTTCAAACTATTCTCGATGTGCATGTACAGCTTCGGTTTCCGAAGCTGATAGTCTCTTAAAAGCTTTAGTGAGAGTCTCACCAAATTTTTCAATCGCTATTAGTTCATTAATTGGTGGGATTTCTTCATAGGTCACGGCTCACTTCCTAATGTTATTAACAATCTTCCTTTAGATCTTAAACAAGACCTCACACGCCGTACATTTTTAAACCAGTTTAATGCCACAAGTTTCATAGGCATTCTGAGGATTCTCTGGCCTTTTAGTTTTGAAACCATTTTCATTCAATAATTGATCTTCACTTTTCAAGCTCCAAGCGACATCGGCTTTCTCAATCATTGATATAACGGACTCATAACTAGGGTTACTACCTAAACTTAACAACCTATCAACCAAATCAGAAACAGTGAGAATGTGTTCAAAATGGAAAAGTGATCTATCAGGATCGTTCATTTTAGATTTTTGAACTGACCAACCATACTGGCTCAAGTCCCCTACTCCCATTTGAACAGCTAATTCCTGAGCCTTCACTGAGACACAAGGTGTAATGAAGTCTTCAAGTTTTCTAAAGCCTTGCTGAATAAGGTGTTTAATCCACTTCTGCTCAATTTCATCATCCGTTGAGTGATATGAATTCACTAGGTCTGTCATCGTTTTAACAACCAATTCAGTAGATACATTTTCTCGATAACCCACAGTTACACCTCAACTCCAATATAAAAACCACCGTCGACTTTAGTCCGTAGTCAATATGTCACATTTAGATGATAATTTTAAAATGAATGATTCAAATTTAGAAAATATATTTGGTAAGGTTCTCAAAAACTTGAGACTAGAATCTGGTTACTCACAAGAGAAACTGGCCCTCGACTGTGAGTTAGATAGAACCTACATATCCATGTTAGAGAGGGGGAAGAGACAACCTACCCTTAAGACAATCTTTACTTTGTGTGAGAAGTTAAATTTTTCACCTTCGGAAATGGTGAAATTAGTAGAAGTAGAGGTGAATGAGACCGAGTGACCTATAAAATGGACATGGTAGACATGCAGTATTTAAGGGGGATCGTGTCCACCTAATATAATTTTGGTCAACATCATGACACTCTGTTTTAAGGGACAATGTTGACCAAGTTTGTCCTAATGTGATCATACTATAAAAAATGAAGATCTGAGGTTCATTTAAAAACCAATTTTATACTCCATTGATTTTACTGATATTTTTAGATTTCCCCAAAAAGAACATACGATAGGCTTTCCAGCCAAAAACTCCATAAACGAAAAAATAGCAATAACATCAATATGTTACCACCATTTTTAGTGAGTTATAAATTTGTCCTATCGCTCACTAACCATATTGATGGTATGGTCACTTTAAGACAAAGCTAAGTTAACGAAAAATCCTGACTTTTTCTTTATCCCACCTCATTAAAACATGCACACGAAACCAAGCTGGTTTTAATTGTCAGTATCAAAGGATTCAGTTTGATTAGGGGCTTTTGCCAGAGCGGGTAAAACGGTTATTGTCGGCTAAGTATACGTTGCGAGTTTTTGCCGAGCTTACTTTTTTCTCACATTTGAAACTGATAATAATTTGCTCTAACATTCATTTTTTGAAATCTAAAAGATAATGAGCAGGACGCATGACATTCTTTCAAGAGCTAAAACGCCGTAACGTATTTAAAGTTGCCAGTGTGTATTTAGTAACCAGTTGGCTTGTGCTGCAAATTGTAGCGGTAATCACACCTTCCCTTAATTTACCCATAATGTTTAGTACCATAACCACAGTCATACTAGGGTTGGGATTTCCCATAGCCTGCATTTTTGCCTGGGCGTTTGAGTTAACCCCCGAAGGCATGAAATTTACACGTGATGTCGAGCAAGAAGAGTCTACTCGCCATGATAACGGGCATAAAATAAACGCTCTGTTGGCTGGAACATTAATGCTCGTATTGGCTTTTGTTGCTTACGATAAGTTTTTCAATTACCAAATTGATGAATCCAAAGAGTTGTCAATCGCAGTGCTTCCGTTTCAGGATATGAGCCCTGACGGCACTCAGGAGTATTTTGGTGACGGTATTGCTGAAGAAATTTTAAATTCACTGGCACGGCTTAACAAAATGCTGGTGATATCCCGTACCTCGTCTTTTAAGTTTAAAAACAAAAATGATGATATTCGCAAAATTGGTGAATTACTAAACGCCAATTACGTGCTGGAAGGCAGTGTTCGCAAAGATCAAGACATGGTGCGCATTACCGCCCAGCTCATTGAGGTTGAATCAGGCGTACACCTTTGGTCACAAACCTATGATAGAAAACTTGAAAGTATTTTTTCACTGCAGGATGAACTGACTTATGCTATTACCCAGGCGTTAAAACTGAACCTGTTACCCGAAGAAGTAAAAACAGACACAGGCATGACTGCCAATCAACGGGCCTATGATTTGTTTCTTAAGGGCAGAGACCTGGCCTACCAGCGCAACGCTAGTGCCATTAGACAAGCAATACAATACTTAAAACAGGCCATCGATTTAGACCCAAATTTTTATCAGGCGCATGCACAATTGTTATTTGTACACCAGCTGTCAATGACGTATGCCGGTATTAAGCGGGAAACGGCCCATAATGCCATGAAAGATTTGTTTCATCGCCTAGCGTCAACCAATATAGATTTTCCATTAAAGACAGCAGCCAAAGCACAGTTTCTATATGAGGTGCAAAATAAGCCAGAACTTGCGGCGCCTTTGTATTCCCTTGCCAAACAACAGGCGTTTTCAAACTCCATCATCAACAACGAAGCGTTAGGTTTTAGTCTTTTTAATAGCGAGCTAACCATGAAGGAAGTAGTCGAAGAACGCATAGCCTACGATAGAATCAATCCCATGGATGAAGTGAACTTGGCAAATTTAATTGGATATAGCTATTGGATTGGAGATACCGAAAAAACAGCACAATTTCGCGCCCGCCTGGAAAAGCAATCCCCGTTTCACTCATTAAATGCAGCGATAAACGTTGGTTTTTTAAGTCTCAGCCAACCAGAGGCGGCACTTGAGTATTTGACCGCTTTTGTTGGTAACTTGGCACCTCAAACAAAAGTTGATCATATCGAATTACTATTGGCTGTCGGCAAGGTTAAACAAGCGACTGAGCTATTATCACAAAATATTCGCCAGCATCCTGCCGGTATTAACCGCTTTAAGACCAGCTATGCTCATCTTTTATATGACAGGCAAAGTCACCCAAATGATTACCTTGACGCAAAGCAACAACTGAGCAGCTTGCCTTTTACTGACCAGACTAAAAAAGAGGCTGAACAATGGGTGCATGTACTGGATGGCAACTGGGACAACTTTATTAGAGATATGGATGAACAAAAATTAGATGCCAAGGCACTAATCACAATGGTTGGGCAGGGCCAAAAAACTCCTTTGGCTTATACCTTAATAAAAAAAGTGAACGGTGATAACGGATATGCTAGCGCCCTGCTCACTGACAGTCATTTTCAATCTCTTGTAAGTCAGTGCAAAGAGTCTCAAATTTGGACAGCAGTCTGTCCCGCTATTTTGTACTTGGCGGATGCCTATGACTTGAACGAACTATTGCGTTATACCAAAGTGAATTTAGCCGGCAGCGTAGATGGACACTTTGAAAAACGCTACCTGCTTACTTCTCCTTTTTGGTTAATGCTGCACGCTCATCCAGAGTTTAAAGGGATGGCAGAGGAATATTTAAACAATACTTTTAGAAAATGGCGCATGCCAGAGAGCAGTAAACTGAATGAAGCTTGAATCTTTTATGTACTGATGCCAAACATACTTTACCTTCCGTTTGTAGAGGGTAAAGCTCCACAATAATAGAGAGCCCGCGTACTGTTTCTAATGACGGCTTTGTTAGGCTGTTTCAGTGAGATGTGAAGTCTTGAGTAGGATACTAGTCCTCAAAGTAGCACTCCTCCGGCTTTGGCTCCGCCAACAAAACCTATTATCTGCCACGATCCGATACCGGGTGGGCTATGGACCAATACCCCACCCACCTGCGGCAGTCGATCAGCCAGCTATTTCAGCGTCGTAGTGTATTCAATGCCGGGAAATTGGACCGCATCAGGCAAGAGCACCTCGTGTGCGGCTTGGTCGCCCTTGAGTATATCCAGCAAAAACGCGGTGGAAAAGTGATGAATCAGATCCAGCGCACGGCGCTTGTCCCAGACCGGATCAAAGCAGAAATAATCATAATATGAGATCTCCGTGATCCAGGGTATGTTTTCACACGGGCTGCCCATAGCCAAGTGCCCGGCGCCCTCCAAGGCCACCAGCGCCTTCTGCGCGCTGGCAGCATAGTCATACGACGGTTTGCTTCCCCATTCGTATGGCGTGCCGGTGTCTGCAGTTCCTCCTATTGCCATCATGGGCAGCATGATTTTGGACAACCCCGCCTTATCAAACAAGTATGAGTCACCCGCCATCGGGACAATCGCGGTGACACGAGGATCCCCGAACGACGGCCACAACCCTTCAGGCACTGAATCTAGCCCGGCTCGCGCAGCCATCTCAGCTTCACTGCTCACTAGAGGAATACAAAGAGAGGCCTTTGGATCGTCAGGGAGGAGTTTTGCACAGCGCTTTTTAAAGGCACTAAAGTCGTACTGTGCTCCGCCCATGGCCAGCGCCGTGTACCCGCCATACGAGTGACCCACCACTGCCACGTTCTCCATGTCGATCTGCCCTGCAAAGGCTCCGCCTGTTGCTGTAAGCTCCTCAGCATAATCCAGCGTCTGCTTGATGTCGTGCTGGCGGTCAATTGATGACGCTGGCACATCCTCACTCCACTTCTTTTCTATGTGATCGGGCGCAAGAACAATGAATCCATGAGAGGCATAGTGTTCAGGCGTGGCGTTATACCACTCCGGATTGAGGGTGTATCCATGGGAAAAGGCCACCAGTGGATAAGGTCCCTTGGTGTCATCGACAAGTGCATCCATAAGGGCTTGTCCATAGACGACAGATGGTTTGATGCTTTGCCATTTTTGTTTTTTTAGCGTGAACTCATAAGTGATTTCTTCTTTTGCTCCTGTTGGGTTGAGCGCTGGATACCAGATACCAACTTCCAGAGGGCGTACAGTCTCTTCACCTATGACCAGTGACCTGTAGCCGACCTTAAATGGGCCTCGCACGGCATAGGGAGGTATATCGGGGCGCAGATCTTTGGAAGCTGATAAGCCTCTGTCTGGCAAAGGTGTTTGCAACCTCTGGCAAGCACTGGTGAGCAGTACCACGAGCATAACCCCCATAAATAGGAGGTTCAATGAAAACCTGATTACACTTCCTTTGGGTTGTCGTTGACTAAAATTGATGACCATATGTTCCCTCCTTGTAGAACTCTAGAATTTTGCACTACGTGTATACTAGTGCGAACTGCCAAACGTTCAATGCCAAAATATCACTGGTCATTAATTCATAGCAAATACCCTCTATTGGACATAATGTCCGATCAAAAAAGGTAACGACATTACCCCCCTGAGTCAGAATAGATAATTGGACTCCCCTCCCATTAGCGATAGACTCGTAGTCTGCGCAAAAAAGAAGGAATTGGAGTCCCAAATGAAGAATACAGATTTAATAGTCGGTGTTGATTTAGCTAAAAATAAAATTCAAGTCTGCGTTTTTAAATGTAGAAAAGTGCTTTCCAATAGTGAAATGACACCGGATGAGTTTGCCAATTGGCTTGTTAATTCATCACCTTCTTTGATCGTATTTGAAGCTTGCGGCACTTCTAATTACTGGAAACAGAAGGCATCTTCTCTTGGGCACGAAGCCAGGATTATTTCCGCTAAATTAGTTTCGGCTGTACGGCAAAATCAAAAAACAGATAAGAATGACGCCCTAGCAATCATTCAATCTGCAATGTTACCTGATGTGAACTTTATATCAGGGAAATCCGTCGAGCAACAACAGCTTCAATCAATGATGCGCCTTCGAGAGCTCTGTATTAAACAAAAAACCGCCTTATCAAACCAACTAACAGCTTTACTCGGGGAATTCAATATACGAGTTTCCAGTAGAAATGGCGGGCTACGTGGAGCTATGGAATTGACGTTAGAAGATGGAGAAAATGATTTATCTTTTGAGTTCCGAGATGCGCTAACCGCTGCCTGGCAACAATACCTGACTCTATCTCAAACAATAAGTGCCTATGACACAAGTTTGGAAAAAGCGATTCAATCCCACCCTGATTGCCAAAAACTACTAAAAATTGAGGGAGTAGGAATGATCAATGCGATTAACCTTTACATCGCTCTGGGTTGCGCAGAACTTGGGGTTTTTAATAAAGGTAAAGACGCGGCAGCCTGTATCGGCCTTACCCCAATTCAGCATTCAACAGGAGGGAAAGCTAAGCTGGGTTCAATTGGTCGGTATGTAAAGAACGGTTTGCTAAGGAGTCAGCTAATTACAGGTTCCTTATCGGCAATAAATCAGATGTTAAAACGAGAGGCTAAGACGAAAAAGGAGATGTGGATCAAAGGATTAGTCGACCGACGAGGTAAAAAGTGCGCAGCCGTAGCGCTAGCCAATAAAACAGTAAGAACGGCATTTACCATGCTCACCAAAGGAACAGAATACAAAGCTGAACCGCTAAATACTTAAGTAAGAAATTCAACAGATAAAATGCATTAAAGAAGATAAAAATCAACTGGTTAAGGCAGGCGACAACAAAGAGTCAAGAGCTCGCAGAATAGAATTGCCGATCAGTTCGCGTAAATATCACAGAGCCAGAGTTAGCTACTCATTTAGAACTCGTACATAAGTTCGCATTTATTCTTTTAAGATAAATTTTTCTGTTGACAAACGGGGAGTCCACATAAGTTGTCACCCCTAAATTTTAATCGTTATTAATAGTCAGAGGGCGTAAGTTAGGTATGAAGTGGCAAGGTATTCAGCAGAAAGAAAACAAGCTATCCTAAGCAAGGTTCTCCCACCAGAGAATCAGTCAGTAAGAGAAGTTGCGTTAGCGCAAGGCATTCATTTTCAAACAATCTATTCTTGGCTTAAAGAAGTCAGAGGTAAAGGGCATTCAGTGTCAGATAATCATTCATCAGCTCATTGGTCTGATGCACAGAAGTTTTCAATTGTAGTAGAAACCGCTAGCTTATCTGAGGCGGAGTTAAGTCAATATTGCCGAGAAAAAGGCTTATACCCAGAGCAGGTTAAATCCTGGAAAGCCGAGTGTATGCAAGGCTTTAAGAGCACTAAAGAGCAACAAAAAGCAGAACGTCAACGCGCTAAAGAAGATAAACAAGAAATCAAAAAGCTTAAACGCGAATTACGGCAAAAAGAAAAAGCCTTGGCTGAAACGGCTGCATTACTGGTACTGCGAAAAAAGTTGGATGCGCTTTGGAGCGAAGACGAGGAAGACTGACGACGCCACCAGAGCGCAAGGCCCTTATTGCCTTAATTGACGAAGCTTGTGACAACGGTGCCAGAAAGGCCGTAGCGAGTGTCGAAGCGGGAATTTGTTTAAGGACTTATCGCCGTTGGTCTCCGGCATCAGGGCTACAAAGTGATTTACGTCCAACGGCTAAGCGTAAAGCGCCACGCAATAAGTTAACTGAGGCAGAAATAACGCAAATCCTGACGGTGTGTAATGAAGTGCCCTATGCCAGCTTGCCGCCGTCACAGATAGTGCCAACGCTGTTAGATGAAGGCCGCTACCTGGCCTCTGTCTCGACGTTTTATCGGGTATTGAAAGCAAAAAATCAGCTACATCATCGCGGTCGAAGCAAGGTGCGAAGTAAGTCGAATAAGCCTGTAACTTATGTTGCGACAAAGGCTAATGAAGTGTGGTCATGGGACATCACGTATTGTGCAGCCAGCGTGAAAGGACAATACTATTATCTTTATATGCTTGAAGATATTTATAGCCGAAAAATCGTTGGCTACGAGGTGCACGAAGATGAATGTGGTGAGAAAGCGGCCGAGCTGCTTCAGCGCAGCTGCTGGCGAGAGCAGATAAGCCAGCAGCCACTGGTGCTGCACTCAGATAATGGCGCTCCGATGAAGTCCATTACCTTAAAAGCAAAAATGGAAGAGTTAGGCATAACGCCATCGTATAACCGCCCCAGGGTTAGTAACGACAACCCGTTCTCGGAATCAACGTTCCGGACGCTGAAATATCGGCCAAACTGGCCTTCTCACGGGTTTAAAAGCTTGTCAGAGGCTCGTGAATGGGTGCAGAAGTTTGTTGACTGGTATAACAACGAACATAAACATAGCCGCATTAAATTCGTTACGCCGTCACAGCGGCACATGGGCATTGATGGTGAAATCTTAGCTGCCAGGAAAAAAGTAATCGAAGCGGCTAAAGGAAGAAAGCCAGAACGATGGTCTGGAAACGTGCAGAACTGCGATAAAGTTGGCCCGGTAACGTTAAATCCGGAAAAAGAAATTAAAGAAGCTGCATAAAAATTAAGTTAGCGGTGACAACTGTCTTGAAAAACGCCGGATATATGCGTATTTCGGTGAAACCGGACAGTCATTTCGGTTGATTCCGATCACCCTATAACGTCCTTTAACTTCCTCTCTTATTTTTAACTTAAGTGATCGGATTGGTCTAGTTTTCTCATTGATTCTCCTTGTAGTTCTATGCGGTGGCTGTTGTGTAATAATCGGTCGAGTAAGGCATCGGCAACGGTCGGATTGCTGATCAGTTTGTACCAGTCATTGACCGGCAGTTGGCTGGCGATGATGGTACTGCCGCGCTGATAACGATCTTCCATGATATCCAGCAGGTCATTAGCTTGGCGGGCGTTAAGTTTCTCCATCCCCCAGTCGTCTAAGAGCAGCAACTTACATTTAGCTAACTGAGCAAGCTTTTGCCGATAACTGCCGTCGGCATGGCTCAGGGTCAACTCATCCAATAGCTGGCCGAGTCGATAATAACGTGTGTTGTGATGTTGCTGGCAGGCTTGCTCTGCCAGAGCGCAGCTCAGGTAAGTCTTGCCACATCCGGTTGCGCCAGTGATCAGGATGTTGTGAGCATGATGCAGATATTGCCCACTCAGTAGCTCGGCAACTTGCGTCTTTTTGAGTCCGCGCTCTGCACGGTAATCAAGGTGGTTATCCGGGTTGATGATGGGAACTGTTGGGCCGCAGAAGTCGATAAACAGCTTATCGCCAGCCTTATGGAGCTGGCGCATACTGCGCTTTTGCTTTTTAAGCCAGCGTTGGTAATGCTCACAGAATTGGGTATAACGGTAGGCGGTGACGGGCTCTTGCTGGCAATATTCTTCCCAGAGTAACAGCTTGGTCATGCCGGTGCGTTTTAGCTCCTGATGAAGCACAGTAAAGTCCGGTAGCCGCTTTCCCCGGTTGGTTGTTTTGCCCTGGTAGAGCTTAGCTTCCAGCGCTTTGTCGTCTAGCTTCTCAGGCAACGGCCATGGTAAGCCACTGAGTTTAAATCGACTGAGAATTTCGCTAACCGTTGCTGGGCCGAGTTGGGTGCATTTGGCAATATCTCGCAGGCTTAGCCCAACCTCTATTTTAAGGCGCAAGACATCTTTAATTCGTTTCATTTGAGTTCTCTTTCTTGGCATGGCAGCTAATTTCCTCAAGCAGTTTTAAGGAGTTAAGCTTACCAGTTGATTTATCTAGAAAAAGAACGTTATTTCGGTGATTCCGAACAACGATTTCGGTATTCCGATCACTGATTTCGGAAAATGGCTAAAACTGATCGGATAAAACCGAAACGGGTGATCGGTTTAAACCGAAATGAGCGATCGAATTAAACCGAAACAGGTGTTCGGTTTCCTCCGAAACATGCAATATAGCGATAAAACCAAAGCCTAGCTTCCAAGCTCCTTTAGCTAGTTTAACAATACCTGTATCAGGAAAAGGCATGTCTTTAACAGTTCGTAAAATTTCAATCAGCTCTAACTGTCTATCATTAACCTCAACACCATCGACTGAAACAACTGTTTCTACATAATCCACCAACGAATCCATCATCATATTCGCGTTTTCTTGACTAGGCTGATTTTTGATATTCAACGCACACTCTTCTAAGGTGTTATCAATTTCGGTTGGCGATTGCATAAGTAGAATTCTCGCCGCCTCAACCATGTCTTCTATTGATTCAACATCACTTAGACCTGCTTGCTTAGCACTCTCATAATATGTGTGAACTATCGTATTCACACCAGTTTCGGTTAACTCATTACTCTGCAAATAAATCATTAAGACACACATTGTATGACTCTTTAAAATACTACCTTTGAGTTCATCTGTGGCTTGATTATCTTGTTCTGACGCTAGTTTTTCTACAGCTAAAACGGCTCCACTAAATAGGGCTGTCTTTTTGACAGCTCCTCCCAATGTATCTGAAGTCAAAGCATTATATGCGGCTGCACCATGAAGCAACATTGATATATTTTTCTTATTCATAATGATTTCCTTTTAATTAATAATTCATTCGCTGCATCTCGTCATAAAATGCGTCAATTCTCATATGACCTGTACTCATCCACTGTAATGCGTCAGCATCCAACATCTGTAATGGACGCGTAGTGGTTAATTGATTTTCTTTACGCCATAAGAACTCTTCTTCTGTTAACAAGTTTGCGTAGTCATATTTGATTTGGTACAAGGTCGCGGCATGCATAACTTCATCGGCAGGCGTATCTTCAAACTGTTCACGATGTGCATGTACAGCTTCGAGTTCCGAAGCTGATAGTCTCTTAAAAGCTTTGGTGAGGCTCTCACCAAACTTTTCAATCGCTATTAATTCATTGATTGGCGGGATTTCTTCATGGTTCACTGCTAACTTCCTAATGTTATTAATATTCTTCCTTTAGATCTTAAACAAGACTCAACACACCGTACATTTTTAAACCAGTTTAATCCCACAGGTTTCATAAGCGTCCAATGGTTTTTCAGGTCTTTTGATTTTGAAACCATTTTCATTCAATAACTGGTCTTCATTTTTTAAGATCCAAGCGACATCGGCTTTCTCAATGATCGACTGAACATCATCACAACTGGCAGAACTTCCTAAACAAAGCAACCTTTCAACCAAATCAGAAACAGTGAGAATGTGTTCAAAGTGGAAAATAGACCTATCTAGATCATTCATCTTTAATTTTTGATCTGACCAACCATACTGACTCAAATCCCCTACTCCCATTTCACCTGCGAGTTCCTGAGCCTTTATCGAAACTCTAGGTGTAATGAAGTCTTCGAGTTTTCTACAACCCTGTTGAATTAGGTGTTTAACCCACTTCTGTTCAGTTTCATCATTTGTTGAGTGATAAGAATTAACCAATTCAGTCATTGTTTTAACAACCAATCCTGTAGATACATTTTCTCGATAACCCACATTCACCTCTCAATCTCAAAACAAAATCACTGACGACTATAGTCCGTAGTGAATATGTCACATTTAGATGATGATTTCAAAATGAATGATTCAAATTTAGAAAATATATTTGGTAAGGTTCTCAAAACCTTGAGACTAGAATCTGATTACTCACAAGAGAAACTGGCTCTAGACTGTGAATTAGATAGAACCTATATATCCATGTTAGAAAGGGGTAAGAGACAACCTACCCTTAAGACAATCTTTACTTTATGTGAGAAGTTGAACTATTCACCTTCTGAAATGGTAAAAATGGTTGAAGTAGAGGTCAAAAACTCCCCTTAATATAACCTTGGTCAACATCATGACACTCTGTTTTAAGGGACAATGTTGACCAACTTTGTCCTAAAATGATCATACGAATAAAAATGGAAAATTGAGTTAGAGTTAAAAACCAACTTTATACTCCATTGATTTTACTTGAAATTTTATCTTTTCCCAAAAAGAACATACGATAGGCTTTCCAGCCAAAAACTCCATAAACGAAAAAATGGTAATAACATCAAACAGTTATTACCATTTTTAGTGAGTTATAAATTTGTCCTATCGCTCACTAACCATATTGATGGTATGTTCACTTTAGGACAAATCAAAATATTAATGCCCTATTGCTTTTAGATAACAAACCAAATCCACCAAATATAAAAAGCACTTACAGGTGCGTATTCCGGTGATTGGGATCAGTGATTCCGGAGCAACGGGATCACCTCGTGCTTGACGCATTGGATGAGTGGCTAGTTTTACCCTAAGTGATCCCGTTGCGTCAATTCAGATTGTGTTTTTCGC
>Ga0213832_1000513_pt1 | contig 24616 bp, 17 predicted proteins | sample SWATP13_FD_161660 | JGI IMG/M metagenome (GOLD analysis project Ga0213832, IMG submission 161660) | Coastal seawater microbial communities from Marineland, Florida, United States - SWA TP1 #3 | ecosystem: Environmental > Aquatic > Marine > Coastal | place: USA: Florida | collected 2016-08-06 | reverse complement strand
ATCATAAGTTAAATTTGATTGGCAGCGTTATGATTTCCTTTATAGTGATGCCATGACTAACCCGTAGAGTAAATCTTCGTCACCGGTTTACTCAGGATCACGTACAGCGCTACGTGATAAAAACTTAAGGAACCCGTAATGAGCACAATTCGTCAGCAAGACTTCATCGATAGCATTGAAGATGCATTGCAATACATTTCTTTTTATCACCCTCTCGATTTCGTACAAGCCTTAGAAAAAGCTTACAACAAAGAGCAAAGTAAAGCGGCAAAAGATGCCATCGCGCAAATTTTAATTAACTCTCGTATGTCTGCTGAAGGTAAACGTCCACTGTGCCAAGATACAGGTATCATTACTTGTTTCGTGAAAGTAGGTATGGATGTTAAGTGGGATAAAACAGACATGACTGTTCAGCAAATGGTTGATGAAGGTACACGTCGCGCATACTTAAACCCAGACAACCCGTTACGTGCATCAATTGTTGCAGACCCAGCTGGTACGCGTAAAAACACCAAAGACAATACTCCTTCAGTTGTTCACATCGACTTAGTGCCAGGCGCTGAAGTTGAAGTAATGGTAGCTGCGAAGGGCGGCGGCTCAGAAAATAAAACGAAAATGGTTATGCTTAACCCATCTGATGATGTGGCTGCATGGGTTGAAAAAACATTACCAACGATGGGGGCGGGCTGGTGTCCACCTGGCATGCTAGGTATAGGTATTGGTGGTACGGCTGAAAAAGCAGCGGTACTAGCGAAAGAATCATTAATGGATCCGGTTGATATTCACGAGCTTATTGAGCGCGGCGCCGAAACAACTGAAGAAAAAATGCGTATCGATATTTTCGAACGCGCTAATAAATTAGGTATTGGTGCACAAGGCCTAGGTGGTTTAACAACTGTGGTTGATGTAAAAATCAAAACGGCACCGACTCACGCAGCATCAAAACCAGTGGTAATGATCCCTAACTGTGCAGCAACACGTCACGTTCACTTCACGTTAGATGGTTCAGGCCCTGCTGACCTTAAAGCACCGAAACTAGAAGATTGGCCAGAAGTTACGTTCGAAGTAGGTGAAGGTACACGTCGTGTTGACTTAAACACACTGACTAAAGAAGACACACAAGAATGGAAGATGGGTGAAACTGTACTTCTGTCTGGTACTATTTTAACGGGTCGTGATGCCGCGCATAAGCGTTTACAAGATATGATCCAATCAGGTGAAGGTTTACCTGAAGGCGTTGATTTCGATAACAAGTTTATCTACTACGTTGGCCCTGTAGATGCAGTGGGTGATGAAGCGGTAGGTCCTGCTGGCCCAACAACAGCAACGCGTATGGATAAATTCACTGATATGATGTTAGAAAACACAGGCATCATCGGTATGATTGGTAAAGCTGAGCGTGGCCCTGCAACGGTTGAATCAATCAAAAACAATAAGTCTATTTACTTAATGGCGGTAGGTGGTGCGGCTTACCTTGTATCTAAAGCAATCAAGAAAGCACGTGTTGTTGCATTCGAAGATTTAGGTATGGAAGCAATTTACGAGTTTGAAGTAGAAGATATGCCAGTAACGGTTGCTGTGGATAGTGAAGGTGCCAATGCGCACACGCAAGGCCCTGCTATTTGGAAAGCAAAAATTGAAGAACTTGATGGCAAATTAAAATAACCATCTTGCAACGCTTTTAATAAAAACGGCGCACCTGCGCCGTTTTTTTTCAGCTCTGACCAGTCTCAGTTATTTTCTCAACATATCTTTAAAAAGCAGATTCTTCTTGGCTTTATTGCTACATTCTTCTTGTCACTTTTTCTTTACGCTATACTTTACCTTTACGTTCACGTAATAAAGTTGCTGATGTAAATAGTTTATTTTGAATTAACAATGCTTAATATTTGCTTTGGTAGGTATATTTTTCCCTTAAAGTGTTATTTTTTGAGTGATTGTTTCAATGTGGGAACTTTGCTTAGTTTTATCATCTCATTTAGTGGCAAGGGAGCATTCGAAGTGATAGAGTCTCGGCAATTTCAGCGCTCACACCCTTTGGGGTAAGAAAATTTCGGAGTATTTAACTGTGGCTGTATTTAATAAAGTCGACTTTGATAACCACGAGCAAGTGGTGTTTTGTTCAGATAAAGAATCAGGCCTTAAGGCGATTATTGCGGTTCATAATACCAAGTTAGGTCCAGCTGTTGGTGGTTGTAGAATGTGGGACTACGCAACGGATGAAGCTGCCGTAACAGATGCACTTCGTTTATCAAAAGGTATGACGTATAAAAATGCTGTGGCACGTTTACCATTTGGTGGCGGTAAGTCAGTAATTATCGGTAATGCAAAAGAAATTAAATCAGAGCAGCTTTTCCGTGCATTTGGTCGCCAATTAGAGCGTTTAAGTGGTAGCTACTATTCCGCTGAAGACGTAAACATCACCTGTGATGATGTGGCTATCATGAACAAAGAAACTAACTATGTACTAGGCCTTGAAGGCAAAAGTGGTAACCCATCACCATTCACAGCCTATGGTACGTTCTTAGGTATTAAAGCCGCTTTACAACACCAACGTGGTCATCAAGATCTTGCTGGTATCAAAGTAGCAGTGCAGGGCTTAGGTGCAGTAGCATACGGTCTTTGTAAGCATTTGCACGAAGCGGGTGCAACGTTATTTGTAACAGATATTAACGAGCAAGCAGTTGCGCGCGTTGTTAATGACTTCAATGCAACGGCTGTGGGTATTGATGAAATCTACGACTTAGATGTTGATGTATATGCACCATGTGCACTAGGCGCAACGGTAAACGATTTAACGATCCCTCGTTTAAAGGCAACGATTATTGCAGGTTGTGCGAATAACCAATTAGCAGAGTCTCGTCACGGAGAAATTATCCGTGAAAAAGGTATCTTATATGCACCAGATTACGTAATTAACGCAGGTGGTATTATCAACGTTTACTACGAAACTGCACCAGAAGGTTATAGTGCAGAAGCATCAACTAAACACGTTGAAGGTATTTTTGATACGCTAACTGAAATCTTTGCTCGCTCTGAAAAAGAGCAAAAATCGACGCATTTAATTGCCGATGAACTAGCATTAGAAATCATCGAAAACGGTTTATAATTTAGTAAATCGACTAAATTTATAGTTAAAAAAAGGTGCGCAAGTCGCACCTTTTTTGTCTCTGTTATTTATCGCATCAAGGTGACGAAGTAATGCTTGCTAGGTACACTCGGTTTTTAAATCTCGAGGACGCCTAATGAAAACTCTATCTTGTGAAGTCACCCCAATTGATCTTAATACTTGGCCTCGTAAACAGCATTTCGCTTTCTTTAAAGAATTTTCTCTGCCTTTTTTTAATGTGTGTGTGTCGCTCGACATGGCGGCTCTTTACAACAAGTGCAAAGCAGAGCCGTATTCGTTCTTTCACAGCTATGTCTACCTAACGCTTGAAGCATGTCATGACTATGCGCCAATGCGTCAACGTATAGTTGATTCTCTACCTGTGCAGTTGTCATCAGTTCGAGGTAGCGTGGTTGAGTTGGCTGAGGATGAAACATTCCGCTTTAGTTATTTTGAAAAACACGCCTCGATTGAAGACTTCTCAAAACACGCCATTGCAGTGGGTAAAACAAGTAAAGCAAAACCATTTTTCTCTGATGCATTTGCTGCAACAGAAGGGCAACCTGATCTTATCCATATATCAGTGCTACCGTGGTTAAATTTTACTGGTTTTTCTCATGCTGTGAGTGAAGGTCATGGTCTTGGCATTCCTAAATTTGTATTTGGTCAGTTTGACTTAAAAACTGGCAAGATGCCGCTATCAATCGATGTGCATCACGCGTTGATGGATGGCTTACATGTCGCACGTTTTGTAAAACTACTGCAAGAAAAAATTAATGATTTTTGTAAATGATTGTTGCTAATTGTGATTAAACTGAGTAAAAATTAGCACTTAGGTAGTATTTGCTCAGTTGGTTGAATTTTCGCTTATTCTGCAAAACTATACACAGTAATAATGATAATAAATATCAAGGTTTTATTTTATGGCGCGGGTAATCTGCTGTGTGTTGTTATTTTTAAGTTTTGGGCTTATAGCCAAACCGGCACGGCTGTCATTAACAGATTACTTCACTGAAACATGGAGCACTCGCTCTGGCCTACCGCATAACAGTATCAATAGTGTTAGCCAAACAAAAGATGGTTATATTTGGGTGGCAACGTGGGAAGGCTTAGCACGTTTTAACGGACGAGAATTTAAACTTTTTACCCGCACAGAACTTCCAGGTTTACCTGACTCAGGTCTACGCAGTTTGATTGCCACAGAGAACGGAGATTTGTACATAGTCGGTGCTCGTGGAGGAATTGCGAAAAGGTCGCAAGGTCATTGGCAGGCACTCCCAGCTTCATCAACAATGGTAAATCATGCCCTTATTACAAAAAGTGGAGAGCTTTGGCTCGCTTTAGAGGGGCAAGGTATACTTTACCGCTCATCTGAACAAGCGCCTGAACAACAGCTACTAGATAAGCTAAGTGTGTATCGATTATTACAAGATAATGATGGTGTTATCTGGGCAGCAACAAGTGATGGCTTATATAAAATTATCAATAAAAAAGTCAGTAAAGTTAGCTCAAATTCAGGTTTACCTGATACATCCGTTTTTACTTTATTACTTACCCAATCAGGTGATTTAGTTGTAGGAACTGAGAGTGGAGCCTGGAAAAAGCAACACGATGTATTTGTTTCCATAAATGATATTTTAAACAATGAATCAATATCGAGTTTGCTTGAAGATGCAAAAGGGGACTTATGGTTTGGCACCATTAATAAAGGTGTTTTTAGGTTAAGTGAGCGAGGGCTCGAGAACCTAGATGCGGATGATGGATTGCCTAACAACCGGATCTTATCTCTTTGGCAAGATCGTGAAAAAAGTATCTGGGTTGGTACTAATGCAGGACTGTTTAGATTACGAGAAGCGCCATTTACCAACTGGAGTCAAAGTCGGGGGTTGGCATCTGATTATGTCAGAACAGTTCTTTCCCACTCCGATGGCAGTGTATGGGTTGGAAGCAGTAATGGGCTCAACCGCATTGAGAAGGGTGAAATTAGCACTTTAAGACAAGCTTATGAACGTGATCCTTTATCGGTGTTGAGTTTAACCGAAGATAAAAAAGGTGATGTTTGGTTAGGCACGTATACAGCCGGCTTAATGAAAGTCGTTAATAGTAAAATTTACCCTGTAAAAAATAGAAAAAACGGTTTAATCAGCAATGAAGTTCGTTCGTTACTTTTTGATTCTGAAAATAATTTATGGATAGGTACTGCCAGTGGTTTAACAAAGTTAAGCGAAGATGGGCAAGTGTATTCTTATACATCAGAAAATGGTTTAGCGGGTGACTTTATTATAGCCTTGGCGGAGGACACTCAAGGTCGATTATGGATTGGTACCGGAGTCGGTGTGTCAATTTATACACCGTCTGAGGACCGTTTTGCCACTATCACTTTTCCAGAATACTTTAGCACTGAATACGCGTTTGGCTTTTATGTAGACGATACCGATATGTGGTTAGCCACTGACAGAGGGTTGGTTCGTTATAATATGCTAAACGACACAATGGCACTATTTGGTCGTCAAGAAGGGCTACCTGTCGATAAATTATTTCAGATAGTTGAGCAAGGTGGCTCACTTTGGTTGACAAGTAATAGAGGTATTATTCAGGTAAACAAGGCGCAATTAGTCGCATTTTTAGATGAGCCTGACCGCGTTAATCCACTTACTGTGTCCATGCAACTCTATGATGAAGGTGATGGCATGCTGAGCGCTCAAGCTAATGGAGGCTCAACACCTGCAGCAACACTTCACTCTGATGGGCAAATATGGATTGCTACCGCCCGTGGTGTTGCTGTCGCGACGCCTGAGCGGCTAAAAGAAGCCAGTACACGTCAATTATCCACCGTCATTGAAAGCTTTGATGTGGATGGCAGAGCGGTTACATTGCCACCAAGTAATGAAGTGCTTAACTTGTCGCCAGGTATTTCTCGGGTGTCTTTTAATTATGCGGGGCTGAGCTTTATTATGCCTCAGCGACTTAACTATCAGACCCAACTGAGCGGTTACAATGAACAGTGGGTTGATAGAGGGCGCTTGGCTATTACTGAATACACGAATTTAGCGCCAGGTGAGTATACCTTTAAAGTGCGTGCCGGCTATCCCAACAGCGATTGGCAAGATAACGAGCAAGTTTTACGCTTTAGAATAGCCCCTTATTTTTGGCAGAAGACAAGCTTCAAACTTTTAATCGTTTTTGCCTTTATTCTAATAGCTTACAGTATTTATAAATTTCGTTTATACCACTATAAACGGATTGAAATAGAGTTAACCGAAAAAGTAGAGCAACAAATGCATGACTTGAAAAAGCAAGCGGATGCATTTGCACATTTGGCTAATCATGATCAGTTAACTCAGTTGCCTAATCGACGCGCTTTCGATGTTTGTTTGTCACAAAGTTTTGATAAATTTAGAAAAGAGAATAAATTCTTCTCTATTGCGATCATGGATATTGATCATTTCAAGTCAATTAACGACAATTTTTCTCATCTAATAGGTGATAAAGTAATTTGTGAAATAGCACGCTTACTCACTTTAAATTGTACCCATATAGGTCAAGCTGCTCGCTGGGGTGGCGAGGAATTTACGCTCTTATTCCCAGAAAAAACAGCAAAAGAGGCGGCACGAGTATGTGATGTTATTCGCCTTGAGATTGCAAACTATGATTTCTCGCATATCGCCAGTGGTTTGTCTGTTACGGTTAGCTTTGGTTTAGCTGACAGCCAAAGTGCAAGTGATTACGATCGGCTTTTAGCACAAGCTGATAAGGCATTATATTGCGCCAAATCCGCAGGACGAAATCAGGTTGTTATTTACCGCAATGAATAATTAGTTCCTCAATCAGTTATTGATTACAAAATAAAATGTTTTATTTTTGTACACGTTTTCGGCTTCAAGGTGGTGTTATTAAAGGTACATTACTTACGTTAATGTTTACATAAAAATATAAAATTAACAATTTATTCACTTTTGATCTACATTTTTGTTCCCCGTATGGGGTTTTATAAAAGGGAACAAAAAGATGAATAAACATTTACTAACACTTGCGGTTACGACTGGACTTGGTTTTTCTTCTATAGCATTTGCCGGTGTGCATAACCATGAAACGTTTGAATTTTCAGACCAAGCAGTAGAACAACTGAATCTTAATTCATTATTAATTATGGATGACCAAACATTTGTATTTAATAATGACCTATTAAATGAGGACTGGGATAACTACTTCGCGTCGTATGCCCCTGAACTTCAAAGTAAACAAGCTTTTATACTACACTGGGCTGGCTATTATAGTATTAACCCAAAAGTGATTTTGGCACTGATTGAACAGCAAAGTGAGGGACTCTCTGATCCTTCGGTTGAATTAGAAAGCGTGTTTAAAAATATCTCTGACAAGCAAGGATTTGAGGAGCAGGTGAAAGACGTTGTATTTAAATTAAGTCAACGTTTCTATGCCTTTAAACACTGGCAAGAGCAAGCCGTAAAGCATGATAAAAACTCAAACTCCATAAAGCATTTAATTAGGCCTTCACAAGTGAGTACTGCCGCTACAGCTGCGCTTGCCAGCATGATGAGTAAGCAGCATAATTTGCATGGTCAGCCAAATGATTCTTTAACTCGCTTCTTAGATATATTCGAGCAACTATCACCCGAACAGTCTCTTATCTTGAACACAGACCAAGTCACTTTCTCAGGGGAAGAGCAGTCGGTTCAAGCCACATTTACTATGAACTTACCTTGGTCTCAAGGGTATTATTGGTATAGTGGTGGAGCGCATTCAAACACTGGCTCAGGTTATCCTTATTCTTCATTAGACTTTAACAATGGTTCTGGTGGATGGGGAAGCAATACGCCTTGGGTTCAAGCCGCACATGGTGGGGTCATCACTCGTTTTTCGTCATGTAATATACGGGTAACGCACTCAAGTGGCTTTGCAACTAATTATTACCACATGTCTAACTTACAATACAATAATGGTGACACTGTGCAGCCAGGAACGTTGCTAGGTCGTTATGCGAATAGTTATAACCAAGCACTGTGCGAAGGCGGACAATCGTCTGGTCCACACGTACACTTCACTTTATTACAAAATGGTCAGCAAGTTTCATTACATAACCGTTATATCAGTAATTACCGTATTGATGTTGGTAATAGTAACTATGATTCAAATTGTAATAACTTTTATTTTGAGCGCAATGGACGTAGAACCTGTGCTTGGCAACCCTTATACCGTTAATGATGGTAAAAGCCGTGTTTAACACGGCTTTTAATGTTCAATTAATTTATCAAGTATTGATCTTTTCTTGTTTGCACACATTTAACTACTAAGACCGTTTTTTAGGCGATGGTAATGCTTAACCTATTTTTGTTACTTTCCTTAGTTATTTTTATTGTGTGTTATTGGCGCTGGGATGATATTAGAAATCATTTTTGGCAAAAAAAATACCATCGTTTTGCTCTTAACTCACAGCAAAAGAATTTGTTGCTAAAGTACATGCCCATCTACCAAAGAATGACCGACGCCGATCGTGAAAAGCTGGAACGACATATCGTTTGGTTTTTAAATGAAAAACGTTTTATTGGTTGTGATGGCTTAAAACTTAACGAATCTATGAAGCTGATAGTTGCTGCTGATGCGTGTTTGTTAGTGCTCAATAAACCCTGGCCTTTGTACCGTAATGTAAGAGAAGTTTTATTGTACCCTAGTGCTTATTATGCGCCCGAGACTTCGCGAGATGGTGCAGGTTTAGTAAGTTATCACAACGCTGTTCGTCAAGGAGAGTCATGGCCTGGAGGTACATTAGTGCTTAGCTGGCATGATGTACTAGAGGGGAATCGCCTGCCAAGCGATGGTCATAATTTAGTGTTTCATGAATTTGCCCATCAACTAGACCAAGAAACGGGTAAAACCACAGGTACACCGCTGCTTGCCAGTAATGAAGATTACCAAAAATGGGCAAAAGTATTTAGTCGCGCGTTTAATCAACTCAAAACCCATTTAGCTTACGGTATGCCACATGTTATTCATAGTTATGGCGCGACCAATGAAGCTGAGTTTTTTGCTGTCATCACCGAAACCTTTTTAGAAAAACCCGCTGAACTGAGACAATTTGATCCTGAAATTTATCACTTGCTAGTTGGCTATTATCAGTTTGATCCCATTGCGTGGCATTAGTCGACTATTTACGTCTGTTTAACACGAATCACTGGAATCTTGCTATGCTATTTGGTGCAATCTTAAAAGTGTGCAAAAACAATAAAAAGTGAGATTTCAATGAAGAAAATGCTTCATACAGCCCTAGCTGTATCGATTTCACTTGCTCTAACTGGGCAAGTAGTGGCGGCAGAGCAATCAAATGATGACAAATGGCAGGTGGACGCACCAAAAGGCCAATTCCTAGACGCTAAAATTAGTGTTGAGCAGGGCACGTGGATGAATGTGGATATTAGCCCTGATGGTAAAACTCTGGTGTTTGACCTACTTGGCGATATTTATACCATGCCAATGTCGGGTGGTACTGCAACGCAATTAACCAGTGATATTGCATGGCAAATGCAACCACGCTTTAGCCCTGATGGTAAGCACATTGCGTTTACTTCAGACCAAGGTGGTGGCGATAACATATGGGTTATGGATTTAAACGGTGAAAACCAGAAAGCAGTAACGAACGAAACATTTCGTTTGTTAAATAGCCCTGCTTGGAGCCCTGATGGTGACTACTTAGTTGCGCGTAAGCATTTTACTGCAAGCCGCTCTTTAGGGGCTGGTGAAGTATGGCTTTACCACAAAGCGGGTGGTAAAGGTGTACAGCTAACTGCACGCGAAAATGACCAAAAAGACTTAGGTGAACCAATGTTCTCACCGGATGGTCGTTATGTGTATTTCTCGCATGATGCAACGCCGGGTAAAACATTCCATTACTCTAAAGACTCTGTAGCGGGTATTTATAAAATTAAACGCTATGACCGTGAAACCGGTGAGATTGAAACAATTATTGATGGTATGGGCGGGGCTATTCGACCTACACCTTCACCAGATGGTAAAAAGCTTGCGTATATCAAGCGTGATGACTTCCAAACTAGCTTGTATTTATATGATCTGCACACCGGTGAGCATACAAAGCTTTATGGTGAGCTTGAGCGTGATATGCAAGAGACATGGGCTATTCATGGCGTATACCCAACAATTGCTTGGACACCAGATAACGAACAACTGGTCTTTTGGGCGGGTGGGTCAATCCATAAACTAGATGTCGATGATAAGTCTGTCTCGGCTATTCCATTTAAAGTTGAAACTAATAAGCAAATTCAAAAAGCCGTGCGCTTTACACAAAATATTGATAGCGACAATTTTGATGTGAAAATGCTGCGCAATGTACAAATCTCACCGGATGGTGAAACGGCTATTTTTGAAGCGCTAGGTCATATTTATAAACGTGATTTAGAGTCTGGCAAAGTGAAGCGCTTGACTAAGCAAGACGATCACTTTGAATTATTTCCGCAGTTCTCACGTGATGGTAAGAAGATTGTTTACACCACATGGGATGATAACGAACAGGGCTCAATCCGTGTTGTATCTGCGCGCAGTGGCCGTGGCGATACGATTACTAAAGAACCAGGTAAATATGTAGAGCCAACATTTAGCCCAGATGGTAAAACGGTTGTTTATCGTAAAGCGTCTGGCGGCAGTATCCTTAACCCGACATGGTCATTAGAGCCTGGTATTTACTCAGTAAGTGCTAAAGGCGGTGATTCAACACTTATCACTAAATCAGGTTATCAGCCGCAATTTGGTGCAGCGAACGACCGTATATATGTGATGAGTCCTTGGCCAAAGCCAACATTAAGTGTTGTTGAACTTGAATCAAAGCAAGTTCGTAAACTTTATGAATCAGAGCATGCAACAGAGTTTAGAGTATCACCGAATGGTCAATACTTAGCGTTTGCAGAGCGTTTTAAAGTATTTGTTACGCCATTTGTTGAGCGCGGCAAAACCATTAATATTGGCCCGAAAGATAGCCAATTCCCAATTGAGCAGCTTTCTGTTCGCGCGGGTGAGAACATCAGCTGGAGTGGCACAAGCGATAAACTTTATTGGAGCTTAGGCCCTGAGTTATATCATGCAAGTCTAGCGGGTTTATTTGATATTAACCAAAATGCAGAGACTGATTTTAAAGTTAAAAGCGGCGACAACATCGGTTTTACAAAAACCATGGCGGAGCCTAACTCAGTCTTTGCGTTCACTGGCGCGCGCATTATCACCATGAACGGTGAGCAGGTTATTGAAAACGGCGTTATTGTAACTGATGGTAAGCATATTAAAGCGGTTGGCGGTAAAGACAGTGTTGCTATTCCTAAAGGTGCTGAGGTAATTGATGTAACCGGCAAGACGATTATGCCAGGGATTGTTGATGCGCATGCGCATGGCTCGCAAGGTAGCGATGAGATCATTCCACAGCAAAACTGGAAGAACTTAGCAGGTTTAGCGTTAGGTGTAACAACGATTCACGATCCATCAAACGACACCACTGAGATTTTTGCTGCAAGCGAAATGCAAAAAGCAGGCATGATTGTCGGCCCTCGTATTTTCTCCACGGGTACCATTTTATATGGTGCGAATATGCCAGGTTACACGTCGCATATTGATTCGTTAGAAGATGCCAAATTCCACCTTGAGCGCTTAAAGAAAGTGGGCGCGTTTAGTGTTAAATCCTATAACCAACCACGCCGTGAACAGCGCCAGCAAGTGATTGAGGCAGGTCGTGAACTTGAAATGATGGTTGTGCCAGAGGGCGGTTCATTACTGCAGCACAACTTAACCATGGTGGTTGATGGTCATACGGGTATTGAGCACTCAATTCCTGTTGCCAATATCTATGATGATATTCGCCAGCTTTGGTCACAAAGTGATGTAGGTTACACACCGACACTGGGTGTCGCATACGGTGGTATTTGGGGTGAAAATTATTGGTACGATAAGACCGATGTGTGGAATCACCCACGCTTAAGTAAGTTTGTGCCAAAGAATCAGCTTTTACCTCGCTCAATGCGTCGTGTTAAGGCGCCCGATCATCACTATAACCACTTTAACAATGCCCGTGTTGCCAAAGAGCTGCAAGACTTAGGTGTTTTAGTGAACCTAGGTGCTCACGGCCAACGTGAAGGTTTAGCCGCACATTGGGAAATTTGGATGTTTGCGCAAGGTGGTATGACACCACTTGAAGCAATTCGTGCAGCAACCTTAGATCCTGCTAAATACATTGGCCTTGATAACAACATCGGTTCACTTGAGGCGGGTAAGCTTGCCGATTTAATCGTTATTGACGGTAACCCGCTAACGAATATTCGTGATACAGATAAAATCGATTACACCATGATTAATGGTCGTTTATTTGATGCAGCAACCATGAACGAAGTGGGTGAAAAAAAACGCGAAAAGTTATATTTTGAAAAAATCTAACATAGCGAAAATCTAAACTGAAAGCGGCCATAGTGCCGCTTTTTTATTGTTTATTCATTGTTTTAAATGAGGAAACTGTTTAATTCCTACCAGTTTTGCTTGGCAGATCATACCCTCAACGAGTGTCATCAAATAGTGGCTATACGAGTCCAGCTGCGAACTTTCCATGTTATTACACGCTGATAAGCGCAGTTTTATTAACTGCTGCACTGCCATTTTATGCTCTTTGCAGGCTTGATTAATTGGGTTGGCAGGATCAGCAAATTCGGCTGCAGTGTTAATAAATAAACAGCCATTAAAATCACCTAATTCAGTCACTTTAGAATTAAACCACGCTTCATGGCAGCTGATCAAAGCGACTTTAAATTCTTCAATAGTTGTTTGCTTGCTGGTGGCTTGCGTTAACCAATTTAAAAACCTGTTATGTCGCTCACTAAGGCACGCTAGTAATAGTTCATCTTTACTTACGAAATGGTGGTACATGGTTTTTTTAGCGACACCCGCGACACTAATAATCTCGTTTATTCCCACACTATGAATGCCTTTTTGATAAAAAAGTGACAGGGCGGTCAAAATAATATGTGTTCGTTTATCCATAACAAGATCTCAATTGGCGATTAATGATAGCTTGACAGAAGTAGACCGACTTGTCTACCATTTGCCGAGTAGACAAATCGGTCTACTTTTAGGAGGCGTTATGGAAAATAAGGTGAGTAAAGCGGCTATCGCAGGTGTAATTGCTTGTATGGCAATTTTTGTGTTGGCCTATTTACAGCAATTAGGAAATTACGGTATTTGGTTGATGGCACCATTTGGTGCAACTGCGGTGTTGGTATTTGGTGTACCACACAGCCCGCTTGCGAAAGCGAAAAATGTCATCGGAGGGCACCTTTTGACTGCATTAATTGGCGTTGTATTTGTAAATTATGTCGGTGTAGGGCCTGTTGAAATTGCTATCGCCACAGGGCTGGCAATCAGTCTCATGATGTTGACAGACACAATACATCCCGCGGCAGGGGCAAATCCAATTTTGATTATGCAATCTTTGCAAAGTTGGGATTTCTTAGTAATGCCCGTACTGATTGGCACTATTTTTATTGTGCTATTTGGTTATTTTAGTCAATGGCTATTAAATATTCAGCTGGATGAATATAAAAAAACCACTAACGAGTAGTGGTTTTTAAAATTATTAAGTGTAAGTAAATTACACAACACCACGTGGTAAACGACAATCGTGGTCTTTTTCAGCTAGGTTAACGATCCAAAGTTCTTCAGCTTTGTAACCATCATCGTTTGCTTTAACAACAGTGAATGATGCTTTTTTTGCTGTTTTAGCTGGCGCAGCGGTTTTAGTTTTGGTTTTTTTCGCTGGGGCTTTTGGTGCTTCTTCTGCCTTAGGCTCAGCTGTTTTACCAGAAGTAAGCTCTTCAGTCAGCGCTGCAACATCGGCTAGGCGCAAGTTTTTGCCACCATCGATGCTATACCAACCAGGTTTTGTAGTAATTTCAGGTTTCTTACCATTCGCTGCTTCGTATGCTGCTTCGAAGGCATTTAACACTTCTGTTTTGTCTAGTTTGCTCATCAGAGACCCTATACGTTGTAAACACAGATTAAGAATATATATTTATACCTATTTTCAGCTTACTTTTCAATTTTTTGCGATTTTCCTTTCATTTTTCGCTCATAACCGCCAAAATTTGCACAAAATAGAGGGTTGGAGAACGGTTTTATATGCAACGCAAACAATTTACTCAATTACTAAATGACATTCTTAAGCCTGAATTAATCGCTGATTTCTGCCCCAACGGTTTACAAGTTGAAGGCGCGAGCGAGGTAAAAAAAATAGTAACGGGTGTAACAGCAAGCCAAGCATTGATTGATGCAGCGATAGCCGAAAATGCAGATACAATTTTGGTACATCACGGCTACTTTTGGAAAGGGGAGTCGCAGTCAATTACGGGTATGAAAAAACGCCGTATTGCAGCGCTTTTAAAGAATGATATTAATTTATATGGCTATCATTTGCCGCTAGATATACACCCCGACATTGGTAATAACGCGCAATTGGCAAAGTTACTCGATATTGAGTTTACTGCTGGGCTTGAATCCGGTCCTAATAGTGTGCCGGTAAAAGGGCGTTTAAAAACACCATTAACGGGTGAAGAATTTGCCGACAAAATTGCCCAAGTACTCAATCGCGCACCGTTAACAAGCTTAGTTAGAGAAGAGAAAATTGACACTATTGCTTGGTGTACTGGTGGTGGGCAAGGGTATATTGATTTAGCTGCCTCGCAGGATATTGATGCTTATTTGACAGGTGAAGCATCTGAACAAACGATTCACAGCTCACGTGAACAAGGTATCGATTTTTTTGCAGCAGGTCACCATGCGACAGAGCGCTATGGCATTAAAGCTCTGGGTGAGTTATTAGCTGAGCAGCATGGTTTTGATGTCACCTTTATTGATATCGATAACCCTGTCTGATGCTATGGAGACTACTGCGCCTTTGCATCAAAGCAGTGGCGCATATTTCACGGGCCAATGGACTGAACCAGCAAGGGAGCATAAAAGCCCATGTAACCATGTCAGTTACATGAGCTTTTATTAACGGCCGTTATTTTGTTTACAGGTATTTAAAAAGTGGCGATAAACAGGGTTATCTTTCATATTTTTTTTCATTGCTAAATACATCGGGCGTGTTAACCCTAACGCACCTAACGGAATCGATTTAATAAGCCCTTGGCTTTCATAAGGGGTCACTAACCAATCGGGCAAAGCCGCAACCCCCATACCAGCACTCACCAACTGGAAAATCAATAAGCCTTGGTCAACCGTTTTCAGCGTGCCATCGAATCGTGCATTTTGGATAAAATGTTTAAAGATATCTTGGCGTTCACGTGGAATGGGGTAAGAAATTATCGTTTCGTTTTTTAAATCCAGTGCGGTGACATAGGCTTTTTTGGCCAGTTCATGATCAGGTGAAACAATCAGTTTTAACTTAAAGTCGAATAAGTGTGCGTATTCTAATTTGTCTGGCTCACGGATATCAGAGGTGAGTACTAAGTCCAGTTCATCATTGATTAGATCAGGAATAGCGTCATAACTAAAGCCTCTTTCATAATCGACTTTAATATCTGGCCAAAAGTTGTTGAACTCTTTTATAGTCGGTAATAGCCAGTGAAAGCAAGCATGGCATTCGACACTTAAGCGCAGGTTTGAAATTGGCTGATTAAGGCTTTCTTTTAAACGGCATTTTGTCGCTTCAACACGCGGTAAAACTTCGTTTGCTAACTCCAGTAACAGCATACCTTGTGGCGTGAAGCGCACAGGCTGCGTTTTACGCTCGAAAAGTTGACAGTCTAATTTATTCTCAAGATCTTTAATTTGATGCGATAAAGCCGATTGCGTTAGAAACAACTCTCGGGCTGTATTGACCAAAGATCCTGTTTCTTTAAGGGTTGCTATGGTTTTTAAGTGTTTAATATCGATCATCTTTAAAAAATCTCATGAAAAATGTGAGTCAAACTCAGATTATGGACATAGTACGCCTACAATTATGTTTTTTCAACGTCTAGACGTCTAAAGTTTCAGAGGAATTTTACCTCATATTTACAATATACTTTTATTAATCAAATTGACAGCGTTGTCATTTATATTTTACTTAAATTATTTTTTAAATCCATGAAATTACCTCAAGTTGAAACTGAGAAAGCATCAGTTGAATTAGGTTTATCTCATCGCTAATGTTTTAGACATCTAAACAGCTAAATGGAATGGGTATGGCACAATTACATAATTTAGGCTTTCCTCGAATAGGAAAGAAACGTGAGTTAAAGTTCGCAATAGAATCTTATTGGGCAGGAAAAATAAACCAGCAAGTATTACTCGAACGAGGTAAGTCTGTTCGACAAGAAAACTGGGCACTACAAGCTAATGCCGGTATTGACTTACTGCCTGTAGGTGACTTTGCTTGGTATGATCATGTTTTGAATACATCACTTTTGGTGGGAGCAATTCCAAAGCGCCACTATAGTGAGGAAGGTAACGTTGACTTAGATACACTTTTTAGAATTGCTAGAGGGCAAGCGCCTACTGGATGTCAATGTGCGGCAAGTGAGATGACAAAATGGTTTAATACAAATTATCACTATATTGTTCCTGAGTTATCGGAAGATCAAACATTCGCACTGACTTGGACTGAACTATTTGAGCATGTGCAAGAAGCTCATCAATTAGGCCACAAGGTGAAGCCTGTGTTGGTTGGCCCTGTGACTTATTTACATTTGGCTAAGCCTGCAGGAAAGCCGTTTGATACGTTATCATTACTAGAAAAGCTTTTACCTGTCTATCAACAGGTATTAGCTAAGCTTGCGAAGCTGGGTGTTGAGTGGGTTCAAATAGATGAGCCTGTTCTTGCCTTAGAATTAAACTCTGGCCAGCAAAAAGCACTTAAAACAAGTTTTGCGACGCTTTCAGGACAAGGTGTGAAGTTACTACTTGCCAGTTATTTTGACTCAGTAAATGATTATGTTGCCGATATAGCTAATTACCCTGTAGACGGTGTGCATTTTGATTGTGTTGCAGGAAATGTCGATATATCAAAGCTTGATACCTTAATCACACAGCAACAGGTACTTTCACTGGGTATTATTGACGGTCGTAATATATGGCGCAGTGATTTAACGCAAAAGTATTCTGTATTGCACGCGTTAGCTAAAAAAAGAGGCGATAACCTGTGGCTTGCGCCATCTTGTTCGTTGCTTCATACACCTGTCGATTTAGACCAAGAGCAGCAATTAGAGGGGGAAATAAAATCGTGGCTTGCTTTTGCCAAACAAAAAGGCGAAGAGTTACAACTATTGCGTAATGCGCTTAACACAGGGCAAACACAGTTGCTGTATGATTACAGTGAGCCAGTTAAGAAACGTTTAATATCAGCGAGAGTTAATAATCAAGATGTGCAAAACCGTCTGAGTACACTAACTAACAAAGATGCTAAACGGTCTAGTCCATTCTCAGTTCGAATAGCCAAACAGCAAAGCGCACTTGGGCTACCTTTACTACCGACCACCACGATAGGATCTTTCCCGCAAACTCAATCGATACGTAAAGCACGTAAAGAATTTAAAGCGGGGGTTTTGCCTGCTGCTGAGTACCGTCAGCAGATGGAAGCAGAAATTCGCTATGCTGTTGAAGAGCAAGAAGCGTTACAGCTCGATGTTTTGGTGCATGGTGAGGCAGAGCGTAACGATATGGTTGAGTACTTTGCGGAGTTTTTGCAAGGCTTTGCATTCACCCAATTTGGGTGGGTACAAAGTTATGGAACGCGTTGTGTAAAACCCCCGATTATTTGGGGCGATGTGTCGAGAGAGCAATCTATGACAGTTGAATGGACGCGCTATGCACAATCTCTAACAACGAAGAAAATGAAAGGCATGCTAACGGGTCCAGTGACTATTCTATTTTGGTCATTTATCCGTGATGATTTAGATAAACCTACCATTGCTAAGCAGATAGCATTAGCGCTTCGTGATGAAGTTGTCGATTTAGAGCAAGCTGGTATAAAGATAATTCAAATTGATGAGCCCGCTTTTAGAGAAGGTATGCCATTAAAATCAAGTGACTGGCAATCGTACTTGGACTGGGCTGCTTATGCATTTCGTGTTTGTGCATCGAAAGTGGCAGATGAAACACAAATTCATACTCATATGTGTTATGCGGAGTTTAACGACGTCATAGCGGGTATTGCAGACATGGATGCAGATGTCATCACGATAGAAACATCTCGTTCAAATATGGAGCTATTAAAAGCATTTGAGGATTTTGATTATCCGAATGATATCGGGCCAGGGGTGTATGACATTCACAGCCCAAATATCCCCGATATTGCTTGGATTAAGAACTTAATTCACAAAGCGGCTAAAAAAGTGCCAGTAGAGAGGCTCTGGGTCAACCCTGACTGCGGTCTAAAAACCCGCGGTTGGGAAGAAACACGCTTAGCATTACAAAATATGGTTACTGCCGCTAAAGAGTTACGCCGAGAGTTAGGCTAACCTCATAAACATACTAAGCCTAAGTAACTCTTAGGCTTTAAAGACCATTTAGAATTATTTTTTCAGCTTCACTGGCTGACATAGGTTTGGCCTTTAAAAAGCCTTGGCCAAACTTACATTGTGTTTGTTTTAAAATGTTTAATTGTTGCTCTGTTTCAATTCCCTCCGCCACTACATCCAGTTTTAATGATTGGGCTAATGAAAGAATAGCGTCAACAAGTGGGTTATGCTCTTTCCTTAAATGATCAATAAAGCTTTTATCAATTTTTAAAATATGAATGGGCAGTTGATGTAAATAACCAAGAGCAGAGTAACCTGTACCAAAATCATCTAAACATAGTTTGACTTCAAGCGGAGCAAGGCCTTCTATTATTTTTGTTGCCAACTCTAGGTTACCAATTAAGCCTGATTCTGTTATTTCTAAACATAAAGAGCCCAGTGGTAATTGATACTTTTTATATAAGTCATGTATCTGACTCACAAAGTCGAGGCTTGCAAAATGCCTAGATGACACATTGACAGTGACACGTAAAAAAGGTGTTCCTTGTTTATGCCAAGCGAATATCTGCTTTGCGGCAAGTTCTAATAAGTGCAAATCAAGATTAATAATCTGCCCTGTGTCCTCAGCGATCGGAATAAAATCATTGGGGGCCACTAAACCTTTGCTAGGGTGATGCCATCTAACAAGCGCTTCAAAACCAACAACTTCATTACTTTGAATAGTAAAAATAGGCTGATAGTAAAGTTCAAAGTCGTTATGCTCAATGCCATGTTGTAAGTCATTTTCAATATCTGCATGTGACTTTAATTTTTTGCGCATTGTGTTATTGAAAAATTTGACTTGTCCGCGACCTGAAGATTTTGCTTCGTACATAGCTGCATCAGCATGTTGCAGTAACTTATAAGCCTTGTCTTTTTCACTTGTACAAAATGCAACACCGATACTCGTTGAAGCTTGCAATAGGTGACCATCGATATTGAGAGGCTCTGCAAGTGCCAGTTGGATACGTGCAAGTGCATCATCAATTTGTTGTTTGTCAGTGATGTTTTCCATAAAAATAGCAAATTCGTCACCACCCAAGCGTGCGAATGTATCTGTATTTCTAATCGTTCCTTGTATTAGCTCACAAATTTTGACTAAAAAATGATCGCCAACCTCATGACCGAGCGAATCGTTAATACTCTTAAAGCGATCGAAGTCTAAATAAAGTAGGGCATGTTGACTTTGTTCATCAGAACGAGCCAAGCGTAAGATCCCGTGTTTAACTCGTTCGATAAGTAATGAGCGGTTTGCCAAGCCTGTGAGCTCGTCGTGCAGCGCTTTATGTTCCAGTTCTTGGCGCGAAAGTTGACGGTCAATTGCCATACTTATTTGTCGGCTTACATAAGTCAGAAGAGCACGATCATGTTCACTGTAATGGTAATATTCACTATAGCTTTGAACTGCAATTACGCCACTGATACGCTCATTAACCTTAAAAGGCACACCGAGCCAAGATTCTGCTTGTCTGCCGACCATTTTAAAATGGCCTGCCTTTATATGCTTTGCAAATTCTTCTTTATTAAATAACAGAGACTGGTCTGTTGTTAAAAGGTAATACGAGGCGGTGTCCTTGAGTAATTCTTTGGAAATCTTTTTATGTGCGTTTGAACGAACACCTTCTTCAATAATATAGACTAAATCAAGTACATCTTGTTGTTTGTCATACAGGCCAATAAAGAAGTTATCAGCTCGCAGTAAAGAGGTAATAATACAGTGGAGCGATTCAAAAAAGCTGTCTAGCTCGCTTGATTGATAGGTTAAATTTGCAATTTGCAACATACTATTTTCAAGCTTTTGAGCATCATTTAGCTGTTTTACTGTTTGTTGTAAATTTTCAACGGTGCGAACTTGATTTATTTTTGCACTCAGTAAATGAGCAACAGTTGAGAGCACCTCTAAATGTGCATCTGTATAGTAATGTTTTTGTGGGTGCTCGCAATCAATCACCCCTAAGACCTTTTCTTTATAAACAAGGGGCACACATAACTCAGAAAGAGCAGGGCGGGCATCCGCTATATAACGACTATCTTGAGTGACATCGCCAACCATTAGAGGGAGTCCTGACGATGCGACATAACCGGTGATCCCTTGATCAAAATCGATTTCAGTTCTGTCTATGTGGTAGGTATCTGAAGAACTTGCGGTTCCCATTGAAGCAACTTCTTTTAATGTACGTGTTTCATCATCAGCTAAATAGATAACACACTCAATAAAGCCAAGACGTTTTACAACCTGAGATGTTACGTAATCCAGTAATTCTTCAAGTGTATCAAGCTGCATCAATGAAGATGAAAACTGATTTATTATACGTAGTTGGTCTGTTTTGACCTCAAGTGCAAAAGCGGTATCTAACCTGTTAGACATAAAAAGAAAACTGACTCAAATTAGCTGTTAATTTATTAACTTAACCTACTATTTATATATCCACAAAGTTATTTTTAAAAAAAACCTTAACTGGTGTAAACTAGTCACCTGAATATGCGCTTGAGTAAATAAGCGAGGTTATTTACTCATAGTTTACGCTATCCCTCTAACTTTAGCCGTGGAAACCAGCAATGTCAGATTTAAATTCGATGCAAACTTTAACAATCACTCGCCCAGACGATTGGCACATACACTTGCGTGATGGTGATCAACTTACCGATACCGTTCGTGATGCTAGCCGTTATATGGGGCGTGCGATTATTATGCCTAATCTTGTTCCTCCGGCAACCTGTACAGACAGTGCATTATCTTATTATGAGCGAATTAAAGCCGCTGGTCCGCAAGGTAATTTTGAGCCTTTAATGGTGCTTTACCTTACAGATAAAACAACCCCTGAAGAAATTAAAAAAGCCAAAGCGACAGGTAAAATTGTTGCGGCTAAATTATACCCTGCAGGCGCGACAACAAACTCAGATTCAGGTGTGACCTCTATTAAAAATATTTATCCGGTGCTTGAAGCTATGCAAGAAGTGGGCATGTTGCTACTTATACATGGCGAAGTAACCGATTCATCAATTGATATTTTTGACCGTGAAAAAGTATTTCTAGAAACAATCTTAGCTGATGTAGTCACTGACTTTCCAACACTTAGAATTGTTCTTGAACATATCACTACAAAAGATGCTGTCGAGTTTGTTAACAATGCCCCTGAGAATGTAGCTGCAACAATTACAGCGCATCATTTGCTTTATAACCGTAATCATATGTTAGCCGGTGGTATCCGCCCACATTACTATTGCTTACCAATTTTAAAGCGAAATATTCATCAGCAGGCGCTAATTGAAGCTGCTACAAGTGGAAGTAAAAAATTCTTTTTAGGCACAGACTCTGCACCGCACTATAAAGACAAAAAAGAAGCGGCGTGTGGCTGTGCGGGCGCATATACAGCTCATGCTGCCATTGAATTATATGCTGAAGCGTTTGAAGAGGCGGGCGCTTTGGACAAGCTTGAAGGCTTTGCGAGCCATTTTGGTCCGGATTTTTACGGGCTGGAGCGAAATAAAGACACCATTACACTAGTAAGAGAAAGTTGGACGGTGCCTGCAAGCTATAAGCTAGGTGATTCACAAGTGGTACCAATCAAAGCCGAAGCGCAAATGGATTGGCTAGTTAAGTAGCTTATAAAGCAACCTGCTTCAAAGCCCACTTTTTTTAGTGGGCTTTTTCATTATATTTTAATTGCTTATAAATACTATCGTCATATATTTTTGCTGTGGCAGTTGACCTCAAAATAATTTTCGATTAATAGAGCTAAAATAAAATTAATGTGTTAGTCTGTAGTTGCTTTGAGTTTTTGCGTATTGAATTTACGGATAATGTGCGGCTTGTACGGTTACCGGTTTGGTTATTGGTTCTTCCTGTACTTTACCCCAAGTTTATTGGGCATTCACTCAGGGAGGATAGAGCCATTACGGCTGAATTTTTAATTATTGACTTACAGGAAAATTTAGTATGTCAAACACGGTTACTGGTAAAGTTAAGTTCTTTAACGAAGCTAAAGGCTTTGGTTTCATTGAACAAGAAAATGGTCCTGATGTATTTGTACACTTCAGCGCTATTACAGGTACAGGCTTCCGCACGCTTAGCGAAGGCCAACAAGTATCTTTCGGCATCAAACAAGGTCAAAAAGGCCCTGAAGCTGAGAATGTAGAAGTAGCATAAGTAATTATGTGAACCTGAATATATTTTGGTGAGGCAGTTTCTGTTTCACCAAAATTCCTTCTCCATTTAAGACTAAAGAAACGTCCCGAATTAGATTTCCTCCTAAAGGCTTATTGAAGTAAGTTTTCCTCAGTATTTATCCTGTAACTAGCTAACTATTCCTTAAAAACCTACTTTCTATAATTAAAGTATTATATGCTGTATTGGCAGTTTTTATAAAAATACATTTACTGTTGTATTGGGAATAATAGTGCGATGCGTGAAACGTTCTACGTTTGATTGCATTTATTTCACCAATCGTAAAATAACCCGCTAAACTTAGTTAAACTTAAAACAGAAAAAATCTGAGTTTAGTGACAGTTGTTTGATGAATTATAATGAAGGTTTACTAATTGATGAGCATAGGAAATGATATTTTGCTAGTAGATGATCACCCAATGGTGGCTACTGCAATTAAAATGGTGCTAGCAAAATCAACTCTCGTAAACGAAGTTCAGGCTGTTGCAAGTCAAAAGGAAGCGTTACAGTTTCTAAAAACCAATAATATTGCACTCGCAATTTTGGATATTGAACTTGAAGACTCAGATGGATTTAGCCTCTACAAGCGTGCTGTAAGTAATGGCTTTGCCGGTAAAGTGCTCTTTTTATCCGCAAAACACGATAAGCATATTATTCGCACAGCTGCTAAATTGGGGGCTCAAGGGTTTGTAAACAAGGCTGAAAGCCTTGAGGATATATCCGCTGCAGTAGAAATGATTTTACGAGGTTATACATTTTTCCCGCAAGAGCATCTAATTGCTTCTGAGAAAGATATCGATGAACTACTGACAGAACGAGAGTTGGCTGTCATGAACTATCTATTGCAAGGATTGTCGAACAAAGATATAGGGGAAAAGCTTTTCATAAGCAACAAAACGGTAAGTACTTATAAAGCAAAAATATTTGAAAAGCTTGAAGTTGACTCAATTATTTCATTAGCAAAGCTTGTAAAAGACCGCGCAATTTTTTAGCCATCCAACCTAAATTATGAAGTTTAATCAATACACCCACCCAAGTGGATAGCCTGATATTGTTCGCAAGCTGTCCAGTTTTGCTCACTGAGTGCATAAAAATTCTTCAAAAGAGATTTTTTAGACGATTTAAAAGATTTTTTTTTTCAAGTTAAACAGCCCTTTTCTGTTTTTACAAAATGTTACATTTATGTTTAAGTAAAAATACAAACAAGACCCAATGTTTACCAGTAAAGGGCTATAGAACTTTACTACGAATACCTCTGTTATTTTTTTGTTAATTCGTTGTTTTGGCTATTTTCCCTTCAACGACGAGTAACCAATTTTTTCCGATGAAACCCGAACATCAAGTTGACAGAGCTAGATGCATTTAGCATTATTGGAGGGTTGATATCTATTAAAAGATATCAGGGTTGTCCTCTTCGGAGGATAATTAAATTATAAAAGTAACATTACTTAATTGGTTGGGAACTATGTCTGTTAAAATCAGAAAGAGTCTTGTAGCATCTGCGTTGGTTGGCGCATTTGCATTTGCAAGCAGCAATGTGATTGCAGATCCTTTGAAAGATGTGCAAGATGCAGGTCAACAAATTCAAAAGGCTGCTGTTAAGTCTCAAACTAAAATTGACAATATCTATGGTCAAACTCAAGAGCTAATCGCTGAGTACCGTAGCATTGTTGATGAAACTGAGCTTATGAAAGTGTACAACGATCACGTAGCACGTTTGGTCGCTGACCAAAACGCATCTATCGAATCGTTTGACCGTCAAATCGCGACAATCGATAACACGAAACAAAACGTTGTGCCTTT
>Ga0213832_1000511_pt1 | contig 24823 bp, 20 predicted proteins | sample SWATP13_FD_161660 | JGI IMG/M metagenome (GOLD analysis project Ga0213832, IMG submission 161660) | Coastal seawater microbial communities from Marineland, Florida, United States - SWA TP1 #3 | ecosystem: Environmental > Aquatic > Marine > Coastal | place: USA: Florida | collected 2016-08-06 | reverse complement strand
TTAAAAACTCAGACATAAAAAATAGGCCACAACTTGCGTTGCGGCCTATTATGAAGCCTCTGGAAGATCGTTCAATTAGCTAAAACGATCTGCATTAAGTTATTACTGCGGTTTTTTTATTCCTATGACAATAAAATCATAGTGTTGTGATGAAGTTCGTCTTTGACCCACATGTTCTAGCCTTTTCTATAACTGTTACATGTTGTAAGGCGGATAGAATTAGCCTGATTCATGCATAGTTTACTTTGCCAAAACCATAAAAATCCCCTAGAATACGCCGCAATTTGCACCTCCATTTCATTCATACTACGGGAGCTTAAATGAGCACTAAGCCAGTTTATCGACGCATACTTCTAAAACTCAGCGGTGAAGCCTTAGTTGGCGACGAAGGTTTTGGAATAGATCCAAAAGTTTTAGATCGGATGGCACAAGAAGTAAAAGAACTTGTGGAAATGGATGTACAAGTGGGTGTGGTTTTAGGTGGCGGTAATATATTCCGTGGCGCACCTTTAGCGGAAGCTGGCATGAACCGAGTTGTTGGTGATCACATGGGGATGTTAGCAACGGTTATGAATGGTTTGGCCATGCGTGATGCTTTGCATAGAGCGCACGTAAATGCGCGTTTGATGTCTGCTATTCCGTTAAATGGCGTATGTGACGACTATTCATGGGCCGAAGGTATCAGTTTGTTAAAAAGCGGCCGAGTGGTGATTTTCTCTGCCGGTACAGGTAATCCATTCTTCACTACAGACTCAGCTGCATGTTTGCGTGGTATTGAAATTGAAGCAGACGTGGTATTAAAAGCGACTAAAGTAGATGGTGTATATTCTGAAGATCCAATGAAGAACCCTGATGCAGAGTTGTATCGTGAGTTAGACTATCAACAAGTTATTGAAAAAGAATTAAAAGTCATGGACTTGGCTGCATTTACATTAGCTCGAGACCATAAAATGCCTATCTGTGTGTTTAACATGAATAAACCTGGTGCGCTAAAACGTGTTGTATTAGGCGAAGATGAAGGCACAATAGTCACAAATACTAATAATCAATCAGTGTAACTGGAAAGGAATTTACTGTGTTAAACGAAATTCATAACGACGCGAGTGCGCGTATGGACAAGAGCATTGAGTCTCTTCAAGGTCAACTAAATAAGATTCGCACAGGCCGTGCTCACCCAAGCTTATTAGATGGTATTCAAGTTTCATATTACGGTGCTGACACTCCTTTAAATCAGGTTGCAAACGTAACAATTGAAGATTCTCGTACATTGGCATTAACGGTTTTTGATAAGTCTTTAACTCAAGCAGTTGAAAAAGCAATCTTAACTTCTGATTTAGGTCTAAACCCGATGTCAGCTGGTACCGTTATTCGTATACCTTTACCTCCTTTGACAGAAGAGCGTCGTCGCGATTTAGTTAAAGTTGTAAAAGGCGAGATCGAGAACGGACGAATTGCGGTTCGTAATATTCGTCGTGACGCAAATAATGACATTAAATCTCTGTTGAAAGACAAAGACATCTCTGAAGATGAAGCTCGTCAAGCTGAAGACGAGATTCAAAAGCTAACTGACGCCAAGATGAAAAACATCGATGGCATGTTAGCGACTAAAGAAAAAGAGTTAATGGAAATTTAATCGAAAATTTTCGGTTACTTTTGAAACGCCGTGGCAGTGGAACTACGCGGCGTTTTTGTTATTTAGTGGAAAGGGTAAATGGCAAAAGTTGACGTAACATCACAGGTTTTAGAGCATTACGGTGAGTCAATTCCTAAACATGTAGGCATAATCATGGATGGCAATGGACGCTGGGCGCAAAATAAGGGTATGCCTAGAGTTTATGGACATAAAAAAGGCGTTGATTCGGTTCGAGAGGCCGTTAAATTTGCTCGTGCAGTTGGGATAAATTCGTTGACATTATTTGCGTTTTCCAGTGAAAACTGGAAACGGCCAGAAGAAGAAGTTTCTGGCTTAATGGATTTGTTTATGTTGGTGCTGACAAGGGAAATCAAGACACTGCATAAAAACAATGTAAGGCTCAAGATTATTGGTGATGTTTCAGCATTTAGTGCAGGAATCCAGGACAAAGTTGATGCTGCCCATGAGCTTACAAAAAACAATACTGGTCTGGTTCTCAATGTAGCTGCAAATTATGGCGGGCGTTGGGATATTATTGAGGCCGGCAAACAGGTCGCAATTAAAGTGGCTGCGGGTGAGTTGAATGCAAATGAGATTGATGAAAAATTGTTTGATTCATACACTTGTTTCGCCGATCAAGATGACTTGGATTTATTGATACGGACCGGTGGCGAACACCGCGTAAGTAACTTTTTATTATGGCAACTAGCTTACGCTGAATTGTATTTTACGCCGAAATATTGGCCTGAATTTGATGCTTTGGCATTTGCTCAAGCTATTGAATCGTTCGCTGGCACAGAGCGTCGGTTTGGACTGACGGGCGAGCAGGTTAAAGGTTAATCCTATTTCCCATACTAACAATAAATTAGGAAATTAGTTTGTTAAAACAACGTGTTATAACTGCAGTGTTTTTAGGCGCATTTTTACTGGCTGCGCTGTTTATGCTGCCTATTGAATGGTTTGCTTGGTTATCCCTAATAATATTTGGATATGGCGCTTATGAGTGGAGCAAACTCGCAGAAATTCAAAACAAAGGTGGACGTCTAATATATGCAGCCGGAGCCATTGGTGTAAGCGCCGTTGTTTATGAGTTTGTATTAGACAAACAATTGTGGACACTAATGGGCAATTTGACCGAGGCCAACTACATCTTGATGTTATTAGCCTGTGTATGGTGGACCATCAGTTCCCTTTTAGTGATCATATATCCGCGCGGAAACCGTGTTTGGCAACACCAGCCAATAGTTAAAGCTATCTTTGGTTATCTAACTTTAGTGCCTGCGTGGTTAGCATTGTTGACCATACGTGAATGGCGTTATCTTATTGATGAATCAAGTGGTGCTTGGCTGGCACTCTTCGTATTTGGCATCGTATGGGCAGCAGATATAGGTGCCTATTTTGCGGGCAAGCGCTTTGGGCAACGTAAACTTATGCCTAATGTAAGTCCAGGCAAAACGATTGAAGGCTTCCTGGGTGGAATGTTAGCGGTTGTATTGTTAACTATAGCCGTTTTGTGGGATTTCGAAATTGCCGTTTCAGATTGGATTGTTTTGATTGTAAGTTGTGTCGTGATAGGTGTGATTTCTGCGTTTGGCGACCTAAGTGAAAGCATGTTAAAACGTGATGCTGGTATGAAAGACAGTGGTAATATTCTACCTGGACACGGTGGCTTATTAGATCGCATCGATTCTTTAACTGCAGCAATGCCTGTGTTCCTCGTCTTCTTTAGCCAATTTTACTTGTAAAGAAATCGCATGAAGAAACAATCGTTAACTATTCTTGGGGCGACGGGCTCAATTGGCCTCTCCACGCTTGATGTAATTTCTCGCCATCCAGAGTCATTTAAACTGTTTGCCGTAACAGGGAATACCAACGTTGAGGGATTGTTCGATATTTGTAAGCAGTACGAGCCTTTGTATGCGGTTTTGGCGAATGAAGCAAGTGCTGATGTATTATCGAAAAAATTACAAGAAGCCAGTCTCTCGACTAAATTGCTCGCGGGAAATGACGGGCTAGAGTTTGTTTCAAGTCATAATGACGTCACTACCGTTATGGCAGCGATTGTCGGGGGAGCCGGACTAAGACCGACTCTGGCAGCTGCAAAAGCGGGCAAAAAAATATTATTGGCAAATAAAGAATCTCTTGTGATGAGCGGTGACTTGTTTTTACAAGCCGTAAGAGAAAATGGTGCGAGTTTATTGCCAGTTGACAGTGAGCATAATGCGATTTTTCAATCTATGCCTACTGTTGTACATCAGGGCGGAGCATTAAAGCAGTCCGGTGTTGAGAAGATACTATTGACAGGCTCAGGCGGACCTTTTTTAACTAAGCCACTAAATGAATTTAAAGATATTACTCCTGAAATGGCGGTGGCCCATCCCAATTGGTCAATGGGGGCCAAAATCTCCGTAGACTCTGCGACCATGATGAACAAAGGATTAGAATTCATTGAAGCGCGATTGTTATTCAACGCGAGCTTTGAGCAAGTTCAGGTAGTGGTGCATCCGCAAAGTATAATCCATTCAATGGTTAGCTATAGCGATGGTTCCGTTCTAGCGCAAATGGGCCAACCAGATATGCGCACCCCTATAGCTCACTGCTTAGCTTACCCGAATAGAATACAATCTGGTGTAAAACCTCTGGATTTTGAAAATATTGTAAACTTCTCATTTTGTGCCCCTGATTTTGAACGTTTTCCTAACTTAGCGCTGGCATTGGAAGCGTCTAAACTGGGACAGGGGGCGACTACCGTATTGAACGCGAGTAATGAAGTGGCTGTTGCCGCATTTTTACAGCGTAAAATCAGTTTTAATCAAATTGGGCAGGTAAATGAAAAGTCGTTAAATGAACTTTCTCATTATCAGCCTCAAACCATCATAGATATTCTCGAATTGGATAAGTTAGCGAGAGAATATACTTCGGCTAATTTGCCTGTTTAGGAGCTCGTCAGTTGGACTTCTTGGTTAACCTAATAAGCTTTATCGTTGCACTCGGCATTTTGGTGTTTGTTCATGAGTTCGGACATTTTTGGGTGGCACGTAAGAACGGGGTTAAAGTACTCAGGTTTGCAGTCGGTTTTGGCAAACCTATCTATTCCTGGCATGGCAAGGATGGCACGGAATATGTGATTGGTACTATACCACTGGGCGGTTATGTCCGCATGTTAGACGGCCGCGTAGATGAGGTGAGTGAGGCGGATAGCGCCAGCAGCTTCGATAAAAAGCGAGTTACTCAGCGAATTGCCATTGTATTTGCGGGCCCTTTGGCAAACTTCATATTCGCCATATTTGCCCTATTTGTCATGTACTTGGTCGGCGTGCCCGCTATCAAGCCTATTGTTGGTTCAACATTACAAGGTTCTATAGCAGAGACAGGCGGTTTGCAACAATACGATGAAATCATTCAAGTTGCGGATGATAAAGTGGCGGATTGGGAAGCAGCAAATTATGCATTTTTGCAACATGTAGGCGGTGAGCGATTATCTGTTAAAGTCCAACGTGCTGAACGTACAGTTGATTTGCAGCTAAATACAGCGCATTGGCAAATTAATGATGGCAACTTGTTGTTGGGGTTAGGCATTACGCCGTTTCGACCTCGACCGCTCTTGACTTTAGCGCACGTAGTTCCTAATTCTCCTGCTGATTCCGGCGGGTTAGTTATCGGTGATGAATTGTTAATGATAGATGGTGAAAGGCTAACAAGCTGGAAACAAGCTGCAGACATATTTGCGAACTCTCCTGACTCTAACCTTACATTGACTATTCGTCGTTCTGATGAGGTGCTTAATCTCAAGGTGCAACCTGAAAATCGACCAGATGCTGATGGTTTCAGCCGAGGTTATTTAGGCGTGGCACCAAACGTGGAGAAATGGCCAAAAGGCTATGTATTTAACCATCAATATGGTATTTTCCCCGCCTTGCAAAAATCGATGGAGAAAACTTGGGATCTAATTTCTTTGAGTTTTCAGATGTTCGGAAAATTGTTAACTGGCAAAATTGGATTGGATAATCTCAGTGGGCCAATTTCAATAGCTCAAGGCGCTGGGATCAGCGCTCAAAGCGGTTTTGTATATTTCATCAGCTTTCTTGCATTGATAAGTGTCAATCTCGGTGTTGTGAATTTATTACCCCTACCTGTTTTAGATGGGGGACACCTAATGTACTTTTTTATTGAACTTATCAGAGGTAAGCCTGTCTCTGACAGGGTGCAGGAAATTGGCTTTAGAATCGGAGCTTTTGCATTGATGATGATCATGGGTATCGCGCTCATGAATGATTTTGGTCGACTTTGAACCATTTAAAGTCGACTTAATAAAGTTGTATTGGAACTAAAATAATAATGAAACGTATTGCAGTTAGTATTCTCCTTTTAGGTCTGAGTTGGAATTCGGCAGCTGAAGAACAAAAGTTTGTTATAGAAGATATTCGAGTTGACGGATTGCAACGTGTAGCACTTGGAGCTGCGCTAACACACGTACCGTTTTCAGCGGGTGATCAAATCACAGAATTTTACGTCGCGCAGTCTTTAAAATCCTTGTACGCGTCTGGTCATTTTGCGGATGTTCAAGTTTACAGAGAAGACAACGTAATTATTTATAAAGTTGTTGAAAGGCCAACCATTAGCGCTATCGAGTTTGATGGAAACAGCGATATAAAAGATGAGCAATTGCAAAGCAGTTTGGAAGATAGCAACATTCGTGTTGGCGAGTCACTCGATAAAACGATTATAACGAATGTAGAATCAGGCTTAACAACCTTTTATCACAGTGTTGGTAAATATAACGCTTCCGTGAAAACAAACATTACCTACCTTCCACGTAACCGTGTTCGACTTAAGTTTGAGTTTGAAGAAGGTGATGCGGCTGCAATCCAACAAATAAATGTAGTTGGTAACAAAGTTTTTAGTGATGAAGAGTTATTGTCAAAAATCGAATCCAAGCAAAATTTGTCCTGGTGGCAATTCATGGACAATGACCGTTATCAGAAACAAACATTGCAAGGCGATATCGAAACAATACGTGATTATTACTTGGAACACGGTTATTTGAAATTTGACTCGGAGTCCACACAGGTGTCCGTAGCACCGGATAAAGAGTCTGTATATGTCACGTTTAATGTGACCGAGGGTGAACCTTACACGGTAACCGGATTCGAATTTATTGGCGATTTATTGGGACAAGAAGAGTTTTTGAAGAAAATCGTCCCGATAAAAATAAATGAATATTATAACGGCGAAGTAGTCACCTATACCGAAGAAATGATCACCAAATACTTGGCTCGTTTCGGATATGCTAATGCAACGGTTCGTACGATTCCTGAGCTAAATGAGGAAACTCAAGAAGTAGCGTTGACTATTTCTGTTGATCCCGGCAAGAGAGTGTATGTAAATCGAATTAAATTTGTAGGAAACTTTGGCATTTCCGACGAAGTGTTAAGGCGAGAGTTGCGTCAATTTGAAGGTGCGACATTATCAAATGAGTTGCTAGAGTTTTCCAAGCAGTTAATTCAAAGATTGAAATATATCGAGACCGTTGATTTCGCGATCGAAGATATCCCGGGTGACGATGATTTAGTAAACATCGTATTTACCATTAAAGAGCAACCATCTGGATCTTTCCAAGCAGGGGTTTCGTACGGTGATTATACAGGCCTTGCATTTAATGCCGCGATTCAACAAGAGAATTTCTTAGGTAAAGGTAACAAGGTAGGTATTTCACTGAATACCTGGAAAGCGCAGCAGACGGTAGCCTTAAATTACACAGACAACTATTTTACAGATGACGGTGTGAGTCTAGGTGGTCACCTGTCTTTCAGTAGTTATGATGCATCTAAAGTAAACCGTGTATCTTATTCAAGTAAAACGGTGTCAATTGGTCCAACACTTAGTTGGCCTGTTATGGAAAACAATCGAATTAGCGTTGGCGTAGCGTATAAAGACAGAGAAATTTCATCTTTAACGCCATATGAACAAATTCAAAGATTTGCAAATTCATTTATCGATCCAAATAACCCTGATGCAAAATTTGACTTTGAATATGTTGAAGCGACGCTTGGCTGGAACCGGAGCACCTTAAACCGAGGTGTATTCCCAACGGATGGTTCAAGTCAGTATTATGGCTTTAAAATAACCGCACCAGGATCAGACGTCGAATACTTTAAGTTGAATTTCGATTCTAAATTTTATTTTCCGCTTAGTAGAGACCATAGCTGGGTATTCTTGAGCAGGCTCGAACTGAATTATGGTAATGGTTATGGCAGCTTGGACGGGAATGACCAGACATTGCCCTTCTGGGAGAATTTCCAGCAACGCTCTACCGACTTACGTGGTTTTGACACGAATACAATCGGCCCTAAAGGAATAATACGCAGTGCCACTGTGGCATCAGGTGGTCCAAATGGATTAGGTGGGTATGACACTATTGTACTAGGACCAGAGTTTGATCAGCTTTCTACGACTCGTCGAGCAACTGGCGGCAACGCGTCGTTTTTTGGCGGGCTGGAGTTAATTACACCAACACCTTTTGTTAGCGAAGATTATGCAAACTCAGTAAGAACATCTTTCTTCGTCGATGTGGGTAATGTTTGGGACACTGAGTTTAGTTTGAGTGACTACTCAGAACTTTCTGGCCTTTATCAGTCATTGTTAGTTGATTATTCTGACCCTGGTCGCTATCGTGCGTCTGCTGGCGTTTCTCTTCAGTGGTTATCGCCGATGGGTCCAATGGTATTCTCTTGGTCTAGGCCAATTAAAGAATATGCAGAAGACGAACATGAAGTATTTAGTTTTAATATCGGAACCACCTTCTAATCCAGGTTCAAGCAAATTTTTAGGAGTATAAAAATGACAATAACAAAAAAAATATTAGGATTCGCCGCTGGCATTATTTTCTCAATGTCGGTATTTGCAGAAACAATTGCTGTGATTGATGTTCAGAAAGTAGTGGGACAGTTGCCTCAAACTAAAACTATGATGGATACATTAAACAATGAATTTGCAGGTCCTCGTGAAGAGCTTAAAAAGCTAGAGAGTGACATCAAATTTAATATCGAAAAATTTAAGCGTGAATCGATCACAATGAGTCAAGAAGAGCAAGATGTACTTAAAGCTAAGATCGAAGGCATGCAGAAAGATGTTCAAACTAAAGTTCAGCCTCTGCAACAACGTATGCAGCAGCGTCAAGCGGAAGAGCGAAATAAGATTTTGGCGTTAATTAAGCAGGCGGTTGAAGCGGTTGCAGCTGAAGATAAAATTGACATTGTTCTTCAAGCCCAGTCTGTTGCGTTTGTTACACCTAGCAAAGATATTTCTGAAAAAGTTACTGCACGCATCAGTGCAATGAACTAAGTTTCAGTTTTACCTCTTATGTTTAAGCCCACTTTTGTAGTGGGTTTTTATTTATGGGATATGAAAATAAAATGTCTATTTCATTAAGCGAACTAGCGAATAAAATCACAGTTGTTACTGACCTGGAAACGAAAGTTCAAGGGGACCCTGACGTATTGATTGAATCATTTGCTACAATTGATGCTGCTGGTCCTGGGCAGATATCATTCCTTGCGAACCCTAAATATAAGAAACATTTAGTAAACTGTGGGGCAGAAGCCATGATTTTGGCACCTTCAACGCTTGCTGCTTGGACCGGTGCCGCAATAGTGATGGAGAATCCTTACGCTGGGTTCGCCATTGCTGCACAGCAGCTTGATGACAGTCCAGGGCAGCCAGATTGTATTCACGACAGCGCTATTATTGATGACAGTGCTAAGCTAGGCATTGGCGTTAAAATCGGGGCTAATGTAACGATTGAAGCGAACGTGAAAATTGGTGATGGCGCAGAGATCGGAGCAGGTTGTTATATCGGTCACGGTACAATAGTGGGTTCTGACTGTAAGATTTGGCCTAACGTAACCTTATATCATGGTGTGACATTGGGAAGTGGTTGTGTTGTCCATTCTGGCAGCGTACTGGGGGCTGATGGATTTGGTTATGCACCATTAAACAAAGACGGCAACCAGCACTGGCTTAAGATCCCTCAAATGGGAGGGGTCGTGATCGGCAACAATACGGAAATTGGTGCCAATACTGCGATTGATCGCGGCGCAATTGATGATACCAAGATTGGTCAAGGTGTGATTTTAGATAACCAATTGCAAATTGGCCATAATGTTGAAATTGGCGATTATACCGCGGTAGCAGCAGGCACATTAATAGCAGGAAGTACTAAGATAGGTTCAAATGTAACCATAGGCGGTGCTTGTGCAATTAGTGGTCATTTGAATATATGTGACCGAGCTTTTATTACCGGTCGTACGTTCGTAATGAAAAACATCACTAAAGCTGGCGTTTATTCTTCCGGTATGCCTGCTGCAACAAATAAAGAGTGGCGTAATAATACGGCACGTTATAGAAAACTAACTGAGTTGTTTGATCGAGTAAAGACCTTAGAAAACAAGCTTGATTAACAAATATACCTATAAATGTAAGGAGACATCCTTTGTCTGAACAACTGAATTCCTTTGAAATTGAAAAGATCATGTCTTATTTGCCGCATAGATACCCTATGTTGCTAGTTGATAGAGTTGTTGATTACAAAGTGGGTGAAACACTGCACGCGATTAAAAATGTAACGATTAACGAACCTATTTTCACTGGCCATTTTCCTGGTAAACCTGTTTTTCCAGGCGTTTTAATTTTAGAGGCGATGGCACAGGCGACTGGACTGTTAGGCTTTAAAACGATTGAAGCAGAAAAAGGTGAAGTGGATCCAAATGAATTGTATTTGTTTGCTGCAATTGATAATGCCCGCTTTAAGAACCCGGTCGTTCCAGGAGACCAAATTAACTTCCACGTGAAGTTTGTAAAGGAACGTCGAGGCATATGGAAATTCACTGGTGAGGCATTTGTTGATGGTAAACTCGCTGCAAGTGCTGATATCATGTGTGCTCGTCGAGTTTTATAAAAAAGAGCCGGCTAAGCCGGCTTTTTTATGCCTGTTATATGGTAAATGAGCTCCAATAAATTCTAAGTGATTGGCCTTGATAAATTTGGCTAGTGACATATAAAAAAGAAAAAGACAATTAAGAGTAATTGAATTGATACACGAAACCGCAATTATTTCCCCCAATGCCAAGTTAGGCAAAAACGTGTCTGTCGGCCCCTGGACGTTCATAGGCGATGATGTAGAGATTGGCGACAATACGGTTATTCACTCACATGTCGTAATTAAAGGCCCAAGTGTCATTGGCAAAAATAATACTATATTTCAGTTTTCCTCGGTTGGGGAAGACTGCCAAGACAAAAAATATGCTGGTGAAAAAACTCAGTTGGTAATGGGTGACAACAATATCGTACGTGAAAACGTGACGATTCACCGCGGTACCATTCAAGATGAAGGTATAACCAAAATTGGCAGCAACAATCTATTCATGGCCTATGTGCATATAGCACACGATTGCATTATTGGTGACAACATTATTTTTGCTAATAATGCGAGTGTAGCAGGGCATGTTCATGTTGGAGATTGGGCTATTTTGGCTGGTATGGTCGGCGTGCATCAGTTTGTTCATGTAGGTGCACACAGTTTTATTGGTTTAGATTCGATTGTGGTTAAAGATGTTCCTCCTTATGTGCTGGCATCGGGAAATGGAGCTGTGCCGAAAGGGTTGAATACAGAAGGCTTGAAACGAAGAGGCTTTACCTCTGAGCAGTTGTCAGCAATTAAAAAGGCGTATCGAGAAGTTTATCGTAAAGGGCTAACGGTGAATGAAGCTTTAGAGAATCTCGATGACTCAGAGCCGACAGTAAAACTGTTTAAGGACTTTATCGAGAAGTCTTCACGCGGAATAATAAGGTAGTTGGGTACGGTACATTTATGTCCGAGTTGAAAATTGGTATTGTCGCTGGTGAGCACTCTGGCGATATTTTGGGCGCTGACTTAATGTCAGCGCTTTCTGATCTGGCAGCCAAACAAGGTAAGTCCATTTCTTATCGTGGGGTAGCGGGCCCTAAGATGATGGCATTAGGCTGTGAATCGTTTTTCGACATGGAAGAATTGTCAGTTATGGGCTTGGTCGAAATTTTAAAGCGACTTCCAAGGTTGTTAAAAAAACGAAAACAACTAGCTGCTGATTTAGTGGAATGGAAGCCTGATGTGGTCATTGGCATTGACGCGCCAGAGTTTAATCTGGGGCTAGAGCTCATGCTGAAGAAGCAGGGCATCACTACTGTTCATTATGTAAGTCCGTCGGTATGGGCTTGGCGTCAATCTCGCATCAAAACCATCAAACAAGCGTGTGATTTGGTCTTGGCTTTATTGCCCTTTGAGAAAGCGTTTTATGATGAGCATCAAATGCCTTGTGAGTTTGTTGGTCATACGATGGCAGATCAAATACCGATTGAAGATCAACAGGAAAAACTGCGCCATAAAATGGGCATTTCCGTGCAACAAAAGGTTCTTGGCGTTTTACCTGGCAGCAGAGGTTCAGAACTGAAGTTTTTGCTGCGGCCATTTTTGCAAGCGGCGCAGCAAGCGAGCATGTCAATTGAAGATTTATTGATACTAATACCAGCCGTTAATGACAAACGAGCCCAAACAATTCAGTCCATGATTGATGAAGAATTCAATGATTTGAATGTTAGATTAAGCATAGGTAATGCAAGAGATATCATGGGTGTGTCTGATGTTGTTTTACTGGCTTCTGGTACAGCCGCGCTCGAAACCATGTTAATGAAAACCCCTATGGTCGCCGCTTACAAGGTTGGATGGTTGAGTGCTCAGGTGTTTAGTCGAATGATAAATACGCCGTACTTTACCTTGCCGAACTTGTTAGCGCAGACAAATCTAATTCCTGAGTTAATTCAAGATGAAGTCACGGTGGAAAATATTGTCGAACACCTGATCCCTATGTTGAAGGAGTCGCAAACTGAACTAAAAGCGCGTTTTACCGCCATGCATGATGACATTCGACTTGATGCCAGCGAGAAAGCGGCTGGTCATATATTCCCGTTAATACAAACGTGTGAGGTTTGATGTGTCAACGAACAAAGATTTTATCAGACCTCCATACAATATCATTGCGGGTGTCGATGAAGTGGGTCGCGGTCCTTTAGTAGGCGATGTGGTAACTGCTGCTGTTATTTTAGATCCTGAAAACCCTATTGAAGGATTAACTGATTCAAAAAAGTTGTCTGAAAAAAAGCGAAATGCACTAAGCGAAGAGATTAAAGAAAAGGCTTTGGCTTGGAGTATTGGCCGGGCGGATCCCAGTGAAATAGATGAGTTGAACATTTTGCATGCCACCATGTTAGCCATGCAACGCGCGGTTGCGCATTTGAAGATACAACCTGAATGCGTTTTGATTGATGGCAATCGGTGTCCGAGTTTACCAATGTACAGTCAGTCTGTTATAAAAGGGGACTTGGTAGTTCCAGAAATAAGCGCAGCTTCGATTCTAGCCAAAGTTGCACGCGACAATGAAATGAAAGAGCTAGATCAAATTCACCCAGAGTTTGGTTTTGCCAAACACAAAGGTTATCCAACTAAACTTCATTTTGAGATGATTGCTCAATATGGTGTCACACCTCATCATAGAAAAAGTTTTAAGCCTGTACGCAGAGCCCTTGGCCTAGATTAAAGAAAAATAATAATTATGTCTGATCCAAAATTTGTTCACCTTAGAGTTCACAGTGATTTTTCCATGATGGATGGTTTGGCTAAGGTCAAAACCATTTTGGGCAAAGCTTCCTCATTAAATATGCCAGCGCTTGCATTGACGGATCAGATGAATTTATGTGGCCTGGTTAAGTTTTATGAGGGCGCAAGCCGTGCCGGTATTAAACCAATCATAGGTTGCGACATTTGGATGAATCGCGCCGATGACGAGCCAGTATTCAGGCTGACTTTAATCGCCAAGAACGACAAAGGTTACAAAAATATCACCAATCTTATTTCTATGGCTTATTCCAGAGGCCTATACAAAGATAAGATGGTAGTTGAAAAGGAATGGCTGATAGAACACAAAGAGGGCATTATCGTGCTTTCTGGCGGTTATGACGGTGACTTGGCTTTTGCCTTATCGAAACATAACGATGAGTTGGCTGAAGAGGTGATCGCGCCTTATAGAGAACATTTTCATGATCATTTCTTTATAGAAATCACTCGTACCGGCCGAGGACCAGAGCCTCTATACAATGAACAAGTATTGGACTTTGCTGAAAAACATCAGTTACCCGTTGTGGCGACCAATCAAGTCATGTTCATGAGCCCAGAGGAATTTGATTCCCATGAAATTCGAGTTTGCATCAATCAAAAAACCACATTAGACAATAAAAATCGTTTAAAAGAATACAGTGCACAGCAATATCTTCGTACCGAAGAGGAAATGTGTGAGTTATTTGCAGATGTCCCATCGGCATTGCAAAACACAGTTGAAATCGCAAAACGTTGCAATGTAGAAGTGCAACTTGGCACTTACTTCTTGCCTGAGTGTCCTACTGATGGTATGTCCGAGGCAGAATATCTGGTCAAAATTTCTGAAGAAGGGCTAGAAGAGCGTCTTGAGTTCTTGTTTCCAGATGAAGATGAGCGAGCGGAAAAACGACCTGAATACGATGAACGTTTAGATATCGAACTTAAAGTTATCAATCAGATGGGGTTCCCCGGTTATTTCTTGATCGTTGCCGAGTTCATTCAATGGAGTAAAGATAACAATATTCCGGTTGGTCCAGGGCGTGGTTCGGGGGCAGGTTCACTCGTTGCCTATGCGCTTAAAATTACCGACTTAGACCCACTTGAATTTGCATTACTCTTCGAACGATTTTTAAATCCTGAACGTGTATCCATGCCAGATTTCGACGTTGACTTCTGTATGGACCGTCGAGATGAGGTGATCGATCACGTAGCGGAGCTGTACGGACGTGATGCGGTATCTCAGATCATTACGTTCGGTACTTTGGCTGCAAAGGCCGTAATTCAATCAGTCGGTCGAGTATTAGGTCAGCCATTTGGTTTTGTTGATCGCATTTCCAAACTTATTCCGGGCGATCCCGGTATGACGTTGGAGAAGGCCTTTAAGGTAGAACCCCAGCTAACCGAAATTTATGAGCAGGACAATGACGTTAAAGAACTCATTGATATGGCTCGCACGCTTGAAGGGGTTACCCGGGGTGCAGGTAAACACGCGGGGGGCGTAGTAATAGCGCCAACTAAGATCACCGATTTTTCACCGCTTTACTGTGATGATGATGGCGGCAGCCCAGTTACTCAGTTTGATAAAAATGATGTTGAAACCGCGGGCTTGGTTAAGTTTGACTTCCTTGGTTTAAGGACTTTAACCATCTTACAGTGGGCCATCGATATGGCCAATGCTCGTATTCCTGATGAGAAAGACTATATCGACATAGCGGCAATTGATGTAGCGGATCCAGCCAGCTTCCGTATGTTGATGGCTGCGGAAACTACCGCTGTTTTCCAGCTCGAATCTTCGGGCATGAAAAACCTGATCAAAAAACTTCAGCCTGACTGCTTCGAAGATATCATCGCATTGGTAGCCCTTTTCCGCCCAGGGCCTTTGGACTCGGGTATGGTTGATAACTTCATTGAACGCAAACACGGCCGTGAAGAAGTCGCATATCCTGATCACGAATATCAGCATGATTGTTTAAAAGAAATATTGGAGCCGACCTACGGTATTATTCTGTATCAAGAACAGGTAATGCAGATTGCTCAGGAGATGGCGGGGTACTCGTTAGGTGGTGCTGACTTGTTGCGCCGAGCCATGGGTAAGAAAAAACCCGAGGAAATGGAGAAGCAACGTGGCACCTTTAGAGAAGGTTCGATAAAAAATAATATCGACCCTGATTTGGCGATGAAGATATTCGATCTCGTAGAGAAATTTGCGGGATATGGTTTTAACAAGTCTCACTCCGCTGCCTATGCTCTAGTTTCTTATCAGACATTATGGATGAAATGTCATTATCCGTCAGAGTTCATGGCCGCCGTTATGTCCGCCGATATGGATAACACGGATAAGATCGTTACTCTGGTGGACGAATGTGAACGAATGAAACTCGTTATAGAGCCACCAGATGTCAATTCAGGTTCGTTTAAGTTCACAGTAAATGATGAAAGGCATATCGTTTACGGGATAGGAGCAATCAAAGGGGTAGGTGAAGGGCCTGTTGAAGCTATTTTAGAAGCAAGGGAATCTGGCGGTAAGTTTAAAGATCTATTCGATTTTTGTGCTCGTGTTGATGTCAAACGTATTAACAAACGCGTAATGGAAAAGTTGGTGTTGGCGGGTGCGCTCGATCAACTCGGGCCTGAGCCACATACTCAGGAAAACCGTTCCATTATCATGGCGACATTAGAAGATGCATTGAAGGCTGCGACTCAACAAGCTAAAAATGCAGACCTTGGCCAATCGGATTTATTTGGGCTTTTGGATACGACTCACGAAGAGGTTCAGCAGCAATTTAAACCCGCTAATCCGTGGCCGGATGCGACCTGGCTGCAAGGTGAAAAAGAAACTCTAGGTTTATTCCTGACGGGTCATCCGATTAATGCTTACCGTAAAGAATTAAAACACTATGCGAAGGTCAAATTATCCGAAGTTGAGCCAACCAGACGCGATCAGAGCATTACCGTAAGTGGGCTTATTATCGATATGCGCGTACTGGTAAATAAAAAGGGTAGAAAATGGGCATTAGTGACTATAGATGATAAAAGTGGTCGCCTTGATGTTCGTTTCTTCCCTGAACAGTTCGACATGTATCAAGAACTTCTGCAAAATGGCAAAATAATAGTTGTTTCCGGACAGGTCAGCTTTGATAATTTTAGTGACGGCAATACAATGACCGGTCGCGACGTTATGTCACTTACTTTAGCGAGGGAAAAATTCGCTAATTGCATTAAACTTGAAGTGAACAGCGAAGAAAAAGCGATTAAACTTCAACAATCGCTAAAAAAGTTATTATTGCCATTTAAAGATGGTGAAACGCCGATACGCATTAGTTATCAGAATAGAGTAGCGACGGCGGAAATAGAATTAGGCACGGCTTGGCGCGTGAGCCCCGATGATCAGTTATTATTTGATATCGAGGATGAGTTGGCGATCGAGCCTAAAATTGAATTTTAAGGTGTTGTTAATCATGACGACACAGAGAATCTAAACTATTGGTGGAATGAATGAGTCTCAATTATCTTGAGTTTGAACAACCGATTGCTGAATTAGAAGCAAAAATTAACGAATTACAAAATGTTAATCGCGGTGGTGAATTAGATTTAAGTTTGGAACAAGAGATCACAAACTTAAAAGAAAAAAACCGTGAGCTAACGGAAAAAATCTTTTCAAACCTTGGCGCTTGGCAAGTTGCGCAGATCGCTCGTCACCCGCTTCGTCCTTATACTCGCGACTACATTGACCGCATTTTTACCGAGTTTGACGAATTGGCTGGTGACCGCACATATGCGAACGATTTAGCAATTGTTGGTGGCATCGCTCGTCTGGATGATGAGCCTGTAATGGTTATTGGTCAGCAGAAGGGCCGCGACACAGCTGAAAAAATTAAACGTAATTTTGGCATGCCTAAACCAGAAGGTTACCGTAAAGCTCTGCGTTTGATGGAAATGGCTGAACGTTTTAATATGCCTATCGTTACATTCATCGATACTCCAGGCGCATACCCAGGCATCGGTGCAGAAGAACGTGGTCAAAGTGAGGCAATCGCACGTAACCTTAAAGTTATGGCTGGTCTTAAAGTACCAGTAGTTTGTACGGTAATTGGTGAAGGCGGTTCTGGTGGTGCACTAGCAATTGGTGTTGGTGACCGTGTGAACATGTTGCAATACAGCACATACTCAGTCATTTCTCCAGAAGGTTGTGCGTCTATTTTATGGAAGAGTGCGGAAAAGGCTCCTGATGCAGCGGAAGCGATGGGCATAACTGCGCCTAAGATTAAGGAATTGGGCCTAATTGATAATTTGGTTGATGAACCTTTAGGCGGTGCACACCGTGATATGGATAAGATGGCGAGCAACTTAAAACAACGAATCAAACAAGATTTAACGGATCTTAATACGTTGTCAAAAGAAGAGTTGTTAGATCAAAGATACCAACGTTTAATGTCATTTGGTTATCTTTAAACCTTAATTTCAGGTTAAAATCGAAGCCACCGATGGGTGGCTTTTTTTATGCCTTGTAAATGGATTCCAATGTTAGAACCAACTCAATTTGCTCAATTACTCCAAACTAATCAACTCGAGGGCCGGCCTTTAGTAGTGGCTTTAAGTGGCGGTGTAGACTCGGTTGCATTGCTTCTTATGGCGGTTAGTTGGGCTAATAATAATGGAATTAAACTTAGTGCTATACATGTACATCATGGAATTAGTCCAAACGCTGATAATTGGGCTGATTATTGTGAAAGTCTTTGTAAAGACCTTGGTGTGGCTTTTGTAAAAAAAAGGGTGGTTCTAGAGAAAAAATCACGAACTTCGCTCGAACAACAGGCAAGAGAAGCTCGTTATCGAGTGATAGCTGATTCAATAGAATCCAACTCAGTTTTGTTAACAGGACATCACCAAGGAGATCAGGCTGAAACGTTTGTTCTGCGTTTAATGCGAGGAGCCGGGTGTACAGGTTTAAGCGGTATGAGCCTGCATTCTGAGTTTCCGAATGTAATAGGGAAGGCTAAATCCTTAAGTGTTTTGAGACCGTTCTTAGAGACTAAGAAAGATGACTTAATCTCTTTTGTTGAACGAAATGGTTTCAAATGGGTAGAAGATGAGTCGAATGAGGTCGATGACTTTGATCGGAATTTTGTGCGGAATCAAGTTTTACCTACCTTGTCTGAACGCTGGCCGTCTGCGGCTAAGAGTATTGCTCAATCTTGTCGAATATTAGAGCAAGAAAAATCATTGTTGCAGGATTATCTTCTGCTTGATCTAACCAAGGTAACTAAAACTGGTTTCTTGCAATGCCAGTGTTTGGATATTGAAAGCCTCATGTCGTTAGATAAAGCTAAATGGAATTCATTGTTGCGGCTTTTTTTACAACAGCGAGTTGGTTTTTATCCAAGTCAAAACTTATTGCGGCAGATTGTTGAACAGATGTTTTATGCCAGACAAGATCAACAGCCGCAATTGCGATGCGGAGCCTTCACTATCTTTCGCCATGGCGGGCTGATTTACGTTAAGAACTTAGCTACGGATGAATTAAGTGAAACAAAAATAGAGTTAAACCAAGAGATAGATATAGAAAATCCGTTGTATTCAAAAATAGAAGTATCAGCTAGTGAAAAGTTAACGTCTGAAGTTTCTATTAAGTGGGGGGCGCTATCGGAAAGGTTGATGGTTCATTCCGAAGTTGGTTCGAAACCCGTAAAACAAATCTTAAAGGAAAGCGGTTGCCCAGCGTTAATGCGGCGATTTATTCCATTGTTGTATATAAACAATAAACTGGTTGCCGTAGCTGATCTGGCTTTAGAATATGGTTTACGTGACCAAGTAGTCGTCAAACTAACTGCAACTGAATAATACCAATCTGCATAAAGAATTGGTCATTCAGCGAGAATGAAAAAGTGTATAGGCAAGGCATTGATTGCAGAGAATGGTTGTTCCCTTGTTAAAATCAATAACGCAGCATATAAGCTTTTTAAACTCGCCCTTTGGGAACTCACCAGAGCTGCGATAATCGCCCAAAACTTATTTGATGTAGAACGACTATACCTGCACAAGTTTCGATTATTCTCGCAGCTCTGGTGAAGTTCTGAATTGACTAATTCTTTATGCAGATTGGTATAAGGGGTGGAGGAGCCCGAAGGCCGCCTCCTGGGGGTAGTGGTAGTTACGCTATTTTCATGCAGTTTTTACCTGCATCTTTCGCTGCGTAAAGCGCTTTGTCTGCACGAGCAAACAAATCGGTTGCTGTATCTGCTTTGTTAAAACAGGCACAGCCAATACTGGTGCTTACGCCGTACTTCACAAAAAGTGGAGCTTGGCTAATGGCATGATTGATCCTAGCGGCAACAATTTTTGCCGCTTGCAAGCCTTGCTTATCGAGCAAGACTGCAAACTCGTCGCCACCAAAACGGAACATTTGATCTTCACCACGTAAACTCTGTTCAACTAATTTCACAAATGCCGTCAAAATCTCGTCGCCCATTAGGTGGCCATGTTGATCGTTTACTTGTTTGAAGTTGTCTAGATCTAACACCATCAATACAAAATCATCGCCGTACCGCTTACTGTGTTGTATCTTCCGGTCGATGGTATCGTCATACATGGCACGATTACCAATGCCGGTAAGCGGATCTTTTAGAGCCATTTTTTGTAGTTGCCAAAACGCAAGTGCATTACGTAGAGGAAACACCAGGGATTTCTGGTATCCAGTTAATGATGACATGAGAATATCTGTGATAGGTTTCTGTGAGTAATAACTCAAACGACCCATTAATCGATTGTCAATTCTTATCGGTAATGTCATCTGTTGTAGGTGTTCGTGTACTTTGCCTGCGGTAAACTTGCCGTGAAACGTTTCTAGTTCTACCGCATTTATCTTGTAAACACTGGTGATGGCATTTAAATAGATAGACAACAACTGTTCAATGTCTAACGTTGTTTGCAGTTGCTCTATCAAAGACGAATTGTCTTGACGGTCCTTTGCGTAGCTCGTCCAAGTGGCCAGAATAGAAGCACTGGCTTCAGGGTTAAGCGCATCCAAGTGACTGATGTAATCCACTGATTCCCCCTTTGTCGATTAATCAACTAATAATTATGTAAAGTTTCTTAAGCGAAAGTCGTGCCAAACTTCTAATGGTCTGAAATGTAAAGAAAAACGAATAATTGGAAAATTATTCTGCTAAACTGACAAAATAACGTCGGCAACATATTGCCAAATAGGAAATTGAGATTTAATGGCGCACGGTTTTTTCCTCGAATTGATCTTATTATTAGCGATAGCAGTGTTCACTGTTTGGTCGTTCAAACGTATTAAACTTCCTCCCATTCTTGCTTATTTAGTGGCTGGTATTGTTGCCGGTCCGCAGTTGCTAGAGTTATTTGAAAATCCTCATGACGTCGCTTTAGTAGCCGAATTAGGCATTGTATTTTTGCTGTTCTCTTTAGGGCTGGAATTCTCAGTGCCTAAGCTGGTTGCGATGAGGCATCTAGTATTCGGTGTGGGTAGTGCCCAGGTAATAATAACTTTGTTGTTAGTGATGATTGCTAGTTATTTTATGGGGCAATCATGGAGCAGTGCTTTTGTTATTGGTAGTATCTTTGCGCTGTCATCAACGGCCGTAGTCGTTAAGTCATTAAATGAAACAGGCATTACTCAAACTAAACGCGGTCAAGTCGCCATAAGCATCTTGTTATTTCAGGACATTGCCGTCGTACCTTTCTTAATCGCTATTCCCTTATTAGCGGGCGATGGTGGTGACAATGTTATGGCTGCCATTTTATTGGCGTTGGCAAAAGGCGCTGTGGTTGTTGCCATTTTATTGTCAATTGGCAAGTGGGTTTTACCCCGCGTATTTAATGAAGTAGCGCAAGTTCGAACGGACGAGCTATTTGTATTAACGGCAATCCTCGTCACTGTCATGGCCGGTACATTGACTAGTTTTTTTGGACTTTCCATGGCATTGGGTGCGTTTTTGGCTGGAATGATGTTATCCGAAAGTCAATTCAAACATCAATTAGAGGCCGATATACGTCCGTTTAGGGACATCTTAATGGGGCTGTTTTTTATTAGTGTGGGCATGGAATTAGATGTCACCGTAATTGCCAGGCATTGGTTGTGGATCCTGTCTGGTTTAGCAACATTAATAATCATTAAAACTATTGTTATTAAGCAGCTCTCTGTTATGGCGGGGGAGAATAGAAAAGACGGCTGGTCAGCAGGTTTGATGTTATTCCAAATGGGGGAGTTTGGTTTTGTACTGGTCGCGCTGGCTCAGCAGGTAGAACTGTTTACTCCAGATTTGTCATCGGCATTAGTGGCAATAGGTGTGTTAAGTATGGCAGTGACCCCATCCATAATAAATAATCACAGCCAAATCGTTACCAGAGTGGATCGTTTTTTTGGTCGTTACGAAGATAAATACGTAGAAGAAGAGCCTGCTAATTTTGCGACTGATTTGTCAGAACATGTCGTTATATGTGGGTTTGGTAGAGTGGGACAAACGGTTAGCCGATTTTTGCGGGCTGAAGCTGTGCCATATGTCGCTTTAGATGTTGATCCAGTTCGTGTTTCTGAAGCGCAAGCCGCGGGCGAAAATGTGCAATTCGGTCATGCTAGGGATAAAGCTATCCTGGATGCGGCAAGTGTTGCCAAGGCTAGATTAGTAGTAGTGACGTTTGGAGACATTACTAAGACTCAAATGGTTATCAACAATGTCAAAGAGTCTGGTAGTAAAGCCAGAATTATGGTCAGAACCAAATCTGATCAACACCTTAAAGAAATATTAGATGATGGTGCAGATCAGGTTGTGCCGGAAGCACTGGAGGGGAGCTTGATGTTAGTTTCTCAAGTTCTCTTTGAGTCCGGCGTGCCTATGTCCCGTGTTTTACGTCGAATTAGAAAAGAAAGAGAAAATCGATATGGCGATATGCACGGGTTTTATCCTGGTGATACAACAGAAGTGACCGCAGATCGACGAGATTTATTGGAATTCATTCATGCTATCGCTATTCCAGCAGAAGCGTATGCGGTCAATAAAACATTAGAACAACTAAAACTCAGTGAACGTCGGGTAGAAGTCGTTGGATTGCGACGTGACGGTGCTGAGCTTTCTAGTCCTGACATGAATACGGTGATTAACCCATTGGATATCATCATAATTAAAGGCAAGCCTCGCAGAGTCGAACGAGTCGAGCGTTATTTATTAACTGGGTAGCAGGTTGAACCTGCTAATCCAATTCTAAAAAGGCCATTATCTCATCAAGGCGCTCTAATCCATCCTGGTACCCTATCTCAATTAGCTTCTGGGTGAATGGCTTTTCGAAAAGAATATAGCTCATCAGTGTCGATTCAGAATTTTTGGTGACTCCTATAAACCGCAGTAAAAAACGAATTGCACTAGGGATATGATAATAATAATTTTTAGCAATCTGGCTGAAGTTTCTGCTTGGGTTGATTAATAACGTTTCTACTTTTTTTAACCCTGTTTTATCGGAGTTGGTATGAGCTAGCGTATTGTTTATTCGCTCTAGTCGTTCAAGGTCTGAATTAAGTGAGTCGGTAAAAACGGTATCTAATAAATGGCCTGTGATGGTTGCCGAGTTTGGATGGAATTCCGAATCGCCATAATATTTGTCGTTTTTGGGTTGTTGCACGCCGATGATCAATATCTTCTCCGCGCCTAAGTGGATGGAAGGGCTTAATGGAGATAGCTGGTGAATTGAGCCGTCACCAAAATAATGATTGTCAATTTTCACGCTTGGAAATACCAGAGGTATTGCGGCTGAAGCCATCAGGTGGCGCGTAGTTAAAACCGTTTTAACGCCTTTTCTTTTTGCCCGTTGCCAGCTTTGATTGGAGCTGGACTGAAAAAATGCGATGGAATCACCATCACTATAACTTGATGCTGCCACAGAGATGGCATCCAGGTGACCACTTAATATGTTTCTATCAATACGTTTATAGTCGATGAGGTGCTGTAAGAGTTCCTGCAATGGCTGATTATCAAATAGGCTGGTTGCTCGGTCTTTGCCTGCCTTACTGAATTTAGACCAATAGTTCTTTATTAAATAACCAAATACGCCGCCCCAGTCACTTGCGTATACCTGCTCGGTGGTAAAATTGCGCCAGACCCACTCTGTTTTTTTAACACCTAAGTGAAAACAAGATGCGTAACATGCCATGGAAACGGCATTAATAGCGCCGGCCGAAGTGCCGGTGATCACTTTAAACGGGGATTTTTGGTTTCTGGGTAACTTAGATGCAATTGCTTTTAATACACCTATTTGGTAAGCGGCTCTCGCACCGCCACCTGTTAGTAGTAATCCACAAGTGGGAGGAGGTGGAGGAGTGGATTTAAATATCATAATTAGAGAGATGCTCCGTTTTATTTTAATTATGGTATAAAAATGAATACCTTATTGAAAAAATGTGGATATTTAAAGCAGTCGTTACTAGATGCCTTGATTCACGTTAAAGTTTAAGTAATAATGCGCGCCACTCGATTAAACAAACTTAGTTCTTTCGAGCGGTCCATTATGGTAACTCCATTGGTTCTCTCGCAACGATAGTTCGTGAACTTGGTCAGGCCCGGAAGGGAGCAGCCACAGCGAATGACTCGTGTGCCGGGATGTGGCTGATGGGGTTACCACCAAATTTCAATGTTTTCAACACGTTACACCAATAAAAGCGTAACTGCTACTGTGGGTGCGACAATGAAGACTTCAAAAGTCCCTTATTTATACTACCGAAACGGTATCTATTACAGCCGAATAGACAACAAGTGGAAGTCATTAAGAACTAGGTGTATCTAGGTGTATCAAAGAAGCGATTCAGAGTAGCCCGCTCTCGCGGTATCGAATTTGAATCGACGGCTCAGTTAACCGATGACTTAACTATGGTATTTAACGCGTCTTATACCAAGTCGGAAATTCTCGAAGACAATGACTCTATCAGTGCCAAAAAAGGCGATGATATGACTATGGTGCCAGAGTATAATGCGTACTTAGCGTTTGACCACGCATTTGAACTCTTTGGTAAACAGGCCTTTATTCGTGCTGATATGACTGCCTATGGCGATTATAAGACCCACTTCGATACACGTCCTGAGGATGAAGTTCCGGCGTACGAGATCTATAACTTGTCTGGCCGTGTTGAAGTGTCTGACTCAGTTCAGTTGAGTGTTCACATCAATAATCTGTTAAACACGGATGACATTAGCTACAAACGTCACCGTAGCCGTTCAGAAGGCAGTATCGCTCAGCAATATATCGAGTATTTGCCAGAGCGTAATATCACAGTTCGTATAGATTACACGTTTTTCTAATTGAGACTGTGACTACTTAAAGAAGATTTCTCCCAATCTCTTAAGTAAATCAAACCCCAGCATTTTGTTTAACGCCACTCGTTTAAGAACGAGTGGCGCTTTTTCTTTTATATCTAGCTGGATATTTTTGTGTTTTCGCCAGAACAGACCGTGGATATGATTTTCGCTTTCTTTTCTCGGGTAAAATAAGCCGTT
>Ga0213832_1000504_pt1 | contig 25121 bp, 23 predicted proteins | sample SWATP13_FD_161660 | JGI IMG/M metagenome (GOLD analysis project Ga0213832, IMG submission 161660) | Coastal seawater microbial communities from Marineland, Florida, United States - SWA TP1 #3 | ecosystem: Environmental > Aquatic > Marine > Coastal | place: USA: Florida | collected 2016-08-06 | reverse complement strand
GTGAGGTAATGGGTGTTGGTGAAACTTTCGCCGAAGCATTCGCTAAAGCACAATTAGGTGCAAGCAACACTTTACCACGCGGTGGTCGCGCGTTACTATCGGTACGCAACAGTGACAAACCACGTATTGTTGAATTAGCTAAAACCATGACTGCTTTAGGTTTTGAGCTAGATGCAACGGGTGGCACTGCAAAAGCGCTAGAAGAAGCGGGTATTGCAGTTCGTCGCGTGAACAAAGTATACGAAGGCCGTCCTCATATTCTTGATAGAATTAAAAATGGTGAATACAGCTACATTGTAAACACTACTGAAGGTCGCCAAGCGATTGAAGATTCGAAGGTGTTACGTCGTGGTGCGTTACAGCACAAAACTAACTACACAACGACACTGAACGCGGCATTTGCTAACTGTACTGCAAACCAAGCAGACGACCGTAGCAAGGTGACGTCAGTTCAGGAACTACATCAGCGAATGAACTAAGGAAATGTGCCAAGGGCGAGGCAATCGCCCTTGGGATTAAGTGAGAATAATATGCAATCAATTCCGATGACGGTTCGTGGTGCAGCATTACTGCGCGAAGAACTTAACGAATTAAAAACAGTTACCCGTCCTAAAATCGTTGCTGATATCGCTGAAGCACGTGAGCACGGTGATTTGAAGGAAAACGCAGAATACCATGCTGCTCGTGAGCAACAAGGTTTTTGCGAAGGCCGTATTCAAGAAATTGAAGCAAAGCTTTCAAATGTACAAATCATCGATGTAACTAAGATGCCAAAAACTGGTAAAGTTATTTTTGGTACGACAGTGACTATCGTTAATGTTGACACTGACGCTGAGGTTAAATACCAAATTGTGGGTGATGATGAAGCAGATATCAAAAACAACTTGATCTCTGTTAATTCGCCAATCGCGCGTGGTTTAATTGGTAAAGAGGTCGATGATGCCGTTACCATTAAAACGCCAAATGGTGAAGTAGAGTACGAAATCATTGAAGTTGAGTATATTTAGTAGCTTAACCAAGCATTGATGAAAACCGCAGTTTTATACTGCGGTTTTTTTATGCCTGTTTACTTCTGGTATATTATTCGGTACGTTGGCTGCTAGGTTCTTTACAAGAAGAGGTAATAGTGGTGAAAATTCAATATCCTAAAGCGCTATCTTTAGGCGATAGCATCGCCATTTGTGCTTTTTCTTCTGGTGTCGATAAGGCATATCATAAAAGATTAGATGTTGTACTCGAAGGGTTAAGTGCGAAGGGTTTTAATGTTGTTGAAGGAGACTGCTTACGTCAACAACACAATAGTGCAAAGGAGCGTGCGGCCGAATTGATGCAGTTTTTAACCGATGACTCGATTGCTGCGATTATGCCGCCTTGGGGAGGGGATCTCACCATGGAGATTTTACCTTTGTTAGATTTTAGCGCTATCAGTAACGCAAAACCTAAGTGGTTAGTCGGTTTTTCCGATATCAGTACGTTTGCTTGCGCACTCACTACGCGATGTGGCTGGGCTACACTGCATGGTGCCAATTTAATGCAGATTCATCCCGATGATAAAGATCCACACCTAGCGGCTTTATTTACCGCCATGGGTCTTGAAGAAACAGCATCCTTTAAGCAACTTGCTGCGCCTTTTTATCAGCAAGATCAGATTGATTACGCAACTAAACCTGATGCGAAATTCAACTACACAGCTGAAAGCCAATGGCGTTGTATTAACTATAAAGATAAGCGACAAATAGAAGTATCAGGTCGTTTGATTGGCGGCTGTATTGACACACTAGGCTTATTACTGCCTTCAAATTACTATGCATTGCATGAGTTTAAAAAGCAGTATGCACCGGAGGGATTAATTCTTTATTTAGAAAATGCAGAACTGAGTCCGATGGCGTTAGCACGGTGTTTATTATCTTTAAAACTTAATGATGTGTTTACTGATGTCAATGCCGTTATATTTGGCCGTAGCCCAGCAATTAATAACGACTGTTACTTTGATGAATATCAGGCAATTGAGTTAGCATTTCAAGGTAACTTATTCCCTGTTTTGACCGATGCTGATATTGGCCATGTTGCACCAAACCTTGCGTTGATCAATGGTGCATTCGCCACCATAACCGCAGATCTTTGTGAAGGTATGGCGACGAATGTTCAAATAGACACGGTGTTAAGTTAACTCAAAAGAGTTTAACTAAATAAACAGTACTCATACCAATGAGTAATGTCACAGAAACGCTCAATAAAGTGCCAAGCATGACATACTCAGTGAGCTGTTTTTCTTCGCTCGCTTTTAAATCACCAAAGCGAAAAATTGACTTTGCAGCGAGTAGGAATCCTACTCCTGCGTATTCCCCCATAAGTATAAAGCTTAACATCAGTCCTCGCTCTAAAAGGCCTATACTGTGGCCTGCCGCAGGGATGCTGCCAGATGTAGCAAAGCCTTGTGTTATTTTTTCAAGCATCATGCGAATAAATACTGAGCTTGGATTTAATACGAGTATGTAAGCACAGATAACAAAAAGCGTATCTATAGCAATCAGTTTTTGCCAAATAAGCGCATAAAATTCATCATAATCGGTTAACCACACAGCTAGCATCACCAGCACAATACTATGTGCAAGTTGATCAAGCAGAAAAGGAATGACCCCTTTATTGGAATAGGATTTTGCTAAATCAATGAGGAAGTGACTAAGCATAATTAGCAGTGTTGCGTAGACAACACGTGCAAGCTCACTCCAGCCATAATTAAACTCCCAAAGAGCTAAAATGATAAACGAAACAATGCCGTGCGTTAAAACATGCAAATACAGTTTTGTCGCGCGAAAGTGTTGGCTGTTTCGCTCATTAACCCAGCTCATTGGCTGTAGATAAAAGTCAGCAACTAAGTGCGCTAAAAATAGGGCGATAAGTAATAAGGTAAAGCTCATGCTATCAATCCTTTGAGTATTGTATGGCTGTACTTGATAAAACGTTCGACTAATTGGTACTGAGCAAGGTTTAGTAATTTGGTCACATTTTCTCTGCTTGTATTGAGCTCTTTTGCTAGTTCTGCGTGACTATTATTGCTTGCTGTAAGGTAATTAAATAAAGCATTCGCTTGTTTTTGGCTCATTTTTTCTAGCAATACCTCTATGAAGGCAATATTGAGTAAAAATCCTTCATCGAGATGATTATTTTCCACTTTTATTGTTAATAGCTGATGAGTCATATTATCTAAGCCTTGACCGGATAACGTATACGCACTTCCTGTGGCTGTTTTAATATCGGCGCGAGGATTCTCGACTGTGCCAATGGCCATACTTTGACGTAATTCATAGTTAGCTGCTTTCATTTGTAAATATAAGAGTATTGCTACATGACAGACAGATTCAGGTGTTTGTAGCTGTAATTGCAAAGCATCACCACGATAAATACTAAAACTACTTTCAAAGCGTTGAGTAATAAAACGTAAGCTTTGATCGAGTTGGTATAGCATTGCATCATATTCTTGTTGTGGGATTCTTTGTGATTTAATTAAATCCCCAGTGATCACTGCTATCATAGCGCATCCTCTTACTGTAACTAAAACTAGTTACTTGTCCAGATGTAACCAAATTTGGTTACTGTTGTTCATGTAACCAATTTAGGTTACTTTTGAGTGAATTACAAGTAAGTCGTGCTCCAGTAGCAAGATATAAATTATACAAGGTGTATTATGCAAACAATTGAAAAGCCGAGAATTGCTATTTTTGTCGACGTACAGAATATTTATTACACCTGTAAAGAAAGTTATGGAAAAAACTTCGATTACAACGCCTTTTGGGCAAGGATGCAGGAGCTGTATACAATTGATAGTGCTATTGCCTATGCAATTTATCGTGGCGATGAAAAGCAATCACAATTTCAAAATATTTTGCGAGCAATAGGCTTTGAGGTAAAACTTAAGCCATTTATTCAGCGCCGGGATGGCAGTGCAAAAGGGGATTGGGATGTAGGTATTACTATTGATATGCTTGAAAATGCACGTAAAGTAGACAAAATGGTGTTGCTGTCTGGCGATGGTGACTTTGCATTGTTATTAGGGCATCTAGCACACAACTATCAAATTTCTTGTGATGTGTATGGGGCAGAACACTTGACTGCTGATGTACTAAAAAATGCGGCTGAGAATTTTTACTGTATCGACGACGGATTGTTACTTAATAACCGCAGAGAATAGCAATAAATATTCCTATTTAAATAAATTGTTTAACTAAAGTATTATTTCGGCTAAGCTAATATGAACTAGACTCGTTCATAGTTACAGTAATATGCGCTTGGAATGGCTCTTTTAATTCAAATAAACAATAAGAACAAGACATACCAAGTAATTGCTAGGTCTGTTTCAAATTTCTTTTCTGTTAATAAAGCTTTTTAATTCAACAAATTAGAAATAATTATGAAAGTTATACGAATTTTTATGAAAAATGTAATGACAACGCTGTCATTTATTGTGTAACATTAAATCAACATGGGTTGAGATGATTTCGCATTCTGATAAGAAAAAATAGTGCGATTTATACAAAAACTAAACGAAGGTTAGGGGTCGTTAAATGATGGCGAAGAGTGTGAGTGAGGACCAATTGTTTATTGGTATCGATGGTGGCGGAACAAAGTGCCGAGCAACCATTTACTCTGTAAAACATGGCGTATTAGGGACAGGCTTAGGCGGTCCGGCAAATCCACTACATGGTTTGGAGCGCACACTTGAATCTATAATGGTCTCAACTCAATTAGCGTTGCGTGATGCTGGGTTACCGTTAGAGACGGTACACCAACTCTATGCAGGTTTAGGCCTTGCAGGTGTTAACTTGCCGAGCCTTTACGATAAAATTATGGAGTGGGAGCACCCGTTCAAACAAATGTTTTTAACGACTGACCTACATACGGCTTGTATAGGCGCTCATGAAGGCAGTGACGGTGCAGTCATCATCACAGGCACGGGCTCATGTGGCTTTTCTTGTGTTAATGGGCAAACCAGCAATTTTGGTGGCCATGGTTTTGCATTAGGTGACAAAGGCAGCGGTGCTTGGATGGGACTTGAAGCGATAAAAGCAACGCTGTTGGATTTAGATGGGTTAGGCTCAAAGACCTGTTTAACCAAAGTCATTACTGAACATTTCTCGGCTGATAACGCAATGGCGATTGTTGAGCAAATGTCAGGTCAACCATCTAGTAGTTATGCAAAACTTGCTCGCTATGTGTTTAATGCTGCAAATGAGCAAGATGCAGTGGCACTTGCTATTGTTAAAGACGGTGCAGAGTATGTGAGTAAACTTGCACACCGTTTATTAGAGAACAAACCACCACGTTTGTCTATGATAGGTGGTTTAGCAGAGCCGTTAAATAAATGGCTAGACCCTGATATCGCTAAGCTTGTAGAAAACCCAATTCAACCACCTGAAATGGGAGCGGTATATTTCGCACAACAGTCTGTGTTAGAACAAAGCCAAGAGGTAGCAATTTAATGACGATTTTTCATGCTCAGTCACTATTTACCGGCGAAGAATTTTTAAACGATCGTTATTTTAGTGTAGATAATGGGGTATTCACCTTAACTGAAGCAAGTACCGATGCGGTTAAGCTAGATGGGCTCGTGGTGCCTGGTTTTATTGATGTGCAAGTAAATGGTGGTGGTGGTGCATTTTTTAATGCAGAGCAAACCCCACAATGTTTGCACAATATTGCGAAAGCGCATGGTCGATTTGGTTCAACTGCGATAATGCCAACTCTCATTACTGATAAAGTAGAGGTGATGGCACAAGCTGCTGATGCAACGGCAGAGGCAATTGCCCAAGCAGTGCCAGGTGTGTTAGGTATTCATTTTGAAGGCCCACATTTATCTTTACCTAAAAAAGGTACTCATAGTGAACAGTTTATAAGGCCTATTTCAGAACAAGAGTTTGCGATCTATGCACGTCAAGACTTGGGCATAAAAATGGTGACGCTGGCACCTGAAAATGTCAGATCAGAAGATATAACGCGATTAGTTGAATGTGGCGTGAAAGTAAGTATTGGCCACACTAACGCTGATTTTGCAACGACTAATAAAGCATTGGCCGCAGGCGCTGATGGTTTTACACATTTATTTAATGCAATGTCGGCATTTACCTCGCGAGAGCCTGGTGTAGTTGGCTCTGCCCTTTGGGATGATAACAGCTGGTGTGGCTTAATTGTTGATGGTCATCATGTTCACCCATCGTCAGCCAAATTAGCGATTCGTACTAAGCAACGCGGTAAAGTTATGTTAGTAACTGATGCAATGCCTCCTGTGGGCACTGACGATATGGAGTTTGATTTCTTTGACGGTCGAAAAGTTATTCGTACCGGTGACCGTTTAAATTCGACAACAGGCGAACTTGCGGGCAGTGTGCTTGATATGGCAAGTGCTGTACGCAATACCGTTAATACATTGGATGTGAGTTTAGCTGAAAGCTTGAGAATGGCGTCTTTGTATCCTGCACAATATCTTGGTTTGAACAAAAAGGGCCGTCTAGTAAATGGCTTCGATGCTGATTTTGTTGTACTTGATGAGCATCAGTATGTAAAAGCAACTTATATTGCAGGTAACGCAGTTTAGAACTTCCCTGTAAAAACCCCGCCGTTGTATCGCGGGGCTTTTTGCATTAAAGGTAATAAAATGACAACAACACAACCTACAAAAAAACGTTTAGCTTCTCTAGATGCATTACGCGGCATGGATATGTTTTGGATCTTAGGTGGTCAGTCAATATTTGCAGCACTTTTTGTGCTAACAGGCTGGACAGGCTGGAAGCTATTTGAAGCACATACAGTGCACAGTGAATGGCACGGTTTTACTTTTTACGACTTAATATTCCCGCTATTTATTTTCCTATCTGGCGTTGCGATGGGGCTTGCACCAAAACGCATTGATCACTTAAGTTGGGATGAGCGTAAAGTGTATTATCGCAAAGCTATTAAGCGCTTATTACTGCTTTGTTTTTTAGGTATTTTATATAATCACGGCTGGGGTACAGGCATGCCGATGGCGTTTGATGAGATACGCTACGCCAGTGTATTAGCTCGAATAGCCATTGCGTGGTTTTTCTGTGCCATGTTGGTTTGGCATACAAGCTTACGAACCCAAGTCATAACAGCGGTATCTATTTTACTTGGCTACTGGTTACTGCTTAGCTTTGTGCCTGTACCAGGAGGCAGTGCCGGAGACTTATCTGCTGCTGGAAGTTGGAATGCATGGTTCGATAAGTATTTACTACCAGGGATTAGTTATCAAAATCGCGTTGTAGACCCTGAAGGCGTGTTGTCTAATGTGCCAGCGATTGTTAACGCACTTATGGGGGTGTTTGCAGGGCAGCTTATTGCACGAGCACAACAAATTGGTGAATGGAAAATGTCTGGTGTGTTATTTATTTCAGGCATTGTTAGCGTAAGCTTGGGTTGGCTCTGGGATTTACAGTTTCCGGTAAATAAAGAGTTATGGACGAGCTCTTTTGTATTGGTGACCGTAGGGTGGAGCGCCATTTTATTAGCCGTGTTTTATGCTTTGGTTGATATATTACCAGGGCAGCGAGTTGCGTATCCATTTGTTATTATAGGTGCTAATTCGATCATTATCTACCTAGCCTCGAGCTTAGTGAACTGGGGTTATGTAAGCCAAAGTGTTTTTGGTGGTGTTATTCGCGCGGTTCCTGATTTATGGCAGCCATTAATAGCCGTGGTAGCATTACTTGCTGTACAAATGCTTGTGTTGCATTGGATGTACCGTAGAAAAATCTTTGTCAGTGTTTAGTTAACGCTGATAGAAAACATTATTTTTTATTCACTTTTACTTTACAAAGTCAAATCGAAAAGTGATAATGACAGCGTTGTCATAATGGTTATAACTACTGTTCCGTATCCTGGCAGTGGTTTGATCTAAAACTCGATTCGATTGCACGTGGGGTCGGGTTTTAGATCCCATTTTTTTCAATTTATAATTAGAGCTAATCAATATGCAAATAGTCATTCTTGATGATGCCGCACAAGTGGCAGCCTACGGGGCTAACATCTTTGCTAAACAACTTATAAAAAAACCAGCATCAGTACTTGGCTTGGCAACTGGCTCAACACCTGTTGCGTTATACCAAGAGCTTATCGCAAAAAATAAAGCGGGTGATATTTCATTTAGCCAAGCGACAACATTTAATTTAGATGAATACTTAGGTCTTACAGGTGAGCATCCGCAAAGTTATCGATACTTTATGAATGAGCAATTATTTAATCACGTTGATATTAACAAAGATAACACGCATGTTCCGCCTGGAGATGCAATCAACCCGTTAGTTGCGTGCAATGAATATGAGCAAAAAATTGCAGCATCAGGAGGGGTTGATGTGCAATTACTTGGTATTGGCCGTAACGGTCATATAGGTTTTAACGAGCCGTCTTCAGGTCTTACCTCGCGCACTCGGGTAAAAACACTTACCAAAGCAACCATTGATGATAACGCACGATTCTTTGACGAAGGCGAATATCAACCGCATTTATCAATCACTATGGGGATTGGGACTATCTTAGAAGCCAAAAAAGTAGTGCTATTAGCGACGGGTGAAAGTAAAGCTGATGCGGTACAGGCAATGGTTGAAGGTCCGCTCATGGCAAAGTGCCCAGCCTCTGCATTACAAATGCATAAAGATGCTGTCATTATCATTGATAAAGCAGCTGCAAGTAAATTAGAAGATTTAGCGTTCTACCAGCACATTGAAGCTGAGAACCAAAAACTACAAGCGCACCTAGCGACCTTGTAAAATTGTGAGAGAGAGCAAAAAAGCCCATTTGGGCTTTTTTTATGCCTGTTATAAATTGGGTTTATCATCAGCTTATGGTAGTTTTAGGGGGTAAATAATTTCAAAGGAACGCCATGCTGAATTACTCTCAAATGCCACTGGACCGTGCCTCTAATCATCGAAAAGATCCTAAGTGGCTAAAGGCGAAAATTAATTCTCAGAGTCGCTGGTTACTTGTTAAAAATAATCAGAGTCTATTTGTTAAAGGGTGCCCTGAGGTGTGTTACTTGCGCCTATCTCAGGTTGATCATCTTGATTTATCGAAAGGTATTTTACTTGGCCTTGACGAGCAAGGAATTGCTCATTTTGCGTTAGATGTAAGCAATGTGCCTGATTCACTTATTGACCCTGTTCTTGATGGTACTGAGTTTGTTGATATACGCAAGTTAGGCCCTCAAGTTGAACTAAAGCAAGGCTCGATTGCTGCACTTGCTCGTGGTCTTTGTTTTTGGCATGCAACCCATCGTTTTTGTGGTCGATGTGGCCATGAAAATAATATGGTTGAAGCAGGGCACTCTCGCCTATGTGAGAACCAAACGTGTCAGCATCAAACGTTTCCTCGCACTGATCCTGCCGTCATTATGATAGTGAAAAAAACTTTTTCAGATGGGATTGAGCGCTGTTTACTCGGTCGTCAAGCAAGCTGGCCTGAGGGCGTATTTTCAACATTGGCGGGGTTTGTTGACCCAGGTGAAACACTCGAGCAAGCTGTCGCCCGAGAAGTCATGGAAGAAGCTGGTATTGCTGTCACTGATATTCAGTATATAGCTTCACAACCTTGGCCTTTTCCATCTTCAATCATGTTCGGTTTTATGGCAACAGCAGTGTCAGAAGACATTCAGGTTGATAAAGATGAATTAGATGATGCTAGGTGGTTTAGTCGTGATGATCTTAATCAATTTGGCCAATGGCATGAACAGGGCAGTCACCTAAAATTAACCCGACAAGACTCTATTTCTCGATTCTTGGTTGAGCATTGGCGCAACCTGTAAACTAGATTGGAATAACGATGACAAAGACAAATAAAAATACTCAAATAGTGAGTGCAGGGCGTAAAAAAGCATATACCCAAGGCGTGGTGAATCCGGTCGTACAGCGCGCATCAACCGTGGTTTTCGACTCGGTTTCTGAGTTAAAAGAAGCCGCTAAAAAACGGGGTGATAAAACGCTTTTTTATGGTCGCCGTGGTACCACCACACACTTCGCACTACAAGAAGCCATTGCTGAACTTGAGGGCGGTGAAGGTTGCGCACTTTATCCATCGGGTGCGGCTGCAATAAGCAATGCGTTGTTATCGTTTGTGAAAACGGGCGATCATATTTTGATGGTTGATACGGCTTACGAACCAACTCGTGATTTTTGTGACAAAATATTAGCAGGCCTTGGAATTGAAACAACCTATTACCCACCAGGTATCGGTGCAGGCATTGATGAGTTAATAAAAGAAAATACCCGTGTATTATTTTTAGAATCACCAGGCTCGATTACCATGGAAGTGCAAGATGTACCCGCTATGGTCGCTAAAGCGAATGAGCGTGGTGTCATGACGATGCTAGATAATACTTGGGGTAATGGTCTGCATTTTAGACCGCTTGAGCATGGGGTGGACATTAGTATCCAAGCTGCGACTAAATATATTGTTGGCCATTCCGATGTAATGATGGGAGTGGCGGTTGCTAACAAAAAATACTGGTCAACACTGAGAGAAAACTCATATCTATTAGGCCAATGTACGTCTGCTGATGATGCATATTTAGCATTACGTGGCTTACGCACTATGGCTGTGCGTTTAAAACAGCACGAGCAAGCCGCCATTGAAGTTGCTAAATGGCTTGAAACACACCCATTGGTTGATCATATTCGCCATCCGGCCTTTGCGAGCTGTCCTGGCCATGAGTTCTTTAAACGTGACTTTGACGGGAGTAATGGCTTATTTTCGTTTGTAATGAAGCAAGGAAATCAACAAGCGATAGATGCGTTTTTAGATAGTTTGCAGCATTTTAAAATGGGCTTTTCTTGGGGCGGATACGAAAGTTTAGTTACTGCAAATTTAACGATGAAAGGGCTCCGCTCTGAAACAGGTTGGACGCAAGGCCCAGTGATCCGCTTGCATATAGGCTTGGAAGATGTAACAGATTTGCTAGCCGATCTAGATCAAGCTCTTGGTGTTTACGAGAACCATTTGTAGTTCAAAAGTTTATACTTTGTTACATAAGAGCCGCAATGCGGCTCTTTTTTTTCTGGTAATTCAAGCTGTTTCACCTTAGTGTAATTCCAATAATAATATTCATTAAGGATTGTGAGTGACGCAGTTACACCCTAAACGTCTTGCGCAAATTGCTCAATTTGAACTTGTACGACTATTTTTGACCAAACGTGGTTTGCTAGCGGTTGCTGCATTCGCCATTTGTTGGTTACTTATTTTACGCTATCCCATAGCTGAATCTGTGAATTTGATTAGCTCCCCTGAGTTTGCTGACTTTGCTAGGCAGGCGTTTGGTGCTATCGGTATCAGCCGGTTGCTAGATTGGCCTGAATCAGAGCTAGCGATGTACTGGCTAATCGCTTTATATAGCTTCCCTTGCTTTTGCTTGTTTTTATGTAGTGACCAAACTGTTGGAGACCGACAGCGTGGTACGCTACGCTTTTTGTCACTACGGGCAACCCGTTCAGAGATTATAATTGGCCGCTTTTTAGGGCAATTATTAATCTTAGCAGCATTGTTATTTGTTACTCTGATGGCAACGCTTGCTATGTTGACGTATCGTGAGCCAAGTTTATTTCTTTCTGGTTTTTCAAGAAGCCTGACACTCTTAGTGTTTCTGCTAATTACTGTAATGCCGTTTATTGCTTTAATGAGTTTTCTAAATACGTTTGCGCGCTCATCTCGTCTTGCATTTGTGTTAGCTATTTTATTTTTTGCTGGCGGCAATATTATTATTGGTTTGCTTACTTGGCAGCTGCCTTTACTTGACGTTCTATATTATTTATTTCCTGGCTACCAAATCGATGTAGTCGCGGGACAAAGAGCAGGCATGATGTTAGGGGTCGGTTTACCTGTTTTACAAACAGTTGTGCTGCTTGCGGTGGGTGAACGAATTTTTGCAAGGAGCTCACTATGACAGTATTAATTCAGGCACAAGGTTTATCAAAAAACTATGGAGCTAAGCGAGCGCTTGATAATGTCAGCTTTGAAATAAATAAAGGAGCGCCAGTTGCACTTGTTGGCCCTAATGGTGCTGGTAAAACAACCTTATTTAGTTTGTTATGCGGTTATATTTTACCAAGTTCTGGGCAGTTATCAGTGTTGGGCCACGCCCCAGGTAGTGCGGCTTTATTTGGTAAGCTTACGGCATTACCACAAGATGCACAGCTTGATCCGCGTTTTAGTATTGCGCATCAATTAAATTTTTATGGTCAACTGCAAGGTTTAAGTGGCACGGTTCGTAAAAAAGAAACAGCACGTGTTCTAGAACTTGTGGGTTTATCTGAAGTGGCTAAACAGCGCCCAGACGATCTTTCTCACGGGATGCGTAAGCGAGTCACAATTGCGCAAGCACTTATAGGTGAACCTGAAATTGTAATGCTTGATGAGGCGACTGCAGGTCTGGACCCTATCCACGCGCGTGAGGTTCGTGAGCTTGTGAGCTCTTTAAGCAATGAAGCCACATTTATTTTAAGCTCCCATGATCTAACCGAACTTGAGCGTTTATGTTCGCAAGTATTACACCTAGATAAAGGGGTATTGAGTGAGCATCAAGCGCGTTCTAGCACACAAGATAATAAGCATTATATAACACTACAATTGAATCAACGTTATGATGATGTAGAAGCTAAGCTTGCAAGTCTTGCCCAGGTGCATCATGTTTATATGAGCCAGGCAAAAGAATATGTCATTGAATTTGAGCAGACTGTCGAACCATTTGATATCAATCTATTACAGTTTTGTTATCAACAAGGTTGGCAGTATCGTCAACTAGTGAATGGTCACACACTCGAAAACCAAATTTTTCATAAGGAGAGTTAGTTATGGGTTTACTAAGTGGATTAATGGGTAATGCTAGCGAAGTTGATAATGATGATCTAGAAGAATTACTTGCCAACACGCTTATCGCGGGTGAAACAGTGCAAAAGGCCTATAAGGTTATCCGTGATATGTTTATCTTCACCAATAAAAGATTGATTATTATTGATAAACAAGGTGTTACGGGGTCTAAAGTGGAAATGCTAAGTATTGCTTACTCAAAAATTACTAAATTTAGTAAAGAAAGCGCGGGGCATTTTGATTTAGATGCAGAGCTGAAAATCTGGGTAGGGTCAGATCCTACTCCGATCAGCAAAGACTTCAAAGCAGGTGATAACATTAATGAGGTTTATAGAATAATTAGTGAGTTTTCATTATAATGCATTGAAAATAAAGTGATTTATAATATAGTTGGTGTTGAATTGAAAATTCGGGCCAACTTTTTCTTTACATTTGCCGACAATTTATTACAATTAGTTGATTAAAAACAAGGAGTTAGTTAAGTTCCCGTTCAGTTTTCTCGCGTTAGCATGTGCCCAACTTAGCCATTTGGCTAGTTTTGTAGCAATTAAAACAATGTTTATAGGGAAATCTGTTTATGAAAAAGTTAGCAGTTATTATTTCGAGTATGCTTCTTTCAACTGCCGCGACTGCTGCGGACAGTTATCAATCAATCAGCCACTTAGGGTATACGGACACCGATGGCAATGACACAGTAAGTGTTGATTCAATTTATTACTTTGCACCAAAGAACACTATGGGTCCTTACGACCAGTTTGAGTACATCAACAAAACGACTAACGTTTATGGTGCTTATTCAGACGATGATTTTGGTGATGTATTAGGCTTAGGTGGTGAGTACTTTGTAGAAGATTTTGTATTCGGCGCTGGTTACAACAACTATGACTCAGATTTTGGTTCAAGCACAGATGTATTTAACGTTTCTGCTGGTTACTTCTTCAATCCAAACTTATTATTAAAAGCGACTTTCGTTGACGTTGAAGACGGTGACAACTCAGTGATGTTTGATCTTAAGTATAACCACCAGTTAAACAGCACTGATTACATTGGTTTTACTTTAACTGCTGATGACGAGTTTGATTACCGCGCAGTAAATGCTAAATACTTCGTAGATCTGCAACAAGGTAACTACCTTACAGTTGAAGGTACAATCTCTGATACAGATGATAACGGTAGCTCATGGGAGTTAGGTTCTAACTACTATTTCTCTAAAGCAACGTCAGTATTTGTAACGTTTAACAAAGAAGATGATTACAGCTTTGGTGCTCAACACTTCTTCAATAAAAACGTTGGCTTAAAAGCGGGTTACGGTAACAACTGGGATGACTCAGATTACGATGCATACTTTGCTAAAGTAAGCTTACAGTTCTAATCATTAATTTGATTGTAAAAAAGCCCGCATCATGCGGGCTTTTTAGTTTTTAGTATCTTACCATCCGCACTGACGGTCTTTATTTTGCTCATCAAGGTATTTTTGTAATGGCGCAAAGTAATCTAAGATTGCTGTTGCATCCATTTCTTCTTTCCTCGTTATTGTAGCAAGGGCTTCTTGCCATGGGCGACTTGAACCCATTGCTAACATCGCATTCAGCTTTTCACCAGCCTCTTTTGAGTTATACACTGAACAGCGATGAATCGCTTCTTTGTTACCAGCAATTTCACATAAACTTCTGTGGAAGTCGAATTGTAAAATATGCGCTAAGAAATAACGCGTGTAAGGGGTGTTACCCGGTACGTGATACTTAGCACCTGGATCGAAGTCTGCTTCGCTACGTGCGATAGGCGCTTGAACGCCTTGATATTTTTCACGTAGTTCCCACCAGGCTTTGTTGTAATTTTCGGGTGTCACTTCACCTGAGAATACTTTCCAGCGCCATTGGTCAACTAATAAGCCAAATGGGATAAAGGCGACTTTATCCAGTGCCATTTTCATTAATAGACCGATATCTTTTGATTCATCAGGCACTTCGTCTAATAAACCAATTTCTTTTAAGTATTCAGGTGTAACAGACAGCGCAATAGTGTCACCAATGGCTTCATGGAAACCATCGTTCGCACTTTCTTGATAATAAATAGGTTGCGTGTTGTAGGCGCGCTGGTAGAAGTTATGGCCTAACTCGTGGTGAATAACAGAAAATTCCTCACCGGTACGCTGAATACACATCTTGATACGTAGGTCATCTTTGCTATCTATATTCCATGCTGAAGCGTGACACTGTACGTCACGATCTTGTGGTTTAGTGAATAGTGAGCGTTCATAGAAAGTGTCTGGTAATGGCGCAAAACCCATTGAAGTAAAGAACTTCTCGGCGCCACGCACCATTTTCAGTTCGTCGTAATCATGTTTTGCTAATAACTCTGTTACGTCGTAGCCAGGATCTGCATTTTCCGGCGCAACTACATCGTAGATATTCCCCCAAGTTTGTGCCCACATATTACCTAACAGATGCGCAGGAATTGGTTGGTCTTGAGGGACCTTATCTTCGCCATACTTTTCACCGAGCTTGGCACGAACATGGCAATGTAATGAATCATAAAGCGGTTTAACTTGACCCCAAATACGGTCAAGCTCTTTTGCAAAATCATCCGCTGGCATATCGTATTTACTACGCCACATAGCACCAGTATCTGCATAGCCAAGCTCTTTAGCACCTTCGTTAGTCAGTGCAACTTGCTGCTCATAAAGTGGGCGCATCGGTTTGGAAACTTGGCGCCAACCTTGCCATAAATCCAGTAGTTCATTGTAGTCGCGGCTTGTCGCCATTTTCGCGGTCATCTCGCCAAGGCTTAAGCAGCTACCATCTTCTTTACAGTACTTACCTTTACCATAAATACCACCTAGTTCAGCAACTAACTGTGAGAGTTTTGCTGTTTTTTCAGCATCCTGTGGGGCAGGCAAAGTTAGCGCTAGTTTTAGCTTGTCTAGCTTACGACGCGCATCGTAATCCAGTTCTAAGCTATCGAATTTTGCAGCTTCATTAGCAAGACGAACAACAGCTTCGGTCATCTTACGATTAACCTCAGCTGATAACTCTGCAGTATCGTGCGTGATGAAGTTGGCATAAATCCACTCAGCGCGACTAGCCTCTAAATAAAGCGCACTTAACTCTTTTTCTGTATCGGCGATAAATTTAGCAGCATCTTGCGGCGTCACCTGACTTTTTTTGATTTCAGCCGTAGCTGTTTTGGTATTTGTAGCGTCATCATTACAGCCTGAAAGTGCAAGTGCACTGGCCACCATGAGAGCGCTCATACTGAGTTTAAATGGAGTCTTTTTCATAACATTCCCTAGAAGTTTATTGTTATTTATTGCCCCTGCATAATAGCAGCGTCTTGATAAACAACAAACTATGTAGATGAGAACAATTTACAAGATGTGGCTTACGTTGTATTTATTGCACGATCAGTCATACTTGAAGACAGTTAATTTAAATAAAAGGATTGCATAATGACGACCGTAATCATTCTGTTACTGGTTGCTGTGATTGTGATTTTTGCTGTAAAAGATATTCGCATTAATCTGATCACTCGACCAACGTTTAGTATGTTTAAAAAAGTATTGCCACCCTTATCACAAACAGAACGTGAAGCCATGGAAGCGGGCGACGTGTGGTGGGATGGTGAGCTATTTAGTGGCAACCCTGACTGGCAGAAACTACATAGTTTTCCTAAACCTGAACTCAGTGATAAAGAGCGCGCATTTATGAGTAAGCAGGTTGAGACGTTACTTGCTATGCTTGATGATTATCAAATTGTCCAAAAAGATAAAGACCTACCAAACGAAGTCTGGGAATATTTAAAGAAAGAAGGCTTTTTTGCGTTAATCATTCCTGAAGAATTTGGTGGTCGTGAATTTTCAGCCATTGCTAATTCGACCATCGTATCAAAAATTGCCACCAAAAGTTTAACTGCTGCGGTCACCGTAATGGTACCAAACAGTTTAGGCCCTGGTGAGCTACTGCTTCATTACGGAACTAAAGAGCAACAAGAGCGTTGGTTACCAAGCTTAGCTAAAGGTGATGATGTCCCTTGTTTTGCGTTAACAGGCCCAGAGGCAGGGTCGGATGCCGGTAGTATCCCCGATACTGGCGTTGTTTGCATGGGCATGCATAATGGTGAAGAAGTAATCGGTTTAAAGCTTAATTGGTCAAAACGCTACATTACCCTTGCACCAATTGCTACAGTGCTAGGTCTTGCATTTAAGATGTATGATCCTGATGGTCTGTTGGGCGATAAAAAAGAGTTAGGTATTACCTGTGCGCTTATTCCGACTGATCACGAAGGTGTGCAATCGGGTGAGCGTCATTATCCCCTCAATATGGCATTTATGAATGGCACAACCTATGGTAAAGATGTGTTTATTCCGCTTGATTGGATCATTGGTGGCGAAAAGGGGGCTGGTCGAGGTTGGCGCATGCTGGTTGAATGCTTAAGCGCTGGTCGTGGTATTTCGCTACCGGCACTCAGCACTGCAACAGGCCACCTTGCATCACGTATGACATCGGCGTATGCGACGGTAAGGCAACAATTCGGTGTGTCAATTGGGCAATTCGAAGGCGTGCAAGAAGCGCTTGCGCGTATCGGTGGGTTAACATACACCCTTGAATCTGCAAGGTTAATGACCGCTGGCGCCATAGATTTAAAGCTGAGTCCATCAGTAGTGACAGCCATTGCTAAGTACCATATGACAGAAATGGGTCGCACTGTAATGAATGATGCCATGGATATTCATTCAGGTAAGGGTATTCAAGTAGGTCCTAATAACTATCTTGCCCATGGTTACATGGGGATCCCTGTATCGATCACCGTTGAAGGGGCAAATATTCTTACTCGTAATTTGATGATTTTTGGTCAAGGTGCGACTCGTTGCCACCCATTTGTTTTAAAAGAAATGGCAGCCGCTGCAATGGAAGATCATGACCTTGCACTGAAAGAGTTTGACTCATTACTGTTACAGCATATTTTGTTTGCAACAAGCAATGCGGGTATGGCTTTTGTACATGGTTTAACACGCAGTTACTTTGCTAAATCTCCAGTGTGTGGAGTGACAAGTCACTATTACAAACAGTTGAGCCGAATGAGTCGAGGCTTAGCATTTTGTACTGATGTTGCTATGTTGGTATTAGGTGGCGAGTTAAAACGTAAAGAGATGATTTCGGCGCGTTTAGGCGATGTGCTGAGCCACTTATATCTTGCCTCATGCGTTCTGAAACGCTACGAAGATGAAGGGCGTCAACAAGCCGATTTACCGTTTGTTCAATATGCAGTAGAACATTCGCTTTATAGTATTGGCCAAGCATTTGACGGCTTTTTCAAAAACTTTTCGAACCCGATTGTTAACTTTTTACTGAAGCGTATCGTTTTCCCATTGGGTAACCATTACCATCGCCCAAGTGATGAGCTAGCACAGACTATGTGTGAGCACATGACTAACCCTGGTGTATTTAGGGACAGATTGACCCATTTATGCTACGTAGACGATAAAGCGGGAACTGGTGTAATGGAAAATGCTTTCTTAGCCATGATAGATACGCAGGAAGACTTTAAACAATTACGAAAATGGCAAAAAGAAGGCTCGATTTCCCGTAATCTAGAGCTTGAGGATGCTATCGTTGAAGCTGCTGAGAAAAACTTAATTAATGCAACCGTCGCTGAGCGTATGAGTGAAGCGAATGCGCTACGTAAGCAAGCAATCGCTGTGGATAATTTCGCGCCTGGTGAACTCTAATCAACGCATTAAAAAGCCTTGCTTAGCAAGGCTTTTTTGTCTTCACTTATCTAGCAAAAGGGTCGGGGTTAATTTTTTCAATATACCAATCACCTTTTTTACGTATCATTTTAACGCTACGCATATCATCAATTTTTTTGCCATTGAAGTAGCCAGTAAAAATAAGATTGATATTGGCTTTATCACCGTACTGCTCTCGCAAACTCATATTCGTCATGTCGACTTCGATCACGACTTCATCGTACTGCATATTAACCAAATTACGGGCAAACTGGTTAGCGGTACCATAAGATTTCATAATTCGCGCCATCTTTGGCGTTGCATATTGGGTCGCTAAGTTTAAATCTTGTTTATTATATAAAGCGTCAAAGAAGAGCGTCGCCGTTACTCCTGGGGTATTCTTTTCACCTTTCGGGGCATCTTCAGGTCCGCATCCGAGTAGTAAAACACTGCTTAGTAGGGCACAAATAAAAAGTATTTTTTTCATTGTTCATAGTTTAAAAAATATAATTTGCGTTTAGTGTGTGACTAAATAACTTTCTTGTAAAGGTGGTTAGGTGTTTTAGGTTGGTTTATTTTTATTTTATAATAAAAAAGGATGCAATATGCATCCTTTTTTATCTTAATTAAGCTATTTATTGAACAAGCTCTTTGTCACTGAATTCTTCAGCAAATAATGGGCTTGATAAATAACGCTCTGTCGCACTTGGTAAAATTACCACAATATTCTTACCTGCATTTTCAGGTTTTTCTGCAAGTCGTTTTGCCGCAACAACTGCTGCACCAGATGAAATACCTACCAAGATACCTTCATTTTTCATTAACTCATGCGCCATTGCAATCGCATCTTCATTTGATACTTGCTCAGCAGCGTCAACAACTTCTAGGTCTAAGTTACCTGGGATAAAGCCGGCACCGATACCTTGAATTTTGTGAGGACCTGGTTTGATTTCTTCACCTGCTAGAGTTTGGCTAATAACAGGTGAGTTTGTTGGCTCAACAGCAACAGATTGAACATTTAAACCTTTTTCTAGTTTAAGGTAGCGGCTTACACCTGTAATAGTACCGCCCGTGCCTACACCAGCTACGAAAATGTCGATTTTACCATCCATTGCTTCGAAGATTTCAGGACCCGTTGTTTCAAAGTGAATTTTCGGGTTAGCTGGGTTTTCGAATTGTTGTAAAAGAATGTATTTTTCAGGCTCACTTGCTTGAATTTCTTTTGCTTTTTCAATAGCGCCATTCATGCCTTTAGCGCCATCTGTTAAGACTAAGTTGGCGCCTAAAGCTTTTAATAGTTTACGACGCTCTAAGCTCATCGTATTGGGCATAGTCAGTGTCAATTTATAACCACGAGAAGCTGCAACAAAGGCAAGAGCAATACCTGTGTTACCAGATGTTGGTTCGATTAACTCTTTTTCTTTCGTTAAAACACCTGACTTTTCTGCTTCCCAGATCATTGAAGCGCCAATGCGGCATTTAACACTGAAGCTTGGGTTACGAGATTCTACTTTAGCGAAAACATTACCTGAGGTAACGCGATTAAGCTTTACAATTGGCGTATTGCCAATCGTTAATGAATTATCTTCAAAAATGTTAGACATAGTGTTCCCTTGGAAGCAATTTATCAATCGTGATCAAATAGCTTAGGCTACCGATCTGTAATAGTCACACTTTACTTCGCCAAATAAAAAACGAAAGTAAAGTTTGGCTATAACATATAGCGAATAGGCTTATAGCTTTTAGGAATAAGCCAAAAATCATCAGAGCTGCCACATAGTCGGGGGAGTTTTTACGCTTAAAGAATTAAGTGAGTGATGTGTTCGGCTTCTTCAAAAAGGTAATCACTCGGCATGTATTTAATGCAATAATTATAACTGAGATCAATTTTCAAATTAGATTCTTGTCAGTTGTGATGGTAAATTGCGCAATCAAACGTAAATTTGGCTGTTTTATAACAAAAGTAAATCAAAACGTGGTAAAAGATTACCACCTAAAAATTGAAGTGATCGTTATGAATTTAATTCTAAAGTTAATTGCTGGCATTGTTGCTGGTATCTTAGTGGGACTATATGTGCCATTAACAGGTGTTGAACTCCTTTATACAATAAAAGAAATAATAGGTCAGTTGATTACCTTTACGATACCGTTGATCATTTTATTCTTTATTGCATCAGGTATTGCAGGCTTACCAAAGGGCTCAGGTCACTTGCTTGGTAAAACAGTAGGGTTTGCTTATGGCTCGACTATTATTGCGGGCACACTTGCTTTCTTACTGGTTAGTACGATTATCCCGTTGTTTGACGGTGGCTTAACCTACGAAGCTGAAATTGCGACTGAAGTAGGAAGCTTTATCGATTTAGAAATTCCTCCTCTTATGGGGGTTATGACAGCCTTGGCTACAGCATTTGTGTTTGGTATTGGCATGAGTCAACTGCAACTTGATACATTAAAAAAAGTGTCGGACCAAGGACGCGATGTAATTGATGGCTTGTTAGCAAAAGTTATTATCCCTGCGCTTCCTTTTTATATTGCAGGTGTTTTTGCTGAAATGACCGTTGCAGGCACAGTCGTTGATACACTACAAACGTTTGGTATTGTCTTACTTGCTGCACTGATTATGCACTGGTTATGGTTAACAGTTTTATATGTTAGTACGGGTCTTTTATTAAAACGTAATCCAATAGAACTTGTAAAAAATATGCTTCCAGCTTATTTTACTGCTTTAGGGACAATGTCGAGTGCTGCAACGATCCCAGTTTCATTACGTGCGAGCAAAGCAAATAATGTAAAAGAAGATGTTGCAAACTTTACTGTACCATTATGTGCAACCATCCATTTATCAGGCTCAACTATTACGATAGTTACTTGCGCATTAGCCGTTATGTTTTTGTCACCAAATATGGATGTGCCATCATTATTCGGCATGTTGCCATTTATTATGATGTTAGGTGTCGTCATGATTGCAGCACCGGGTGCACCTGGTGGCGCAGTTATGTCAGCATTGGGGCTTTTAACCAGTATGCTTGGCTTCAATGAAGGCGCTGTTGCATTAATGATTGCACTATATTTAGCGCAAGATAGCTTTGGTACTGCTTGTAATGTTACAGGCGATGGTATTATTGCATTGTGGGTTGATCGCTTTAGCGAGAAAGCCTCGTCATAAAATTAATTTGCGAGACGATATTTGATTTATCGTTTCGCTGTTTCTGTGCTAATGTGGCACATTAAATTGTGCGAAAGCATATATTTGGGTTATTCGAGGGTGTTCCATTGATTAATGTACTTTTAGTTGATGACCATGAACTTGTACGGACAGGGATCAGACGTATACTTGATGATGTTCGTGGTTTTAAAGTGGTTGGTGAAGCTAAAACCGGTGAAGAAGCAGTACAGTTTTGCCGTCAAAATTCACCTGATATTGTGTTAATGGACATGAATATGCCAGGTATAGGCGGGTTAGAAGCAACGAAGAAAATCTGTCGTTATTGCCCAGATGTAAAAATAATCGTGCTTACTGTGCATTGCGAAGACCCATTTCCTAGCAAAGTGATGCAGATAGGTGCTCATGGTTATCTAACCAAAGGGGCAGGCTCAGATGAAATGGTGAATGCGATTCGTGCTGTAAATGCAGGTCAACGTTATATTGCACCAGAAATAGCACAGCAAATTGCACTTGCACAGGTTAGTGGTCGAACAGATGAAAACCCGTTTCAGAGTTTATCTGAGCGTGAGTTACAGATTATGTTAATGATCACTAAAGGTGAAAAAGCGCAAGATATCGCTGACCGTCTTAACCTCAGTTCAAAAACAGTGAATAGTTATCGCTACCGCATGTTTGAAAAGCTCAATGTGGGTGGTGATGTAGAGCTAACTCATTTAGCGATCCGCCATAAAATGATCGATATTGATAGTTCGCATTAATTTGCTCAATGTCTGATTTCGATTCTGCCCGCTTTCTTAAAACATTATCAAGCGAACCTGGTGTCTACAGGATGCTTGATAATGAAGGGCAAGTAATTTATGTAGGGAAGGCTAAAAGCCTAAAAAAGCGTGTCAGTAGTTATTTCCGCAGTAATGTTACTGATAGTAAAACCCGTGTCTTAGTAAGTAATATTTGTGGTATTGAAGTCACTCTAACTAATACCGAAACCGAAGCTCTATTACTTGAAAATAATCTAATAAAAAAATACCAGCCTCGCTACAATATTTTACTGCGAGATGATAAATCATATCCATATATTTTACTGACTGATCATAAACATCCACGCTTAGCTTTTCACCGTGGTAGTCGCAAAATTAAAGGTGAGTATTTTGGGCCTTTTCCCAGTGCAGGTGCCGTATCCGAAAGCTTGCGGTTAATGCAAAAGATCTTCCCTGTTCGCCAATGTGAAGATGCTTATTATCGAGCTAGAAGTCGTCCTTGCCTTCAATACCAATTGAAGCGTTGTTCTGCACCCTGTGTCAATAAAGTTTCAGATGAAGAATACAAGCAAGAAGTTGATTTTGTTCGTAAATTCTTACTGGGTAAATCACATGAAGTTATTGCTGATTTAATTGCCAAGATGGAGCAAGCCAGTAAAGAGCTGAAATTTGAATTAGCTGCAAAAGTGCGCGATCAAATAATGCTACTTAGAAAAATGCAGGAACAACAATCTATTTCAGGTAATCATGCTGAAATGGATGTTGTGGGCTTTGCTCATCTGAATGGTTTAAATGCAGTTCACTTATTAATGATCCGCGACCATAAAGTGCTGGGCAGTAAAACCTACTTTCCGAAAGTGCCAAAGGATTCAGGGCAAGAAGAAATTTTGACTTCTTTCTTAGGCCAGTATTATTTAGCGCCCGGTGCAACAGGGCGTATCGCCAAAGAAATTATATTACCGTTTAGTATTGAAGAGGGTGAGCCTTTAAGTGAGGCACTTACGGCTATTTCAGAGCGTAAAGTCAGTTTAAAAGTTGCTAATCGAGGTGAGCGGGCACAGTATCTAAAGCTAGCTAACAAAAATGCATTAAATAGCATCAGTGTAAAACAAAGTACCCAAGACTCAATTAATAAACGCTATGCGCAATTAAAAGAAACGCTACGTCTTGATGATATTAATCGCATGGAATGTTTTGATATCAGTCATACAATGGGTGAAAACACGGTTGCTAGTTGTGTTGTGTTTGATTCGCAAGGACCTAATAATAAAGAGTATCGCCGTTTTAATGTTACGGGGATTACTGGTGGAGATGACTATGCCGCCATGGAGTTCGCATTAAATAAGCGCTACAACAAAGTAGTCGACGAAGAAAAAATACCCGATGTTATTTTCATCGATGGTGGTAAAGGTCAACTGTCTCGTGCTGAACAGTATTTTGAAACGTGGCCGCATAATAAAATGCCACTGTTAGTGGGTGTCGCAAAAGGGACTAGCCGAAAACCAGGGTTAGAAACTTTACTCATAGATGGAGGACGCAAAACAATTCCACTTGATTCAGATGCGCCAGCTCTTCATTTAATTCAACATATTCGTGATGAATCACACCGTTTTGCTATTGCAGGTCACCGTAATAAAAGACAAAAACAGCGAACTCAATCACTACTCGAAGAGATTTCTGGGGTAGGGCAAAAGCGTCGTCAATCAATTTTAAAATATTTAGGGGGCATGCAAGGGGTAAAAGCTGCTAATATAGAACAATTAAAACAAGTTCCTGGGATCAGCCCTGAAATGGCTGAGAAGATATTTAATCATTTGCATGACAAGGCGTAGCCTTCATGCGAATATAGAAAAAAAGACATCTCCAAGTAGTTATGTGGAATATTCCAAACACACTCACAACCTTTAGACTTTTTCTAATCCCTATTTTTTTGGTGATTTTTTATTTGCCATTCTCATGGGCGTTTTTCGCAGCGGCATTTGTATTCTGGCTTGCGTCAATCACTGATATTCTTGATGGCTACTTAGCTCGTCGACTTGATCAGTCAACACCCTTTGGTGCTTTCTTAGATCCTGTTGCCGATAAAGTAATGGTTTGCGCAGCACTTGTAGCGCTTTCTAGTCACTATCAGAGCTTATATATGACAATACCTGCACTTGTTATTATCAGTCGTGAAATTGTTATTTCTGCACTGCGTGAATGGATGGCCGAGCAGGGTAAACGCGACAACGTGGCCGTATCAAATATGGGCAAATTCAAGACCGCCGCACAAATGCTAGCGATTATTGGCTTAATTTGGCAATTTGACACTTGGATGATCTACTTAAGTTATGGGCTTTTATATATTGCGACACTGTTAACGCTTAGTTCTATGTTGCAATATTTGATGGCTGCGTGGTCAGAGTTGACCAAAAATTGATCCTAAACGTCTAATTACACACCGTTTTAGATAAAAAATAAGCAAACAGTTCAAAACTGGCATTTTTTATATTGACGCGTTTAATAATCTCTGTAGAATGCGTCCGTGTTGAGAGGGCATAGCCCCCAAGATAAAGAAAGCGGCACTAGCTCAGTTGGTAGAGCGCAACCTTGCCAAGGTTGAGGT
>Ga0213832_1000502_pt1 | contig 25239 bp, 17 predicted proteins | sample SWATP13_FD_161660 | JGI IMG/M metagenome (GOLD analysis project Ga0213832, IMG submission 161660) | Coastal seawater microbial communities from Marineland, Florida, United States - SWA TP1 #3 | ecosystem: Environmental > Aquatic > Marine > Coastal | place: USA: Florida | collected 2016-08-06 | reverse complement strand
GATAAATCGCAACTCCAATTAATTGTATGATTGAGGTCAAAAAGCAATCTGAAAAGTAAATAAGCAGTTAAAGGTGGGGAAAAACTACCCGAACGATCCGCTTTTTTTACTTCTATGGTTTAAGGATCGAAACTTGTCTTATATACTAAAGGTGTTCCCTAGGGTGCAGGAGCTTGGTTAAGTCCCTGAGCCGATAAATTTTATGTTAGGGTTTCTGTTCGTCTACTATTGTGCAAGCTCGGCATGTACCGAGAAGCCTACGGTAAACCGCAGATTCCCGCCCTGAAACCTCAAGGTTTCAGGACTGACACCGGGCACCGCATACTTGGGGAACACCTTTTCTTTTTTATCTATCAGATATCGAAATCTTCTCTGTAGTTTTTCGCTTTTACAATAACTGACTTATTCGCGCGAAATAAATTTCACGCCTACGGGTGAGCATTTCACTTTAACGATGTGTAGACACAATCTAATTTAACTTCTGGCGACTGATATCTAATAACTCTTATATTTTTCGGCGTTAAAACGTGGGATAAATCCGCCACCACATCGTTACCCGTAGCAGCAGATTTATCCCGCGTCCTAGCTCCTAGCACCTAGTCTCAACCAAGCGCCAATTTTTATCTTCACGCCTTATTTAAACCATCCCTGGAAGCGCTCCATTAATAGGTAATTAACTGGCACTAAAAGCAAGGTGATAAGGGTTGCGAAGATGATTCCAAAGCCAAGGCTTACTGCCATCGGAATAAGGAATTGTGCTTGCGTTGCTTTTTCAAATAACAGCGGCATTAAACCAATAAAGGTGGTTAAACTGGTTAGCATAACGGGGCGAAAACGTGCTGCACCTGCCATTTTCACAGTTTCGAGTAAATCACCGCCTTCTTCACGCTTTTTATTTATGAAATCAACCAGCACCAGTGAGTCATTCACTACCACGCCTATCAAGGCTAACATGCCAAGTAAGCTCATAATGGTTAACTCCATACCCATTATCCAGTGACCCATTACCGCACCTATCATGCCAAATGGTATAACACTCATCACAATTAATGGCTGCATATAGGATTTAAACGGTATCGCTAATAGCGCATAAATAATAAAGAATACAAACACGAGGCCCCAGGCCAGTGAACCAAATGATTCACGCTGCTCTTTGGCTTCACCTTCGAGTGTGTAATCAACACCTGGGTATTGCACCATGAGCTCATCTAAGTAGGCTTTTAAGTCTGCTTGCAGTACCGTCATGTTAGTATTTGATTTTTCAACATCGGCCGTCACATTCAGTGTGCGATAGCGATCAATACGATAAATAGACGATGGGCTTTGCCCCGGCACTAAAGTCGCCACGTGCGAAAGCGGCACAGTACCACCGGCAGGTGTTTTAATAAGAATGTCTTTTAAATCTGCAACCGAGCGGCGCTCTTCAATCGGTAAACGCACCATTACCCGCACATCGTCGCGCCCACGTTGAATGCGCTGCACCTGCGCACCAAAGAACGAGTTACGCACTTGCTGCGATACATCAACACGGTTTAAACCAAGCGCTAAACCTTGTTCTGTCAGCTCAATTTGCAGCTCTTCTTTACCATCTGACATGCTATCTGCAATTTCGTATACAGTTGGATAGGTCGATAACCGTTCTTTCACTTTTTCAGCTACTGCTTCAAGCATTTCAATTGAGCTGCCGCTTAGCTGTACATCAATCGGGCTCGATGTTCGGCCAAACTCAGCACGGAAAGTGACACTTTCAGCGCCAGGAATAATACCGATAAGCTCACGCCATTCGCTGGCAAGCTCTCGGGAGCCAATATCTGATTCACGCTTTTCAGCCGGCATGATCTCAAATCTAACACTCCCGGTATTTGACGAACCACCTCGACCACCTGTGGTTGCCAAAATATTTAGAATCACACTTTGGCCGTCTTCATCACGGTATTTATCTTGTAATTCTTTTGCCTTGTCTGACATTTTAATGACGTATTTATTGGTCACTTCAAACGGTGTTCCGGCAGGAAAAGTAACGGATGCACGCACAGTTTCACTTGGAATACGCGGGAAAAACGTAAATTTAGTCCAACCACTTGTTATCAAGGTAACAATAATTACAAAAATACCGACAAATAAACTAACCGTAGCCATTTTATTCTTCAAGGCTAGATTCAGTAGTGGTTGGTAATACTTCATTATTGCGTGTTCAAAGCCATCAGCAAAGCGCTGTTGAAGACGCTCTAATTTCGATGGTTCGCCCTTTTCATGACGTAACTTTAAGTATTTTAAGTGAGCTGGTAATACAAACTTAGACTCAATCAAAGAAAACAGTAAAACCGGAATAACCACGACAGGAATTTGTGCAAAAATAGCGCCCCGGGCACCTTCAATAAAAGCAAGAGGTAAAAATGCCGCAACTGTCGTGAGTACACCAAATGTTACTGGGGTTGCCACTTCTTGCGTTCCACGAATAGCGGCTTGCTCACCACTTTCTGCCGTTTTTAAGTGTGTATAAACGTTTTCACCAGTAACAATGGCATCATCTACAACAATACCGAGCACTAAAATAAAACCAAATAAGCTGATTACATTGAGTGTTATACCAAAGATAGGCATTATCAAAAATGCGCCCATAAACGATACAGGTATGCCAATAAATACCCAAAATGCAATGGCAGGACGCAAAAATAAGGTAAGTAGCGCAAGGACTAAAATTCCGCCCTGAATTGCGTTACTAGTAAGCGTTGCTATGCGGCTTTTTACAACTTCTGAGTCATCATCCCAATAACTTAACTCAAACCCTTCCGGTAGTTGGCTTTGATGCTCAGTAATATAATTTTTTACCGCATCTGCAACTTCAATCGCACTTTGCGGGCCAATACGATACACATCAATAAAAGCAGCCTGTTTACCATTGAAACGAGTACGCACTGGCGTTTCTTCAAAATCATCACTAATACGGGCAATATCACCTAAACGGATAATAGTGCCATCGGCTTGGTTCTTAACCACTATATTAGCAAACTCATCCTTACGATATGCTTGCCCTTTAGAGCGAATAAGTACATCCCCCCCCTCTGTTTTTAAATTACCAGCAGAAACGTCTGTGCTTGAGTTCTTAATAGCTGAAGAAATATCCGCTAAACTCAAATCATATTGTCGCAAAGTATCTTGACTCACCTCTATGGCGATTTCGTAATTACGAACTCCGCTTAACTCAACTTGAGTTACACTTGGCAAACGCAAAAGCTCATCACGTACAGTTTCTGCGTATTCAAGTGTTTCTTTTTCACCATAAATACTTGAAACAGATACTGCGATAACTTCGCGCTTCCATTCGGCAAGCGAAACTATCGGCTTTTCCGCATCAACCGGAAAGGTGTTAATCGCATCTACTCGACTTTTAATATCAGCCAATAGCTCCCTTGGATCATACCCTGTCTCGACCTCAATACTTACTGATGAAGAGCCTTCTGATGAACGACTCGTGATCCGCTTTACCCCTTCAAGATCTTGAACAGCTTCCTCAATGCGAATAGAGACCCCTTTTTCTACATCCTCAGGCGTCGAGCCACGAAGTGATACACTGACACTAATGCGATCAGACTCAAACGATGGAAATACCTCAAGCGGGATTTGTGTCGAAACGCTAAATAGCCCCGCTAATAAAATGCTGATCAGCAATAAGTTTGCTGCAACATGATTCTTTGTAAACCAAGCAATCATTATTGCGCTCCCTGCTCTTTAGGTTGCTCTTGATTATTGAGACGCTTAGCTTTCCCCCTCGTAGCTTGATACTCTTCGCTTCCCATTACCGTCACTTGCGTACCTGAGCTCACTTGACCAAGTGGTGTAATCACTAAGTTATCGCCTGCAGACAAACCTTCAGCAACAACAGCTTGATTAGCATTTTGCCAAGCAAGTGAAATATTTTTACGACGTAACACACCTTGCTCTTCAACATAAACATAAGTGCCTTGGTAAATCGCGCTATTTGGGATCACAATGGCATTATCAATCGTCTTACCGGTAATCTGCGCTTTGATATATTGACCAATTTTGATTGGGTATTGATTTATAGATGTTGCTTTATAAGGGTCATTAATTTGTGCAACCACATAAAGCTGCTGCGCATTTTCGTCAATAGCCCCTTCGGTACGAATAACTTGACCTTGCCAATGCTGCTTGCCAACGAGATCTGAGCTAAATTTAACTAATGAGCCCGCGCTATTTTTAGCACCATCACGAAATTGCTCTGGTAAGTTAATGAACGGTAAGTCTTTATTTTTGATTGGTAAGCGTATTTCAACACGGTCAATTGCATAAATGCTGGCAAGTTCCATGTTATTAGTCACCACTTGACCTAAGTCTACGCTACGACTTAAAACACGACCCGCGTATGGTGCCGTGACTTTTGTACGCTCTAAATCGAGCTTGGCTTTTTCAAGGGCGGCTTGAGCCGACAATACACTTGCTTCAGCTGCAGCTAATTGTGGTTTACGCAGCACTAAGCTACTAGCTTCATCGCCCTTACCTAAGCGCTGCCAATCGGTTTCAGCTTGGCGACCGCGGGCTTGTTCTTCAAGTAAGCCTTGTTCAGCGGTTAATAAAGCCGCCTGGGCTGATTTCACTTCGGCGCGGTGATCTCTATCGTCTAGCTGCAACAACACATCGCCTTTTTCAAAAAAGCCACCTTCACGGAATTGCTCACTAATTTCGATAATTTGCCCTGAGGCCTGAGCAACTAGCAAACTTTGCGTACGCGGCTTAACCGTTCCAAAACTATCTATCATCACTTGATAGGATTCTGGCGTCAGCGTTTTAACAGCAACATTTACTTTCGCTTTCGGTGGTGAAGAAAAGCGGTTTGCTTGTGGTGGGTTGCCTTTAATAAACATGACGAGCAGTACCGTCACAGCTATCACTACAAGTGGGATTAATATTTTACGTGTCTTGCTATTCATGATTATTGCTCTTCTACTTCGCTATTTGCTGCACTAAAGTCACCACCAAGGGCAATGTGTAAGTTAATTCGATTTTTAATAAGCTGGTTTTTTAGTTCAATGACCGAACTTTGCGCATTGAACGAACGGTCTTGCGCATCAAGTACCGTGGTATAGGTAACCAAACCACTTTGATATTGTTCAAAAGACAAACGCTCTGCAGCTATAGCGTTTTCTTGCGCTTCTAAGGTTTTTTCGTAGCGTACTTTAAGCGCTTGTTCTTGGCTGATCGCTGTTTCAACATCGTTAAAGGCATCATAAAGTGTGGCAAGATACGCCTGCTCTTGGCGCTTAACATTGAGCCTTGCTTGTTCTTCATTGGCTTTTAAGCGGCCTCCTTCAAAAAGCGGCATCGAAATACTACCAATCAACGACCACGCTAAGCTTGAAGGTGAAAATAAGTCGCTCATTCTATCCGTGCTATCACTGATCGATGCTGAAAGATTTAAGCTTGGAAAACGCTGTTTATGCGCATAAGCAAGCCCAGCATCGGTGCTAAGTAATTGATACCAACTTGCCATTAACTCGGGTTTGCGGGTGATGAGCTCTGAAGGCAAGCCCAGTGGTATAGTATTCTCAAGTAATGGCAAGTCTGCGCTAACGCTTAACGCGCCAGTTGGGTATTGGCCTGTTAAACGCTCTAAATCACGAATCGATTTAGTTAACGTTGCTTGCTGCGCGGCAATGTTCGAGCGCTCTGTATTTAGCTCATTACGCGCAAGATAGACATCAAGCGCTTCATTTAAACCTTGGCGATAACCAGATTCAATGATCGATAAATTCTGTTCGGCATTTTGTTCGCGCTGTTTATAAAGTTCGAGCAGTTTTTGATTTGTGATTACATCAAACCAACCTGATACTACATCAGCTACTAATTGTTGTTTGCTTTGCGAAAATGTGGCTTTTTCAGCTAGGTATTCAAGGTTTGCTTGTCGTTCTGAGGACGATAATTTACCCCATAAATCAACTTCGTAGCTTAATTCTAATGATGCTGAGCTGGCGTTGTTATAATTAACAGGGCGATTATCTTTACTACGGCTAGCACGTGTTGATAAATCAAGACTGGGCCATAAATCTGCCCCTGCAGCAATAAGCTGCTGCTCTTTAATCGCTACATCGTAACCCGCTTGTAAAATTGCTTGGTTATAACCTAATGCTTGCTCAACTAAAGTAAAAACTTGAGGATCGTGTAATTGCTGTAGCCAGTTATCTTCAACAGCAAGCACCTTGTCACCCGAAGGAAGTTGCTGCCATGCACTTGGCACAGTCTCAAGCTCAACGACTCGCTCATGGTGAGTCGGCTGGCTCGCACATGCACTTAGCAAAATTACACTTAAAGCCAATAAACTCGGCTTATATTGCCAATTCATTCTAAAAACCTGAAAAACATCAATTTATGAATGTTATTCAAGCACCACGTTAAGCTTTGCTCAACTGACTTTACATAAAATTACACTGTCTGACATAGGTATACGATAAATGGCTAAACTTTAGGGATAAAATAACTGATACACATCAAATTAAAAAATACGATAACCAGACGTATCAGCTAATTCAAGAAGCTCTGTATCACCAGAACTATCGCCATAAGCATAAATATGTTCAAATTCAGAAAGAGTATAAGCGGTTTTAATTCTCGAAACTTTTTCGGGTCCAAAGCAATTTTTTGTTGCAAGCTCCCCTGTAACAAAACCACTTTTAAACTCTAACTGTGTGCCCAGCAATTCGATATCATGTTTTGCACACCAAGGTGCCAACCAGCTCTCAATTGAGGCTGAAACTATCACTACACGGTGACCTTGCTCCTTATGCCAAGCAATTTTAGCCATTGCTTTTTCTCTAAGCATACTATCAATATGGTTTAAAGAGTACTCATGTGCAAGTTGCTTAAACGTGCTTTCCTTCATTCCTTTAAAGAAATATGCCAACATCTTTTGCTTTGCTATGTAGTTAGGAATTATTTTTAGCTTAAATGCCACTAGCATTGGAGATAAAAGGAACATGCCTAACATCATTTTAAAATCACCAACGGCAAACCGAATAAACTTAATTAGGCTATCATCAGTAGTGATCGTGCCATCAAAGTCAAAAAAAGCAATTTTCATATTATGCCAACATACTTCTAACTAAAACTAAACCATTGAAGGCTGCGAAGATAACAGGTCCAGACCAAGCAACCACAGCTGGTAGTGGGTTATTCTTAAGTTTGATATGACACAAGGTACAATAAATAAAGATGAATATGTAACCAGACATATACCGTTCAAAAACATACTTATTTGGCATTAGTGAGAACACAAATGCAATCGTGGACAAAGCAAATATTAAGCGAATGCGTGGAGGAAGCACCGTACAAAACAAAACGAAAAGGCCACCACCGAGTGAGGATAAGAGCATGATAAAAGTTGATTTATCAGCAATAGTAGGAGCTATTTTTACAAAATTCCACAATCCAGAGTATCTACCCAACTCCTTGCTGTAGCTGGTATCAGGAATAACTGCAATAATAAATCCAATCACACAGCCAAACATTACCCATTTAAACTTAGAGCTAGAAATAACATCTCGTATAGTCCCATACATAACTGGCAAGAAGAACAAACTATAAAAAGCGAATACACTTAAAAAGAACGCAGGTGTAGCCAGACTAATATTTTGGTGACTATTCTGAAATGAGGGAGGAACAAGGCCTCCCCATAGCACATAGAAGTAATAAAAAATGGCAAATGCGGGTAAAGTTGCAAGCACTCCTTTTAACAAAAAGCTGCCTCTATCAGATAGCTCAGCTGTGTTATAGGAATAGTAAGCTAATGCGCTAGCCCAAATAGTTGATGCAAGCCATAAAAAAGGTTGCCTAACCATCATAGCTAAAATTAGAATGAAAGCTAAATACAAAAAATGTTTATTCAATAACTCAGACTTTGTCGCAATGATAAACACACCCAAAACAGTCAACCAAGCAAGGTTATCTGGCAATAACCATACCCCTGATGGAAAAATGTAAATAGATAATATCATTGGAAGTGAAAGCAAGATGCTATGTAACTTACCAAAGTGACTATATAGTCTTTCCACGATTATACCAATAAGGGCAGCCGTAAAAGCGGAGCTAGTAAGCTTGAGTATTATCTCATTTGACGAAAATAGCTGACCAACAAATCCTAACAGAACATGATATCCTGGAGTTGTTGCTGAGGGATAATCAGAAAAATCTAAGCTTTGAATAAAGTGTAAAATAGTCGGGTAATGAAATAGTTTCTGATCATCAAAAGCCCGCCCATAATTAATGTTAAACAGGATCAAGGGGAGCGCTAAAACATAAAATATTCCCATGCAAAGCAATATGGTAAAAGCTTTATCCTTACCCTGAAAGAACGTCGTGTTCATATACTCATACCTTTGAACTTCCATTCTGGTATAAGTTTTATCACTAGCATAATGTACTTCCAAATCCACTTTGTATAAATTGAATTTTTACCTTTTTGCTGCGCAGAAAAAATATCAGACGCCACTTCCTCGGGCGTTGCTGTTAATTTCTTAGGTAAATCCATCCCCTCAGTCATCTTTGTTGCAACAAAACCTGGCTTTACAGTCAGAACTTGCACATGAGCTTGATGTAACCTATTTCGCAATCCAGAAAGATAAGCGGTAAGTGCCGCTTTTGCTGAGCCGTAGAGGTAATTGCTTTTACGTCCCCGTTCACCAGCTACTGAACTAATCCCAACAATAAAGCCACTTTTTCGCTGTTCGAAATCATTAGCAACTATATTTAAGAAACTAACAACGCCAGTGTAGTTTGTGTCTAAAATACGCTGAGCCTCATCAAAGTTGACCTGTGCTTTTTTTTGTTCTCCGAGGTAGCCAACAGCTGTTATAACTCCTAAAGGTTTTTCTTCTAAAGAATCATATACTGCCTGATGACTTTGATATGCCAATATATCAAGCTCGACCAGCTTTACTTTCCGTTGAGTTCTTACGTTAATATCATTAGCAAAATCAGCGAGCTCTGCGCTATTCCTTGCAGCCAGGTAAAGATCATAGCCATGCTTTGCATACTCCCTTGCTATGGCTTTAGCTATATCGCTTTTTGCGCCGACGATAAGGACATAACTCATATTAAATTCCTACTCTCTTTGATTGTAATGATTGAAACTTTATATCCATATGATTTTTTTTACGAAACTCTCTAAACTTCTCAATATTAGGATAACCCTGCTCGAAAACTTCTTTTGAGACTCTTGCGTCTTTAGCTAAATAAAAACGACCACCGTATTTAAGTACAACTTTATCCAATACCTCAAAAAGCTGGAATAATTCGGGTTCGACTTTAAAGTCTAGTGCGAGACTGTAACCCTCCATAGGAAAAGAAAGCCAGTTATCATTTGCTTTACCATAGAGTTTTAGTACAGCTAAAAAGGAGCCCTTCCCAGACTCAGCGATCGTCGAAAGTATCTCATCTAAACCTTCATAACTGGTTTCTTTAGGTAAAATAAATTGATATTGAGTAAACCCATTTTTCCCATATATACGATTCCAATTCCCCAAAGCATCCAATGGATAAAAGAATGAGTCAATATCCACCTTTTGATGCGAAATTTTCTCTGTAACTTTATGATAATAAATCCAATTAAACGCGCTTACACTCCAGTTATTAAGAGACCACGTCGGAAAGTTAAATGGGATTGAAACTTGATGCTTATGTTTATACTCAAGCTCACAATCATCTCTGAAATCACCAACCATTAATAAACTCTTACCTTTGCTACTTCCCTTAGCAAGACAATCAATCCAAGCAACCGAATATGGCATATTTTTATATTTTTCAAATGCCTCAAAAGTTTCTTTTAAATTTTTTGTTTTAATTGTTGTTTGACTGATGAATTGAGAGTTAATCTTTTTAAGGTATATTTTTGCATCCAAGATAACGCCTGTGAGGCCTTGTCCACCGCATGTGGCATGAAATAAGTCAGGATTTTGCTCTTTGTCGCAAGTTGTGATTTCACCATTTGCAAGCATGATTGTAAATTCATGTACACATTCACTGAAGCACCCTTCAATATGGTGATTTTTACCATGTACATCAGACGCTATTGCGCCACCTACAGTGATTAGCTTAGTACCTGGCGTAACTTTCAAAAACCAACCAAGCGGAACATAGTGCTCAATAATCTCACTCAACAATACGCCAGCCTGTACATGCAGCAAACCAGTTTTATGATCGAAACTCAAAAAGTAATCTCTTTGTTTAAGCTTCATTATGTGACTGCCAAGAGCGCTGTCTCCGTAACTTCGACCATTGCCAAACGCAATAGCAGAGTCACAATGAGTTATGAGTTCGTTCAAGTTGGTTTTTTGACTAATGGAAAATTCTTCACAATCAACTTGAGGGTATCGGCCCCACCCGCTGCATTTCATCGAGATTTCCCCCCTTCAACAAATACGTATTTTTTATCAAGGTTGTATTTGATAACATAGCCGATAGTTAGGCCTAAAATAGCGCCAATATACTTAGCATTATGAATTGGAACTAGATAATCAAATATTATTTCAGTTCCCCAAAAAATCATCGTGGTAAAAACACCCATCAATGAATATAAAGCGAACTTCTTTGCATCATCTGACTTTCCCGCTGTTACATGATAAAAAATCCATTTTTTATCTAAAAAATATTTAGCTACTAAACCGGATAAAGTTCCGACAAACATCCCAAGATACAACGAGCCGAAGCCCGTATAGAGTTTGAAACTAAGAAATTGAAAGGCTAAATTTACTGAGATAGAAAACGCCGCAAAAATTGAATATTTAACCAACAACATTAATAAAGTATCCAAGTAAAAGATATAAGCCAACCCACTAGCACTAGTTGAATAAATCTATCTTTAGTTACAATTTTTGTAGGGGAGCCACTGTCTAGGTGCACGTATGCAATCTGTAAATACCTCATAATGCCTAAAGTGACAAAAAGAGCGGTCAAGTAAAGATAAGAGCTATCAACTCTTGCAGCCACTTCCGCAGAAGTTGTATAGGTGATATAAGCAATAATAACAACAGAAGCCATAATTGCCATAGCAGTATCTACAAGCTGCAGGTTATAGCCATCAATCACTTTCCTCATTTTTTTACCTGTATCAAGGTAAATGAGCACATCGTCACGCCTTTTAGCTAAAGCCATAAAAAGCGCAAGAAGAAATGTCATCACGACAATCCAAGACGACAAAGGGATATTAGTAACCACCGAACCAATAAAAAGTCTTAATACGAAGCCAATAGCTATAATCGTAACATCTAGTATCGCAACATGCTTAAGGCGCACGCTGTACGCAATATTCATACAAACATAAATAAGCATAATACCTAATGCTTCAACGGAAGTTGAAACTAACAAGGCGACGCTAGAAGAAAACATGATGATCATAATTAGAATTGCTTGCGGCTTACTAATTGCTCCAGAAGCTAATGGGCGCATCCTTTTTTTGGGATGTTTTTTATCATCCTCAATATCCAAATAGTCATTTAAAACATATATTGAACTGGCAGCTAAAGAAAAAGCAAAAAAAGCAACAGTGGTGTCGATTAGAAGTGAAATATTCGTGAATTTTGCAGCAAAAAAAAGTGGAGCGAAAACAAAAAAATTCTTTATATATTGATGAGGTCTAATTAACTTAAAAATATCATTAAAAGTAAGCATGTACTAAGAATTTCCCTTAATGCAATTACAAGTTTCTAAAAAATAGAAGCTTTACGGTTCCTTCTAGGAATAGAGAGTGCTTCAGTTAATACGAACTCTCTATAGTTAAACCACATAGTACTACTTTATCATTTGATATTAAATGAGTTTTTAAATATTCCTATTTTTCGTACTAAAAATCTCAAAAGCATTGGCGGCTCAATATTGATTCATTTTCTAGCTAAATAGGACCCTCTCTATGATATGTAAAGACAATTAAAGATAGATTACTGTTTGAATACCTGAATTAATAATTTAGTGTAATCTTATTATATTCTGGCAAGGTAACTGCCAGCTACTTTGCTAAAGGATCATATGTATCTTTTTCCCTTTTGAGTCGACCTAAATAGATTGCAATTAAAGGAGAGATTTAACTATAAGAATGTAAAGATAGGGGGAAAACCAAAGTCCTATTTTTTTAACGTGTTACAGCGTAATGTAATAGAGTATCTAAAGACTGCATCAACTTAATGGCTCGAAGTACTCTCCCTAATTGCAGGAGAGTACGCATTTTAATATGTAGTAAAAACTCAATCTAAAATTAACATGTCTTCATATGAGTTAAAAAAGCTGGTATTACCTATTAATATCGAAATTTGATATTCACCTTTACTAATAGGAGTGTTCCACAAGACTTTAGCACTGTTATTTTGTGTATCGAGAGTCACTTCACATTCCCCTCCACTCACAATACAATCCAGCTTTATTTTACCGTCAAAATCCCATGTTACATCATAAGTTAAATTCGAACCTGCAGTTGCTCTTGCTTTACCACCAGTCACGTTGAGTAACTTATCAAAATCAAAAACAGAGTATCCATTCTTAGGCAAAGAGTAGTTGTAATAATAAGCAGTCGGATCCCTACTCCACTCCATATTAAAGATCTTATCTCCTTGAATCGCTATATCTGTAACATAATCACTTGTTATGTAACTACTTAACAATTTTGGGCTGCTGGGTGCTTTGATAGAGTACTTTGAAATGCCAGTTTCTGGATCAACGACATACAGCTCATTACCAATTAACTTTAAACTAGTTCCAGAAATATTCAGTAGGCGTGCTTCTTCAATAATGTTTTCGGGTTCTGAAATGTTCAGTATCCTTAGTCCATAATATTTACTCAACAAATATACGTAATCTTTATAGGAAACAATTGAGACGTAGTGCCAGCTATCATCTCCAAACCAATCTTTAAAAAAATACCCTTGTTTGTTGAGCTCATTATTTTCATTAATATTGATAATCGCAGCTTCATTTTCAGCAGCAACGTGAACTGTATTTCCAGAGGTGGATATATCAGAAATTGCCCCACCTCTAGATGCTAAACCATGTAATACTGACTTATCTACTGGCTCACTAGGTTCACTTATATCATATAAAACTAGGTTTGAATTAGCTGTATTAATTAGAAGTTTATCACCCTTCACAGCCAAAGCATTTACTGGGTTAGCCGATGGGATATTACCCACTGAAAAAGGAGCTCTCTTATCACTAACATTAAGGATATGTAAACCTTCGCTCTGAGTACCAACAAACAATAAATCTTCACTAATTAGAAGTTTATTCGCTTTGGAAACTGTAACTTCACTCAATACTTCTGGCTGTTCATAATTAGAGGCATCTTTAATAATTAATCTATTATCTTTGCTAGATAAGTATAAAACCTCATCTTCAACGACCAGTGAATTTAACTGAAAATTTTGATCAACTTGATATTCTTTTGTTAGAGGAGCTGAAAGAGAAGAAATGTCAAAACTTTCTAGGCTTGAACTAAAATAGTCTACTAAAAGCAAAGTGTCTTCATGAAAAGTTAGCCATTTTGAGGCTATAGTGTTTGGTAATTTACCTACCCATTTAGGAAAATTAGGATCAGATATATCTAAAAAACGGACACTTTCGGAGCTATCACCAACCGCAATAACGTTTTTAGCAATGGCCATAGCAATATTCTGGGATGATACGCTTGTTTCTGAAATGACGCTCAATTGTGTAGGTAATGAAATATCAACGAGCAGCAAGCTTTGTTTTGAACCAGTTAATGCTGCTATATTCTCATTTATTTCGATTTGTTTGAAAGAGCAATCACACTGTAACTCAGCCACTAAAATAGACTCAAGTGGCGTTGATACATTAAATACCTTCAACCCCTCACTTTCAGTTGCAACATATAAAAAATCTCCTTTAATTTTTAAGTCATTTACTCCAGAAAGACTCTCATTTAAGGTATTACTATCTATATAGCGAGGCGATGCTAAATTAGAAATATCAATCGCTTCAATCCCAAATTCACTTGAAGATACATAAACTATATTTTTATACCTAGCAAATTTTTTGTTTTGGAAAGCATTTTCAATAGAACTTACAAGATTTATATTTGAAATGTCGCTTATATCATAGAACCAAAGTCCAGTTCTTCCCTCAGCAATCAATAGATCATCAAAAATCACACTCGCCTGATAACCATTTTGAGCACTCTCCCAACCGAACGCTCGAATATTGTAAGGATCAGATATATCTAAAGCTTTTAATCGACTGTTATCCGAGGTAAAAGCGATGCCTTTTTCTACACTTGCAGAAAAAGAGTAGGTTGAGTCACTAGAGTACTCATCACGAAAAATTAAACTTTCTTTATTAAAGCTATTTATCGTACCCGAATACTCCTTACCAACAATGCTCACTAAGTCAGAAGAGGTGGTTTTATCCTCATCTTCTACTGTTAACTTAAAACTTAGCTGACTTGACCCTAGAGGCAATTTAAATGAGGGGTTACAGGTATCTGCACTAAGTACTTTAACCTCAGGTCCTTCTACTTGTTCCCAGTTATAGCTTATAGCAGAACCATCTGGATCGTAGCTTTCATCACAACTTAAGCTTACTAATTCATTTTCTAGGAAAGTCTTGTTATCTCCGGCTTCAGCAACAGGAAGGTTATTAGTAGGGATAACTTTAACATTCACTTCTGCTTCAGCGGATGCAGCTTGATCATCCGTAACGACTAACTTAAAAGTAAACGACTTTTCAACTTCATAAGCTAAGACTTTTGGTGATGTGAACGAAAGTACCAACTTATCTGTATCATTTAAAGAGACTGGTTCTCCTGATACTTGTTCCCACTTTATTGAAGTAATTGTTCCATCGGAATCTGTTGCCTCTGCATTAATTATAACCTCAGTTAATTCATTAACTTCTACTTCGGGACTCAAACTTAAAGTGGGTGAAGTATTCGCCACTGGCGTATCTGTAGGCGCTTCTGGAGTGCTTTGTGGAGGGTTATCTTCACCACCACTACCACCACAGCCGACCAAAAATAAAAGACTAAATGTGATAGATAGTGCGATATTCTTAATATCCATATTAAATATTCCTGTCCATTTAAATGTGCTTACCATGACGTTTAACTATATGACTACTTAATTTAAAATCATATAATTAAATTAAACCAATATAAAATTTAGGCCTAACCTTCTTAGTTAAGTGCGTTGTTTTTAAAATACCCTTTGTTATTTAGGCACTTTCGACAATGTTGCTATATCTTTTTCTTTTCGCATAATTTGATCATGACAATGATTTTTTGATAAGTAGCATCTAATCAAGTCCCTAAAAGTGACAAAATACTATCACATGTTGGCATAACTCAACTAAAAAGCATAATCTTTGAGCAATAATTTATTGAGTAAAACTCTAACACGTTGAATTAGGGAAACAAACACTTAAAAAACATGTGCTTATTGCTTAAAAACCAAATTAATTATAAATTTTTAATATTGATTTAGGGAAATAGTTTGAAGTAGCAAAGGATGGTGCCCAGAGGCGGAATCGAACCACCGACACGAGGATTTTCAATCCTCTGCTCTACCGACTGAGCTATCTGGGCAATATTCGGTTTTTATGCTGAATATCCAAAGAGGATTTTCAATGCAATTCCCAATGGCTCTACCGACTGAGCTATCTGGGCATTCTAAACTTTCGTTTAAAATAAATGGTGCCGACTATCCGAGTTGAACGGATGACCTACTGATTACAAGTCAGTTGCTCTACCAACTGAGCTAAGTCGGCACACTAAATTTGCGTGCGCTGTGCACTATAATCACTTTAAAAGAGATTATCAAATAATGGTGCCCAGAGGCGGAATCGAACCACCGACACGAGGATTTTCAATCCTCTGCTCTACCGACTGAGCTATCTGGGCAATATTCTGTTTTTGTGCTGAACATCCGAAGAGGATTTTCAATGCAACTCCCAATGGCTCTACTAACTGAGCTATCTGGGCATAACAAAAAGCTAGAAGCTTGATGTTTAAATAAATGGTGCCGACTATCCGAGTTGAACGGATGACCTACTGATTACAAGTCAGTTGCTCTACCAACTGAGCTAAGTCGGCACACTAAATTTGTGTGCTTTGCACAATACTAATGTTCTCACTATTAGAGATAACACCAATATATTAAATAATGGTGCCCAGAGGCGGAATCGAACCACCGACACGAGGATTTTCAATCCTCTGCTCTACCGACTGAGCTATCTGGGCAATATTCGGTTTTTGTGCTGAATATCCAAAGAGGATTTTCAATGCAACTCCAAATGGCTCTACCGACTGAGCTATCTGGGCAATATTTAGTTTTATGCAGAATATCCACAAGGATTTTCAATGCAACTCCTAACAGCTCTACAACTGAGCTATCTGGGCACTAACTTTTAAACGCACTTTAAGCAACAAATCTAGTTGTCGCTGTCTGGGCGTGCGGCGTATTAAACGGGTTTTGCCCTCTCAAGTCAACTTTTTTTTAAGGATTCTGACTGTTTGAACAGTTTTCAATCAAGATTGCTATTTTTCGTACTTTTACGGTTACTTATGCAGCAAAAACTCCTATTCTGATAGTTTCCTCCAACGATTATTGCTTTGCTAAAGTAAAAACGTGGTGAATTTTTCTTCGTTGATGGTAGGATTATGTTAATCAATCAAGTAACTACTTCTTACTGCTGTAAAATTGTTGGATAAAAGCCATGTCGAGTAAATCTACATCTCCTGTAAAAGGGCTATTACCGTTATTCATTATAACGAATCTTGTTATTACACTTCTCGCAGTTGTAGCTTACTCTTTTTACCCAACACAGGATTCTAAAACTCAAGTTACACACCCTAGCCTAAATGCTGCGCAAGTAGTCGAACAATTATCACCGCCCTTAGTAAGTGCACTCACAATGCCGGGCCAAGATAAGGTCAAAGAAGTACTGGATCTTAGCCTTTTACTCAATGCTGGGTTTGATTACTACTTATATAGGTACGAGGTGAATGGTGATGTGTCTTTGGTATTTGCAAACAATAAAGAAGAACTCATCGCTGTAACGAAAGTAAATCAGCAATTAGAACAAGCCAGCATAATTCACAAAGTGCTTGAATTTAACGACCAACCCGTTGGCGAGTTAATCGTAAAGCAGCATTCACAAGAACAGCCAATTGTTGAATCAGCTGTAATGTCATATGTATTAGCTGCTGTTGCTCTGATTGCACTTATTTTTCTGTCTGTATTATTAAATGTGTATATTAATAAACGTTTTATGAAAAGTAGTGAACTACTTAGCGATGAACTATTAGCTATTACAGAAAACCAAAATTACCACACTCATGTTACTGAAACTCTTGACTTTGGTTTAGATATTGTAGCTAAAAACATTAACCATTTACTTAGTAAAGTTCAGTCTGCAATTACTGAAAATAAAGCAGCACAACAAGACCTACAAAAACTACAAAGTAGCCTTGAAACTGAAGTACAAAACAGAACCCTGGCACTTGAACAAGCAACATTAAAAGCAGAGCAAGCCAACGAAACTAAAACAACCTTCTTAGCAACAATGAGTCACGAAATAAGAACACCAATGAATGGGGTGATTGGGACAATTGATTTGCTGCGCCAAACAGAGCTCGATGGCGCACAACATAGACTCAGTACAATAATTCGTGATTCTGCCTTTTCATTGCTTGGCATTTTAGACGACATTCTCGACTTCTCTAAAATCGAAGCAGGAAAACTCAATATCGATAACATTCCTTTTTCGGTCTCAGATACTATCGAAGAAGTTGCCCGTGTGCTGTCTTCTGTCGCTAAAAAGCGTAACTTAGATCTAGAACTTGCCATAGCACCCGATATTCCGACTAACTTAATTGGCGATACAGTGCGCGTACGCCAAGTGCTTTATAACCTATGTAGTAATGCGATTAAATTTACAACCACAGACGATAACCGAAAAGGTCATGTAAAAATATCTGTCGAAGTCGCGCAAAACACAACCGATCATTACACCTTGCGTTTTAGCGTTTCCGACAACGGTAAAGGCATGACCCAGGCACAGCTTCGCGAAATATTTAACCCATTTATTCAAGCCGAAAGCTCTATTACACGCGAGTATGGAGGCACAGGTCTTGGGCTTTCGATCTGTAAGAGCCTTACCGAGTTGATGCTAGGTACGATTACTGTAAACAGTGATTTGGGGATCGGTAGTGAATTTATCGTTGAGCTGCCGTTTAGCACGCAAGGAAAAGTTAACTTTGCTCACAAACAGGTGATGAAAAACCAGCGAGTGGTTGTTGTAACCCAGCACGAAGGCAGACACAGCTTATTAACTCGTTATCTTTCATTTATGGGCGCAACGACAATCATTGCCAATAGCAATGAAAAAATCGAAGCAGAGCAAGATAAAAAAGACATAATTTGGATTCTCGATGGCATCGAAAGCATGGAGGATATTAACTACATACTGCGCCGTTTGCTTTACACCTTAGAAGACAACCATCAACAAGTGATTGTATTAAGTAAGCTAGATGAAGCCGCTGTTAATCATAAAAATATTTTTTATTTAAATGCAGCACCACTATGTAAGTCTAACTTTATGGTGTCGTTATTAGTTGCTGCTGGCCTTCATCAGCCAAAACAAATTTCCTCTGCAAAAACACTCAATAACTATTTGAGCGTGGATCAAGCCCGTGAAGAAAATAAATTAATTCTTTTGGTTGAAGACAATGTTCTTAATCAGCAAGTGCTGACAGATCAATTACATTTATTAGGTTATGGTGTCGAGTTAGCCGAAAACGGTGAGCAAGGATTAGAGATGTGGCGTGAAAACCACTACTCGATCATTTTGACCGACTTACACATGCCAAAAATGTCAGGCTATGACATGGTTGAAAAAATTCGCAGCGAAGCCTCTTTGCTTCCTGACATCAATGCCCAACCCTACATTGTTGCTATTACCGCTAATGCACTCAAAGGGGAGAAAGAGCGATGTTTAAGTATTGGCATGAACGACTATATTACAAAACCTGTCGAACTCAACGTACTTGAGGCAACATTGCTAAAGTGGTCGCATAAAGTCGACCCTGAGCGAACACCTCTTGAAATAAAACAACCTGCCATGCCAATTGATATGAACATGCTTGGTAAATACATAAATAACGATGAAGCTAAAAAACTGCGTTTCTTTAAAATGTACCTTGAACAAAGTAATCAACTAACTAAAGAGGTAAATGCAGGGGTGATCGATCATGATTTAGAAACCATCATTTCGGCATGCCACCAATTAAAATCGATTTCCAAAACAATTGGAGCAGTGAAAATTGCCGAACTGGCATCAGCATTTGAACAACGCTGTAAAGAAGAAGAGCTAACAAGTGACGATCTAATTGAGCTTCGCGACGAGTTCGAAATCGAGTACTCTAAAGTAGCACAGTTCTTAAAAGAACAAATCAAAAAAGCCGAACAAGAAAGTGAAAATTAAAAAGGGCCAATCGGCCCTTTTTAATTTCTGTGCTTATTTTTCAGGTGGACGATAACCTTCAATTTCAACGTCTTTACCTTCAAATAAAAAGCCAACCATCTGCTCTTCTAAAAAAGTGCGATGTTCTGGGTCCATCATGTTTAGATGCTTTTCGTTGATCAACATCGTTTGTTTGTGTTGCCATTGGCCCCACGCCTCTTTACTGATGTTGTTGAAAATCTTTTCACCAAGCTCACCTGGATATAGTTGGAAGCCTAAGCCTTCAGCTTCTTTTTGTAACTTTTGACAAAATACTGTACGTGCCATAATTGCTCTCTACTCTTATTGCGTGATGTTATTGTAATCTATTGTGCGTAATTGTTTAACCAGCTTTTTCGTAGGGGCTGCAAGGCCGACTTCAATAGACTCATCAAGCGGATACCAAACCAATTGACGCTCATTAATGAGATCTGGAATGCTTGGCAATGTTAAAACATGCGGATTAATGGTCAGCTCAAAATGCGAAAACACATGAGTAAACACTTCAAGTTCCTGTATATTAGCCGTTAAACCATGCTGGACTAAAAATGTTTCTAGCTCGCTTAACTCACTAAACTCGAAAAAGCCAAATAAGCCTCCCCAAATTCCTGAATTAGGCCGTTTTTCCATAAGAACTTTATCACCACAAGCTAAAATAAGCTGATGACATGACTTTTTCGGTACCGCCTTTTTAGGCTTTGAATGCGGAAACTCTTTAACTTTACCTTCATTAAAAGCAAGGCACTTACTGTTTAAAGGACAAGGCTCACAGTCAAACTTGCTGCGTGAACACAGACTTGCCCCCAAATCCATCATTGCTTGGTTAAACTCAGTAACGGACTCTTTAGGCGTTAATTGTGATGATAGTGACCAAAGTTGGTTTTCAACTTTTTTAACCCCATACCAGCCTTCGATCATAAAAAAGCGCGCGAGTACACGTTTAACGTTACCGTCCAAAATTGGGTGGTGCTGACCAAGCGATAACGATAAGATAGCCCCCGCAGTTGAACGACCGATGCCAGGCAAATCCATCACTTCTTCAAGCGTGGTTGGAAACTCACCTTGGTATTTATCACGGACTATTTTTGCTGTTTTATGTAAGTTACGTGCGCGAGCGTAGTAACCAAGGCCCGTCCAGTGATGCAGCACTTGATCTTCATCGGCATCGGCCAGCGCAATAATATCAGGAAAACTCTGCATGAACTTTTCAAAATACGGAATGACAGTGACGACCTGAGTTTGCTGAAGCATAACCTCAGAGATCCACACTTTATAAGGGGTTTTATTTAACTGCCATGGAAGAGTTTTACGGCCGTGAAGGTGATACCAGTCAACGACTTGGCTCGCGAACCAAGTTGACTCCTTATTGCTTAAATTCAAAATAACATCTTTACTTGCTGAAGCTCATTGCGGCTCAGTCTATTGCAGTTAGTTAGGCCAAGCAAGCTAAAAGCTTGTACTCAAGGCGCAGGTCAGGGATAATACGCAACCTTTTTCTATAGTCAGTGTTTTTATCAGGCCAAATTATATGAATGACTCAAGTAACCCAAACCTCGAGCAAGCAAAGCAAGAGGGTAAATATATCCGCACAATTCGTAGTTTCGTTAAGCGCGAAGGTCGCCTAACAAAAGGCCAAGCAGCCGCCATCGAAAAGTGTTGGCCAACAATGGGCCTTGAGCACAAAAATGGCATGCTCGACTTTAAAGATGTATTTGGTAACGATAACGACGTCGTACTAGAAATCGGCTTTGGTATGGGTAAGTCACTGGTTGAAATGGCTAAAAACGCTCCAGAGCTTAACTTCATAGGTATTGAAGTACACCGTCCAGGTGTTGGCGCTTGTTTAATGGATGCCGACGAAGCCGGAGTTACTAACTTACGCGTATTCGAGCACGATGCAGTTGAAGTATTAGCCGATTGTATTGCTGATGAAAGCTTAGCTAAGTTGCAGTTATTCTTCCCTGATCCATGGCACAAAAAACGTCACCACAAGCGTCGTATCGTACAGGCTGAATTTGCACAAAAATTACGTAGCAAATTAAAAATTGGTGGTGTTTTTCATATGGCTACTGACTGGGAAAACTATGCCGAGCACATGCTTGAAGTAATGCAGGTCGCTGAAGGTTACAAAAACCAATCAAACACGAATGATTATGTTCCTCGTCCAGATTCTCGTCCGTTGACGAAGTTTGAGCAACGCGGGCACCGTTTAGGCCACGGCGTATGGGATCTAATGTTTGAGCGCACTAAGTAATAATAAGGTAAAAGCAGCATGAGTAAGTTAACCAACCCAAGTTTATTATTGCTTCGAAATGAAGACGAGCTTGTTGGAAAGTCCATTTTAGTGGTTAACTTTGAGCAAGATGGCTTTTTACGCGAGCTTACAGCGCTAAACCCTGACGCAAAAATTACCGCGTTCAGTTATAACCACGCTAACGCTATGTATGCCAGCAAAATTGCCGGTGTACATGCTGTGGTTGATCACTCCATTCCCAATGGTAACTATGATTTAGTTATCTACTACTATCCAAAAGCGAAGCCTGAAGCACTAATGTGCCTTGATAACATTCGTGCTGTATGTCACCAAGATGCCCAGTTGTTTGTGGTAGGTGAAAATAAAAGCGGCGTTAAATCAGCAGAAAAGCAATTAAAAGACTACTCTGGCTTTAGTAACAAAATCGACAGTGCCAAACACTGCATTTTGTATCTATTTTCTGAGCTTACGCTAAATAATAGCTTTGATATCAGCCGTTATCACAAACAATTCCAAGTCAAAACAAACGATCTAGAATTTACAGCTATTAGTGTGCCTGGGGTATTTAACCACGGTGCGCTTGATGTTGGTACGGCGGTACTTCTTAATAATGCACCTCGTATTAACAAGGGTAAAGTGCTCGACTTCGCGTGTGGTGCAGGTGTTATTGCTACTTATTTAGGACTCAAGCAGCCTGAACTTGAATTTGTGTGTAGCGATGTAAGTGCGCTGGCAACTTATGCCACTGAGCAAACGCTTGCGCTAAATAACCTCAAAGGTGAAGCTTTATTGAGTGATGGCCTTGAAAATATTAGGGGCAAATTTGATTTAATCATCAGCAACCCGCCATTCCACACAGGTATCGCCACAGATTACAGTATTGCTGAAGCGTTTTTAGCTAATGCTAAACACCACCTAACCAAGCAAGGTTCATTAACGATTGTTGCTAATAGCTTTTTAAAATACCCGCCCATCCTCGAGGCGCAGTTTGCTAGTTTCAACACAGATTTTAAGAATACCAAATTTGCCGTTTACTCTGCTAAATAGCCAAAACGCCTAATAGCCTATTCCGTGACTAAATATTTTTCCTAATATTTAGTTACTTTCTATTGTCTTTGCTAGACTAAACAGTTACTAATAATATAAAAAAGCTTGGCTTAATAAGGCATATGTCAATATTCAAAAGACAAACAAGTATTCGCAAAGCATTGACTAATGCTGTTATGTTAGTCACAGCATTATGCTTGTCATTGTCGATCTCAATTTCGACTTATCTTGATGTCAAAGAACAAAAAAGCCTTATTATTGATAAAATAACGATCCTCTCGAAGATTGTCTCTTATAATGCCCAAGTGACTGTGCTATTCGACGATAATGACACAGAAACTGAACGCTTAAAGTCATTTGAATCTGTGCCATTAATCAAAAATATTCATATTTACTCTATTGATGAGTTATCTAACGAGCCCGTCTTCTTTAGTAGCTTTAATGCCAGCAAAACGCCGCCAGTGCCCATTAAAGTCGGCAGCATAAATGAGCTATTAGAGCCTCATATAAAAGATAAGGTCATTGAGCTCATTACCCCCATCGTTTACGAAGGCAACACCATAGGCTACGTGTATGTGCGAGGTGGATTAGACAGATTAAACCAATACATCAACAGAAAAATCATTATTGATATTTTTCTGATACTTTTTGTCTTAGTGTTGGTGTATTTTGTCGCGCGTCAAATTCAAAGGCGTATTGCAAACCCAATTGATGAGCTCAGTGTGTTGTTGCAAGATGTGTCAAAAAACCATAATTACGAAACACGGGCGAAAAAGACAAATATCGATGAAATAAACCAACTTGCTGCTAGTTTGAATATCATGCTTGCTCGCACACAAAAGCAAATTGAACGTCATGAAAAAGATAAGCAAGAAATAAAACAGCTCAACCAAAGTCTCGAAGAAAAAGTTAACCAACGAACAATAGCCCTACGCGAGGCGAATCAAGAGCTTCTAAATACCCTTGAAAGGATGCACCAGTATCAAAACCAAATTGTTGAAAATGAAAAAATGGCTTCGCTTGGGCAAATGGTTGCGGGTGTTGCCCATGAAGTAAATACCCCTATTGGACTGGGTATAACTGGTTCCACCCTATTACGCGATAAGCTTGCAGAAATTTGTACAGAGTTTGAGCAAAAAACCTTAACCTCGACTCACTTAAAACGTTTTATTGACGATGGCATTGAAAACCTCGATCTCATTTATCGAAACCTTAATCGAGCAGCCGAGCTCGTTTCAAGTTTTAAAAAGGTCGCTGTGAATCAAGATAGTGAAAGCACCTCACAAGTTAATCTTAATAACTTATTAAGTGATGTGGTACTTTCCATGCGTTCAGAAATACAATACCGCAACCCTAAAATCACAATAAACTGTGATAAAGAACTTAATATTGAAACCAAATCAGGGCCCTTACAGCAAGTTTTACAGCAACTCCTAAGTAACTCGGTGATCCACGCATTTAATGATGATAAAGACAACGAAATCACCTTCAACGTACAAAATAATGAATCAAACTTCACTATTCATTATTTTGATAATGGCATCGGTGTTGAGAAGTCCGTAAAAAAACGTATTTTCGATCCATTTGTTACCACCAAACGTGGTGAAGGTGGCAGTGGTTTGGGCATGCATTTAGTTTACAACTTGGTCACTCAAGCGCTTGGTGGCAGTATTGTGTATGACGAGTTAGCGCAAGATGGGGCACACTTCATCATCACCTTACCAAAGAAAGAAGGTGACATACGATGAGAAGTATTGTTTTTATATTGCTGATGCTTTCATCGTGGTCGATTTTTGCTAAATCCCCTGATCAAGTTAAATCTGCTTTTTTGTTTCAGATTGCAAAGTTTGTCGAGTTTACCCACGATGATATAACCCGCCCTATTTCATTTTGTTTTTATGACTTAGAGTACGGACCAGGTGCGTTCCTAAAAGATAGAAATGAACTGCAAATTAACAAAAAACCAATCAAGGTTATTTTAGTGAAAAAAAGTCAGCAAATTTCTGAACTTTCTCAGGTTTGTGATATCACATACGTTGATGAAACATTAGAAAATGATATACTTCCACTTTGGACCGATACAATTTCATTGGATACTTTAACCATAGGTGAAAGTATCAGTTTTTTAGAAAACGGCGGTATAGCCTCTCTGGTTCAAGAAGGAAATAAAATCCGACTGTATATCAATAAGCAGCACGTATTGCAGCAAAACTTTAAAGTGCAATCTCGATTGTTAGCTATGGCTAAGTTTTATCCAAATTGATTTTACTTGTTAACAATTGGATCTAATCCTATAATCTCTAGTATTCGGTTTTGCTTGGTAATACCGAATTTTTGTAAATAAAATTTCCGAAAAGGTTAATATACAATGCAAACGCCAGTCATTCTGATCGTAGAGGATGAAGACGTAACTCGACTAAACCTCGTTA
>Ga0213832_1000500_pt1 | contig 25395 bp, 20 predicted proteins | sample SWATP13_FD_161660 | JGI IMG/M metagenome (GOLD analysis project Ga0213832, IMG submission 161660) | Coastal seawater microbial communities from Marineland, Florida, United States - SWA TP1 #3 | ecosystem: Environmental > Aquatic > Marine > Coastal | place: USA: Florida | collected 2016-08-06 | reverse complement strand
CACATAGCTATCAAGTTGGCGATTATTGCCTGCAACCGCACTTATTTTTATTAATACTTGGCGCTTTTCACCGCCAGCAACTTCAACAACATCTTCGGCTGAAAAGTGCTCACCCGATTCAAGCTTTTGCATAATGCGTAAGTAATGGATACGAGTTGATATAGGCATACCCAGTGTGAGCGAACGGCTAGACCGAGGCTCTGCAGGAAAGCCAAAGGCATCTTGGAATGACTTATTGGTAGCGCGAATACGCAGATTCTTATCTAAGATAAACACCCAGTCGCGAGTTTGTTCAAATGCCGCACCAAACAAACGGGCATTTTCTTCAAATACCAGCTCTCGGGTCATATTTGTGTAGGTGCCCGCTACTTTTTCAGGGGCGCTGTCTTGCCACTCAACCACTTTGCCAAAGTCTTTATACCAACGCCAATTACCATCAGCATGACGTAGTCTGTAAGTGCAATTGAAATAGCCTTTTTGTGTAGATAAAAACTCTAACCACTCTAACCGGAAAGTTTGCTTATCATGAGGGTGAATCTTTGCTAAATAATCATCTAAATTTACGCTATCAGTTTCATAACCTAACTCATTTTTAAGACGCGGTTGATAAATAATCGGGCTTTGCGATGACCAATCCCATACTCCAGAATGGCTGCCTTCAAGAGCAAGCTTCAATCGTGCTTCACTCTCTTTACTCTCTTTATGGGCGGCTAGTAATATTTGTTGCATACGGTTACGCCTAAACACCCAAGCAGCAACAAACAGTGCAACCAAAATCACATATAAAACAATAAAGTGAGGTGCACGCCAAGGTGGGTATTTCACTTCGATATTCAAAATAGCGGGCGGCGTTAACTCTCCGGTTAATGGATCTTTTGCCCATACCTTAAGGTGGTATTTTCCTGCACTGAGTTTTGGGAAGAGTACTCGGTTGTTATTGCGGGTATAAGTTTTTTGACCATCACCTAGCTGGTATTCATAAATGATACGTTCTTGATAGTTAAATGCCATCGCAGAAAAGGCAACTTCAAGGCCTATATCATCATGCTCAAGGACGACACTATCGATAGGCTGTTTTAGCTCAGCGGGTAAATCGCGCGACATCAAATCAAGGTTAGTAATATTTACGTGATCAATTAAAGCTTGCTGATAGTGGTTATCCATAGGGTAAAAGTAAGTAAAGCCTTTTAGCGTACCATAGACAATTTGCCCTGACTCAAGCTTAGTAAATGCACCACTATTAAACTCGGTTGAGAATAACCCTTCTGAGCCAGTAAATTGCTGAAAATGTAAATTATCTGGGTTCAGTCGCCAAAGTCCTTTGTGGCTACTCATCCATATCATGCCCGCTTCATCAAGCACCATGTCGTATAACAAAGTACCTAACTTATTCTTTTCAAGGTCGATGGTATAAATATGCTCGTAAGTGCTGGCGTCTAAGCCGATTAAGCCAAAGTTTGAAAGCGATAACCACAACACATTGTTGTTATCTATGATGTAAGACATCACATTCACAGCCACATTTTCATGCTGTTCTGGTACTTTATATATCGTCGAGAGCTCGTAAGTTTCGGGATCAACTTGATACAAAATACCCGCATTATAAAATAATGGCGCATCAGGCTTTGAAGATAACGCAGGTAAAAACCCGTAGGCTAAAAACGGCTCAAATTCATCAAATTTACCGCCTAATCGGGTTACTTTTTGGCTATCAATATTATAAACAAACATGCCGTAATCAGGATGAACATAGTAAAGATCCCCCGATGGCATCAACAATATGCCATGCACCCAATCGTTGATTAAAACCTGATTCTCAGGATTTGCCGCTTTGACTGGGGTGGCCTGCCCGGTTTTCGGATCAAAGCTTAAAATACCGCGATTAGTGTGCAGCCATAACTTATCTTTGTAGGGCATGATTTGGTAAATACTGAATTCAGTAGTAATCAGGTCAACCTGATAATCTTTTAAAAACACTTCACTTTCGTAGGTTTCTAAATCAACCGCTGTTAAACCATTATGGGTGGCAAGCCAGAGACGATTTTGAAACTCAGTGATACTCCAAATTGAATGATGAGATAGCCCATCGCCTGTTAATGAGTTGGCTGTTACATTGATAAAATTGTAATTGTCGTATGACTGATAAAACGCCCCATCATTTTTGGTTGCCAGCCACATTCCACCTGAGCGGTCTTTCACAATATCAATAATGCTGGTGTCAGCTAGTGTGTAACCACTTTCTTTTAAGCGCATATTCTTAGCTAACTCCCCCGTGTCAAGGTTATATTCAAATAACCCTTTATCAGTGCCAAGCGTAATAGAGTTAGCCTCAGGTATAATCTTCCAAATATTTAATTCACTAATGAGTGTTTTATTTTTAAAGGCGATGTCTGGAGTCTCGAACATTGCTTTTAAATTGCTAATATCAACCTGATAAAGACCTCTAACAGCGCCCACTAGCAACGTTTGTTCATTGATAATAGCGAACGATTTCACATAATTTTGATAAATATGACTTGGCTCATTTTGGAGATGTTCAAGTTTACGGACTTTTCCTGATGCCAACTCATACACATAAGCACCATTACTAGTGCCCATAAAAATATAACCTTGGTACGCGAAAAGCTCTCGAATAACACTGCTTTTAACTCGCTCAGGAATTTCAAAAATAGAGGTGATTTTTTTCGTTTCTAAGTCTAGTTTGGCAAAATCCCAGCCTCGCCCTAGCCAAAGTGTTTTGTCATCAACAGCTACCATGCTAAACACCGACTCAATAAAAATTTGCTCTTCAGTGGTTGGTTTAGCAATAAACTGCTGATAAGTATCGGAAGTAGGATCATAGCGGAATAAACCCGCTTGTAGTGAAGCTATCCAGATATAGCCTTGTGGATCTTGGTAAATACGGTCAATGATGGCATCTTCAAGCTCACCATTAGGGCCTTTGATATGAACCACCTGATAACCATCGTAGCGATTGAGGCCACCTTCAGTCGATAACCACAAGTAGCCACTGTTATCGATAAGCATAGTGTTTACATAACTTTGCGATAAGCCTTCACTGGTTGATAAACGTTTTACCTGAGAGATAGCGGGATGGCTAAACAAGCCATAGGTCAAAATAAAAAATAACGCTATACTGGAGAAGAACTTAGTCATTGACGTTCCAAATTGCTAACTTGGCACTGTGTCACGCGTAAAGTGCATCGCAACTACGTTTCGATGCGCATATACCTCAAACAACGATTGCAAAGAATTGGGTAATGTTAATGCATAGTTAAACCCATTTTGTAGATAAAAATCAATCAGATTTTGGTACACGAAGGTAAAAACTGTCCCTTTTTGTGCGGCGGTGACAGCCGCAAGTAATTGTGAGGCAATTTTTTGACCCCGCCATACTTCATCAACATAAAGGGTAGACAAAAATAACAGCCCAGCTTGGTTTTGAACTCGGCAAGCGGCAATTATTTCTGTTTCTTTGTAAGCAACCCATACTTGGTCAGCTTTGCTCGCTCGGCCGCGAGCCTTGTGTTTATCATAAAATTTGTTTACTAACGGCGTTTTAATTGGCTCAAGTAAACAAAATCTAAACGCAGCCATGGTTAGCTCATTAGCGAAAGGTAATGCTCAAACTGCTGCTTTAAGAACGCTTGCTCAGATATTGGACGACTATTTATTGCAGTGTAAACACCTTCGCGGGTGTTCTTACCACGCTTTATTTGATAAGCCCAAAAAGACGCTTCGTAATCCAATTGAATTTGATATTTTTGCTCTCGTGGCAATTTACATAGATTGAAACTCATACTTTCTCAGCAATAAATTTTTGATTTCACAAGTATAACAAAATTAACAGGCTTTAATCCCTTTTATTAGCTTAAAAAGCCCAGGGATAAGCTTGATTTTGGAAACACATATCAGTAAATTAACGAGCAATTTATGTACGCAAGGAACGCACGTTGTCGAAGTATCTGAGTCACAGATTTGCCTTATTTTTGCTGTTTTTTTGCTTCTCAAGTAGTGCCAGCACTAATTTACTGATCTTTAATCGCCCCGCCGATACACCACAAGCTCGCTATGTTATTGATTTAATGAAAATGGCATACAAAGAAATTGGCTATGAGATCCATATAATCGATTTTAATCATCAAAATGCGCTGGTTGCTGCAAACCAAGGTGTGCTCGATGGGCAACTAGGGCGCATTGCCGATGTTAAAGACGATTATCCTAATTTATTGAAAGTAGACTATGCGCTTTTTGATTTTAATCTAGTGCTACTGAAAAATTGCCGACAATGCCAATTTGAACAGCTTAAATCGTTAGCAATTCAGTCAAGCTACCCGGCAGCCCAGAGTTATATCGATAACCACCCATTTGCAGGCGATGTGATCAAGGTTAGAAATGTCACTGCGCAGCTTAATTTACTCACGCAAAAACGTGTTGAAGGGACAATATTACTAGACTTTTTATTGTCGACTAAGCATCCGGGGTTTGATCAAACAGCCTTTCATAAACAGGTTTTAATGCCGATGCAGAGCTTTCACTTTGTGCATAAACGGCATAAAGCGATAATTCCGCAACTGACTAAAGTACTTAAAAAGCTTGATGAAAACGGCACGGTGCAATTTTTAAAATCGAAATACAACCTCAGTAAATTTTAAAAATCAAAACCGCCTTGCTCAGGATTTGTTTGTTGCTGCTCTGCCTGCTGTTTTTTCTGAAGGAAACGTTTATAGCGCTGTTGGCATAAGCTAATGACTTTACGTTTTTCTGCATTGGTAAACTTATTCCAATAAAAGCGCTCATCACGACTGCGGTAGCAACCTTTACAATAGCCTCGGTTATTAACTTGGCATATCCCTTTGCAAGGGCTTGGAATTTCAAATATTTCAATTTGTTGCATCACAAATGCCGGTTAATAAAGAATATTAAAAGTATAGCCTGAAAATTAACCATAAAAAAAGCCACTTTAAAAAGTGGCTTCTTAAACTAATACCAATTCGCTTAATTAAGTAGTTTATTTTGAGGCAAGAAAACCTTGTTGATAACAAGGAAAAAATTTCGTTATTTAGTTGTTCTAAATGAGAAATTTTTAACGCAGGTAGCGACAGGTTTAATCCCTCAAAATGATTAAGTATTATTGCGGATTGGTATAATTGTTTCGCTTACTCAGATTCGCTTGTGGCAAGTTCTGCTTTACGATGAAAAGGTTTAGCATACATAGCTAATACCAAAGGTTTTAGCTCCTCTGGCACTTTTGCTAGTCGCTCGTTAAAAGCTGCAGCATCTTTTTCGTCAATCACAGCTTGCGTACAACCACCCGCTATGTAGTTACCAGGGTGTAAGAAAAACGAATCAACAATTTGCTGATCAATGGTTTTTGCCAGCTCTTCAGGTGATTCGCAGCCCGATTCAATTGGTTCGCCAAACGCTAAATGTACATGCCCTTTAGCTGTACTAAAACCTTCAACAATACTAGCAATATCTTCACCTTGCTGTTTCACATACTGACCATGTTGCTGTTTATGATAAAGCTCTTTCGCTTTTGCAATCGCGCATGGCTCGTATTGATAAGAGATAGACACTGGCACAATTTTTAATTCGCGTACGTACTCAGCAAATTCTTTTTTCTGCTTACGACCTTGTAACTGCAACATTTTAAGTAAGGCAGGATCTGTTTGATCAAAACCGTCTTTTGCTCGGCCTTCTTTTTGCGCTATCCAAATTGAGTGGCCTTCAGCAAGTGAGTCATAGATATAAGCAGACAGCTGCGACAATGCTTTAAGCATCTCTTTTGGAGCTTTCGCTGAGCGCTTTACAATAAAGCTCTTGTTTAAACGCATTAACTCAGTGATATAAGGAATTTGCAGCAAGTTATCACCAATTGCGATGCGAACTGTCGGCATGTTGTGTTTGAACAAGCCCCAGTTCACAAGTGCAGGATCAAGCACAATATCGCGGTGATTCGAAATAAATAAGTAGGCTTGTTTTGGGTCTAGTTTATCGATGCCCGAAAACGTCACTTCTGAAGTCGTACGGGTGATTAGTTTATTTAAATAATCAGCCACTTCGTGCTGAACTTGCTCAACCGATGCGGTGTTGCCCCACTTTTTACGCAGCTGACTGCGCACTAATGGGCGAGTAATAAATGGGAAGTTCGATAAAAAGCGCGGTAGGTTATACTTAGCGATTACATCTACAAAGGCATTATCAGCAATCAAACGCGCTACTGAATCAGCTACTTCATCATCATTGTAAGGTCTTATGTCGGCGTATTTATCCACACTTTCACTCATTAAAAACTACTTAAGTTAAAAAACGGCACGCTGAGCGTGCCGTTAAAAATAATTGGCGGATTATAACTCAGGCAATTTTAAATGCGAACCGAGACGCGATAGTTAACCAAATTAAATGCCAATTAATGTAGAAAATATATATCTATAACAAATAATTAAGCAATGCTCTTACCAGTTTGCGACGCCTTTTTTAATACCATTTTTAGCAGTAATCTAAGCATTAAAATTGCCAACACAATACCTGCCCCAAGGCTTAACCAATGTGGTAGAACTTCATGTTCTTCGCCCATCATCGGCGCCACCACAAAACCATATTGCGCCACTAAATAATCGGTTAAAAAGCCAAATGCTAGCGCCGTGCCAATCACCCCTATTAAGTAGGCAAATACCGCACGCTTGCCAAGCTCTTTACCAACCACACCAAGTGTTGCAATATTAGTTGCCGGCCCTGCCAACATAAACACTAGCACTGCCCCCGGAGAGACACCACTGAGTAATAAGCCTGCCGCAATAGGTGTCGATGCAGTAGCACAAATATACATAGGAATACTGATTAAAATAACCACCAGCATCGCCAGAATGCCATTACCCCATTGGCTTAAATAAGATTCTGGTACATAAGTTTGAACTAGAGCAGCAAAAAATAAACCGATCATTAGCCAAATCATGGTGTCTTCAAGCAGCTTGTTGCAACTAAAGCTCACCGCGCGTTTCAGTTTGTTAAAACGACTTTCAACGGCTTTAGTTGACTGCTCAGTGCTGCAACAGCTTTTCTGCGAAGGTGCTGCTTTTTCAGTTGCGCAACTGTGTTGGGGCTCCTGTGTTGGTTGCGACTCCTTGCTACTACAACAACTTGTTGTTTTAGCAGGCTCAAGTTCTTGAGGTGATTGCTTACTACAACAACTTTGTGCGGGCTTAGTAGATGCCTCTTTGCTACAACAACTCGCTGTAGTCACAGGCTCAGGCTGTTTACTGCTACAACAAGATGTTGATTCTGAGTCTTTTTCATCTGATGCTGTATTTTGATGCTGATGAAGTTCACTGTCTTTCCCCACTAATACACCGGCCACAATGGCACTGCACACGGCGGCAATAGGACGTATCACCGCCATAAATGGACCTAGTAACACATAAGATACCGAAACTGAATCGACCCCAGTTTCAGGGGTTGAAACTAAAAATGCTGTGGTAGCACTTTTTGACGCCCCTGCCCTTCTTAAACCAATGGCCGCAGGGATCACACCACATGAGCACAAAGGCATTGGGGCACCAATAAAGGCTGCTTTAACTGTGGTCCATAACCCTTCTTTGCCTAAATGCCGGTTAAGAAAGTTAGCAGGCAAATACACATTGAGAAGACCAGCTATGAATAAGCCCAACATTAACCAAGGCGCTGAAAGTAAAAACAGATGCCAAAAATTATTGAGTAAGTCCATCGATATCCTCCAGCGTCGTTAGTATTGAACAGTTTTCAGCAGGCTCTTCTCCGCCACAGCATTTATCTGCTAATAATGATAGTGAGTCATAAAAGCGAGTAAGCTCTGCAATTCGTTGTGCAACGAGATCACGTTTTTGTATCGTCATCTCTTTAACTTCATGACAAGAATGCTGATCTTTATGAAACTTAATTTGCAGTAGCTCTTTGATCTCAGCCAGACTAAAGCCAACATTCTTTGCTCTGAGAATAAACGCCATTTGTTTATAGTCATTCTCAGAATAAAAACGATATCCCACGTCTGAACGCGAACTAGGCGTTAACAAACCATGCTTTTCGTAGTACCGTAGCGTATCTGTTGAGACACCCAACTGACGGGCAAACTCACCTATTTTCATCACCGTCTCCATTGTGAAGCGTTTATTTATTATGCTCACTATAAACCTTGGAGTACACCCCAAGGTCAAGCAATAAATTAAAAAAGGAAAGCACATGAATATTACTGTCCTTGATGCAGCGACATTAGCCAACACTTCGTTAGATGCCTTAGCGCAATTAGGTAAATTAACCTGTTACGATTTAACCGCTAAAGAACAGGTTGTTGAGCGCTGCCAAGATGCCGATATCGTTATCAGTAATAAAGTGGTGATTGATCAGAACGCCATGAGCAAATTAACTAATTTAAAATTAATATGTGTTGCAGCGACAGGGACTAACAACATTGATTTAAGTGCAGCCAAAGAACATAACATCGCAGTGACAAATGTAGCGGGCTATTCAACACCGAGTGTGGTGCAGCATACCTTTACTCTCATCACTAATTTACTGGGCAATACTCACAGATACATTAATGATTGCCAGCAAGGCTTATGGCAGCAAAGCCCTATGTTTTGCCGTTTAGATTACAGCTTTAATGAAATTGCCGGCAAAACACTGGCTATTGTTGGCTATGGCTCACTGGGTAAAGCCGTTGCCGATGTAGCACGCGCCTTTGGTGCCAATGTCATCATTAGTGAACGAAAAGGCCAAACGCCTCGTGAAGGTCGTGTTAGTTTCAATGATGCCCTAACCACAGCCGATATCATTAGTGTTCACTGCCCGCTTACTGATGAAACGCGCAACCAAATCGCTGCGGCAGAATTAAGCATGATGAAACCGTCAGCTATCATCATTAACACTGCTCGTGGTGGGATCATCAATGAAGCCGATTTAGCTGACGCATTAGCTAATAATGTCATAGCCGGAGCTGGTGTTGATGTACTCAGTAAAGAACCCGCAGAGCAAGAAAACCCGCTGGCACTATACAAAGGTGCAAACTTATTACTTACTCCACACATTGCATGGGCGAGCCAAGAATCTATTGTGCGCTTAGTTAACGAAATTGCGTTAAATATCCAAGCATTTAATCAAGGCGAAACACGTAACAGGTTGGTCTAAACCGCAATTTATTAGTCAATAGAGCTAAGTAATTAGTAATTTATTACTTAGCTCATTGACCAAACACAACCTAAGCAATTGATTTAGTTGTGATTTACAAGTTTGGCAAGCAGTTTGCTATTAAGTGAATAACTATAAAACAATTTCTTCGGGATAAAATAACATGAAAAAAGCACTTCTTATTGCCGCGCTAACAGCTCCATTTTTAACTGGTTGTGTCATTGCTGTTTCTGACGGTGAAGCCGACACACATTGGGCTGGTAACTCTTCTAGCTGGCAAAAACAGCATAAAAATAACCGTGAAGTGATTTCTAATCTTGCATTAGATACGAGCTACCAAACTGTATTAAACAAACTAAATACACCTAACTTTACCGAGTTATTAAAGCAAGGTGATGATGTTTACCAAGTATTATTCTATGCAACGCATAGTATTCACTCTGATGGCAAGATGACTAAAGACGAGTGTACGCCACTCGTATTTAAAAATGATAAGTTAATTGGCGTAGGTGATACGATTTATAAATCACTTAGCAATGGTTAATAAATAATTTGAAACGAATGAGTAGGCTTTGCCTACTCATGTTCATTTACTGCGATCATTCTCGATACTATCTGATCTCGCCCGGCGTCTTTAGCCTGATAAAGACCTAAATCAGCTTCTTCAAGTAAGGTTTGTTCTGCATAAACCTGACCATTTTCTGTGGTCGCAATACCAATACTAATTGTGACATGGTCGGCATTTAGCGACGCTTTATGTGGGATGTTTAAATCATTCACCGCATTGCGCAGTTTATTTGCAAACGACATAGCCTCTTTAGCTGAAGTATTGGGCAACACCGCAGCAAACTCTTCACCACCATAACGAGCAACAAAGTCACTGCCTCGTTCACACGCCCCGACTAAGGCATGAGCAATTTGTTTTAAGCAATCATCACCTGCTCGGTGACCATAGCAATCGTTGTAACGCTTGAAGTGATCAACATCCATCAATAACACAGATAGCGGGGTTTGATCTCGACGGCAACGACGCCACTCTCGCGCTAAATTTTCATCTAAATAACGTCGGTTTGGGATCTCTGTTAAGCCATCAATTGAGGCGAGCATTTCGAGTAAGTCATTTTTTTGTTTGATCAGCAGCTGATTACGCACTCGAGCACGCACGATAGCAGCACTAAATGGTTTAGTGATGTAGTCCATCGCGCCTAATTCAAGGCCCTTCGCTTCGTCATCATGGCTGGTATTGGCAGAAATAAATATTACAGGCAGCATACTGGTAGTCGCGCTTTCTTTTAACTTAGTAAGCACTTCGTAGCCGTCAATACCGGGCATTACAATATCCAAGATCAACAAATCAACAGTTTGCGTTTTTAAAAACGTCAGTGCTTTTTCGCCACTCTCAACACAAAAAACATCATAGTCTTGCTGCAATGTTTTCTCTAATACCAAGCGGTTTAACGGATCGTCATCAACAATCAGTACCTTGGCTCTTTTCAACATCAGTAGATCCTTGTTCGATGATAAATGCGATGACCTGTTTTATTTGCCATTGCAACTCATCATTTAATTGTTCGGGCAGTTCGCCATCTGCTTTAAGCCTAGCTTCACATTGCTGAGCGCACGCTGACAATCGCTTAAAACCGAGATTTCCGGCTGACCCTTTTACATTATGAACCACACGGACCAACTCATCGGTAGTTTTTAATGTAGAGATTTGTAATAACTGCTCTGCTGCCATAGTCGCAAACTTCGACAACATAGTTAATACTAACTTAGTATTGTTTGCAAACTGAGACAGTATAAAAGCTTGATCAAAAAAGACTTCTTTTGTGTTATCGAGTTCACTCATTGCTAAAAACAACTTACTAGCAACAATCGGTTTAGTTAAATGCTTATTCATACCCGCCGCGATTGAATGCTCAATATCTTCGCTTTCACTGTGTGCAGTGAGTGCGTAAATCGGCATTTGTTCTTTGGTGAATGACTGACGAATAATACGCGTTGCCTGACAACCATCCATTTCTGGCATCTGAATATCCATAAAAATGAGATCGGGCCTTAAGCTATTTGCCAGTTCAATGCCTTTTTCACCACTGTGTGCACACACAACGGTGACATCAATTTGCTCTAAAATACTTTTAATAATGCTTAAATTAAGCGGGTTATCATCCACAGCCAGCACTAACATGCCAGATAAATCAGTACTAGAAGGCAATGAAACCAGTTCTTTTTTCACAGGCTCCGCGGCTTTATCTAGCTGTAAGCAAAAGCAAAATTCACTGCCTTTACCTTTTTCGCTTTCCAGCTTAATTTCGCCTCCCATTAGCGCAACTTCGTACTTAACAATCGCTAAGCCTAAGCCAACGCCCTGATGAGAGCGCGTTAATGATTCATCACCTTGAGTAAATGCATCAAATAAGCGGCTTTGATCTGCCTTGCTAATACCAATGCCCGTGTCTTTAACAGTAAAGCAAATGAGTTGCTGCTCAGCTGACTCTTCCACCAGCATTAAGTTTAATGTCACTGTGCCTTGTTCGGTGAATTTGGCAGCGTTGGTCAGTAAATTAGCCAGTACTTGCTGCAAGCAAATTTGATCACCCACTAAGTTATCGCTAATGCTTTTATCGCATTCGACTTTAAACTCGATATCTTTATTTGCGCATAAAGGGGCTGTTATTCCCTGACAGTAGTCGATTAAATCAGGCACACTAAAAGGGGCTTTATTAAGTTGTACTTGCGAGCTTTCAGCGCGGGCAAAGTCAAGCATACGATTTAGTAAAGTAAGCAAGCTATTGGCTGCTGATTTTGCTTGTTCGGCATGATTACGCTGCGGCTGTGTTAAACCTTGTAAAGCGATGACATCAATTAAGCCTAGTACAGCATTGAGTGGTGTGCGTATTTCATGACTAAGGTTTGCAATGAAGCGACTCTTAGCTAATGTTGCCCGTTCAGCGTCATCTTTTGCTTTTACTAAATCCGTCACATCCTGTACATGGACAACATAGTAATCAGGTGTTTGCTCGGCATTCCAAACTAATGACACACTAATTTGTAGCCAGCGCTGTAGCTCTTGCTGCTCAAGACTAAAGTGATACACTTTTTTCTTCTCATGCAACAGCTCTGTCAGGGTATTTTTTAATGTCTGATAAGACGTCTCAGCAAATAAGTCTATTAATTTGAGGTCATTGGCGTTTTCAATTGCAAAAATTTTACGTGCCGCTTTATTTGCTTGCAGCACCTGATCGTCAAGCGATACCAACAGCACCCCATTAGCAGCATACTCCATGGCGCTACGTAATTTCGCTTCGGAGCTTTGTAATGCATTAAGCGCATTATGCTGCTCGGTAATATCACGACCAATTGCCATAGTGCCAAGAAATTGCTGATGTTCGTTGTAAAATGGCACGATGCTAAATAGATAACTGTTATCTTCTGTGGTCAATCTTTTTTGATAAGCTTGGCGGTCTTTGAGTACTTGCTTTTCAAGCTCGTTTAACTCGCCATTATCATCGCTAATATCACATAATTGCTGCCCTACTAACTTCTCTTGTGGCAAGCCGATATAGCGCTCATACGCCTTATTACAGCCTAAAAACGAGCCATCAATATTCTTAAAATAAATTAGGTCAGGTACGTTATTGAGCATGGTATTTAATAGCGCTAAATGACGCTCTTTCGCATCAATACTACGGCGCAATTGTTTAGACTTTACCTGTACTTGCGAATCAAGCGCTTTATTTGCCTCTTGTAACGACTGAACGAGCTCTTCATTACGGCTAAACACCTTTTTCACACGGCTGAACCAAGGCTGCCAATCAACAGGAATACGATAATGAACTAACGCTTGTTTGCCTTCATCATGCTGCTCAAGATAATTCATTAAGTGCGTCATTGGTTTTACAAAAATGCGCTGACTCAACCAAAAAACAGCGCTGAACATCATCACTAAAAACACACTCAAAAATGCGAATTCTAAAAAAATGTCGTAGCCTACAGGTTCACTCAGGGCTTGCTTTGATTCATAGAAACGAGTGTAAATAGGTAAGTTTGTTGCTTCTTGCACTAAATGACTGTGGTTATTCTTGCTCATATCTATCGCGACATTCGGCCAATGCTCGCTGGCACTTATGGCAGTATTAGGCTCTGTCTTTGAGCTGGCAATGACTTGGTTATCTTGGTTTATAAAAATATACTCACCATAGTTAGGCGCTATTTTTTTTAACCAGTTAGAAATTGCTTTAAGGTCATAAATCAACACAATGTAATCACGACTATTAGCGGCTCGTTGCTTGCCAATAGCAAAGTAGGCATGGCCATTTATGGTCAACACAGAGCTCGAAGCAAGCTTGTTGCTATTGATTGATAAAGGTCGAAATTTGTTATCTAACACACTGGTCAGAAATTCACTTTTTGCTGTGTTACGGCGCTTAATATAAACAAAGCCTTGCTCATTAACATAAGCAACCGCTTCTAAAGATTGAATAAGCGACAGCGTGGTATTAAACGAGGGACCGAGGGCAATAACACGTCGCCATTGATTAATTGCGTAAGCGGTTGAGGCAAACTTTCCTTGCCCGACTATCTCCCCCACTCCATCGCCCACACTTTGGTAGTAATAGTGATCGTATTGATTCACATTGCGTGCCCAACTAGGATCAAAATCATAAGAAAGTGGCTGCTCATATAGCTTGAACATGGTGTCTATAAGGCCATCTGCGGCACGCATAGCATGGCTAAGCTGAGCTGAAATATTATTAAAACCGTTTTGCCTGCTTTCTATCGCCCGCTCAAGTTTTAAATTATATAAGTGTAAACACAAAAAAAACGCCACCAGCAGCGGCACAATAAGTGCCACTGCCAAAGAGCGATAATAATGCTTTAACGGTAAAAAATTCACTGGCTTATAAGTACCTTACCTCGATAACAGCTAGGTTAACGAGGCATAGGAATACTGGCAAGTTATAAATTTTCTTCAGCAAAGCTGGCTAAGCGGCTACGTACCACACCGTTTAAATTAACGGTAGCACTGCCCTGAAAATCTTTAAAACGTTCAACAATATAGGTTAAGCCTGAGGTAACTGGCGTGAGGTAGTTACTATCAATTTGCGCCAAGTTACCTGAGCAAATGAGTTTAGTGCCTTCACCGCAGCGAGTAATAATGGTTTTCAGCTGTGAAGCGGTTAAGTTTTGACTTTCATCCAAAATCACCCCAGAAGTGATATCATACCATCATACCCTAAATAAACTTGATTGAAAAAGTTTTTACAAATATGCTGTGTTCCGAGGTGAACAAACATGATAGTGCGAAATACAACAAAATCTAAAATAATCAAAACATCTCTCAATTTGGGAAAAGGGATGTCTTTTCACCTTGATAAGTCAGGACAACCTATTCAGAACGAAGACGGCATCAGAACCCTTTCATATCGCCATGACAAAGTAGAGCCTAACTTTCCATTGCTCCATCACCCAGATCGCATTACTGAGTGCCAAGAAATGAACTTGTTCTTAATGCATCGATTCGAAGGCCATTTCAATCTCAAGAAAAATAAAAAGGAAAGTGAAGCTTTTAGTGATGCTTATTATGCTAGTCAACCGGGAAAGCAGTTAGATGTAAAAACTGTTAGAAGTATAGCCAAACATCTAAAAGCCTTTTTAGATTGGCTGGTCAAAGACGGCGCATCTTACTTTGAAGTTATAGCCGCACCACTATCGAAACAATCAGTAGACGATGATATTTCACGATTGCCTATTTGGCGTTATCACAAATATTTATGCGATAGAGTCGAGTCTAAGGATCAAACAAACCGCCTTAGTTACAACACCGCGCAAGAGCGAATTAGAGCCGTTAAAACATTTTATATTTGGAGCCATAAGCGAGGTGCTATAGACAACCTTCCCTTTTCACTGGAGTACAAACAAGTACGAATTAAGTCTAAAGCTAAACCAAGTGCGTTGTTTCAATTGCCAACCAGCTCAACACGTTCTGGTGGTTTATGGAAATGGGTTAGTAATTTGAGTATTCCTAGAACTATAAGACAAAAGGAAGACTCTCCCGACAAAAATCTGCAACCTTATTCTCCGAAAGAGCTTACCCAGCTATTACAGAGCAATACCGCTCAAAAACCATCTTACAAAATTTACTTGCAGTGTGCGTTATTGGGAGGGCTTCGTTCCTTCGAAATTACCGCCATTGACCAGAAAGATATTTTTGATCCAGACAAAAAAGAAAACAAAAAGCGCATTCCTAAACTGAACATAGTCCGCAAAGGGCATAAGCCCGTAAGGCTAACAATTGCACGAGTATTAATGAAGCTTTTGTATAATTACACAATATCGCTACAAAGTATGAAGCGGCAAACCAAGCATGAAACGACTCACGGTATCAACAATAGTGAACATCCGCTTCCTGTGTTCATGAATAGCTCAGGAGAGCGTATCAGCGAAGATACACCGGGAAACACCATTTCCATCGTCAGAAAAGAACAAAAGGAGTGGGGATTAGAAGTACTAACGCGCACATTTCATGACTTACGCGCAACTTTCGCAACTTATGTCGCCAAATATTTAATAGAAAAAGGTGAGTCAGAAAGTTCGATTCGGCAGATATTAATGACATTGATGAGTCATGAGAGCTTCAAGACTACCAAACGTTACATCGATTTTGCCAAAAGCGTTGGTGTCGATGCATATGGCGCAATGTCAGAATGGGTACAAGACATCTACGGTGATGTTGACGACCTTTTAATGCGTGAGGCTGTATATGCTCCAGCAAATTAAAAAGCGTAATTCCAATCGCATTCCAGCTAGGTTCATTCCTTACTCTACTGTTCTAGTCGATCAGTTGGAACAACTATTTGATAGAACGTATGACAAAGCAAACAACATTAGCACAGATGATGACACTGCAATTTCAATAAGTCGCTTGCGTAATGCTTGTATCAGTCTACAGAAAATACTCCCACTCGCCCTTAAAAAAGTGAGTACTGAAACTGCGACAGCAATTCAAACTGCGGGATTTAATGCTCTATTAGACTTTGAAGTTTGGCAAGAATTGGAATACTTCTGTGTTAATGAAATAAACAAAGTCAAGTTACCTAGTTACGCAACACGCGTAGAAGAAGCTCTAGAGAATCTTGCAAAGTTTCATCTGAATGATAACAAAGTCAGTGTCCCTTTTAGGCTAGTCAGCGCATCCACTTCAATCGATATAATTAAAATATACAAACTTGAATTCCATCAAGTAAAAGAGATACGTGAATTACTTCAAAGTTACCTAGACTACCTTCTTCTCCCCAAACTAAATCTTAAAAACTCTACAATTAGAGACAACATCCTCAAAACATCGTCCGCTTTTATAAACCTCTGCCAGCACGATAGTTTTAAAAAAACTGAACGCGCCAAACTATCATTGGAGACAATATTACAAGATAAAGCATTTATTTCACCATTTATATGCAATCACAATTTCCGCACTTTTCTAAAATTCTTATTACCCGATATTTGGGGTAAAGCTAGAGTCAATCAACTTAAAAATGAAGACGAAGTCATTGGGTATGCACGTAGCATATCCACCAATTTTGGCAACGAAGTGAATGCTTTTTTGAAGAATCAGTTGGCAAGCACCCCAGAAGCTAATAAAGCAAAAGTTAAATCCTCGACTCTATCATTTCCAAGATGGTTGAATAGTGCTGGTAGCGTTGCATCACCAATAATTGAACTGTTAAATCAGCATGGAATTACAGGGCTTGCAGAAAATGATCGTGAGGGATTTAAATACCTTTATAAACATTACCAAGAAGAAACTCAAAATGACCAAAATTTTTTACTGTTACTAAACGCTGCATTAGACCTTTACCATTTCGTAACAGGCGAGAAAATTGTTAAAGATAGTCTTCTGCCTTACTCGTTGGTCTACTACTTTAAAGAAAGTGATACTACCGTATGGCAAAAACATGAATGGGTGTATGAGAATGCTCACAAATTTTATCAAAACCTAGTCGAATACCATGACGTTTTTACAAGACGAAATGATGGTGAAAGCATTAATACTACCACTATCAAGAGCTACATCGGGAGTATGGCTTCAGCACTAAAATGTACATCGCCATCACTAACTGAAAGACAAATGAAACTCATAGCAAGTAACGGAGTTCACGCCTTTGTCGAGAATGATTTTGAAATATTAAAAGCTGTACGAGAGGATATTCAACTAAAATCAAAACAAGGTGACTTGTCGATTGACTTAGCGAAACAATATCAGAGTGCATTTGATAAGTTACTGATATTTTATGGTCTAGATACAATAATCAGCTTTCCCGTTAGCACTGAGTTAAGAGCACAACATCAGAATCAACTTTCACAGAATCAAAACAAACTCTACTCATACAAGGAAGCTGTTGAATTAGCTTATTACATTGAAAAAGGGCTTTCTGACAACTTACTAGCCACTAAAGATAAAGTTACGCTGTATGCAGCAAAAGTCATATTGAAAACAGGCTGGAACCTAACTCCTACCCTAGAACTAGATACTAACGACTTATTCTTCTTAGATGCGCCACTATATTTAAGCAAAACCCCTGCTATTCGTTTGTTTAAACGCAGAGCGGATTATCAAACTCAATGGCATAAATTTAAGATAGATTATAAAGACTTGGAAAAAGAAGGAATATTGACTGGTGACAAAGTTGCTCCTGTTATTTTTGACATTAAGTCCGCAATAAAGCTAACAGCTCCTTACCGCCCTTCTATTCATGAGCTATCTCAAAGAATTTTTGTTTACCCCCAAATAAACGGTATTGGAAAAGAAGACATTTTAATTTTATCCGCAGATCGTTTTAAAACAAATATTGCGAGGATTTTATCTGTACTCGGTTGTGGCATCTCGTTTAGTTCGCAGAAGATCAGAAAAACTGGTCTTAACTACATTTACCGAAAAGTTGCCAAAGAATTCAAGTGGTATCAGAAAGCTGGCAAACACTCTTATGAAACATTCTTGCGTCATTATTTATTGCAAGATGACAAAGATGTTGCAATGACAATCAACAGAGCGACAAAAACAATGGCCGATTATTTTGTTCGCGATGTTACCGACGATGTCATCATTTTACTGACTCCACCTGACGACGGTAAAAAAGTTCCGAATGGTGTATGTACCAATTCAACAGATGAATCCGCAGTAATAGCATTCGAATCACAAAATAGAAAACTACTAGACCAGCGAGGAGCAGACGAGCAAGCATGTGCAGATTTCAATGCATGTCTATGGTGTCCATTCTATCGCTGTGTCGCTGATGCAATGCATGTATGGAAACTATTGTCATACCGGGATTTTGTCGTTGCTGATATGGAAAACTCTGCCGCAACATTTGACTCCATTTCGGAGCAATTGGAAAACATCAAGCAGTTAAAAAATCGCGTTAATAAAATACTAGATGATATTTCCAAACTAAATGCACAAGCCGTCATTGATGGAAAAGAGCTATTAAGAACTGAGGGTGTTCACCCTCACTGGAAAGACACAGGTTTACTATGACTACTGAGAGAACTAAAACAATATTACTAGACCATGCAGTAATTAAAACACATACAGGACAAATCACAATAAAACCTTTAGCTCAAGTATTAGAAGGTCTCAAAATTAGTGATTCTAGCGAGTTAAATGGTATACCTCTGTGGGAAAACAAAGCATTGAATATTGCTAAGCATGGCACGGTTCATTTTGGTGATAACACTTGGCACAGTTATGAAGAAGCGCAAAGACATTTGAATTTTAGCGGGGAAGATGAGTTAGCGTATCAAATTCGTATTTATTCACTACTGAAACTCACACATGGCGATGTCGTAGGTGGTAAACCTCATAAAATCTCTACACTCCAAAATGATGTAACGTATTTAAATTTGATTGCGGAATTTATCAGAAAGAAAGGATACCGTTCATTTCATGAGTTGGAATTTGAATCTGATTTAATTGTCAGAAACCTGATAAAAGACTACTTATATAAAGTCGGCAAGATAGCTTTATACAGACAGGCTCACCCATTTACTAAATTATTTGATCCGCAACGAAGCTTTCAACTGTTCGGCTCTAAAGTGTGCAGTGTTTTCTTCGATATTCTCAGCCAACTAGATGAGTTACATCACCCTAAACCTGTAACCTACTCACATCCTGTTATTCCTACCAAGGTAATGAAAAAAATTCTGAAATTCACGGCTAAAATCGTTGAAAATTCGAAAGAAAAAATCGACAGATGGCTCGAATTGAATACACGTTTAATTGAGAGCTTACATGTAGGAGCTATAGAGCCACCGCCAAAAAACGCAACATTCGAGCTAATCGCTAAACACGTTAGAAACTTACCTCATGAAGAGGAGTTCATTCAATTATCTGAAGAATTGGAAGATTTAAAATTAGCCACATATATCAATATCCTAGCCTATACAGGTATGCGGTATAACGAAGTACTCACGTGTAAGGTTGGCTGTGCCAATTGCAAAGATGAAATTTACTACTTAACGGCCACAATGACCAAGACTGACAACAGCAAAGTGGATATGGAGTGGTTTTCTAATGCTGAAGCTTATGAGTCTATAGAATTATATGAAAAATATGTGATTGGTATGCAAGAACGAGCACAAGCTGTTCTTTCCTCAAGCAGAGCCAACATAAGTGCCAGTCAAGCACATAACTTAAAAGAAGGATTGAAGAAAAACCGTCTCTTTGGTGTTTCACACAGTAGCTGTAGCGTGAGTTTTAGCGACTCCGGCAGATTTACAGATTTTGAAATCAAAAGTAATAAAAACGTTAAGTTATTTGATTTGACGCTGGACAGCGAAGATATAGCAGAGCTTGAGCGTCTTGAGTCGAACTACAAAGCCGTTAGAGGTGACGAAAGAGGTAAACCATACGAAGATGGAGATACACTGCGGCTAACAGCCCACATGTTCCGACATACGTTAGCGTACTTTGTCATAGCCAATAAATTAGGTGAGCTAGATGATATTAGATATCAATTTAAGCATTTAACTAGCCTAATGACATTTGTATACACGCGAAGAGCATTTTTAGCCTCAACGACATTGATTAAAACTACAGAAGAATTTAGTGAGATATTAGTTGAGCGTATCGCGGAAGAGCTAATAGACGAAGCTGAATCCCAATCTCTTAAAGGTGGTGCTGGTGAACAAATTAATAAAACATCTAGAGATCTAATAATAGGAATAACAGATAGCCAAAGCAAAGATTCAACAGTGATCAAACAGATCCATTTCAGTTCGATTGAAGAGCTGAAAAAATTCCTTGTGAAAAACATTCAGAACATTCGCGGCTTACCTACGGGTTATTGTACGGCTGGAGAAGCCTGTAAAATTAAAGGGGCTGGTATTCCTAGTGGCTGTGTGTATTGCGGTAGCAAAATTATCGCCAGACGCCATAGGGTCAATTGGCAAATAATAAAAAAAGAGGCAACCGAGAAGCTAGAGATATATGCTGCATCGACCAAAGAAGAGCAGGAAGAGTACGAGCTATTTGCTATTCACTGGAGAAACAACATAGCAGCCGCTAACTATGTTTTAAATGAATCAACACCACAGAATCACGAAGGAGCACAGGCATGAGTAGTGCATACGACGATATCAAACGTGCTTTAGAGGAAATGCAATCTGATGGCAGCAAAATTACCAAAAATGCAGTAGCAACGAGAGCCAAAAGAAATATCGCAAATCTATCAAAAGTAGAAGAAAAATGGGTAAATTTACGAGATGAAATTGAAACCGCTGAGCGGTCTTGGGAAGAAAAAAACAAAGATAATTTAATCAAACAACTTAGAACTAAGATAGCCGAATTAAAAAAGAAGCTAGCTAAAGAAAAGAAAAAAAATGATATTGACCCTAAGGCTACCCATAATAAATTTGAGAATTTATTAGTATTATTGCAAGAAATGTATGCGGAAATAGATAAGCTCAAACTGATTAATGCCGATTTACAAAATCAACTTCAGCACTCTGGGGACCTGAAAGAAATAAGAGTTGATACAACTACTGGCGAGATTATTGAGTTGGTTTCAAGTAAAAAAATTGATTAATGAGCTAGCGTAAATATTAGAATATATTAAAAGGCATAAACTGTAATTGATCATATCTGATTTTACAGTTTAGTTCATTAGCTTAGGGCTTCTCTGGCAGATAGATATGTGCCATGAACAGTACCCTAAATAAGCGATAAACACGCTTTTTTAGGGTCCGACTTCAAATCACAGCGACGACCAAAAAAGTGAGCAATACCTCTAGCAAAAAATCATGAATATCAAAGGTGTGTATGGAACTTAAATGTACAATATTAACTGTACTAGATTAGATGTAGTAGCTCATATCTCATCTTACAGTTTTGTTGATTAGGTTTAGACTTCACCTGACAGGCAGCAAGAGCGAACAAGAGACGGTCAGAGTGATCTGGATATGTGAACTTAATTCTACAAAGCGGACACTTAGCGACCCCGTTCATGCAATAAAATTGAGTTTAGGCAATCCGCATTAATTGTATAATGATGTCTCTGCTTCTAAAGAGTATGTTTATGAGAACCATTGGAAAACTGGCAAAAGATTTAGATATCAATGTTGAAACGATCCGCTTTTATGAGCGCCAAGGTTTAATAGAGCAGCCTCCAAAACCCGAATCAGGTTATCGAAAGTATGACGAGACACACGCTAATCAACTCAAATTTATTCTGAAAGCTAAAGCATTAGGGTTTACGCTGAAAGAAATTGAATCACTGATGTCACTAAGTAGCAGTTGCGCTGATATAGAATCGATGGGATTGCAAAAACTTAATCTCATCCGTAATAAAATTGCTGATTTACAGCGGTTAGAGAAAGTAATTCAAGATATGACAGATTCTTGCAAGGCCAATCAAGACCCTCAATCCTGCCCGGTAATAAATTCACTTAAATAGCTATTGACCCCGTACTTATGTACGGAGTTTATACTACCTTAAAAATTGAGGTAGATAGTTATGATCAATAAAATTCTAGATAAAGTAGGTTCTGGTGGCGTTTGGCTAGCCGCCCTTAGTTGCACAGCATGTTTTCCTGCGCTCGGCTCATTGGCATCTGCGCTTGGGTTAGGTTTTCTTTCACATTTTGAAGGGATAGCGGTGAACACCTTATTGCCATTATTTGCTTCACTAGCGTTGTTAGTTAATTTCTATAATTGGTATCAACATCGAGAGTCATTAAGAGGCATTTTAAGTGTCATTGGCCCAATTGCAGTATTGCTGACCCTTTATCCTTTATGGCAATACGACTGGAGCACTTACTTATTTTACTTTGGGATCATTTGGATGGTCGTAATGTCTATTTTAGATATTGTTAAGCCCATTAAGGAACCAGTATGCAAGGTATAGAATTAAAATCTAAGATAACTTGCCCTGAATGTGGATTTAGCAAAGTTGAAACCATGCCTACAAACGCTTGCCAATGGTATTACGAATGCGAAAGCTGTAAAGCACTACTTAAACCGTTCAAAGGTGATTGTTGCGTTTACTGCTCTTATGGAACAGTTAAGTGTCCTCCTATTCAAGAAGGCAATGCATGTTGCTCAGGTAAGTAGCCTAGTATTCGGTGGTTCTGTGCCAACCAAGTAATATCTTAAATGCGATTGCGATTAACACTAAACCACCAAATAGTTCAGCTTTAGACTCCAGCCATACGCCACTTCTTTCGCCGATATTCACACCAATCTAGCTAAAGGCAAACGTCGTGACGCCTATTATCAAGCAAGCTACGGCTATGTCTACCTCAAGCAATGTGATTGCATAACCTGCCGCCATTGCATCAATACTGGCGGCAATAGCAAGAACAAATAGCACACGATGAGTAACATTAGCAATATCTTCTTCAATTCCTTCAGATTGGGACTCATAAATCATTTTTGCCACCGATAAATAATAGCAAAATAAAAGCTATCCAAGGTGCATAATCTTCAATCCAAGATGATCATCCTTTACCGCTGTAATAGCCTAAAAGAGGTATAAAGCCTTGGAAAAATCCAAAATAAGCAACGGCTTTAATAAAGAGTTTTTCAGCATTTGCTACTTTTTTAGAACCTAAGCCTATGGATACTGCAAACACGTCCATACTGAGTGCTATAGCTAATACAAATACTTCAAACAAATCGATTAAACCTGAATAAAATTGTTATAAGATTACGTGACGTATAATTAGTTACTTGACTGATGTTAAACACCTAAGGTTTGCTGACAGTTGCTCAATTATCGAAGCCTTATTTTTACACCAAATTTCAGCCAGATATTCAGTAACAGTGCCAACACTTGAAGGAAACAGAATATTCCCCGCCACTTTGGCGAAAGGGCCATCAGTTTCGAGTAAAATCCTATCTTGAGGTATCCACGATATTACTTTTTTAGCTCTGGCTGAAGTAAGCATGGCTGGCCCAATAGAAAAGAAACAGCCTAGCTCGACGGCTTCTAGAACTTGCTTCTTAGTACCTAAAAACCAATGAAGAATAGAAGTACCAGCATCGGGGTATAACTTAAGTTGTTCAAGTACTTCACCTGTCGCATTAAGACTATGGATAGTTAATATTTTGTTATCGAAGCCTTCACATTTTTTCAAAATATGCGTAAAAACCTCTAATTGATCATCAAAGTAATCAGCATAACCTTTTGAGCCATCCAGCCCAATTTCTCCAATATATCTAGTTCTATCAACTAGCTTATCGAATAGAGGTAGTTCATTTTTCCTTAAATGAGCAAGTTGAGGGTGCAGACCCAAAGCCGTTTTACAGTGTTTTATGTCACTTGTTAACTGGACAGTACCTTCAAAAGCTGACGGCACCGTAGTTACTGATAGCACGTAATAATTACTGCTTTTTATGTCGTTCAATACCTCTTGATAATCTGGATATAAATCAACATGGCAATGAAGATCCATCATGATGATTTATCCGCTTGGAGAAATAATTCAACCTCTGCCAATCCTCGCTTAATAGTTGATTCTAATTTTTCTCGTATATCTTTTTCTTGTGGTATTGGTCCTGACTTTCGAAGCCAAGAACGATAGTTATCTGATTGTTTCAATCTAATAATGGCAGTTTGAACCGCTTGGAGATCATCGCGAGTATCTTTTTCTTTAATAAGACCTCTCAACCGCTTTGTCTTGTATGGCGCATCTTGTGTAAAACCAGCATGAAAAACTGACGCTCTTCGAATAAGGCAAGGTACACAATGCCCACACTGTTTATGCTCTCTGTGCCAATGACTACAAGAAACACTCAGAGGAACTGCTTTTCTAATTGCGTCTTGATCAACACATTCCGCTAACATTTCACCTTTAGTTTTGAATTGATAGGGGTTTACAAATTTGACATGAAACCCAGTGTCTCTAAGCAAAGATTCAAGCCTGCTTAGAAAATTAGGATGAGTAGTTCTAGTACTATGGCTACCAATCCGTCTTCTGGTAAGCGGTGGATTTATAGAAATATAGCCATTCTCAGGGACGACAATAGTTTCAATACTGCTATCGCAATTAGCATTTCTTAAGGCTGATATACCAAGTACCGCCATAGCTAGGAAGTTGAAGCTTCTTCCCCTCATGCTAATGTCAGTTTTACCTTCTAAATGCTTGATAATATGAGGAGACATTGAATAGGACAATTCGCCGAATGGCGGGGATAATAAATGCTTAATATCTTCCTGTTTTGCGCCATCACCACGATAAGCGTGACTAACCAAAAGCGGTTTTAAGGCTGACTCTCCGTTTAAAATGTCAATTGCACCAACTGCGCTGTCAAGACCTCCTGAAAAAAGGCAGACTGAGTTGAGTCCAATTAATGATTTTGCTTTTGCTTTCGCTTGCTCACTTGTTTTAGGAGTCGGCATCGGCATAGTTGTTTTTTCAAAAGTAAACTGCCATTGATCGCCCGTTAGAAAGTTGAGCAAAGAACTTAGTTCAGGCTCAACAGTATTCCACATATCCTCATCGGTAACAGGAACATGTAAATGCATTTTTCTAGCCCATGCATTTTCTGCATTATCCCTCAATTCAAATGTATCAGCGGCGGTAACAGCGGTTGCAATTGTTATCAGATCTATTGCATCAGCATCTACATTCAATCCCAAATCACGAACTGTTTGTAGTAGTTGTTTTGACACTAAGCTGTGCTTAGTGATGTCATTTTGATGCGTATGGAACATCTGGACAGGATGACAATCATCA
>Ga0213832_1000486_pt1 | contig 26930 bp, 25 predicted proteins | sample SWATP13_FD_161660 | JGI IMG/M metagenome (GOLD analysis project Ga0213832, IMG submission 161660) | Coastal seawater microbial communities from Marineland, Florida, United States - SWA TP1 #3 | ecosystem: Environmental > Aquatic > Marine > Coastal | place: USA: Florida | collected 2016-08-06 | reverse complement strand
GCCTTTGTCTTTTAGTAACACGTTAAGTGCACGTACAAAGCCCATTGTTGTAGAGATGTCACGTTTTTGCTCTTCAAGTAGTGGCTTGAACGCGTCAACTTCTGGCAATGTTAAGCTTTCAGAAAACTTAGGAATACGCTTAGGTGTGTAACCTTGAAGCGCTTCACGGCGAGCGTGAAGATACTTGTACTCTTCAGAGCCTTCTTCAAGAGTAAGATATGGCAAGTCTTTAATTTCTTCATCAGAAACTAAATCTTGTAGACCTAAACGTGAACGTAAGTGCTCAACGTGAGTCATGTCCATTTTCTTAACTTGGTGCGCGATGTTTTTACCTTCAGCCGCTTCACCCATGCCGTAACCTTTTACAGTTTTAGCTAGGATCACAGTTGGACGGTCTTTGGTTTCTTCCGCTTTTTTGAATGCAGCGTAAAGTTTAGAAGGCTCATGACCACCACGCTTAAGCGCGAAGATTTCTTCGTCTGTCATATCTGCAACAAGTGCTGCTGTTTCTGGGTAACGACCGAAGAAGTGCTCACGAACGTATGCACCGTCTTTTGCTTTATATGTTTGGTAATCACCGTCAATGGTTTCGTTCATTAACTGCAGTAATTTACCTGATGTATCTTTAGCAAGTAGGATATCCCAACCGCTACCCCATACAACTTTAATCACGTTCCAGCCTGCACCTTTGAATAGACCTTCAAGCTCTTGAATGATCTTGCCGTTACCCATTACTGGGCCATCTAAACGCTGTAAGTTACAGTTAATTAGGTAACATAGGTTGTCTAGCTTCTCACGCGCAGCGAATGAGATTGCACCACGTGATTCTGGCTCATCCATCTCACCGTCGCCTAAGAAAGCGTACACGCGTTGGTTTTTAGTGTCTTTTAAGCCACGACCGTCTAGGTATTTTAAGAAACGAGCTTGGTAAATTGAGGCAATTGGACCAAGACCCATAGATACCGTAGGGAACTGCCAGAATTCAGGCATTAATTTAGGGTGTGGGTATGAAGGAAGACCTTTACCATCAACTTCTTGACGGAAGTTATCAAGTTGCTCAGCAGTTAAACGACCTTCAACAAATGCACGTGCATAGATACCTGGAGAAATGTGACCTTGGTAATAAACTAAATCACCGCCATCTACATCGTTTGGTGCTTTGAAGAAGTGGTTAAAACATACTTCATAGAATGCCGCTGAAGACTGGTAAGAAGCCATATGGCCGCCTAAGTCTAGATCTTTTTTCGACGCGCGTAATACGATCATGATCGCATTCCAACGAATGATTGAACGGATACGACGCTCAATGTTTACGTCACCTGGGTAAGCAGGTTCTTGATCTACCGGGATGGTATTAACGTAGTTAGTGGTTGTGCCAGTAGGCATATCAACACCGTCTAAACGGGCTTGCTCTAACACTTGCTCAAGTAAGAATTGAGCACGTTCAACACCTTCTTCGCGCACAACAGACTCAAGGGCTTGTAACCACTCTTGTGTTTCTAGCGCGTCTACGTCAATTTTATTGACTTCAGACATATGGAGGTTTCCTTATGTTTAAAATACTAATTATTTTAATAAATCTTAAAATTAAGTAGTTAACTAAACTTAGCTAATCACTTGCTTAATGTTGTTTGGTGCGTCTTAAACTACGTTCAATCCGCGAATGCTCTTTGCCAGCCTCAAGTAAGGCTTCTTCGATAAAGGCTAAGTGAGCATTACTAGCAAGACGTGCTTGCTCTGGGTTTCCTTCTATAACCGCATCCATCAAAAACTGTCTGTGCTCAGCAAGCTTTTGACTAATATGTGGTTTTTTTAACAATACAGTTAAATTCTGTAATACATTTTGTTCAAGCAATGCCTGCATACCACGTACTAAATGCAGTAATACAACATTGTGTGATGCTTCAGCGACACTAAAATGAAAAGCATTAATTGCTTTCGCTTTTTGTACAATGTCATCATTCACAAGCGCAATATTGTCAAAACTCTGTTTTACTTTTTTGAAATCATTCGTCGTACCGCGCATAGCCGCATAGTAAGCAGCAATCCCCTCTAGTGCATGACGAAATTCAAGTAAATCAAATTGTGACTCGGGATGTTTACTGATCAAATCAAAGAGTGGATCAGTAAGCCCTTCTTCAAGCTGATTTTTTACAAATGTTCCGCCACCCTGACGGCGCGTTACCAACCCCTTCGCTTCTAGCTTTTGAATCGCTTCGCGCAAAGAGGGACGCGACACTTCAAACTGTTTCGCTAACTCACGCTCAGGAGGCAACTTTTCGCCCGGTGCTAACGACCCCTCAAGAATCATATTCTCAAGTTGTTGTAAAATTACATCAGATAATTTTGCAGCTTTAATTTTTAAAGACATTTATCAACGTCCGCATTGTTTAATGCTAAGCCCACTAAATACAGGGTGTTTAGCCTTGCATCTTGACCAAAAGGTAAATTGGTCATACCAAATTTGATGCATACGTTATCAAAAAGCCGTATTTCTGTCAATTTCACACCCTTAGCGACTAGTTATACCCTAACTTAATTAGCCTAAAGATTAAACAGTATGGAATAAAGTGACTATTTCGGAAGAAAAAATAAATAAAAAAGAAATGGTCAGACCAGATGACGAATTGCAAAAATACAAAATAAACCTGCTTGTAGCAGCGGGTTTACCCCGCGACACCTCGAAACAAATTTCAAAACCCAAACGCGATATAAAATCGCGACTACGCTAGGCCACCAAACAAGGTCAATGCGGCGATGATCACTAAAAAGAACAGGACGTTTCGTTTTATTAATTTCATCATACAGGTTGCTTCGTAAGTACAACCAAAATGTTGTTGTTCAATTTGTTCGGCTGCAAGGGCTGTTTGCGTCACTACTTTGCGGTTACTTACTGAAAAATCTAAAACATACTTAAGCCAACAGCTGGTTCCTTTATTAAAGTTACCAATCACTAAGTAACCAAAGCTCGCAACACGTGCAGGTAACCAATCAAGCCAAAATAGTAATGTGTGAATAAGTTTGAAACGCTTTGCATAAATTACACGGTGGTCATCTCGTACTTTATCAGCATAAGTACGTACTAAAGCGTACAACACAGCACCTGGCACACCTAAAATGACAAACCAAAATATCACTGCGCAATAAAACCGAAAGTTAAGCCATGCTAATGTCTGGCCGAAGGTTTCGCCTTGCGGCTCATCTTCAAGCTTCTTTTGCCCGATTTGTAGTGCATATAAACTTGCCGCTTCAAGGTCATTGCGCGTTAATGCATTTAAGTACGACTTATAAAGTGCCCGCTGTTTAGCACAGCCAAAACACACCAACAACACCACAACATTAATCGCTAATTGCCAAACAATTGAATCAGACAACTGAAAAACAATGGCAATTGCAAGTACTGGTAACATCAGCCAAATTAAAAAGCCAATTGGAGAGTAAAATAACCCCTTCTTCGACAGCTGCTTATTTGAAAGCGTTAGGTAACTATTTGCATAATGACTAATTTGCCAATAATCAGCACGCGCGCCCAAACGCTCTATGACTAGCGCAATAATGATTGAAATTAAGATCATCTTGTTACCTATTTCCTTTAAAACACTAAATCAAAATAATATTGCCAATCGAAGCTCTCGCCAGGATCCGTCTTGCGACCAGGAGCAATATCGCAATGCCCAACAATGCGTGAGCGTGTAATAGCTGGATACTTATAAATTAACGCCTTTGTTAGTGATTGTAATGCATTATATTGTGCTTGGGTATAGGGGGTTTTATCTGTTCCTTCAAGCTCAATCCCCACGCTAAAATCGTTACACTGCTCTCGCCCTTCAAACATTGACACACCGGCATGCCAAGCTCGCTTTTCAAAAGGCACATATTGAATAACCTCACCTGTACGACGAATAAAACAATGAGCCGAGACCCTAAGCCCCTGTAAATCACTAAACGTTTCATGGGCATTACAATCAATACAGCCCATAAATAAATCATCAACATAAGGGGTTAAAAACTGCCCTGCTGGCAATGAAATATTATGTATAACAAGCAATGAGACTTCACCGTGTGGGCGTTCATCGCAATGGCTAGATGGGCGCTGTAATACCGTGTTTAATCGACCTAGGTCATCTATATACATATTAAAAACTAACCATGACAAGAAAGTTAAACAGTGTAATGGCTTAACAACCTTGGGTCTAGTTGCCAAAAACAAGCAAGCCTATATCTTCTAATCAAGAGTTAAACATAGTAAAATTTTGCTAACTTCTTACTACACAATGAGCTTTGACATGTCTGTTCCCCACTCTTTAATTAGCCAGTTAGTTAAACTTGCGCTAGATGAAGACCTTAATTACCAATCAGCAAATGACGGTGATATCACCGCACAGCTTATTCCAGAAAATGAACAAGCCAATGCCAAAGTTATTACCCGCGAAGACTGCGTGTTTTGTGGTAAAGACATCATTTTAGAAGTGTTTAAACAAGTCGATGAGTCTGTAAAGGTGGATGTGTTAGTCAACGATGGCGACACCGTCGCAGCCAATAGTACTTTATTTACAGCCAGTGGTTCTGCCCGTGCGATTTTAACAGCCGAGCGCACAGCACTTAATTTTGTGCAAACACTCTCAGGCACAGCCACAACCACAGCACATTATGTAAAAGAACTTGCTGGCACCACAACTCAACTACTGGATACTCGCAAAACCATTCCAGGCTTACGCGCACTACAAAAATATGCAGTAAAATGCGGTGGCGGCGCTAATCATCGAATTGGATTGTTCGACGCATTCCTTATTAAAGAAAACCACATTGCGGCTTGCGGTGGCATTGGTAAAGCGGTTGCTCAAGCTAAATTGAATCACCCAAGCAAACCTGTTGAGGTTGAGGTTGAATCTTTAAATGAGCTTGAACAAGCTATTGATGCCGGCGCTGATATCATCATGCTTGATAACTTTAGCGTTGAGCAAATTCAACAAGCAGTGGTAATAACTAACAAGCGTGCCAAGTTAGAAGTGTCTGGCAATATGACCCTTGAAACACTAAAAACCTACTCTCAAGCGGGGGTTGATTTTATATCAAGCGGCGCACTTACAAAAAATTTACAATCAATCGACTTATCAATGCGTTTTAACGCTTAATTCCTCTTTATTTGCGTATTTAATCTTTACCTAATTCGTTGACACCGTAATAAAAAAAGCATTAAATACGCAAAAAGCCTGAGCTGGTAACAAAAAATATATATTTAATTAGAACTTTGAGACTTTATAAGCTAACTCACTCTGCAATAAAGTAAAGATTGCAATTAACTCAACAAGTTATAACAAAACAATTTTATTTACACGTTATTACAGGGATCCGCTTAAAACGTGATCCGTCTCAAACTAAAGTAGGAAAGTTCTGAAAAACCAGCTAGCTAGCGGGAAAACAGCTTCCAAAAACATTTATAAATGCTAAAGTAAATTTACATACGCTGAATAAGCAAAAATTTAAGATAGTTTGTTTACAAACAGGCTGTTTGATTGAAATTTTAAGTAAAACTGTAAGATTTATTCTGTAGATTAAGCATTAATTTTACAATGCTGAAGCAACAGCTAAACTTACAACACATCATATCCTTTAGGAGAGGAACAAATGACACAACAAAAGCAACAGGGTTTCACCCTAATTGAATTAATGATTGTAGTAGCAATCATCGGTATTTTGGCTGCAGTAGCACTGCCTGCTTATTCTAATTACCAAGCATCATCGAAGTTAACAGCTGGTTTAGCTGAAATTACAGGCGCTAAAACAGAGATGGAAATAAAAGCTAATAGTGGTACTGCTGTAGCAGACGTCACAGAGCTTACTTCTATAAAAGACGCTACGACACAAAATTGTACTATTACTGCATCTATGACAGCTGCTGGGGTTGGTACAATCCAATGTGCGATTGCAAACGCTCCTTCACAAGTAAGCAGTGCAACTCTCACGTGGTCAAGAGCTACTGATGGTGCATGGACTTGTGCCACAGCTGGCGCAACAGATGCATCTTTAGCTCCTTCTAGCTGTCCACAATAATCTCCTCAAATAAACTAAGCGCCTCAGTAGGCGCTTAGTTTTACTAGTTGAAGTTACACATACACGACTACACCCATAATTCTATTTCAATATTTAAACAATCTGATTGAGTTTATACTAAAAAGAGTTAGCTCTATGGCAAAAAAACAAGAAGATAGCAACCTAGATACCTTTCAGTGGGTTGGTGTTAATGCCAGAGGTAAAAAGCTGGAGGGTGAATTATCGGGACAAAGTGTTGCTTTAATCAAAGCTCAATTACGTAAACAAGGCATTACCCCGTCAAAAGTAAAGCGTAAGCCAAAACCTTTATTTGGTATAAAAAGCATTCAAAAAATTACCGCAAAAGATATTGCTCTTGTAACGAGACAGATAGCTACAATGTTAATGGCCGGTGTGCCACTCATTCAATCTATCGAATTAATTGCATCTGGCGCTAAGAACAAAAGTATAACAAAGCTTATGGAGGACATTGGCGACGAAGTCAAGGCTGGTGCTCCATTATCCCAAGCTCTTCGCAAACATCCCCGCTATTTTGATGATTTATATTGTGATTTAGTAGCCTCAGGTGAGCAATCGGGTGCTCTTGATAAAATATTTGACCGTGTTGCGCTTTATAAAGAAAAAGCCGAAGCGCTAAAATCAAAAATTAAAAAAGCCATGTTTTACCCTATTGCGGTGTTAGTGGTGGCTTTAATTGTCACCTCTATCCTACTTATTTTTGTGGTACCGCAATTCCAAGATATTTTTAACGGCTTTGGCGCAGAGCTTCCCGCATTTACCTTGATGGTGATCGGTATTTCAGAGTTTATGCAAGAATACTGGTGGATGATACTTATCGCGCTAGTTGCTTTTGGATATGCCTATAAAGAAGCCCTTTTAAAAAGTAAAAAACTCAGAGATGCCAACGACAGAGCGATATTAAAGCTCCCTGTTGTAGGTATGATTTTAAATAAGGCAGCGGTTGCGCGCTACGCACGGACACTCTCAACCACCTTTGCAGCTGGTGTGCCATTGGTTGATGCCTTAGATTCAGCGGCCGGTGCCTCGGGTAATGCTGTGTATCGCTACGCTATTTTAGAAATTAAAGCCGAGGTGAGCTCAGGTAATCAAATGAACTGGGCCATGCGTAACTCAAAAATATTCCCCGACATGGTTGTACAAATGGTCGCCATTGGCGAAGAGTCAGGCTCATTAGATGGTATGCTTGCCAAAGTCGCGACTATTTACGAGCAAGAAGTTGATGATGCGGTCGATGGCCTTTCAAGTTTACTTGAGCCTTTAATAATGGCTGTATTAGGTGTGCTTGTTGGCGGTTTAATTGTGGCTATGTATTTACCAATTTTCCAATTAGGTTCTGTTATCTAGTTACCATTCGGGTGTGGTTAATTAAACGCGATGTAAAATCGCGACTACGCCCTTGTAGCAGCGGGTTTATCCCGCGACAATGTATAAAGCACATTGGCCATAGCAATTTAAACGCGATATAAAATCGCGACTACGTCCATGTAGCAGCGGGTTTACCCCGCGACTATGTATAAAGCACATTGGTACTGGTAATTAAACGCGATATAAAATCGCGACTACGCCCTTGTAGCAGCGGGTTTACCCCGCAACAATTTATAAAGCGTATTGGTAATGACAATTTAAACGCGATATAAAATCGCGACTACGCCCATGTAGCAGTGGGTTTACCCCGCGATAGTTTATTGCGCTTGTGATGCACAAAAAGTTTTAGGTAGTTTAATGCAAAATTTCTTTCTTGATATTGCCACTGTAATGCAAAGCCAACCGTGGTTTTATTTTTTAACTGTTGGGCTGGTTAGCCTGTGTATTGGCAGTTTTTTAAATGTGGTAATTTATAGGTTACCACTGATGATGAAACGAGAATGGCAATCGGAATGCCGTGTTTTATTAGCTGATGAATTACCATCTCAAAATACCACAGAGCAGGCACCGTTTAATTTAGTTACACCAAATTCGACCTGTCCAAAATGCAAATCACCTATTAAGGTGTGGCAGAATATTCCTGTTATTAGTTGGTTATTACTTAAAGGTCGCTGTGACAGTTGTAAAACAGCGATTTCTGTACGCTACCCAATCATAGAAATGCTCACTGCAGGGTTAAGCCTTGTGGTGGCATCACTCTTTGGTGCGACAGAGCTTGCCTTACTTTATATTTTCATTACTTGGGTACTTATTGCTTTAACATTTATTGATATCGATCATATGTTACTCCCCGACCAACTCACTCTTCCACTGGTGTGGCTCACCCTCATTGCAGCAGTCATGGATATCACCATTACCCCTTCTGACGCCATTATTGGCGCAGCCGTTGGTTACTTGAGTTTGTGGAGTGTTTATTGGTTATTTAAGCTAGCAACCGGTAAAGAAGGTATGGGATATGGTGACTTTAAGCTTTTAGCTGTATTTGGTGGCTTACTAGGTTGGCAATCAATCTTAACCATTGTATTGCTTTCAAGTGTGGTGGGCGCAATCATTGGTATTGCTCAAATTATTCTGCAAGGTAAAGATAAAACGACCCCGATTCCATTTGGCCCTTACCTTGCGATTGCTGGCTGGGTTACTTTACTGTGGGGTGAACAAATACAAGCTTACTACTTTAGCTATTTAGGTCACTAACTATGGCAAATTGGGTATTGGGGTTAACTGGCGGTATTGGCTCAGGTAAAAGTGCAATCAGTGAGATGTTCGAAAAGCTATCAATCACGGTGGTTGATGCAGATATTGTTGCCAGAGAAGTAGTGCTACCGGGTTCACTAGGGTTAAAGCAGATAACAGCCCATTTTGGTGAAGACATTTTAACCTCAGAAGGTACACTAGATAGAGCAAAACTTCGTGCAATTATTTTCGAAAATGAAGCCGAGAAACAGTGGTTAAATGCTTTAATGCACCCACTAATTAGGGAGTCAATGCTTACGCAATTAGCGCAGGCCACCAGCGATTATGTGATACTCGTTGCTCCTTTGTTATTTGAAAATGGTCTTGAACAGTATTGCTCACATACTTTATTAATAGATGTGCCTGTTGATGTGCAAATAGCCAGAACAACGGCCCGCGATAAAGTATCAATCGAACAAGCGAAGCAAATTATCGCATCGCAAATGTCGCGCGAAAATAAGCAACAAAAAGCAAACGATATTTTAGATAATAATCGCCCATTAACCGAGGTTGCCAATGACGTTAAAGCACTTCACCAAGGCTATTTGCAGTTAAGTGCCATGAGTTAATATGGCGTGGTTTTAACCTCAATTAAAGTTAAGAATAAATAACTAGCACAACTTATAAATAACTGACTTTATAGTGAATTTATTTGGCTATTTTGCCGAAATAGACAAGACTCATGTTACACCCTTCTTTTTTCTGATAAATTGTGACAAAAAAAGGATCAACCAAGGTGCGCAATGAATATTAACTCACCGTTACTTAGAAAATTTATTACTCTTGGCCGTATTGACGCAGAAACAGTAAAACTCAAGCAGCGTGAATATAACTCTACGGCTGAGCTTATTTCTAAAAGCTGCCAGATTGATGGCCATGAGCTTGCGGAGCAGTGCACCGATCTTTTTCGCGTTCCTTATTTTGATATTAAAGATTTTGATGTCTCGCTTATCAGTGAAGAGCTGATAAAAGAAAAGCTAATTCGCGAACATCACATTCTACCGCTCATTAAAAAGGGCCGTAAACTTTATATTGCAGCCTCTGACCCTACTGACTACGGCGCATTTGAAAACTTTGAATTTAGTACAGGGTTATCATGTGAAGTGGTAGTGGTTGATTACAACCAGTTAGAAAATAAAATAGAACAACTGCTGGATGCAACAGGTGGTCTGCACTTAAGCGAAGATGAATTTAAAGAACTGGGCGATCTTGAAACTGAAAAACCTAAAGATATTTCAGGCAGTGATGAAGACAAAGACGATGCCCCTATCATCGTCTACATCAATAAAATATTGATGGACGCCATTAAAAAAGGCGCATCCGATTTACACTTTGAACCTTATGAACACCGCTATCGAGTGCGCTTTCGTATTGATGGCATCTTACATGAAATGGCCAGTCCGCCGAATAGCTTAGCAAGTCGTTTATCAGCACGTATCAAAGTGATGTCTCGCTTAGATATTGCAGAAAAACGTAAACCTCAAGATGGTCGCATTAAACTAAAAATAACAGAGCGAAAAAGTATCGATTTTCGTGTCAGTACCTTACCAACTCTTTGGGGCGAGAAAATCGTTATGCGTATTCTCGACTCATCAAGTGCCATGCTCGGTATTGATGTACTCGGTTATGAACCAGAGCAGAAAAAACTCTACATGGATGCCCTTGAGCAACCACAAGGTATGATATTGGTAACCGGCCCAACGGGTTCTGGTAAAACCGTATCGCTTTATACTGGTTTAAATATTCTCAACCAGCCTGAGCGCAATATCAGTACCGCCGAAGATCCCGTTGAGATCAATCTTGAAGGCATTAACCAAGTGCAAATCAATCCAAAAGCAGATATGACCTTTGCCAATGCCTTGAAAGCCTTCTTACGACAAGATCCCGATGTGGTTATGGTGGGTGAGATCCGTGACCTTGAAACTGCTGAAATCTCAATCAAAGCAGCGCAAACAGGCCACTTAGTTTTATCTACTCTGCATACTAACTCGGCACCAGAAACCTTAACCCGTTTATTAAATATGGGTGTGCCTGCGTATAACGTAGCAAGCTCAATTAGTCTTATCATTGCACAGCGTCTAGCGCGTCGTTTATGCCCTAAGTGCAAAACCCCAGAAAAGCTCCCCGATGAAGAGCTTATTCGCCAAGGTTTTGATAAAGACACATTAAGTGAAATTCAATTATTTGCACCTAAAGGGTGCGACAGTTGTACCGAAGGCTATAAAGGCCGTGTTGGTATTTATGAAGTTATGCAGATCACACCTGAAATAGCGCAAATTATTATGCGTGGTGGTAATTCGCTTGAAATTGCAGAAGTGGCGCTTAAATCTGGCTTTAATAACTTAAGACTGTCGGGGTTAAAAAAAGCAGCAGATGGTGTTACCTCTTTGGCTGAAGTAAATCGTGTGACGAGTTTTTAACTCGTGACTCGATTCTCACGCTGAGCTTTAGTAAGATCACCTAAAATGCATAAGCTTAATTGAGAAGAAAACCATGCCAACAGTTGTAAACTGCCCAACATGTAAAGCAAAAGTCGAATGGTCAGAACACAGTCCGCACCGCCCTTTTTGTTCAAAACGCTGCCAGCTCATTGACCTAGGTGAATGGTCGTTTGAGAATAATAAAATATCGAGCCCTATTAGCAGTGCCAATGAGCTAAACCAAGATATGATTGAGGATATCGAAGCCATGCTTGCTAAAAATGATGACTCGTTTTTTAAAGAATAGTTTTCAAGCTCAAAATGTAAAAATGCGGCATTTAAGCCGCATTTTTTAATTATTTACTGTCTGAACGTTTATCTTTGCGCTCGCCATGTGGACGATGTTGACCTTTCTTGTGGGCTTTTTTACGCATATGCTTTTTAATTTCTTTGTAACTTTCACGCTGCTCAGCATTAAGAACTTGCCAAATAGCATGCTCTGATTTTAGTTTAATCAAAGCAGCTTGTTGTGTTTTTTCTTCACGCGCTTTAATCAATTCCATTGCTGCATTTTCATCAAACGCTTGAGTTGCAAGAAGCACATCCATCTTTTCTTTATAAGCCGCTCGATTAGCTTTCATGGTTTCTTTATCACCATGCAGTGCTTTAAATTGCGTTTTTTGCTCAGCAAAAATAGCTTTTAGCTGCGTTTGCTGATCTTCAGTCAGTTGTAATTTATCAATGCCACGCTCAGATAATAAAAAACGCGCGTGTGGGTTCATGCCACGGTGCATATCCCCTTTTGCCATAACAGGAGTTGCAGCAACACTGGCTGCTGCTAAACCACAAACAAATACGAATTTAGAAAGCTTATTTGAAATAGTCATAATCATTACCTTTTGTTGGGTTGTGCTCAATGCTTGTTTTGAGCTGATGAGTTAACTATACAAAGTTCAATGCAAAGGAACGCAAACCAGTGTAAAGGTTATGTAAAGATTCACTTTTACACAATTTACTAAGTAGAATAACCTTATAGAAACGAATAAGCAGGTGTCAGAATGAAACTATTAATGATCGACGACGATACAGGGTTGTGCGAACTACTCAGCGAGTACTTAACCGCACAAGGGTTTGCAGTAGATTGTTTTCATGATGGTGCTGAAGGCTTAGCGCACGCTCTTAATCACAATTACGAACTTATTTTACTTGATGTCATGCTACCATCTATGGACGGCTTTGAAGTGTTAAAACAACTTCGTCAGAAAAAGCTCACGCCTGTTATTATGCTGACCGCTAAAGGCGAAGACTTCGACCGTATTTTTGGCTTAGAGCTCGGTGCTGATGACTACATCCCTAAACCCTTTAACCACAGAGAGTTACTAGCTCGCGTAAAAGCGATAACTCGTCGTATTGAACACATTAATAGCTTATCGCAGCAGCAAACAAGCTCCCTAAGTGTAAATAGCATTCATATTAACCTTGCCACTCGCGAAGCCTCTGTGAATGAAAACACATTGAGTCTGACAGGCACTGAGTACGAGATTTTGGCCATGCTAGTTCAGCATGCAGGAGAAGTCATAAGTAAAGAGCAAATAAGCGAACAAGTGCTCGGCAGACGCCTTGCTCCCTTTGATCGCTCAATCGACATGCACGTCAGCAATATTCGTAAAAAAATTGCTGAGCATGTAAATAATGAACGTATTAAAACAATGCGTGGTAGCGGCTATGTGTTGATTCAAGGCGAGTAATATGAAGACACCTGATTGGTTTAAAAAACCACGTCATTATTTATTTTTAAAGATTTTTGCTTGGTTTTGGGTAACGGTTATCGCCACAATTACCACCTTAGTATTTTTAAGCAAATTAACCAGCAACGTAGGTAATGATGAGCTTCGCGGCCCCATGCTTAAAAACTTGCAATATACGGCAAAAAGTATTGAGCGTATTGTGGCTAAACATGGCAAATCAACACAAGAAGTCATTTCACATCCCCGCCTATCGAAACACAAGTTATTGTATTTAAATGGTGAAGTACATGGTGTAGAAATGCTCAGTGAGCCTATTTCTAAGGACATAGACTTAAGTTTATTAAACTTTACCAAGCGTATGTCACCACAAATTATCTTTACCGATGAATACCAAGCTTATGGGCCTGTAAAAATCGATGTGCCAGAAGGAACATTTTTCCTTTATGAAATAGATGAAAAACGTAGAAAGCCCTTCTTTGTTGGTCTTTGGCTTATGCCAACGTGGTTAAAAATCATTATTGCGGTAATCGCCTCACTTATGTTGAGCTTTTTCTTTAGCCGCAATCTGATAGCCCCTATCAACAGCCTTAAAGAAACAGCCAATAAGCTTGCGCATGGCGACTTAACGGCACGTGCTGATATCTCTAATTCACGACAAGATGAGTTGGGCGTATTAGGGCGCGACTTTAATACAATGGCAACACAGCTTGAGCAATTAATTAGTGCGCAAAAACGTTTACTTGCAGATATTTCTCATGAGTTACGTTCTCCGTTAACGCGTCTTAAAATGGCAACAGGCCTTGCACAGATGCAAGCAGAAGATGCACAACAAGCCTATTTAGAGCGTATTGAAAAAGAGGCGAATCAGCTTGATAAAATGATTGCAGATGTTTTACAGGTATCTCGCCTTGAAGCAAAAAGTCAGACTTTATCGCTAAGTACACAGTCGATACAGGTTATTATTGATCATGTTTTAAATGATGTTCGCTTTGAGGCAAACCAGTGCAATAAGCACCTTAGCGTTGAGGGAAGAATTGAAAAAGAAGTGCCTTGTGATGAAACACTCATCGCCAGTGCACTTGAGAATGTGCTACGTAATGCAATTAAATATGCTACTCAACACATTCATCTAATACTGTCTGAATCTGATGCGATTTACATTACCATTTGTGACGACGGTAAAGGGGTTGATGAAGCCAACCTTGAAAGATTATGCGAACCTTTCTTTCGTCAAGAGCATGCTAGGGATAGAAATACAGGAGGTACAGGTTTAGGGCTTGCGATTGCCAAAAATGCAATTTCAGCCCATGATGGTACGCTAATACTCGAAAACCAAGAACAAGGCGGGCTTTGCGTTAAAATTCGCCTGCCAATAAAGAGCTAAGTATGTTTTATAGTGATGAAACCAACCTTACTAATAACACAACCAAAATAAACACGTTTTTTTCAGAGCAGTTACAACAAGACTTTTTAACGACCCGTTATGGCACTTTATATTATGGGTTTGCAATTCCACAGCAAGCAACGACAGCAATTATAATTAGCAGTGGTCGTATCGAGTCATTATTTAAATATAAAGAGCTTTTGTGGGAGTTATACCAAAATGGCTATGCCGTCTTTATTGTTGACCATCAAGGCCAAGGACGCTCTTACCGCCTTTTAAAAAACACACATAAAGGCTATGTAAATCGTTTTAGCGATTACGCTGACGACTTTGCTACATTCAACGAAAAAGTGGTACAAACACACTGGCAAGGCAAACAGGTTTTACTTGGCCATTCTATGGGCTGTGCGATTGCTTATGACTTCTTGTCACGTTATCAACATACATTTTCAGGGGCATTTTTATCAGCGCCTATGTTTGATATTTATACCAAAGGCACCCCAAAACCCCTTGCTAAACTTGCCGCGAAAATAGCCTCTTTAATTGGCCTTGGCCGCAGTTATGCGTTTGGACAAAACAATTATTTACCCGTCGACTTTGCCGTAAATGAGCTCACAAGCAGTGAAGTGAGGTATAAACAGTTCAGAGAGCTTTACTTAGCAGAGCCTGATTTACAATTAGGTGGCGTGACCTATGGCTGGCTAAACGCCTCTTTTGATTTCATTGCCATACTCGTAGACAGAAAAGTGTCGATCCCTCTTTTCATTGCCAGTGCAGAGCAAGACACCGTTGTTGATAACGCCGCACAATTTGCGCTCACACATAGGCAAAAAAAAGCACGCTTAAAAAGCTACCCACATGCACGCCATGAGTTGTTATTCGAGCGAGATGAGATAAGACACGCTGTGCTCACTGACTTTTATCAGTTTTGCGATTCTCTGTAAGGTGGCTTTTTAACGACAGAAAGCGGATCTAAGTGCATTAATATGTCCATTTCACAGTCGAAATAAGCCTTTATCATCGCCTCCACTTCATCTGCAACTTGGTGTGCGCGAATAAGGGGTAAGTTGTCTTCAAGCTCTAAGTGCATCTGAATAAATTTAATTTTACCACCTTGGCGTGTACGAATATCGTGAGCGCCAAACACCTCTTTATGGCTATTTACAATACTCAGAATTTCCGCTTTTTCTTCATCAGGTAGCTCTTTATCCATTAAGTGGTCGGCACTGTCACGGGCAATATCCCAACTGTTATAAAGTAAGTAAACAGCCACACCAATGGCAAAAAGGGGATCGGCATAGGTCATGCCATACTTAGCTAACAGTATCGCGATTAATACCGCGAGATTAAGAATTAAATCGCCTTTGTAGTGAATTGAATCTGCCTTAATAGCGATTGACTCAGTGTGATTAATCACCTTGGTTTGCACAAATACCACAACTAAGGTACATACTATCGCAAATAGACTCACCCAAATACCTAAACTTGAGTGCTTTAGCGTAACAGGGTTGATCAGCCTTTCTATTCCATGAAATGCTAAAAAGCAGCCTGAGCCGGCAATAAAAGCTGCTTGTGCCAGCCCCGCAAGAGCCTCTGCTTTGCCATGACCAAAACGATGATCATCATCAGCAGGACGCAGCGCATAGCCAAGTACCAAAAAGCTCATTAGGGATGCTGTGATATCCATTAATGAATCGGTTAACGAGCCCAACATAGACGCAGAGCCAGAGGCTAGCCATGCCCAGCTCTTTGCAGCAATCATCAAACTCACCATCATAATCGTAACAAGACTGGCGGTTCTGACCCAAAACTCATAACTACGATGTTTCACAACAACTTACCTTTAGATATTATCAATCTTGAGTATATCATCTTTTTATTCTAGTTCGTGTATACTCAGCCGTAGATCATATTGTTTAAAAATGAGATTCAAATGCTTGATATTGTGTTGTACCAACCTGAGATCCCACCTAATACAGGTAATATCATTCGCTTATGTGCAAATACAGGTTACGCTTTACACCTTATTGAACCACTTGGGTTTGAATGGGATGATAAACGTGTAAAACGCGCAGGGCTTGATTATCATGAATTTAGTCATGTGCAACGTCATGCCTCTTTCGAAGCCTATCTTGAGAAGTGTCAGCCTAAAAAAGTTTATGCTTGCACGACGAAAGGCAGTCAGTTTCATCACCAAGCCCAATATCAACCTGGTGATTGTTTAGTATTCGGTCCTGAAACCCGCGGCTTACCTGATGAACTAATTCAATCTTTGCCTAAAGAGCAACGAGTACGGATTCCAATGCAAAAAGACAGTCGAAGTATGAATTTATCTAATTCAGTGGCCGTATTTGTCTATGAGTCTTGGCGTCAGCTGGGTTTTGTGAATGGCCAATAAGTTATTGATAAACGTATCTAATAAAAATTCATTAATTTTTTAGCGCGACCCTTTTTTATGAACTAACCTAAATAAGTTAAGCCTGTTCCTAAAGACGAGTCTAGATGCGCTTTTTTACTGTTTTATTCAGCATAACTTTAATGATGCAACATTCTGTTAGCGTTGCATCATCAATCGCATCAAACTTATCTAACAGTAACCCTCTTCTACTCTTCCTTATCCTACTGGCCATCATTGGGCTTTTTATTGCCGTTATTCATAATCAAAAAAGTCAAAAAATGATGTTAATTGATGCGCTCCTATCACAGTCGAAAGATGCGATTTGGGTCAGTGATGAACACTTCAAAATCATTGAAGTGAATAACACGTTTTGTGAAATTTCGGGTTATCGTAAAGAAGATGTCATGGGCAAGGAGTTTAAAGCCCTCACTAAAGATGGCAGAGATCGGCAACTCGAACAAATGATCCAACAAGAGTTAGTACAAGATGGTTATTGGTCAGGTGAAATTTGGAACTTACGCAAAGATGGTCAGCCATATGCACTTGATTTGTGTATTACCAAAGTGGCAACACCTAAATTTCCAAGGCAATTTGTTCGCTATGTAGGTTTATTTGCTGATGTCACTGCACGTAAAAACCATGAGCGGACAATGCTTAGACTCACCACAAAAGACACGGTTACAGGGTTATCAAACCGCACTATTTTTATAGAGTCGTTAGATAAAGCAATCAACGCCTGCAATGACAAATACCCGAGCCTTCTCATTTTATTTATAGATCTGGACAACTTTAAAAAAATTAACGATTCACTTGGTCATACAGTAGGCGACATGCTTTTAAAGGAAGTCGCTTGTAGACTTACCAATGCACTTAACTCAGGTTTTACTATTGCTAGATTAGGCGCTGATGAGTTTGCAATTTTAGTCCCTCCCTACCTTTACTCCGATAAAACCATTTTCTTTGCAAAAAAAACCGCTGATTTAGTACTTCGACAATTTAAAACACCTTTTATGCTTGATGGTTTCGAAACATCTCTTTCCGCTTGCTGTGGAATCGCAATCTACCCTGAGAACGCGTATAACTGCGAAAATCTAATGCGCAGCGCTAACAGCGCCTTAAATCATGCAAAAAAAATAGGCCGAAATACATATCAGTTTTTTGACAAAGAGCGTCATACCCTCGACCCAACAGAGCTCACAAAAGAAAGTGCGTTATTCAAGGCTATTACTAACAATGAGTTCGAACTTTATTTCCAGCCTAAATATGATGCTCAACATAACCGTTTGTATGGTTTTGAAGCCTTAGTTCGTTGGCCCCAAGAAGATGGAAGTTTAATTAACCCTGATGAATTTATTCCTTTAGCGGAACAAAATGGCGCGATTATCCCCCTTACCCAACTACTACTCGCGCAGTTACTAAAACAACTCGCAGCTTGGCGACATCAAAATCTTGCTTTTGGAAAGGTCGCGATTAATATTTCTGCCCTACACTTTCAGCAAAGTAATCTAATCGATACATTAGTTGATAACTTAGCTAAGTTTGATGTACCAGCATCATGCTTAGAGCTAGAAATAACCGAAAGTGCCATGATGGAAAACCCACAATTTGCAGAGCAGCAAATGAAGCGTATTAAATCGCTGGGTGTACAAATAGCGCTAGATGATTTTGGCACGGGACATTCATCGTTAAGCTATTTAAAACGTTTTCCTATCGATACGTTGAAAATTGATAAGTCATTTGTCAGAGATATTGCTAAAAATGAACAAGATAGAAATATCACAGCGACGATTGTCCGCCTAGCAAAGTATTTGAATATTAACGTTGTTGCGGAAGGAATTGAAACACAAGAGCAGGCGTACATGCTGCACATAATGGGGTGTCACTGTCAGCAAGGTTACTACTACAGTAAGCCGCTCAATGTCGAGCAAGTCAATGAATTCATCAAAAATAAATTGACTAAGCAATTAACTTAAAAACAAAAGCGCGATATAAAATCGCGCTTTTTAATGTCTATAGTTGCTCTTTATAACCTACTCAGATTTTTGTTCACGTCCGAGTAGCGCCATTGCTGCTTCTTTTACATTTTTGTTTTCGTACAACACTTTGTAAATTTGCTCAGTGATTGGCATTTCAATACCAGTACGCTCAGCTAACAAATACACTTCTTTCGTGTTTCGATAACCTTCAACCACTTGACCAATTGATTCTATGGCAGCTTCAACCCCTTCACCTTTGCCAAGTGCTAAGCCAAAGCGTCGATTACGCGACTGATTATCTGTGCAGGTTAGAATTAAGTCACCTAACCCTGCCATCCCCATAAAGGTATCTGAGCGAGCACCCAAAGCACAGCCTAATCGACATAACTCTGCAAGACCACGAGTGATCAGCGCAGTTCTCGCATTGGCACCAAAACCAAAGCCATCCGACATACCGGCACCAATCGCAATAACATTTTTAACCGCACCACCGAGCTGAATACCAATAAAATCGTCATTGTTATACACCCTAAAAGAGCGTCCACAATGCAATAACTCGGCAAGTTGCTTTGCAAAGTCACTGGATGTTGATGACACAGAAATTGCAGTAGGTAGCCCCATCGCCATTTCTTTAGCAAAAGTAGGCCCAGACAACACTGCAAGCGGCATATCATCGCCTAATTCCTGCATCGCAACTTCTTGCAATAAGCGTCCTGTATTTGGTTCCAGTCCTTTGGTAGCCCAAGCTACTTGAGCACCCTCTTGCAACCATGGCTTTATCTGCTGTAGTGTTGTAGCAAATGCATGGCTTGGCACAACCACAAGAATAATCTTGCTGGCCTTAACCGCCGTTTCGAGATCAGATTCAAGTGAAAGGGTTTGTGGAAAATCCACATCAGGAAGATAACGTTGATTCTTTCGCTCAGCTGCAAGCGTGGCAACGTCATCGCTATTTCGCCCCCACAAAGTCACTGGGTGGCCATTTCTGGCAAAGCAAATAGCAAGGGCGGTGCCATACGACCCCGCCCCTAAAACTGTAACAGCTGATTGTGCTGTAGTCATTGCTTATGCGTCTGCTTGAGCCTGTTGCTCTTGAGCTGCACGTTGTTGCATGTACTGAGCAAACAATGCATCAAAATTAACAGGCGCTAAGTTAAGTTGTGGGAAAGTACCACGGTTAACTAAGTTTGAAACTGCTTCACGTGCATACGGGAACAATACGTTCGGGCAAAATGCGCCTAGCATATGTGCTAATTGAACTTCTTCAACTTCACCAATAGTGAAAATACCCGCTTGTTGGATCTCACATAAGAAAGCTGTTTCTTCACCGATTGATGCAGTAACAGTCAGAGCAAGAACAACCTCAAAAACACCTTCTTCTAACTTATTTGAACGAGTATCAAGGTCTAACTTAACTTCAGGCGTCCATTCTTTTTGAAAGATAGCTGGTGAGTTTGGTGTCTCAAAAGAAACATCTTTTGTATAGATACGTTGAATTGTGAATTGAGCACCTGCTTGTTGTTCTGCTGCTGCGTTCTGGTTTTCTTCGTTCATTGTAATTCCTAACTTGTATTCGTTTTTATAATAAATTTTAAGCGTTCAGCTTAGCGTCTAATAGACCTTGTGCTTCTATCGCCATCATGTCGTCGCAACCGCCAATATGTTCATCATTAATAAAAATTTGCGGCACTGTATAACCACCATTGGCTTTGTCGATCATTTCGTCACGACGTTCAGGATGCTCACCAATGTCAATGTTCGTATAACTTACACCTTTACTGTCTAGTAAAGCTAATGCGCGTTGGCAAAAAGGGCAGTACGCCTTGGTGTAAAGAACAACATTACTCATAATAAATCCTCTATTGGGCTGCTACGTGATGCTATTAGCGACCGGTTGTCGTTGGTAAACTGGCCGATTGCCAAGCACCCATACCACCCGATAATACATATACACGTTCAAATCCTGCTTTATGCATTGCAGTTGCGATACCTGAGGCGGTCATGCCCGTGGTACATACTAGTATAATGGGTTTACTCTTGAACTTTTCAAGGCTTGAAAAATCAGATTGTTTTGCCTTTTCTGAGCTTAGGTGTGTTGCTCCAGCGATATGACCTGAGTTAAATTCTTTTTGAGCTCTAATATCAACAACTTGGCCATCTTCACGGTTAATCAACAAAGTCACTTGTTGTGGATTAATTTGACGAATTGCTGAAAATTTACTTTTAAACCAGCTACTGATAAGCATTGCCACCAATGCAAGCCAGATAATGCTCAATATCGGATGATTTCCGACAAATTCAATGTATTGATCCATGCGTTTTCCACTAAGATATCTACGACCACGGCGACTTACCATGGGGTTATTAAAATATGCCACGCAAGTATACGTGCTTGAATCGAAAATACTAGAGCGTGAAATATTTTAATATGACATATTGATAGCTGATCAAAACCATAAAACACGGTATGCTAATGGTATATAAGTGCCAATCTTCAGGAGCGATAATGACAGAGCATAAAAAACCATTGGTATTAATGATCTTAGACGGTTGGGGATACCGTGAAGACACAGAAAGTAATGCAATACTTGCTGCTAATACCCCTGTACTCGATGAACTTTGGGCAACGCGTCCTCATACACTCATTTCAGGGTCTGGCCTTGATGTTGGTTTACCGCAAGGGCAAATGGGTAACTCAGAAGTGGGTCATGTTAACTTGGGTGCTGGCCGCATTGTCTACCAAGATTTTACGCGTATCACTAAAGCGATTGAAGATGGTGAGTTCGCTCACAACCCTGCTCTTGTTGAAAACATCGATAAAGCAGTCAACGCAGGTAAAGCTGTTCATATCATGGGACTTTTAAGCCCAGGTGGCGTTCATAGCCATGAAGATCATATCGTTGCTACTATCGAGCTTGCAGCGAAGCGCGGTGCCAAAGAAGTATATTTCCATGCTTTCTTGGACGGTCGTGATACGCCACCACGCAGTGCAAAAGCCTCTATTGAGCGAATTGAAGCACTATTTGCAAAACTGAACTGTGGCCGCTTAGCAACCTTAGTGGGTCGTTACTATGCAATGGATAGAGACAACCGCTGGAATCGTGTCGAAGCTGCTTATGATGTTATGGTGAGTGGTATTGCAGGTCACAGTTTTAGCGACGGAGTGAGCGCACTCGAAGCTGCCTACGAACGTGATGAAAATGATGAATTTGTCGCGGCAACAACAATTGTGCCTGATGGCCAATCAGCAGTAGAAATTAACGATGGTGACACAATTATTTTTGCCAACTTCAGAGCTGATCGCGCTCGTGAAATGACCCGCGCGTTTGTTGACGCTGACTTTGATGGTTTTGAAAAAAAGAAAGCTCCTGCTCTTAGTGGTTTTGTAATGATGACAGAGTACGCTGCCGATATTAAAGCCCCTGTTGCATTCGCACCAGAACCTCTAACGAACGTATTAGGTGAATGGCTCGAGAAGCAAGGTAAAACGCAACTGCGCATCTCTGAAACAGAAAAATATGCACACGTCACCTTTTTCTTTAGTGGCGGCCGTGAAGATGAATTTGTTGGCGAGACTCGTGAACTAATCCCATCACCACAAGTGGCAACTTACGACCTGCAACCTGAAATGAACTCAGAAATGCTAACCGATAAACTTGTTGAAGCAATTGCCAGCGGTAAATACGATGCCATTATCTGTAACTACCCTAACGGCGATATGGTTGGACACTCAGGCGTATTCGAAGCGGCTGTCAAAGCATGTGAAGCAGTTGATCACTGTATAGGCCGTGTAATTTCTGCACTTGAAGAGCACGGTGGTGAAGCGTTAATTACAGCTGACCACGGTAATGCCGAGCAAATGGCCAACCCTGCAACGGGTCAAGCACATACAGCCCATACCAGTGAACCAGTTCCCTTTATTTACGTGGGCCGTGACGCGACAGCTCACGATGGTAAAACACTGAGTGACGTTGCTCCAACAATGCTTCACTTAATGGGTCTTGAGCAGCCAAGCGAAATGACTGGCAAACCAATTATGACGCTGAAATAAACAATGAGAAAACGTATTAACCACTTCCTAAAAACTGGTTTAATACTGGCTTCATTAGCAGGAACAGGAGTTGCTGCTAATGAAGATCAAACCAAAAAAGACCTATCCGAAATTCAATCAGCTTTAGAAAAATCGCAAGCTGACCTTAAAGGACAGAGGAAGTCTATTTCTGACATGCGTAGTGCACTTCGTAGCCACGAGTTAGAAATAGCTAAAAATGCAAAAGCGCTGAATCTCGCTGCACAATCAATTAAAGAGAACGAGCAACAACAAGCTAAACTTCAAAATAAAGCCAAACAATTAAAGCAAGAGCAAGCTGAACGTCAAGCTGTGCTAGCAGCCCAACTAAAAAGTGCTTATATGTCTGGTGGCCATGATTATTCAAAAATGCTCTTAAGCCAACAAGACACGGCAAAAATTGAGCGCACACTCAGTTACTATAACTACTTAAATAAAGCACGAATAGCGCAGCTTGAAGAGCTTAAGGCGCTACAAATCAAAATTGCGGATAACCAAGCAGAACTTGAGCAAACCAAGTTGCGTCTTGTTGAATTACATAACGAGCAAAAGGCGCGACAACAAGCACTTGTCAGCGCGCAACAAGACCGTAAGAGCAACCTCAACAAATTACAATCAGCCCTAAAAGAAACAAAAAGCTCAATTGATTACCTCAAAGAAAATGAACAAACGCTTATCACCGCCATAGAAGAGTTAGAAAGAGAGCGCTCAAAAAAGGTTGAGCTACTTGGCTTGCAAAACAGTAAAGGCAAACTTGACTGGCCAACAAAAGGAAAAATTCGTTACAGCTTTGGACAGCGTAAACACGGTAATATTGACTGGAAAGGCGTTCTCATTGGCGCTAGAGAAGGTAGTGATGTCAAAAGCGTGCAAAATGGGCAAGTTGTCTATGCAGACTGGTTAAATGGTTTTGGCTGGGTGATTGCTATTGATCATGGCGATGGTTTTATGAGCTTATACGGCCACGCCCAAACTTTACTTCGTGATGTGGGCGATCTTGTCAGAGAAGGCGAAATTATAGCCTTAGTTGGCCAAAGCGGCGGACAATCAGATCCTGGTCTATACTTTGAAATACGCCATAAAGGACGCGCAGTAAATCCTGTAAAATGGTGCAGACGTATTTAATTGATTAAATAGCTGCACCCTATGAGGAGCAGCTGATGCTAAACACGACTTACCCATTTAAATTATACTCTCCTTCAGCCAAGCTATACACTTGGCTGTCATTTCTACTGCTTATAGCCTTCGTATATTTATTGCTGCAACCGTCTTTGGTCAATGCTAAACCATCACTTAAAGCGCTTCATACACAGCAGTTAAATGAAATTCTATTTAATATACATACCTATTATGTGGATGATCTCAAGTTACAGAATACCTTTATTACTCAACCCGATAATCAACAAATTGAAGCCTTATTTGAGCGCTTAGACCCCTACTCAAAATACTTAGATGAAACAGAACTAGACGCCATTTTCAGCAGTACGAGCGGCCGCTACACAGGCATTGGCATAGAAGTAAAAATAGAGCAAGGACATGTCGTTGTTGTTAATACTATTAGCAACTCCCCCGCTGCACTAGCAGGATTAAAAGAGAACGATAAAGTGATTGCTATAAATCAACAGCCTATCGCTAATAAAAGTATGAGTGAAATAACAAAGCTTATTCAACAAAGTGGTCAATCAGCGGTAGATGTTTCAGTTTTACGTGAACAAGATACCCGGCTCAGTTTTTCTATCAAACGCCAACAAATCAACTTAGAAAGCGTGCAGGGCTACCTTGCAGACACCGGTGTTGCTCTGTTAAGTATCAATACATTCAACAACCATACCCTGCACGATGTTGCGCGTGAAATAGCAAAAATGCAGATGGATAACGGATTTCCACTATCAGGACTAATTATCGACTTGCGTGATAACCCTGGAGGCACATTGCAGGGTGCCATTGAAGTATCTGATTTATTCTTGGATACCGGAGTTATCGTTTCAACCAAAGGTCGATTTAATGAAGCAAACCAACATTATCAAGCGCATGATGGCGATATCCTAAATGGCGCCCCCATTGCGGTATTGATAAATGAAAACTCAGCGTCTGCAGCGGAAATATTAGCAGCAGCCCTTAGAGATAATGAACGAGCAACACTGATCGGAGAGACAACTTACGGTAAAGGCTCGGTACAATCACTCATCCCTCTAGGTAATGGCAACACAGCACTTAAATTGACGACTGCTCGCTATTACACCCCAACGGGTCAGTCAATAGAAGGAAAGGGAGTCACACCTGATGTGAGTATAAATCAAACAATGCTTTCAGAAATTAACCAAGACGCTATAATAAAAAACATCCAAGAGTTAGCTTTATTCAGCTCACTACTTGATAGACAAGATAAAAAACAACTCACTGCCCAGCAACTCTTAATCGTGCAGTAAGTGAGTGCCTACATGGAAAAAATAATTACAACAAGTGAAGTTATTAAAAGGGTTACTACTCGCAGTATGTTTGCCAATGTTTTGCTCTGCAAAACAAATTGCTATCGTCATTGATGATATAGGCTACCACCAACGCGATCTTGATATTTTAAACTTACCGGGGCAGGTCACTTTCTCAGTCTTGCCCCATACACCCTATGCCCAAACGTTTGCTGAACGCGCCAGTAAAATAAATAAAGAACTTTTACTACACATTCCTATGCAGGCTCTCGATAATAGCAAAGCACTTGGACCTGGCGCTCTCACTGAATCGATGAGCAAGTCAGAATTACAAGCCACACTTGGGCACGCACTTGCATCGCTTCCACAGGTAAAAGGTGTAAATAATCACATGGGATCAGAGCTAACACAGTTAACAGAGCCCATGAAATGGACCATGGAAGTTTTAAAAAAACGTGGTTTGTACTTTTTAGATAGCCGAACAACAAGTCAAAGCGAAGCACAAAATGCCGCTAACTTTTACGGTGTAGCAAATGTCTCAAGGCATGTATTTCTTGATAACGTAGTGACAACACAGCAATTGACACAGCAGCTTGAAGAACTAAAAGTTAAAGCCGAACACTTTAACTATGCAATAGCGATAGCCCACCCTTACCCAGAAACCGTTGCTTTCTTACAAGAAGCCTTACCTGAGCTAGAAAAACAAGGTTATGAACTCGTTCCCTTATCTCAACTAGTTGAAACCAAATATATTCAGCTTGCCAAAGCAGAGCAGAAGCAAGGTGAATAGTACCCCCACTCCTATTGGCTGTAGTGAGCGAATTTAATACTGCTACGTTAACTACTGCGATGAAAAGTCGCGACGACACACAAAACCCGCAGCTTGTCTGCAACGGCTTCATTGTCTTGGGCGGATTTTTCCGCGTCATTAGCTGTCTATTCGCTCATAGAGCGCACGATGTAAAAGCGCGACGACACACGTGTTGGGGCGAGCTTATCGCGTAGCAGCGGGTTTATTCCGCGTCATGAGGTGTCTATTCGCGGATAGAGCGCGATGTAAAATCGCGACCACACACGAAAAAACCCGTTGCATTACTGCAACGGGTTTCTCTAATTAGGAGCCATGGTGCGCTACGCAGTAGGATGTCCTACTTTCACATGGCGAATGCCACACTACGCCTACAAGGATAGAAGTAGTAGGGTCTTGGTTGGGTGTTTTATTTTTCTACAGGCAACAAAAAACCCGACTCTTTCGAATCGGGTTTCTCTAATTAGGAGCCATGGTGCGCTACGCAGTAGGATGTCCTACTTTCACATGGCGAATGCCACACTATGCCTACAAGGATAGAAGTAGTAGGGTCTTGGTTGGGTGTTTTATTTTTCTACAGGCAACAAAAAACCCGACTCTTTCGAATCGGGTTTCTCTAATTAGGAGCCTGGCGATGTCCTACTTTCACATGGCAAATGCCACACTATCATCGGCGCTGTTTCGTTTCACTACTGAGTTCGGCATGGGGTCAGGTGGGTCCAAAACGCTATTGTCACCAAGCAAAATGCGTGGAAAGGATTCTCGACAAAGCGCGTAGCGCTTACGAGTCCTTTGCGCAAGGTGAACTGATTTCGCGTTAAGCGTTGCGGTTCACCCTACTAAAATTCGGAAATCTGATAATCGTAAATCTACTTTAGTATACTAACTTCTGTCTGTTACGCTGCCACAAAACGCGTTTGGCGTTGTATGGTTAAGCCTCACGGGTAATTAGTACAGGTTAGCTT